>SDBV01000564.1_pt1 | contig 53300 bp, 51 predicted proteins | sample 2277081 | NCBI WGS metagenome assembly SDBV01 (sample SAMN10402039, study PRJNA504765) | marine sediment metagenome | isolation source: marine sediment core GS10_PC15, 223 cmbsf | place: Arctic Ocean: Southern Knipovich Ridge | collected 2010
ATTGCTTCTTCATCACGCGCTGTGAGAAAAAGCAAAGGAACTCGATCGGATGACAGATCTACGCGCCAGCTATTCTGCTCTTTAACCTGCTCACAAATATCAGGATTTGTTAAAATCTCGTTCACTACTGCCTGAGTAGTCTCGATTCTTATCCCGTTTGGTTGCGTGTCTACTTCTTCGTTTAGATTCCCGGTCATTTTTTTCTTCCGCCAACAGGAAACGCCCCATCTCTTTGGACATTACCTTAAGAATTGTAGCTGCTTCGGAAGGACTAATTCCCGCGGCCTGCGGGTGGCCACCCCCTCCAAATAGCTCTGCGAAATCCAAGCAACTAATCTTGGTGTTCCGATTGTACTTCATACCACTATAGTCTGATCCAATCCGGAAACTAATTGTGTTAGAATTAACATTATAACATGCAATCATACCCTTAGGATGTACCAGCTCGGATGCTACCTCCGACTGAAAGTCGTTAATAATCGCCGTGTAAAACGGCACCTTATAATTGCGATGTTTAACTAAAGTGGCCCGTCCAAGTTCTAAACTGGCTTTCTTCTTATAACGAACCCTATCCATACCATCCTTCATGGACTCAGTATTAGCTCCGGGGGTAAGGCAAATCTTATTGAATTCTTCATGGGCCCTTACAGGGCCCAACGCATTGACCACATCAGCAAGCTCAGTAGAACGAGGATATTTCCTAATCCACATGTCTATATCGTTTACTAACTGGGAAAATTCCTTGATCTTTATAAACTTCCTATACCTACGGGTAGCTAAGAAACTATAAGGTACATCAAACTCTTTGAGAAAAACGTCGAACGTTATTTTAGCGGTGCAGCGAGCACCTTCCTTAACATAAAAGCCTTTAAAGTTTTTGATATATTGTTCTTGCCGATCATAGTTTGTCTGGTGGTGGTCAAAATAAATAGTCTTTGGAGCCAGAACCTCTCCCAAATTTTTATTTCCTTCTTCTGAGTTCGGGCCAGTATCACACAAATAAATCAGATCGTTGTCATGAAAAACACTTCGGACCCAAGTCTCGTCGGCAAACCTCTCGTTCAATACGGTTCGGTCTGGAAACCACACCTTGATCTTGGGCCGCAGTTGAGGAAACAAGTACTTGGACTGATAGTACCAACGAATAATAGTGGCCGCTCCCGTACCATCAATGTCTGTGTCTCCTATGATAAGTATTGTCATTATTCATCCCCTGGTGACCGGCCCAACATACTGGGAACGGCCTTTTATTAACTTAGCCCCAAACGTCCCACTACACGCTGAGTCTGAGTATAACGAGTATACTTAGTACCAGGCTCGGCGGCCCAACTGGTCAAAGGATTAGAGAAAGCATATCTTCGCTGGAAACGAATAGCCTCCTCACTACGGCCTAAGAAAGAAGCAAGAAATCGGGCAGTAAAAAGGTTGTTAGGCGCAATAAGGACAGCTGCGATATCAACATCAGACCAAGCGCTGCCTGCATTCACAGGTCCAAACCTGAGCAGGTGGCTGTTTCCAAATTGAACCTTTCTTGTTTCTTTTCTTGCTCTCTCAGTGTTATAAAAATAGAAAGAAGCAGTCGCTCTAACCAGCCGACTGGTGAATGGGCTTCTAGAGGCTGCGATCCTTCTGAACTCCTTGGATGCTGCAGCATAATCCCCTGCTTGGAGATAGCCGATCCCTTTGCGAATGGTATGTACGCCCTTAGAAGTCCTAGGGGCAGGGTTAGGAATAGTTATTTGTGGGGCAAAACTTGCCATTGTGTAATCTCCTTAATTATTATTTCTTATTCTGTTTATTTTTAAAATCAGGTCGTTTATCTGTATATTTTGCATTAATACGCTTAAGTTTTATCATATGTTGAAAATGTTCATCTATAACTGCAGGCAAATCAGATATCTTGCAAAAACATAGGGCTGGATAATTCCCGTCCCTTATCACGTAGAAGCTATTGCAATTAAATTGGCTATCGTTTTCGTTGCTATAGCCCTCTAATTCTGCTGAAAAAATGTAAGACATAGGTGCAACCGCGGCCCTTGTCATGTCCGCGTTCAATTTTACGAACAAGGACATGGGATGCCTGTGAAAGAACTTCTTTTTCCGGGCAGGCACACTGAACTTTGTCCAAGTAACTGGATATGGCGCACTCTTAGGCCACTTGCTCCCTTGAGTACTCTCAACTTCGATAGCAAACTCTTCGTAACCAGGAGCAGTCGCCTCTATATCAACCCCATATTGGTTAGTATAGTGTAAAACTAATTTGTATTTATTTAGCTTGTCGCTTCGATCAATTATTTTCATCAAAACTTCTTCTGTAGTTTTAGCGTTTTTATGATCTACCATCAAGTTGTCCTTTTTGGTTGACAGGCCGGGCAGAAGTGTGTGGATCTTCCTGCAAGCTTTATCCTTTCGATAACATGGCTACAGTCCCCACATTTCTGTCCAAGCTTCCCATACACACGATGGTGCTTCTGATATGAGCCCTTGCTACCATCCGTCGTCGTATAATCAGAAGTAGAGGACCCTTTGTATTTGATTCCCTGTTTTAATACAGATTTGACAGAAAACCATAGTTTGTCCATTTGATCAGAAGTTAAAGAAGCTCCGGGGGTAGCAGGATGAATATGTGCTGAAAAACAGGCCTCATCAGCGTATATGTTACCTACTCCTGCTATTTTACGTTGGTCTAACAGGGTGGCCTTAATAGATCGCTTGCTGCACATTATCTCTTCAAACTGTGACAACGAAATTCCTAGTGCATCAGGTCCCAAATCTTTAAGACCGGGAACATTTAGGTTATTAATATCATCAGCATCTTCGACTAACCAAATGTTTCCAAATAATCTAACATCATTAAACATAAGTTCTATATCTACTAAATCGCCACCAGATTGATCCATGAATTCTATGATAAAATGTGTATGTTTATCCACATACTCTTCAGAAAACCTCTCCCCAAAACTCACTTCCGGCACGTTTCTCAATAACAGTTTGCCAGTCATGCCTAAGTGAAAAACTATAACATTATTGTTTGTTAACGGGAAAATTATGTACTTGCCCTTCCTAAGAACAGTTGTTACCACTTGTCCTATAGTACTTTCGTAAAAGTGTTGTGAACTAGTCCGCAACATATGGGCGTTAGCCTTGGCCCTTATCACCATCCCACTTATCAGACGGCCCATTATTGCAGGACGAAGTTCTCTGACAATAGTTTCTATTTCAGGCAGTTCGGGCATGCTCTGTCTCTTCGTTCTCAAACTCAGGCTCTTTTCTTGCCAAATAAAAGGTAGGAAATTCGTTGGGAATATCCTTGGCAAATCCTCTAAATATGAATGCGGCCGCCCCAACACATTCGTTGGTTCCCAAAGAATTCCTGACTTTATTGACCGCCTGATAACTTGTTATAACATCATCAACTATCAAATACTTTTGATGTTCAAATTCTGGGCCTCTGACCTTTCCCAGTGTATCTATTTTTACTCGAGGTTTATTTAGAGCAAACGCTACTAAAAATCCCAACTCTATGCCCCCTAACGCAGGAGAAGCAATAAAATCTACCGTATCCAATAACTCTTTAGGCACCTGATCCACAAGTAATTTGGCGTAGTCCGCCGTTTCCTTTGTATTCAAGAGATCAAAATCATAAAAGACTGGCGAAGACCTACCTGAAGATAAAACGAAACTACCTTCTAATCGACACTCTTCGAACATTTTCATTTCTCCCTAATAGTCAGTGGTTAGAGTATAATGATGTGTAACGTGATTATCAATAAACACACCTTCTGGAGCTTCGTCTATCTTGCGGCCAGTGCTCCACAGTAAGAAGTCGGTGTGTAAAATATTTGCTGGCTCTTCAGACTTCCTATATCTATTTAAAGCATCTGTAAGTACATCAGAGCCAATGATTGTGGCAGCTCGTAACTCTAATTCTTTCCTACTTCCACTTCCAATAAACTCCCGCCTAAATAGTCTACTTTTAAGTGCCGCAGAAGGTATAATAATCCCCAAACGTATCAGAGTTTCAGGGACCCGATAGTCTGCAAAGACAGTAAGGTCTTCTAAACTGTCCTCTGTAAGCGGCAAGTCTTTCCAATCCTGAAACTTTCCATAAACCATACCCACAAATAACTGAGATCGCTTAAAAAACGGGTCTCGCCAGGTTGGCAGGAGGACGGGAATAACCTGCGAAACAAGGTATGCATTTTCCTTATACTTCTTAAATAATTTTGTGAATGTAAAGTCCGCGTTTGAATTTAGAAACTGGCCAACCTCTCTCAAAGCCTCGGTTCTTTCCTTCACCAACGAGATCGGGCCTTCTGCTCGAAACAATTCTCCAAGAAGGTATGTCTCATCGACATTGGCTAAAAAGGCAGGGTCTCTAATCTCTTTCCACGCCTCGGTTAAGCGGGTACAGGCAAGGGTAGATCCTCTAAGCCTTCCATCCTCAAATCGTTTTCTATCCTGATCAAAATAACAGTAGTTGATGGCATTAAAAACAAGATAGAATTGGCACATTTCTTCAAAATCTTCTGATTGGGGATACATTGGGGAAAAATCCCAACGAGGAATCTCCAGTTTCATATCTTTAAGAAGGTATGCTACGCGATCCGCCCTCTCAACGTCGACCTTAACATATTTAGGGTTAGTTAAAATCGTCTTCGCCAAGTTCCGTACTCTTGACATATTCGTAAACTCCTTTAAAAGTTCGTCGATGAATAGAACATGGTCCATATACCATTATGGCTTCACGATGTTCTTCGGTGCCGTAGCCTTTGTTTCGTTCAAAACCGTATTCCGGATGGATCTGTCCAACAGCCTCCATAAAACGGTCTCTATAAACTTTTGCAATAATAGAAGCGGCGCCAATAGCTTTATAGATATTGTCGCCGCCTGTGATCGTTTCTTGAGGAAGATCCAAACCGGGTATCTTCCTATTACCATCCACTAAAACTAGTTCCGGTGTACAACCTTGTAATACCAACGAACCTATACACTGCCTCATAGTTCGAAGAGTAGCCTGTAAAATATTCATATCATCAATAATATAGGGGGCAGCTTCCCGAATAGCCCAAGCAGAATGCTCACAAATAAGATCTGCTAAATATTCCCTCTTTTTAGGGCTCAACTTCTTACTATCTTTTATTTCCGATATCCACTCGTAAGGGGTGTTAGGTAAAATAACCGCAGCGGATACCACAGGGCCTGCCAAACAGCCCCTACCTACCTCATCAACCCCCGCTATTATCCGGACCATCTTCACTTTCAGGACCCCAAGGATCTATAGGATTTTCTGGATCCTCATACATAGCAACGTCTTCTAAATCTTTTGTGCCCACAACCTTAGCAGTGGCAGTACTCTGGGGCATGGGTAGTTTCTTATACCCACTCTTTTCGTCTTGAGTGACAGGCGAAATCCCCAGTTCATACATTCGTTTCAAAAATCGTCGGCTCTTTTTGTCCAAAGTAGGTATATATCTGCCTGGCATACTTTCTCTATTTTCATATTCGCCTTTAAAACTATAGACGGCACATGTTCTTCTCTTACGCAAAGCAACCTTGGAATTTTTCTTGGAACATGTATGCCCAGACAAATGAGAACAATCTGTACATCTAACTCTACAGTTGGAACCTGTAAATTCGCCCATGATTATTCATCATCCTCAATAGAGATTCGTGCGTCGTCAGACTTGTTATTCCCAAAAACCTCTTTTTTTGTGCCCGCTTTCACATTGGGGCTCCGTCTTCCTTGCGGCTTAGGGGAGGGCCGGAAACTTTTAACCTTTCGCGCTTGTTCTTCCGGCGTAGTGGCGTTATCTCCCAACTCTCTAACGGCTGTCTCGTAATCTGTTAATATCCTTGGATCCACTTTAGGTTTTACCTTAGACCCCTTTGGACGCCCTCTCTTACGCTTAGGAGCAGGTTTCTCTTCAAAGGCACCTTCCTCTTCTGTTAGAAGCTCTTCCAATGTCTCGATCTTAGCATCGATACGAGAAATAGAGCCTTCCAACTCATCTCTCTCGTCCTTCAGAACTTCAATCTTATCTTTTAACCCTTGTATAAAACTACTCATCGGTGCTCCTAAAACTCCTCTCGTGGACGCCATCAATAATACCATAGTCTTTGGCTTCCTTGGGGTTCATATACACTTCTCGCTCAAAGTCCGTTTTAATTGTTTCCAACGTCTGGCCTGTATGCTTAGCGAACAAAGTAAAGAGATCGTTTTCCAAATATTCAATTTCAGCATGATGAATTCTAATATCTGGAGAAGAACCTTTGTACCCCGCTTGAACAGAATGCATCATGATCCTCGCATGGGGTAAGGAATATCGTTTACCCGGCGTTCCTGCACATAAAAGAAAACACCCCATACTCAGCGCGTGGCTGGTACAAACGGTAATAATATCTGGCTTTACATATTGCATGGCATCATAGATGCCCAAACCAGAGTTAACGTCCCCGCCCGGAGAATTTACGTACATAAAGATGTCCTTATTTGAATCTTGGCTCTCCAGAAAAAGGAGTTGGGCAGTGACAGCGTTCGCAACCGCGTCATTTATTGGGGTGCCTAGAAAAATTATTCTGTCTTTCATTAGGCGGGAATACAAATCATAAGCCCGCTCATTGTCGCCATCTTTCTCAATTACAGTAGGTATGGGATATACTGTATTTTGCATTAGGTCTTCCTTAATCGTTTAGACAATTCTTGGGACTCCGAAAAATTAAGAAACCTTTACCGCCGCAGCGGTCACAGTCTTGCTCCTCCCCTTTGAGAGGATTCTTACTGTAAGCATTGTGAACTATAATCTTACCATTGTTGCATTTAGAATCGGGGCAAGGCTGAGTATTCATGTCTGTTTCCTCTAGTAGAATAATATACTATTTTCCCCTAGAAGTCAAGAAGACGCTTTATTGGGACTACTTCTGCCATCCTTAGTCACTGTAGGTTCTAATTTCACCAATATAATTATGCTTCATGTGTTCTTTATGAGCTTTTATAGCCATTTTTTGGGCGGCTTTAATCTCGTCTTTTGAGACATTGGATAACCTACCGTCTGCAAGCATGTGGTGTCGTCTGCAAAGAGGTAACCAATTAGAACCATCGAGAGGATTATTTTGGTGATCTCCGTCTAAATGGTGGCAATCAATCGATTTAACATTTTGTCCTTCAACTTTATCACACTCAGGAAAGAAGCACTTTATAGGATTACCGAAGATCCTCTTAAGTCTATACTTACCTTTTCCGAAGTATAGGTGCCGTGAAACTCCACCCTTCCAAGCGTTCCCTTTCTCAGCGGATTGCGCGTCGGATATTCTCTTTCGCCGCTCAGGTGTAAACTTAACAGCGCTAAGCTTAGCACGCGTATCTTCACTCACCCCATGTCCCAAAAGGCCCGCGCTTATGGCTAATTTGTGTTGATCAGAGAGTGTGGAACCCGTGCGGGCCTGTCTGATCTTTTCCTTAGCCTCGGGAGAATGCTTTCTTCCCAAATTTGCTAAGGAAATCTTAAGGCCTTTCTCTGTTTGAGGCGCTATTGTTCCTTTCTTTCTAAGGATATACCTCAAGCGAGCGATTTGCATCCGTTTTCTAGTCAAAGATGAAACCGTTGGCGCGTTAAATTCTTCTTTATACTTCTTAGAAGTATATTTATGTATCTTTAAATGTCCTGCAAGTGACTTAAAACGATTAAAACAGATCTCGCATTTTATTGTAGGAGATAGTTTTTTGGCCAATCATTTGACCATCCTTCCACTCCCCGGATTAGTCCCCGTTTTAGTCACACACGCTCGCCCCACAATCTCTACAATTCATACAACCACTTTCCATGACAAGATTGCGGGATCCGCAGGAGTGACATGAAGAAACTTCTAAATACTCCTCATCAGTTATGTACTTCTTTAACACCCGCATCATAGCTTTGCTGAACGCAGTAACTTCCCCGTCACACTTAGACAATTGGGATATCAACGCATTGAGCGGGCTACCGTGCCTGATTGAAGCTGACAAAAGACGTGTAATCATTCGGTGCTCGTCGGTCAAAAGCAACGACGCCACGTTCTTGAAGACATATCTATTATCATCTTCTCCAATAATAAGATGATAACGGCCTTGGCCGTTTCGTTCTAATAAACCTTCTAGCTTGGAAGCAGGGATTTCAATCTGTTCCTCTGGAAAACAAAAGGTTTCATAGGGACGGCCGTGGAGCAGGCCCACAAGAACTTTCCATTTTTCTCCCTTAACACTGACTGTGTGAATATCACAAGGTAATACCGCTGGTCTCTTGGGGGCATTTATAGTTGTGACAGTTCTAGGTCTCCCGGCCAAAGTTTTATAATTTTTCTTTACATTTTCTAATATCTGAGTCTTAGAGCCATCTCTATAAACAGCAGTAGACTTAATATTAAGATCGTACGCCGTGATGTAGGTTTGAATAATATCATTTACCGTAGCCGTGGAAGGCAAATTAATGGTTTTAGAGACCGATGAGTCCACCTGATCAGAAAAAATAGCCTGCATTTTGAGGTGGTCTTTCCAACTAATATCTTGAGCTTCCTCAAAATATTTAGGCACTCTTTTATGCCTTCTTAACTCCTTAAGATCGTAATTATAGTCTGCAAAGTCAACATCTTTTGTTTCCAACCACGTATGAAAAGACGGGCAGCCGTCCATATAACTTCCTAAGTTGGAATTTCTCATATAAGCCATGGAAAAATAAGGCTCGCATCCAGAAGAATAACCTGTTGCGGTACCCGTAGTACCTGTGGGGGCCTGCGTTAGTACGGTGACGTTTGCAATGCCTTTCTTCTTAAGTTTTTCTTCAAAGTCTGGGCGCTCTTTAAGCAATTGCTGCATAAATTTGCTCTTTATGAACTCCCTATACTTGAATTCAGGGAAAGGGCCTATCTCTGTCGCTAAATCCATGGAAGCTTCATAGGCTGTATGTTTAATAAATTTTAGAACTTTCTTAGCCAGGCTGCGGCCCACATCATCACTATAAAGATGATTCTTTCCGGTTCGCTCGGACACTCTGATCAAAAGTTCATGCATGCCGATAGTACCCAACCCAATTCGACGCTCTCTACTTGCAGTTTGATCAATCTGTTCTACTCCTGTTTCATTTAATGCGGTTATCCAATTTAATCCTCTAATCAATTCCGTAACTGCGATCTTAAGCTCATCCCAATTTATACCGCCTTCATCCTCCACAAACTCCGGTAAAACAATACTAGAGAGACAACACACTGCCCATTGGGGAAGTATCTGTTCAGCGCAAGGATTGGTTGCATCCAGCGGATTAAAATATTCTCCGTTATGGTAGGCGCGAGCCTTGTCTATGAAGAATATACCAGGGCATCCATCTTCCCAAGCGTTAGTACAGATTTTTCTAAACCATTCATAAGCAGATATGTCGTAAGGATCTTTTACCAGCTCTAAAGTCTGAGAATTTCTAAAAGGCAATTCATGTAGAGCCTCATGCCGGGCCACAGCCTCATCTGGAGCACAGACTGTGATAGCTATCACATCTTCTACGGCCTCGCCATTGGGAAGATAGTCTATTAAGGTGGCCTTAAAATCCCATAAATGCCAAGGAGTACCTTTCCAATGAAGTTGCCAAGGTTTTTTGGTCTGTCTCTTTACCTGCCGCATAAACTCGTCAGAAATAGCCACCGACACATTGAACGTCTGCCAAGAGTAAGGGTTCATCCACTGCCACTGCTTGAACTTATTTTCATTCAATACAACCGAGAATTTTCGAATGCCTTCCCAGTTACTTCTAGACTTTTTAGTAATAAATTTCAACAGCCCGGGGTGCCAGTCCTCAAGAATTCCCATATTAGCACCGCTACGGTTTCCGCCTTGTGAGATATTAGCCGAAATATAGCCCATAGCAGTAATGAAACCTTCAGGCCCGCTTGACCGCGCATTCGCTCCCTTACACCAAGAGCCGCTGGGCCTAAGTTTAGAAAAGTTTATACCTGTACCGCCCCCATGGGCTTGAATATGAAAGTGTATTCGTTGACATTCTGAAATAGATTCTCTATCATCATCGATACCCAGCACAAAACAATTAAACATGTTCTTGATGCCTGTACCTGCCTGTGCCAAGGGGCGACCAGCGTACATGATCTTCTTTTCTTCGCAAAGCCTCTGGGCTAAAGCTTTATGTTCTGGTGAGTCATTTTTATATATATAATCATTAACTCGTTTAAAAGTCTGAAAAATATTCTTTTCTACTGGAACTCCTGTTTCGTCTTTAAGATAATATCGTGCTTCAACTATAGCCTCATGGGCGGGATTGAAAAAATAAGTTTTAGAATCATATTTAGCCATGTATATCTTCTCCTATAGATTTAAGTTATACTAAAACTATAGTGTCGTTAAGTTCAATATTATTTTCTTCAAAAAATCCCACCGGTACTTCCAAAACATAACGGATATCACTTCTTTTAGAAGATTCTACCCAACCTACTTCGGGGTCAAGACGAGAAAATTCTACAATTTCAAAATTATCTGTTACAAACGCTATATCTATAGGAAATTTTAAACCTTTAGGAGTCATTGCGGGCCTAAATCGGCAACCAAAATCAAAAAGCATTCCATTATAAGGTTCCAAACTTGTGACTCCTCTTAAGCCAGTCATTAATTCAAGAGCAGAAAATGCTTGAGAGAAATTATATTCCTTCGATTCCCGTCCAGAATCAGAATTTGTATTAGTTTTTACAAATTTAACTATTCTGCCTTCAGGTAGTCCGGACATTTCTATCTCCTTCTATTATTTAGACCAGTGTGTGGCGATCGTAACCGATACTTTGTCGTCTTTACCCACAGGCACGGTCTTGATGAACCTATGGAATGCCTTTTTCATAATCTCAGCTTTAATTTCTGCAATGTACTCGGCCATGCTGGCCGGCACCTCAGAAACTATTTCATCGTGGACAGTAAACAAGAGCTTGGGACCATCTAGCTCATAATAGGCCTGCTGAAGTCTAATAAGAGCCTCCTTGGTTATATCTGCGTTAGTCCCTTGGATAGCGTGGTTGTTTCCTTGGCGCCTAACAGCCCCACTTGACCTTCTAAAGTTCTCCTCCTCCTCTGGATTCGGAAGATGAAAATACTTCTTGCGACCAAGAATAGTCTTTGAATACCTATTAACGAGAGAGTCGTGAGCATTTCGTCCCAACCAACGCTTGATTCCGCTATAGGTTTTAAAGTAGTCATTAAGAATATCCTCAGCGTCGGACTGGGGGATCTTAAACCGTTCCGCTAAAGACCACGCACTCAAGCCATAGACAATGCCAAAGTTGATGGTCTTAGTCTTGTCTCGAAGATCTGTTATCTTTTTGTAGACAGCCATGTCTGGGCCAGAGAATAATTCTAGAAGATCTATGTCTGGTCTATCCTTGGACTTAACTTTCTGATAAGTTTCTAAATCCTTGTCAGCTATCCCAAATACATCTTGGGCAGTAATGATGTGAAGATCCTCTCCACTCTCGAAAATCTCCAAGAATTTACGATCTTGGCTAACCTCAGCAAGAATTCTCAACTCGCATTGGCTGTAATCCGCCGTCAGAAGCTTATTGCCTGGCTCAGCTTCAAAACAATCACGGAACGAGAGGGCCACTCCTGCGGACGCGTCATCTTTATCATTAGGTATATTTTGAATATTGGGCTTTTCGGAACTCAAACGGCCAGTGTCGGCACCCAGCTGATGAAGTGTGTAATGTAATCTGTTTGTAACCCGGTTAATCTTTCTTAAAATAGCTTCCCCGTACGTGGAGATTAGCTTCTCATACGCACGATATTGTAGTAGAAGAGAGGCTAGCGGGTGATCTACCTTCTTGATTATTTTCTCGTTAGTATTTTCGAGATCAAATCCTAACTTCCGGAAAGCTGCCAGAATCTGGTCTTGGCTCTTAATGTTTACTACACTTTCCCCAAAGAGGGTGTGTTGATCTGAAAGTGGTTCAAGAATAGTACCCATCTCCCCAGCAAAACCGGCAGCTAATCTCTGTGCTTCGGAAATAATCCCTCTCCACTTTCTTTCATTGATATGAACCCCATTTAGTTCCATCTCGGCAGCGGGTTGAACGAATTCAAACTCTAACAGGGCTGTATCTATAAGACTCTCTTCCACAAGCTGCTGGCTCAAAATGTCACAAAGGGCCGGAAGAACAACTATGTCGTTTGCAGCGTACTCTAACTGTTTTGATGTATATTCTTTATTGTATTGATGGTCTACAAAGGACTTTCTAACTGACTTATCTAAGGAGATTCCTAATAGCCGCTCACATAGAAAATTCAAACTCTTATAGGGAAAGATCTTTTTATTCTTGTCCCTGAAACCGGTAACAACAACCCCACTTCCATCACGCGCCTCAATAAGCCCTGAAGTTAATAGGCGATAGGCCAACATGGTGTCAAAAACATTAGTCAATATGATTCCCGTGTCGTGGACAGTAGTCTGGTAGTCAAATTTGGCATTATGAAGGATCTTGAGGATATTCTTAGACTCTAAAATTTCTTTGAGGATTAAAGCATCTATTTTGCGGGGATCAAAGAGGTAAGCAACCTCGTCAGTACCCAACTGCATTAACAAAAGTTTAGCATTATTCCCTACGATGTCTAAGCCGGTAGTCTCTGTGTCGTAACCAAGCCTGTCAAACGTCTGGAGATAGTCTACAGCGCGCTGTGCTTCCTTATTATCCTCGACGTAGACATATTCTACTTTTTCCACTTCAAATCCTTCTTACGTTGGGCAACCAAAGCTTTAAGCTCGGTATCAAAATCAGCTTCGCATTCAAATCCTAAGATGCGCTTGGCCAACTCAGGATTCACGACCGAATTATGAACCGGCACAAACTCACTATCCAGAAACTTTAGTTCTTCCTTGTACCCTGTAAGCTTTTTAATCTTGTTAGCCAGGGTTTTAGTAGCGATCCTTTTTCCAGAACAGATATCCATCTGAAAAAACAAACCTTCATGTTGGACAGCTAACTCGAATGCTCTTACGGCGTCGCTAATGTGAACATAATCTCTTAGTTTTTCTATCCCATAAAGGGCTATATAGTTTCCAACTAACATATTATCAACCAGAAAATTTACAAGACAGTTGGAGCTATAAGGAACACTATGTCCATAAATCTCTGGAAAACGTAGAATCTTGGGAACTATACCGGCACCAGGAATTCCTGATAAAGTAGAGACAATAAGAGACTCGGCAGCTCTCTTAGAGATTCCAAAATTTCGGACCGGCTCGTTAGCAGCCTCACTTGAAGCAAAGATGAGTTTCCTAGGTTGCTCCTTCAACATTAAGCAACCTTCTAATAGATTGGCTGTACCGAGGTAATTAACCTCCGCACAATTTCTGAGCTGCCCTATTGACTCGGGACGGGTATTATATGCCGCCAGATGAATAACAATCTCTGGTCTAAAACAGTCTAGGGCTCTATAGATATCGTAATAGTTCTGGATCTTCCCAACTATAGGGTGCTTAAGCCTCTTGAGAGATTTCTTGGGAAACCCGTGGGTATAAGAATCGAAAATCAGAATATCATTCTTTCTCGATTGTTTTAATAACGACGAGGTTAAGGCACTTCCGAGAAAGCCCGCACCCCCAGTAATCAATATCTTCATCTATGTGTTCTCCGGAAATAATAGCCCCCAATACTTATTGAAACAACGAAGTTCGTTAGAACATTCCCCATCTACTCCCTCGTTAAGGTGAGCGTACCTCTTCATCCAATCTTTAAACTCTTGGCAAACCTGATTGGACACCATTAAACTATTAATCTGACTAAAAATCTTCACTTCAGGATGATGCTCAGCTAAAATAGCCTTCATTTCCTTCCATTCAGCCGTCTTGATCCCTTCCTTCACCGGGGTCGGTGGCCACTCACCAGAAATAAAATAGTTACGACAAGCATTTCTCAACTCATCCTTGGCACTCTTGACGTGATAGTAGTGGGCCTTATGCCGCACAACTGGGCCTCTCATACCTTGAAGTGCCTGATGTAGATGTACGGTGTAACGCATACCCGGGTACCATTTATAGAAAATCTGACGATAATATTCGCAGGGTCCGTTGTCTACTCTATTCTCCCAATCTCCTTCTACATAGGAAATATCATTAGAACGAAACTCCACCAATGAAAACTTAGTGCCTCCTTCAGACATCTTTACTAACTCTCTTAAGCTTGATAACATTTCTTCTGAAGGCACCTCATCATCATCACACAAAAGAACCCAGCCCCCCTGAAGATGTTTTAAATATTCGTTATACTGGTTGGCGAAGCTATCGTCCCACTCTCGTTGATAAACTTGTACTTTAGGAGCTAAAGATTGCAGATACTCGTAGGTTCCGTCCTTACTAAATCCGTCCACCACCACAGCTCTGTCAACATGTGGAAGGATGATGGGAAAATTACGTTGGTTATGCCCTAACCTATCCTGAGTTACGACAACATATGTAATTTCATCGTCTCCCCAACCAGAGGCATTATCAGGCTCAGCAAGAGGGCGCGCTACAGTATTACGAAATTGGTCAAAATCCATCTCTGCCTCCTAAAAAGTTAAATCTGGGGAAGCTTGTCGGTTTTTATCGTAGGGGTGATCTCTATTTCCTACACATCCAAAGTTTAATTCTGGATGTAAGAAGACATAGTACACTACAAACCAAGAACGGGCCTCCGAATTCTCACTGTTTCGGTTCATTATAAACCATCGAGTAATCTCATCAGGAACTGTTCCTTGATATAAAAGGCTGGCGGCCTGATCAAAAGTTTTCAACCCGTGCTCTACACAAAGGGCTTTAAATTCCTTCCAAACAGGATCGTTAGTAGTATTTTGGGCGACCTCGGCTGTAGTCCAATAATTACGGCAACCTCTAATCCACTGACTTCCTACCGTCTTGACGTGGAAGTAACGAAGATCGGACTTTCCCATATTCGCAGGGGCGGGGCGGGCGATTCCAATGTGGGTACCAGGAGTGTATCGCATGCCAAGGTAATGTTTGTTAAAGTTAGGATTCCAATAACCAGATTTGTTTTGGTAAACTTCACCATCAGGGCCTGTCTGTATATCGTGAGCATTGAAACCTACAATATTATAACCTTGCTGGTCAGCAGTGTCTGCGATCTGTCTCAAAGAATATAAAGCCGGCAGTTCTAAGTACTCATCACTGTCCGTTATAACGAACCAGACTTGTTCCCCAACCTCTTGCATATAATCATCTAAACGGAGCATGTACAGATCCCGCAATGTTTTGGGATCATATGGAATGTTTGAGCGGACGACATCTATATCCCACTGTTTACATTCTTCTGACGCAAGAAATTCTTTATTCTCTTTATTTTCTTCTTCGTCCCCATGAAGAATAATAATACTCCGGTCCACAAAGGGCGCGTGGGTACGAACCGAATAAATAAATTCATCCGTCCGACCCCTACATAATAAAGTCCAAGCGATTTTCATTAGGTAATCTCCCGAATAACACGGCATGGATTGCCATGGGCCATAACTCCCGAGGGAATGTCGCTAACTACGACAGACCCGGCGCCGATAATTGTATCGGAGCCTATAGTAATACCTGGGCATACAGAAGTCCCTACCCCAACGAGGGTTCGGTTTCCGACTCTTACGTGGCCGCAAAGATTAACACCTGGCGCTATGTGTACAAAATCACCAAGAAGACAGTCGTGATCTACAGTAGCAGAGGTGTTGACTATACAAAACTGACCGATGATGGACCCAACAATAACTATTGAACCGGCACAAAACATGCCGCCTGCCCCTATTCTAGCATGGTCAGATATGAGCGAGGAAGGGTGTTGTACAATAGGAAATATAAGATTTTTTCGGTTATTTCGCAACCTTTCTGATGCAGTTTTTCGGGGCTGGTTAGCCCCTATTGCAATAACTACCCGCGCGCCGTCGAAAATTTCCTCAGGACTACAGACTGCTTTCTTTTCGGCCTCGTCGTCGACAACTACCACCAGTTCCGAAGGTTGAAAGAAATCTTTGACTACTTTTCCATGGCCGCCGGAGCCATAAATAAAAGTCACGAGGCGGGCAGCCGATTCCAGATAAAGTTTACTACTATCCATAAAAATTCCATACAGCAGACAAGATGTAATCCATCTCAGCATCAGTAAGAGCAGGATAAAGAGGGAGAGTCAGGCAGGTAGCAGACAAATTCTGAGCATTGTCACAACTGTGGATAATCCCGTTGAAAGATCCCATGTCTGGGATGGCTGGGTCGAAATATCTCTTGGTTCCTATTCCATTTTGGTTAAGGAATTGTTCTAACTTCCCCCGAGTTTCAGTGTTCTCCGCAAAAATAACGCAGTCTTTATAAGAAGGGTCTACCCCCTCTTGGGTCTTCCAGGCGCGCACGGGCAGAGAATTCAATTCGCGTCGATACTCTTCCATTCGAACTCGCCGAATAGTTTTAGTCTTGTCAAATATGTCGATGGCATGGTAGGCCAAAATAGAGTTAAACTCCTGAATCTTACCGTTTATACCCTTGTTCTGGGTATCCAAGCTATTATAGAGTCCGTGGAATGCGCTGTGACGGACGAACTCGTAAAGGCCGGGGTCTTGGGTCACAATAAGACCCCCCTCCCCCGCAGAGACCGGTTTCGTAGCTGCCACACTGAATACTGTAGCATCCCCATACGTTCCGACTTGGGCTCCCTCTACAGAAGTACCAAACACGTGTGCTCCGTCAAAGAATAAGGAGATATCACCCACCTTGTCTCGTAGGGCTTCGTACTCTTTGACGTAACAGGCATTTCCCCACAAGTGGACTGGTAAAATTGCAGAGGTTTCAGGAAATGTAGAAAGGCAATCTTCTACTAAGTCAGGGCGCATCTGGCCATTATCGTCTACATCAACCACTACTGGAATCAAATTGTTCCACTCTAACGCCTGTAGGGTGGCATTAAAAGTAAAAGCGGGCATAATGACTTTCGAACCCTCCCGCAAGGTGCTTAATAGCAGGATGAGCCCAATGGAGCAGCTGCTTACTGGCAGCACATGGTCCAAACCTTGGTATCGCCGGACTTGTCCTACTAACCTATCAGTAAATGGGCCCGGATACAGCATTCCAGAAGCGTACATGGCCCGGATGTCTGGTTCCACCACAGAATAGGGAGGTAGACAAGGTTTATAGATAGGAATTTGCATTTTAGTGTGCCCAGTAGAACTTCTGTGGCTCTTTGGCATACTCTGTGTACCAAGGAATCGAGGCTCGAATACCCTCCCGAATCTTATAACGACACTTCCAACCCAAGCTTTCCAGCTTAGCTGGATTTAGGTACTGCTCCTTAATCTCAATAAAATCCTTTTCTAGAATCTGGGGCTGAATGTCCACCCCCATCTCTTCGATAATCATGTTTACTGTATCAAAGATATTCTGGAAACCAGAGCCTCCAATATTGTAAGCTTCGCCTTTCAATCCTCGATCTTGGACGTGCAAATAACCGTCAATGACATCATCGATGTACATGAATTCTCGTTTATAATTTCCTACACCCTTATAAACTATTGGCCGCTCTCCCGCCAAAATGCGGAGGATACTTCCAGGAATGATCCTAGACTTATTGAGGTCTCCAGGTCCAAAAATATTACCTGACCTAAGAATAGAAGTATCTAAACCATAGGTATGGGCGTAGGACTGGGCAATAAGATCTTCACAAGCCTTGGAAGTGCTATATGGGTCGCTGGCCAGCAGAGCCATATCTTCCACGTACGGAAGTGCGTCATGGTTGCCATAGGCCTTGTCGGAAGAAGCCACCACAACCTTGGTAACATGCCCACACTCACGCGCAGCTTCCAAAACATTGATTGATCCCATCACGTTAACTTGATAACAGGTCTTGGGGTCATATGTGGCCATCTTAAGGATAGTTATAGCTCCGAGATGGAAAATAGTGTCAATCTCATACTTGGAAACAGCATAACGAACTACATCATAATCTCTCAGGTCTCCATAGACCACTGAGATGTTATCCAAAATATCCCTACGAGACTTGTAGTTACGGTCTCTAATAAGGCCTATAACTGTCTTATCCATAGAGAGGAGTTTCGAACACAAAGCAGATCCTAAGAACCCATTGGCCCCGGTCACCAAAACGTTTTTCATATTCATGTTATAATTCCCCTTCTCTAATTTGGAGATACTGTTTGTCTTGTTGTTCCTGTTTCACACTGCTCTTATAGTGCAAGATATTAAACCTAGAGTTTTGGTTGGGGTTATCAATATTCACACCTGATTCAACTTGGCCTCTGTCGGTATCTTTAGTTTCCAGACGCATCTTCTCCTTGACTTCGGGACGAGCAGCGTCCGGTCTTTGATAATCTACTTCAGTCCGAAGTTTGAAGCTCGTAATCTTTTCGTGTACCTTGCCTTCAAATCTACAATAGTTCTTAAATAAACGATATTGATAGTCTGGATAGATTGTCGTCTGTACCCCGTCTATAAAGTTTTTGCGAGCAAATCCAAAACAATCGAACTTGTCATCAGTTTCCGGAATAATTTCGGCTGATGCTAAAAATTGTTGGCCTACGTAAGTAACAAGCAGGGTTAAAATCTCAAGAACGGGGGGTTCCAGCCTTTCATCCGGGTCATGTAGATATACCCAATCAGTATCTAACTGTTCTATAGCAAAATTCTTTTGAGCAGAAAAATCATTATCAAAAGGGCGATGAATAACTCTAGCCCCCATCCTTTCCGCCCACGAAACAGTTTCATCTGTGGAACCTCCGTCTACCATAACTATATCATCTACGGCATGGTAAAACTGGGCTATAGATGGGGGGATATGTATCTCTTCATTTTGAGCAATCATGGCCAGGCCAATAGTTTGTTTGGGCTCATCCAAAATTTCTTCAACAGAGGTTTTGATCTTAACCACGGCCCATGCCTTTATCAATATTTTGAAGTCTGTCCACTATCTTATCTCCAATCTTATCCCAAGTAAAGTTCTCTCCTATAAATTGTCGAGCCTTAGATCCTTTTTCTTTGGCCTCTTTGCGATGATCGTATACATGGCGCATGGTTTCTATCGCTTGTTTCATGTTTGGCTCACACCAATACTGGTCTCCTGTGTAGTAGGGCGACCAAGGCATGCCCCCAACTGGACATAAAGTATAATCTATAAGATAACTATTGTCTTCCTTTAAAAACTCCCTTTGACCTCCATATCCAGGAGTTATAACCGGATTTCCGCAAGCAGCTGCTTCAAAATGAGGCAATCCCCAACCCTCTGACCGCTGCATCAATACAAAACAATCTCCGTGTTTGTGCAGGCCCATTAGGCGGGCATCGCTCATATTTTCAACCACTAGGTACATCTTTGGAAAGTGGCTCAAATTCATATATTTCCTGAAATCCAAAATTAAATTCTTAATCTGCTCACTATCTCCTGCGTGATCAAGGCGATAGGTCTTTAAAATCAAGACAACATCCTCCACTCCTGTAAAAGCAGCAGTAAATGCTGACAAAAGGCCATAAGGATTCTTCCTTTCCTGCCACTGAAATATTGAGTAAAACACAAAGAGGTCCTCAGAAAGACTTTCTACATCAAAATCTGGAATCAATTCTAAATCGGGAAGATCTATTGCATGAGGGACTTTATACATGGGGACAGTGACGCCAGATTCTTTGAATAGTTCCATATTCCAATCACATGGAACCCACACCTCATCAACGCTATTACAAGCTTTTGTCCAAGTAGGATGCAGCTTACTGGTCTCCCACACTGTATAGCCAATGATATATTTGTTATTTTCAAATTTGGTCCAGTGGCGCCAAAGGTCGGGAGTAGAATGAACAATTATTTTGTCATAAACTACATTGTTATTTATTAGGCTTTGAAGAATCTCTCCCTTCTCTCCTAATTCCGGCCGAGTTTTTTCGAAAGTGATAGGGGCCAAAGTAATAGGATAGCCTTTCTCATAAATAGAAAGAACATAATTTCTAGCAGCTTCAGCATAGCCCGACCCATCAAACACCGGAGCTATATACTTGACCCCCGACATTACAATAAATCTCCCTTGAGCATTGGCTTCGACAGATCAGACGCAGGTGCTTGCGAAGTGGCACCTTGAGACTCAACTATCTTGTCAAATAAATCAACCCATTGGGGGTTGATATGTTTATCCCACACAAGATTGTTAATGACCATATTATAGGCATTTTCTGCTCGTCGAGCGGCCTCTTCTTTATCATCATGCACCTGAATCATCTTTTCTACCATGTCTGAAATGTGCGCTGTAGGGCGGGGTATTTCATTGTCATTAGGCAGAACGGTGATGTGGTCGGGGTCTCCGCCGCTTTCGTATGGGAAGCCCGTTTCCTCTGTAATATACTCACCCAAACAAGTATTGCGAGGAAATATGACAGGCGTCTTAGTGGCCATAGCTTCTGTCCAAGATAGCCCCCAACCTTCACCAACAGTCGTACTAATCACGCAATCACTTGCATTATAAAGAAGGTTTACAATCTCTAGAGGAAAACCAATAGAAGGTGTAAAGTTCTGGGGCAAAATAACATCTGAAGTTATATTCAAACCGAATGCCTTAATAACCTCTGGTAAGTTCCAGCCCTGATCCATAGCAGACATGTGGAGATATAAGACACTATCGGGCCTGTGCTTCTTAAATTCTTTGAACGCCCGAATAGTTCCCGGGATATCTTTTCGCTGCTGATTTCTATTGACGTTGGTGATCACAAATTTATCAGCCACGGGGCCAAAGAATTGCTCTCGGAACTGTTTAACCTGCTCCACAGGGGCAGGAAAAAAGACCTTAGGATTGACACCGTGAGGAATTATCTTTAAGCGATCTCCTATTTCAGGCAGAGCTGCCACAGATTGGTCGTATCCAAATTGGGTATACGTTACAGGCTGGTCTACCGAGTTGGCAGACTCTACCCAACTCTTCTTTGGGATACCGTCAATTGGATAATAATAAACACTTTGGAATCTCTTACCCGACTTCTTAACGTTGTCAAGGAGCCCGGGCAGGAAGTCAAGAATGAAAGTATCCTGAAGAAAAAAGAGAATATCAAATTGGAGCCTAGCATCCAAAAGATGTTGTTGTAATCTCTGGCGTCCATAGGGATCCCTTTGACCATTCACAGCCATAGGCCAAATCTTAAATGGATACTCATGGGGGTCTCCCCAGTAATTTATTCCCAAAATATCAACATCATACTTGCCTGAATTGTGGAGAGCAGGCAGAATATTTCTTGAGACCTGCCCAAAACCCGTGGCGCAGGTTGGCGCGTCCCCATAAAAAATGACCTTGGTCTTTCTTCCCGGCTTGTTCTTAGGATCAGGCTTGACTCTATCAAGAAACTTTGTCTGACTCATCGCAATCATCTCCTTTAATTAGCAAAAATGCTCTTTTTATAATTCGCCGAGGAACATCTATGGCCTCCCCCTTTAAGTCGTGGCGGTCTTTAACATAGATTCTGTTCGGGGTAAAATGGTCTACAATCCCAAAAACTTTGCTACCATCTTTAAGTTCTATCCCTATATACGGATAGCCCAGGCCCTTAAGCTGCGCTTTCGTCCGTGTCAGCGACTCGCTGCTCATCTATCTCCTCTTTAGAAAGATTTCTGACCTTAAATACTGGGGCATTATAGTTTACTTTGGCTATTCTCCCTAAGGCATTCTTTAAATCTGGTCTATCTTTGGCGTAGCGGTCTAACCTTGCCTTATTTACGGCCAGAATTGAGAAAAGATCGTCTTGGGGAATAATTTCTACCACCTCTTCGATATCATAATTAGTTCTAGCAGCCTGCGTACTGTGCATCATCCTAGACTCGTCCGCAATAGGCTCGTCCCGCATAAACCTTTCGCTCGCAATCATTTTTAATTCTCGCTCGCGGGCCGTTAGGACAGACTTTTTTTCTGAAACATCTAGCCAATGGTCCAAGAATTCGGTGTCTAACATCTCTGCCAGCTGAGGCAGTGCAGGAAGGGGCTTCGCCATTAGTGCAGCATACTCGGGGCAGTAGGGCTTATAGTCGCACCAACCACAAAGCCGGTTGATTCGTCCCCGAACCTCTTGCTCATCAATCTTGTTCATTTGAGTCCAGATACTACTCAAAAACTCCCTAAACGTGGCGCGATCCTCATCCGTTCTAAAAGTAGATACTCTCTTATCTATTCTAACATAGTCTAAGAAAAGCAGCCTATTTTTATACTCAGGCCAAATAAGGCTTGCTGCCAAATCGTACATAGACAATTGAATATCATCCTGAAGCTCCCAGTTAGTGAGCGCAGTTCTAGAAGTCTTGTAATCGATAACAGCGATGGTGTCATCGTTAATCCGAACTACCTTATCCATTGCCCCTACTATAGGGATTCCCTCTGGAGTCTCAAGCTTAAAAAAGTGTTCCACTGCCAGCACATCTTCAGATGGGTCATATTTATCAATAAAATTGACAACCATCTCTTTACCCTGAGAGTAAAAAGACATAGTTTCCAGACCTGCCTTAGTGGCCGTATTCATGAACACATTGGTAGCAAATTCGTAGTCCGATGCATCTGGAAAGCTCTTCTTATTAAGCATTCTACGGGTAAATTGTTCTAAAGCTTCGTGAACAGCGATACCAACCTTGGCATGATCGTTCTTAACAGAAGATATTTCTCGATCGTACCTAAAAACTACCTTCAGCACGCACTGAAGAAAATCCCTGATACCTGTTGCCGATAAACTTCTAATTTCCATTTATTCCTCCAAATCATCTTTTTCCCACTCAATTATCAGATCTTTGAGTGCTTGTGCATACCCATCGCCTTGAAACAATGTGCAGCGTTTACAATATCTTTTCTCCTGAACAAATTTATTATAAGCACAAATTTTTAAAGACAAACTGTGACCATTATACCAACAAATGACACGAGTTTCAGGTAGCTGGTCAACTATTTCTCTTACAACATGCCCCCAAAAGTATTGATAGTCTTTAGATTGAGCAAACGAACCCCCTTTTCCCTTTTTCTGAGGACTAATAAACTCAGAGGGTTCAAACTTTTGACGATTCCTAAGGGGACTTCTTCTTATTCCGTTTTTCTTTTTCTTTTTCTTTGCAAAGTTCACGATATCCCCACGCTAAAGCCATTGCATCTGTCTTATCATTATCTTTATCAAAAATCCAGCCACTTAAATCATACCTCCGAACAAAATAATCAAAAACCCCCTGTTTATCCAGTTTATCTGGGCCACAACAATATTTGCGAGCTTGGGTAGCAGTAATAATCTCAACAGATATTTTGTGAGTGCCGCACACTTCCATAGCTACCCCGGCAAACTTCACTAAAGTCTTCAGAGTATGAATATTTCCAAATCCTGGCCGATAATAAGCATCCTCAATCACCACTACATCAGGTTTGTACTTAAGAACCAAATATTCTATCTTTGCCCGAAATAAAGCTAACCTTTCAGCAAAGGGGGGATCTTTAGGCGGAGCTATTATTCCGCATGATCTTTTGGAAACAAACCATCCGGTAGATTTAGTCGAGATATCTAAAGCAAGGATCTTCAATTTGAAAGTAACCTCCCCAAGGTAGCTTTCTCTTCATCAGATAATAAATCTAAATCTGGATAATTTACTTTAACTCCGAGAAAAACATCTCCCGGTGGACCCCCATTAAGTCCTCTTCCCCCCTGGCCTCCCAATCTAAGAGTAGTTCCGTGAGGAATTCCTTTAGGGATTTTAACATTCAAAATCTTATTTTCGGTCTCAGTCCCTTGACCATTACAAGTATCGCATAAGGTTTTAATACTTTGGCCTTGCCCTCTACAATCTTGGCATGGGGTGTGCATTATCATATTAGGCTGTTTATGGACACTAAATCCTGACCCATTGCAGCTTCCGCAAACTTCAAATTCAATTCCTCGTTTGCCACTACACCTACTGCAAGCGGATATAACGCTAAACGACAAAGACCACTCCGAGCCAAACAGTGCAGCTTTCAAAGGGATCTCAATTACTTCGTGGACGGCTTGTCCTTTGATTGGTTGGGGTCCAGCGGCTCTAGTATTTCTAAAACCAAATCCAGCAGCGCGGAAAATATCAAAAGGGTCTCCATGCATTCGAAACCCGTGTGTATCTCCCCTATTTGGATCTCCAGTCAGATCATAATTAGATTTCTTTTCAGGATCAGAGAGTACAGAATAAGCTTCAGAGATTTCTTTAAACTTCTCTGCTGCCTCTTCTTGCTCTTTACTATCCTGTTGGTGCTTGTCTGGATGCCACTGCTGCGCTAGATTTCTATACGCTTTCTTCAGTTGGTCTTTGTCAGCTTCCTTCGGCACTTCTAGGATCTGATAGTAATCTTTCGGCATTGTTCATTTCCACTTCTATTATCTCTCCACACTCGCAAATAAATTCAACAATATTTACTTCTCTTTCACTCAGTCTAATGTAAGAAATTTTAGAATCACAATAAATACAGTATGGGTAATCTTCTACACCAACCATTGTCCGCCACTTTCAAGTATTTCCCCGTATACAATCAACTCATTGGTCTCGGTATCTTTGGCCAATGCGACCACATTGAGACACTGGCCCTGGAGTAACTGGGGATATTTAAAATCAGCAAATAGAACACGAACGATGTCCCATAGATAAACGGTTCCATCCTCGTCAAAAGCTGAAAATTCGTCAGGGCCCCCAATTGTTGTACCGGTGGCTAGATCTGATTCATTAAGCATTTCACTTATCTTGCCTTCTAGAGGTATTCTTATCTCAATTCTGCGCACCGACTTCCAGCTATACTCTTTAGCAGGCAACAATATAAAACCAGGAGCAACTCCCCTGACCTTGTCCATTACACAGCCTCTTCGCCGGGATTTGTAAAGTTAGTAACTACTGCGTCAGTAAAGACACGCTTCTGACCAGTGTCGGGGGCGGTCCAAGTGCGATCCTGAATATGTCCCGAAACCTTTACCGTGTTTCCTTCACCTACAGTGTCAAGCCCCGCAGCCAACTCATCCCAAGCGGTGATACGCACGTAAGCATATCGTAGTCGTTCCGGATCATCCTCACGGAAGAAAGGAATTTTAACCTTAGACTTGAATAGGTTAGTTTTGCGCTCGCCTACCTGCTTTAGCTCTGGCCAAATAACTTCACCCTGTAATACGAATTGATTAATGCCCTCATCAGAATCTACTGTCTCCACACCATCAACAATGATGTCAGTGACATTTTGTTTGCGGCCTTCCTTATTCTCAAAAGATCGTTCTTGAATTCGTCCAGAAACTCTAACCTTAGAACGCGGTGGTAAGGAATCCAAATATTCAGCAAAATCCTCCCAGGCTGTTATACGAAGATAAGAGGATCGATCCTCTCCACTTCTTTCATCAATAGTAGGAATCTTGACCTTAGCCTTAAACAAAGCTTTCCCGTTGCCCGTGTACCTTAGCTCTGGCCAACAAAGCTCGCCCTGAAGTATAACATTGTTTATTCCATCAACCATGACTATTATTTCCTCCAAAATATATTTTGACATCCGAATAATCAAATTTCTTCGGATCTTTTCCATCGGGGAGAAATATAGGACTAATAGAGGCGCCTCGGTCTAATAACTTGGCTACTCTCTTGGTACCTGCTCTCCCTGCCTCATCAGCATCCAACATAACTATTATGTTTTCAGCGTATCTCCATAGTAATTTCGCCTGATTGCGTGTAATGTCTGTGCCCATAGCGGCGACAACATTGAACACGTCCAATAAAGCTAATGCCCACACATCTACAAACCCCTCAACCAAGATTAAAGTTCGGTCTTCACCTGTGTAATTCTTGGCAACATGAAGATTGTAAAGAGTTACTTCCTTCCGTACATCTCTCAGAAGAAGATACTTAGGATCTTTATCAGAATCTGTTCTTCTTGCACTTACTGTCACTAAGTTTCCGTCTTCGTCTCGGATCGGGATTGTCTCTCTATGAACTCCTCTAGAATCTACCATCCCCCCAACCTCATAGAAATCTAATAACTCTTCAGGAAACCCGCGATCAATAAAATAATTTGTTCTTTTTTCCCTTAATTCCTCCACAACTTCTTCTGGGAAAAAACTTGTAACAGCACTAGACTGTGATTGTTTAATTTCCTTTTTAATCTCTTGCTGTTGTTTTAATCGTAGATACTCTTCTGAAAGTTTCGTTTGATCATTAAGATCTATTCCTGCAATATTGGCTAATAACTGTACGCTATCTACAAAATTTTGTCCAGTTGTTTTCTGAACCAGCCCTACAAGATCTCTGTCCGAATCCCCCTCACAATGTCTCGTATAACAACACCAAGTTCGAGACTCTGTATTAAATCGGAAGGCAGTGGGATTATCTCCCCCATGGACCTTACATGGGCCTCTTAGTTCTTTAGGAGTCCTACGTATTATATGAAACCCCAAGTAGTTTAAAACCGACTCTGGATCAACAACCTGTTTTATTCTAGCTATCGTTTCCTGCTGAATCTTCACTTTGTGCCTGCTTGATCGCTCTAAACACGATATTAATTTGAGTTCGGATCGATTCATCAGTAACGTCTGGGACACCAGAAACTCCGGCGTCCTTGTATCTATCAAGTTCTGTCTTTACAAACTCATAAAGTTCATCTTTAACATCATAAAAAGAGATATTTTCAGGATCGTCAATCGTCTCTTGGATCTTCTCAGTAAGCCTCCCTAATACAACAAGAAAATCATGCTTATCAAATACGCCCTTTTTATCTGGGGTTTTAGCAGCAGCGGCGGCTAAAAGCCTTGGCAAGAAAGGTAAGACTTTCTTAATAATTCCCCGAGCCTTTTTATTGGTGTAGTAAAGATAGAACGGGACTATCAATACGCCTATGATTACCAACACTTCTATAATCTCTTTGATCTCATTAAAACCCATTGTTATCCCCCTGGTCTGAACGCAAAGTGGCTGTTTGCAGCGGTGCTTCTTTCATATGCAGCATCTCTTGTCTAAACCGTATATCAATTCCTCCATAATTAGATCCACCTGCCCGGGTGTCTAATACTTGGAGTCTATGTGTCCCCGCATTTAACAGGGCGTCTTTACCGTACGCTTCTTCAAACTCAATCATTTCTTTTTTGGTCTTGCAAGCAAGCCCTAGAAGCGTATTTGCATATCGAAGGAGCCGGTCTGAGTCGGCAAAATTAGCCGAACTGACATACCCCCTGTTGGCAGACTCTCGATTCAGCTGAGAAGCTGTGACCACTGGTATCTCAAGCTGTCCAGCTAAATTCTTGAGAGCGACAGATAGATATCCCAAGGCTTGGTACTCTTTAACGTTCCCTATCATCCGAAGATCGGCGTCTGGTAGTTTGATATAGTCGAAGATAAGACAACTTATTCCAAACTGGTGGTAGTATTTTCTAGCCAGAGCAGACACTCCTTCGGGAGTAAAGTCGGGATAATACTTATGCATAATAAGGCCTGACTGTGTTATTTCCTCCGCCTCCCTTACCGCATCTGCTTTCTGCTCATCCTGGAAGTAAGTCCCGTTTTTTATTTCCCGCTCTGGTACACTAGATAACATGGACAATAGTCTAAACTGCTGCTCTCTTGTACTCATCTCGGTATCGATATAAAGAGCGGGCATGCCTGACTTGTATGCTAAATGCCTGGCCCATGTCATTAGAAGTGTAGATTTTCCTACTTTAGGACGTGCCCCAACCACAGTTAGTGTTCCCGGTTCTAATCCATTAATGGTCTTATCGAGCAGGTCAAACCCGGTCGGAAGTCCCATAATATCTGAAGTGTTAGATCTCGCTTCTTCTAGTAATGCTGGAATTCCGTCTGCTATGTTTACTGCATCTGCATCCTTCTTACTTTCTATAGATATTTTTAGAAATTCCTGCTGGGCATGGTTTACAATGTCGTCTGCTGTTAGCGTTTCTTCGGTTAGAGATTTATTCTTGTAAGTAAGGTCATTAATATTGTCAGCAGCTTGTAATACTTTAAGTTTAATGCTGGCGTCTAACACTCTGTTTATGTAGAAACCTATAGTTTCGGGATCGATAAACTTTTCAAAGAGAGCGTTAATGTAATCGTATCCGCCGATAAGCTCTTCCACCTTCATGGCCGAAGCTTGACTCAATATAGAGGCTGCGTCTGCAGAAGTCACCCCACTTCGATTCAAGGTCTTAATTATTCTCCAGATTGCGCGGTGATGGGGCGTAAGAAAATCATTATCTACAAGCTTAGCATCTACTTCAAAGTAGTTAGTCGGATCCTTCAGTACGCAAGCAATAATTGCTGCTTCATTTCCCGCGTGTGAAAACTGTACCTTAGCTTGTTCCAAGTCCATTAACTAGCTCTTTCTCTATTAGTATATTGTCTTTCTTCTGCTCGACGCCTTAATTCTGACTTCAAAGCGTTTATAAGTTCGGTAATAGGTTTGTCTATGCCATCTAGTAGATCACGCTCTGCCGAAGCTTCATCGTAATCCAGTTCTAACGTTTGTAATTCCGGGCTAGCCGCAACGGCGTTGCGCTCCCGCTCCTTCAAAGTGGAGCCTTCTGCCGCACCACTGTTGATAACTTCTTGAATTTTCCGATCTAGGACTTTTTTCTTCTGGCTTGCAATAACTCGAGCTGTGTTAAAACGAACCTGCAAAGTGATCAAATACTGTCCCAGCATTACTGTATATCTGGACAAAGTCTGGGATGGTGTAGTATCCATCTCCCGAACTTTGAAGTTAAAAACTTCTTCAATTTCCGACGGAGGGGCAGCACTGTACAAAGATAGAGAGTCTGAAGTTTCTCTAAGTCTGTCTCTAATCCTATCATCCATCCTGAGCGTCCTCAATCCTCGTTAAAAGATTTTCACCAGTAATTGGTATTTCATCATGATTGATACAAACCAACGTCATATCGTTGAGATGGCACCATTCTATCTTTAATCGGTCTCGTTTCTTAGCCTCCTTAAAAGATTCGGCCGACCCATGGAAGTGTTTGTTAAACTCTGTGTGCTGAACACCTTGAACCTCAACTAAAAGATTCAGCGTTAAAATATGGAAGTCAAAGAAGAGCTTCTGCCCATTATAATTGACATAATGTTCTTCATTGATGCGGGTATTCGGAAATATTTCCTTAAGCGTTTGAAGTACGCTTTTTGCGAGCAGGCTTGGCATTTTTTATCTTCCCAGTTTCCGAAATGACCTCAACAGGTGGCTCAACGGGAGGCCCTGGGACCTTGTCTTCCGAATTTTCTTCAGAGACTGTTTGAACCACTTCCCCTGTAATAATTCCTTTTATCTTACGTTCAAGTTCAATCTTGAGAGCCTCGTCTGCCATAAGGGCCAGCTTAGCCTTGCTTCTACCCTGCCACTTGTACTCACCATAATTAAGCCAGGCCCCACCCTTCTCAATTATTCCCATATCCACACCAAGATCCAATAACTCTCCCACTGTATCATAGCCAACACCGTAGATCAAATCCACTTCGGCACTTCTATAGGGAGCAGAGCGCTTGTTCTTTTCAGTAACGAACTTGGTTCGATGGCCATAGATCTCTCCAGTACCTTCGTCCAGCAAACGGCTCTTCTTGCTCTTACCACCGCTCACATGAATTCTGTAAGAAGCATAGAAAAGAAGAGCATTTCCTCCAGTAGTAGTCTCTGGGTTCCCATAACCCCCAATCTTAAAACGAATTTGATTTACAAAGATCAAAAGTGTATTCGTCCTTTTGGCTACAGGAGATAATTTCTGAATACCTTTACTCATTAATCGGGCGTGAATTCCCATATCTTGCTGACTAAGCTCAGCTTCAACTCGAGCATCAGGAATTAGAGCAGCGACGCTGTCAATAAGAACCACAGCAAAATCGCCTGTCTCCATCAACTTTTGTGCAATCTCAAGATTGGCTTCTCCTGTCGGCGCGCCTTCCACAATTATCACTTTATCTTTAGCAAGGCCTACATTTATCAAAAGCCGGGTGTCTATAGAATTCTCAGCATCAATAATCGCACACTTATGCCCCAATTTGCAGGCTTCTTTAATTACGCTGTAGGCTAAGAAGCTCTTACCGCTAGCCTCTGGCCCAAAGAATTCTGCAATCAGGCCTCTCTCTAAGCCTCCCGGCCCAATAGCATGGTCTAACCCAATACAACCAGTAGAAATAATCTCTGGAATATGGTCTGCTGCGTCGCCTAACCATTTGATCAAGGGACCATACTCTTTTTCTATTGCATTTTGAACTACTCTAAAACTTCCTGTCTCTTTCTTCTCTTTTGCCATCTAAACTCTCCAGTATTTTTTCTCTTTCTTCGGAAGCCAACTCAAAATCTTTTTCTGCACAGTCCTTCTTATAGATTTCATTAATCTCGTTTATAAAAATGTCAGCATCAGCAGCATTAACCCTGCCTACTTCTCCATTTGCAAACGAACAAACTCTATCCATAAGGGGGCCAACAGTAAGAATTCTAGGGCTTAGGATGGGTTCTTTTAAATACAAATGTTCTTCGTATTTGAAAAGAGCATCCACAAGCAACGCTGCTTCTTGCACAGCAGCTTTCCGGTTCAAGCCCAACCTCTGACGTGATCGTATAAAGGTACTTATTTCCTTAGTATCTTTGCTATAATTCACGCCAATTGGAAACTTACGATCTGGGTTATAATAACGTCTACGAGCATAGAAGTAATCAACTAATTCCTTGACAGTAGTTACAGTCTCTACTTCTATAAACTCTTCCTTTGTGACGCGATACCCTCGATTACGAAGCTCATTAATCGCCTCTTCTTCATCAAAGTACAGCGTCATTCATTACTCTACCTTCCGTAAAGTACAAACAAAAGCTTTGAAATCTTCATCTTTTGGTGACTTTAGAAGGACCCCCTTGGCATCTTGCGAGAAATAAAACTCAAATTCGTCACCGTCAAGCTGACGGAGAGTAGATTGAAGAAGAGCAGAATTAAAGTGAAGGACAAAATCCTCTGGAGTTTCTACCTCCAAATCAAAACTTGCTGCTTCTCCAGTGTCGCTAGAAGTAGAGAGGGTAGCTGTTCCAGAAGCTTGGGCCTCCAACACCAGCCTGTGAGTCTTAGTATCAACGACAGGCATCATTCCTGAAAGATCTGAGAGAAAAGCCTCTCGAGGAAAAACAGCAATACTTAGCCCTTCTGTGGACATAAAGGGTATATAGTCTGGGAAAGTTGTGTTGAGGAGAGTACTTACTAGGGTTGTACCTCCAGTCTTGATGAAGATATTATCATCTTCAACATACATATCTACAAAATCAAAAGTCGGGTTAATAAGTTTGGCAGCAACCGATGCAAATTTTAGGCCCAAAATAAAAGAGCCACGGAGGCCTTGGACCTCTGCAGCTTTTCTAAATTCAGCAATCTGGACACCATCTGTAGCAGCAAACACCACCTCGTTATCTGTTAGGGTGAGAGATATGCAATTGAGATGTAGTTTGGAAATATCTTTGGAAGCGGAGGGGCCAACTTTGGACAATCCGTCCATAAATTGAAACGCAGGAAACTTTGTCGCCTTGGCTTCCTCAAAGGGGGGAGGATCAACAAAGAAGTCTGTATCCAGTAGGGGGAAATTCATAATGTGGGGCCGAAGTTTCTTCTCGGCCACCTTATTACTCCCCGATATTTTCAGTGTGGATTTTGAGGTCCTCTCTAATTTTACCTCAATAGGCTTGCCATCAAAACCAGTATCATGGAAGGTAGCAGACACTGTACTGGCTACTGCGGCGCAACGAACTAGAGCTTCCCCCGGCACCTGCACCTTGGCAGGAACCTCAACTTTTACAGAAGATGTTTCGTCAAAAGAAGTAAATACTGCTATATCCTCTTCAGCACGAATTAAAACTCCTGTCACTTGGTCTGCGATGGCAGAACTAACAGGCGCGATTTCATTACAGGTATTTAAAGCTCTCTTAAGATCCTGTGCAGATACTGTCAACTTCATATACAAATCTCCCTACCGAGACAGGAATGCCCTGTCTTCTTCGTTAATAAAGATATGACATCTGTTCCCAGAAGTCAAGACTAAAGTCCAGTTATAGTTGCAATTAAGTCTTCATCTTGTTCACAGCCGGCACAAATAGTGGCACCAACAGTGGCTGTAGCCGAACCCACCCCTGTAATTATTCCTAACATTTCAATAAACCCGCCAGAAGCCGCTATTGTTGAATTCAATAGTTCTGAAGGGAATACTCTGTTGGCGCTTGCGCCCAAACTACCAAAGAAATTAGTGGGTATTAAGAGCCCAAGCAAGTTTTCTGTACCTCCCCTGGCTGTAAGTGATGCCCCTATATTTGCTTGGCCTTGTAGTCCCAACACCGCAGCAATACAAGCCCGCACGGCTTCATCTAAAGTTGCAAAGGATTCAAGATTTCCCAATCTACAAACCCGAGCTGCCGCAAACTCTCCAAATATATTAGTAGCTATTGGTTTGAAAGATCTGACATTAATCTTCCATGTTTCAGTAAAGTCTGTGATAAATGAATCGTCAGTACCATTAACATAGAAGTATTCTAATAACGCGCCTTCAAGTTGAAAACGTAGTTCCTGAATATTTAGATCCTCGCCAAGTCTTAGATCTGCCGCCGTAAGTCTTGATACTGACGGAGTTACTCGTGGCAGTGGGAAGGTTGCAACAATAGATGCTCCTAAATCTAAACCAAGTAACTGGCTGGTAATGGATGCCCCCAAGTTCTGGCCTTGGAAAGGAGTATATTTAACGCCAATAGTATCGCATGCCAAAAATAATGTGTTTCTAATTCTTTGCGGGGCGAAGAGAACCTTAATAACATCAAACGCATAGAAGATGTCGGCTGTATTTATCTTGGCCCCTAAGTCTTTGGTAATAAAGGATTGTAAGATAGCGCCAAGATCAAGGGCGTGTTGTGCAGTTGCCGAGGCCCCGAGGGTTGCGGTATCTGTACCACCTTCACACGCCGGGGCACCTATAACTGCTCTAAGATCTCGGGCTGCAAGGGTAACTACTGTGAAAATTGCAGTAACAAATGTTTCTGAAACTCTAAGGAACGCATTTAGATCGTGTTCTCCGTGTAGGGATCCTATACTAGCTCCGAGCAATTTAAAATTTGCATTCGGGATAATTGAACCTGGCAGCCCATTGGAAACATTAACAGATTGGAGAACAGCCGGCAAAAATCGATCATTTGCTCCTAACGCGTTGGCCCCAATTATCCCTTGGAGATTCTTAGCTCCAATTTGATTCATCGTGGCTTGGAGATCAAACGTAACTCCAAATTCTATTCCAATAGTGGCTGCTAAATCACCGGGAGTTCCTGTAAAGAGAGGTCTAACTAGTGCAATAACGTCTTTAAAACCTCCACCACCTGTGATATCCCCGCCAACATCATTGAGGCCTCTATCTCCAAAAATATTCGCTGGAAGATCTGATTCTGCTCGGCTGGATAAGATAGACGGTAAATCCTTCACTGCCCCAGTAAAGGCCCGAAGGAAAGCTAGGATACTTGGTGCAGATATTCCTAGCATTACGCCTGGTAAATCACCAAAAGCAAATGGTTGAATTACAGCTGGCAAATCTCCCTTATTTACACCAAACAAAGAGGCTGCCAAATCTAAAGGTGCATGAATTCTGGCTCCCAAATTTCCTGGAGGCTGGACAAAAATCCTTCCGGGCAACGACGGGGCTTCGATACCAAGCATTGTTCCGCCGAGGTTTGCAACGGTAACTTGAATTACAGCTGGAAGATCCTTCTCAGCTAGCTTTCCGAGGATAGTAGCGATAAGATCAGCTTGGCCGAGCGCAAATATATTGGCCGGAAGATTTGGAATGAAAGCTACTGGGAATAAACAGGCAGGGAGGTCTTTGAATGCCTGACCAAAAATATTTGCTCCCAGATTTGCGAAACGAACTGACTGAAGTCTTGCGGACAGATCTGGGAAGTTAAAACAAGAAGGAGATTTACGTACCGTTCCCTCTTGGATAACAAAATCTGAGATGAAAGCTAATCCGCCGGCTTGCCCAACAACAGCTTGAATGTGGGGACCAGTGTGAGCAGAAATGATGGATCGGGCTAAAGCACCGACTTCTTCTCGGCCAGCATTATAAAGCGCTTCATTATATAAAAAGCGATTATATGCCATTTACTAGTCTCCTGGGGTTAATATGGAAAATTGTGGTAGGACCGGAAATATCCTCCTATCTTGTTCTGGAAATATACCTGCGAACACAGGGAAAATACGGGCATTGCCTACTGCAGGTGGCACAAATTCTTCCCCGATAAGATTGGGTGAGAAATTCATGACTACTATTCCGCTTGTAGTAACATTAGTAGATAAAATTTCTATATCATCATCCGGCTTTGGAGTAAAGTTTAATACCCCTGAGAGTGTAGTAACTTCGGACGGAGGAAGAAACTCAGATATAAGTCTAGATGGTACAGGAAAATCACTAGTCTGTCGATTAAATGAATTTGTTCCTGAAATTACTATTACTCCACTTGTAGTGGGAGGTGATTGTCTCAATACCATGGTACTACTATATCTTCCTTAACATAAAAGCGCGAGTACCCCCAGTCTGAAATACTATATACTCGTCATTACTTTCTTCATCTCTAAGGATTGTTCTGTCTGGGGCTCCTGGAGCCCGAATAGCCCAAATATGCCGTAAAAGACCTATAGAACCTTTATTTGTGGCATCATCCAGGCTCCATAAATAAGGTACCCCCGTATAGTTGACTTGGTCAGCACCTTCATCTAAATTCCAAGGCTCACTTTGATTAGCTTGGGGATAGGCTTGAATTTCACCATCATTAGAAGCTGTTATTGCGATAATGGGATCGTTTCCTACAAGTCCAAAGACGCTGTTAGTCTCCACAAGGGTGCTCTGCGTCGTCGTCCCAAACAGATAAATAGAATAAGGTTCCAAAGTCTCGTTGTGAAATTGCAAGGCCCTTCCCACACATTCTAGATCAAAATCAGTAATGTTTGAAGCGCTCACTGTTTCTGTTACGAAATTGACAGCGTCTTTGTCTCCTGCAATCCAACCTCTAAAAAGCCCGTCCTCGTCTGTTTCTAAAGTGGTAGTTGTAAAACTACCGGGGGCGACGAAACCACTACCTGGAACACTACCAGGGCTACCTACATCCCAAGCCGTAGCAACTTTAAATCCTATTTCGTTAATGGTTCCTGAATTTAGAATTAAATAGTAGTTAGGATCAGATCCAGATTCCCCGCCATTGTTGTGCAAAATTAAGAGATGATTTGGAGAAGCCAAAGCAGTGCTGTCTTCTACTAATACCCAACCCATATCATTAACCAAGGCGTCCTGAATTATTTTTATATATGCGGATGTACCTTCTACGTTGTATAAGTGTCCCGATACTGTCGCTTCTCTGAAAGCATAACTCATAACTATCCCCCTTATTCAATTCTCATAATTAAACTTTCACTTGTGGCAGTGAAGGCCTGATAAACTTGTTTCCCAAAAGTTCCCGATGCTATAAGTTTTGACGCTTGAAGCATACTTTGGTTACTTCCGGCCCCAATCCATGCATTTCTGGCGGTACCCATGGCCCCACGGCGCTGATTGGATGGTCCCGGGCCCCCGGTAGTATCATTATACCATATAAATATAGGAGCCGCAAAATATATTGACGTAGCTGCTCCTATATTATAAGGCTGCTCCGTATTAAACAGATAACCAATTGCAAGTATATCTCCAGATCCAGTAAAAACCTCAGGCGGCTGGCCTCCGATTCCTTCTACTACACCTGGAGTAACATCTATAGCTATACCATTAACTCCTGCAGTATATAAAGGGTAAGAATTTTCCGCAACGGATCGAACAGAATTGGCGCGTCCAAAATATAGACTATCGTAAGAACTGCTGCTGCTTCTCTGACTTACAACAACTATACCTTCAGAATCCCCCGATATCCAAATATTCGTATTTCCATTAGAATCCACATCTATTGGTGAAGTGTTAGAAGCAGCAGGAACTTGAACACCACTTGAGGGGACTGCATGCGCTGCAACATCATAGGCGGTGGCGGGTAATACGTTAACAGTGTCTTGGCCTGTAGACGCAGAAGTGCTACTTCCAGAATGAACTATCATAAAAAAAGTAGGAAAATTATTACCCTCTCCATTAGATTCAAGAACTACTTTATGAGCTGTCCCCGCTTGATCAGATCTATCATCTGTCACAGTCCAGCCCAGAGAAACCATAAAGGTAGACATGTCTTGAATTAACTTAGATGCCCCTTCAGTATCGTCCCTTGTGCCTGAAACTACGAATGTTTGGAATCCAAATGGCATTATACTAACTCCTCCTGAATTAAGTCTATTGTAAAAGTGCTAATCACTAAAGAATTATTAGTAATTTTTAAATGTAATTCTGACGTACTGTCCTCATCTTCGTGCATCCAGAGATCGTTGTCAATAAGGGTTCCATTGCCCGTAGCTTTATATTCTAAATCAGCGGCGAGAAAAGTATCCCTTGTAAAAAACTCAACAACATAACTAATTACTCCTCCATCAGACGGAGTTACTTTCAGCTTCCGGATTAAGGAACGATTGTTAAAACTTTCGTCTATTACTTCTATTCCTCCCTCCTTCTGCACATTAGATGTAACAAAACTCTTAGTACCCCTCTTCGGAATATCAAATACCGGGTTAAATTGAGTCCCATCGTGGTACTTTAGGGCGCCCATTGTTCTTTATGCAAACTCCTCTTGGACCAGATCTATAGTAAACGTACTCGTTGTGGCCGAATCGTTAGTCAGTTTCAAATGAAACTCTGAAGAACCATCTTCGTCTTCATGAAACCACACATCATTGTCAGTGAAGATTCCGGAAGTGGTGGTGGCTTTATATTCGAGCTTATCTGCATTAAAAGTAGCAGACTTGAAAAACTCAACAGTAAAACTAGTTGTTGCACCTTCAGTCGGGGTTACCACCAACTTACGAATTAACGCTCGGTTATTAAAGTTCTCATCAACTTGCAAAGTTCCACCACTATCTGTTACGGAAGCAGTAACAAAATTCTTTGTACTTTTCCGAGGAAAAGCATCTATAATAATAAATTGAGTTCCGTCGTGTAGTTTGAGTTTTCCCATTTTAGCTTTGACTCCACGATTGGATAATACCGCCCTCGATGACTACTATATTTTCTACTGTGGCCGATGCCCCAGACGTAGGAGCTGTAAAGAAAGCTCTGGTACCGGAAAAAGAAGTTCCCGTTGCCACAGGCACCCCTGAAATGGTAAGAGATTGGGTAAAAGTACCGCTTGCATTTGTTATACCCCCAGGAAGCTCAGCTATGAGATCAGATTCGTCAGTATCAAACCAGAGTAATCCCGACGTAACAACACTTGGGGGTTCAGGCTGAATAACCACAACTCCAGCACTCTTAATAGTATTACCTAACATATCGAAATCACTATTAACCGCTATTGCATCGCTCGACGCAGTAAGCGCGGGAAGTGTTAAGGTTCCTGAAATAACAACATTTCCGGTAGCTGGATCTTTAGGAACAAAATTCTCGCTACCAGAAATACCCAAAAAGTTTTCAACAGCAATAACGGCATCTTTGAGTTCATTATGATGAGCCGCCACAACGGTCAGGTCGACATTGTTGCCGCTGCCGTGTGCAAGAGCTGGGGTACTGCCTGCCCCGCGCTCGGTAGCAATAAAGGTGGTGGCAGTCTTGGAGGTATAACGAATAGCCTCTGCTTGAGTAATATCTGGGCCCGAAAGAATGGTGACAAATCCGCTATCAGGAAAGTTTGTTGTTGAAATTACAGGAATGGTAAGAGTAGATGCATCTATAGCTCCAGTGAGCTGAGTTCTCAAATTGTTGACTGCTAAGAAAAGACTAGCGTCGGTATCTATAGAAGTTGGAAAATTTGGCATATTTGTTCCTGTTACCGTATATTAGTGGTTCTAACCACAATAACATCTTCATTAAATATTTGTTGGTCACGCGTACCTATTGCAGACGTGTGGGTTCCTGAGATTGCATTGCTATCTAAGCCAAAGACCTCCAATTTATTTATGGTAGCCACATACAATAAACCAGCATCAAATTCCGCATCTGGTGAGAAATCCACTGAAACAAAATCCTCTGTATCCGGAGTTTTTCTGGATGAGACAGCCTCATTGCCGGGGTTTTCTTCAACAACCAAAACCCCAGAGGCTGTGGAAAAGGCAAGAGTGGTGGAGGTGGCTGTTTCTGAGACCGCGATGTCACTTGCAGGCTCGGAAGGTAATTCGGGATCTGAGCCGCCCAGAGAGCGATATTCGAAATCGACAGAGATAACGCCTGTTCCTGTCGATGTTTGTAAGTCGTAATTGACCTCCACCCCTCCACCATCATCCAGCCAATAACCCCCACCTGTAGAAGTTAGATGGCAAGCAGATGAACCAAAACCTGGCAGAACTCTCGTAGCAGAGAGGTTCTCGTTATACAAAAAATCTACTCCCCCAGAAGTCGCGACCAACAGCCACTTAGGAAGCACGTCAAGGTCCTTAACTACATCCCCTGATATCGGAGGTGTCGAGGTAGTAGTAAATCGCTGTACAAGCGATCCTGTGAAGTCTGAGAAGGGAATTATCGCGCTCCGATAACTTGTAGTGTAGATTCCAGACCCACTAGTGCCCACATAAATCTTACCTGATACTGTTGCGGGGTCAGCTGTTACACTCAGCGGCTCGGGAGATAAAGTACCAGAAGAAATAACTTTCTGGGTGAACAAATCTACTATATCTATCCCCGATGTGGTGGCTACAATAGCGTATTGGTTCTCCGCTATGTAAACATCTGTAATCCCAGAGGCAGTAACCAGAGGTGTAGTAATAACCACCATGGTCTATTCCTCAAGTTCCCAAAATACTTTGAGACTACCCTCTCGCAAAGCGGTAGAGGTCCCTTCCGGAATATTAGTCCGGACAAAGATATCCTTGGTACCTGATCCTGGAATCTCCCCCAATCGAAGGCCCTGAGGCAAATGCGACTGAGAAAGCTGAGGAGTTACTATTCGTTCTAAATCAGAGTTTAAAGTGTATTCTACCTGAACAAATCTACCCACTGGAAAGAGCGGACTGTTCTCTTGGACTTCATCAAATGCTAACGTACCAGATAATGTCCCCCACAACTCATCGCTTGGAGAAGGAATGGCTGGAAATACCGTGCTCGTTACAATCCCCGCTCCTATTTCACCATAGAACGACAAGGTTTTAGCTCTGAATAGATCAAAATCAGCAGCTTGGGGCTGCCCTTCTCCTGTAAAATCACCTCCCCGTTCGCTACGGCGGTTTTGTAAGACCACAAAACTATCCCTATTAGACACATAAGTCATGTCTGTAAACCACTGTAAGCGCCTATCAATAATCCCATCCCATTCGTCATTCCTATCAGATGATTCGAATCCGGCCGACAATGTAAATGCGGTTAATCTATTCGCTAAACCCTCAGAAGTTCCACTCACACTTGTTACCGAGGCTGTAAAATTGTCGCTACCATCATTAGTTATGTCAATAGTGATTAGTTCAGGAACTCTATTATCTACTCCTTCTGTTCCAAAGACATTGTAAAGTAGAAGATAGTAATTATCATCTCTAGAGTTGTAGGCTATACATCTAGGATCCGGACCAGCGCCTGCGGTAAATGCCAACCCCGGAATACTACTGATAACAATTTCGTCCAAGAAAGTTACCTGTGCTGCGCTAGTGGAGTCAGTACCTCCAAATCTATATATGCCGAGACGTTCCATATCATCAGGGAGGGCACCCGTATTCTTTGCGGTATCTGATAAGATATAGAAATTGGTCCCATCAAAAGTGATATTTTGCATGGTCTCGAATCTATCATCGCTCGCCCCACTTGGCTCCCCTACAGAACCGTTTCTCCAAAAAACATCTTTAAAGTTCCCTTCCAAATCCAAAATAATTCCATAATAGGAACTGGCGCCAATAAAGAAGGCAGGTTCCCGTCCTATAATATAAATCTCCCCGTCATCATAGTTGGGAATAAAAGCTACCGGCTCAAATTTGAAATCATCGCTATTTTCGCCTTGGAAAGAATAAGTTACTTCCCCAGTTACATGTTGGGTTCTTAGATAATTACCAGTATCAATATCTAACGCATCCCACGTTGGCCTCAAATCAGTAGTCACAGATCCGCTGATAAGAAGATTTAAAATCCAAAGCTCATTCTTCGACTCATGATAGAAAGCTGCACCTCCAGTGTTAGGAAGAGCAACAAACCCCTCTCGCGTAGTAACATTTTCATTTATAGCATTGATAGCAAAACCGCTAATATTTGAATTTACATGGGCACCAGCATTTATAAATCGGGGCGCATTTATAACTTCTCCAAGATCCACAGAAGTTCGTGGAGGCACATCGCTAGCCCGTGCATTGACAGTATTGAAAGCTGTACCTGTATCTACATCTATGGAAGTGCCTGCAGGCTGATCTGATTCAAAAGCAACAGTGGCTAAAGCAGGAACTGTTCCTACATCAAAGACAGGAGTGGTATATCTTCCCGAACTTATATATGAGCCAGCGGATATAGAGTCATATTTTATAGAATAATTCCTAGCATTAGAGGTAAAGGTGGACGCATCCAAATCGTCTTGAGTATCTCCGATGGTCCCGAAGTCATGCAGTCCAACGGTTGTATCTCCTAAGAATGCATCATCGGTATCGCCCACAATAAATCTCTTATCCTGCGAACCCGGCGCACCTTCCGTCGTATAACCAATGATATCACCAGGCTCTGCGGACCAAAAAACATTCATCTCAAAAACTTGAGGCTCAGAGTGGGCATTGTTTTCTGGAATTGTGGCCCTCTGTTTGACTAAGAAATTTGAACCTGGATTGGGAAAATCAGTTCCTGTGATGGTGCATAGGAATACACCGCCGCGGCTGGCGCCGACGGCGGTGAGAACTTGGACTCGAGTAACAATACAAGGCTCTTTAATCCGGTGCCGGAAATCTAAAACGCTCTCCGCAGTATCGGGAGAATCTACAGTAAGATCTTTAGTCATTGGGGCAAATGTTCCAGAATTAACCGGAGAAAATGTTAATCCAACTCTCTCTTTCTTTGAACTATGGGCAACATTAAGTTGATATAATTCTGCAGGAATACTGATACCTGTAGATGTGGTAAACGGTTGAACCTTAAAGGCCCGGACTGCTCCTGACCATGTGGTCAAGTTTCCAACATTAAAAGTGTATTTTTCTATAGCATTCTTAAAATTAGCCCCAGCGGTGAAAGCTGCGACCGATCTTGCAGTTTCAAAATCTGCTACATCATCTTGGGTATTCCAGAAAAGACGCGGTCCTTCTACAAAGTCAGTCCTATCTATGAAAGGTACTCGGAGACTAACCTCCACTGTATCATAATCATCTGCACGGAAGGCAAACACTCCAGGAATTTGGGTGGCAGGTTCGTCTGCAGACTGTCCAAAATCATTTTTGATCTTAAAAGCGGGCGTAAAATCATTACTAATTCCTACAATGGCCCCGCCCGTTACAGTCACCAAGCTCATATCTTCTGTTTCCCAACCTTGAAAGCCCCCAGTAAAGTCTACGAAATAAGAACCACTAGAAATAACCAAAGTATTTAGAAACTGACCTTCTTCCCAATCCGTGGTGTCCGGCTGCGTAGCTGTAGAAGTATTTCTACTCACATAGGGGCCTGCTTCCTTTAAAGCCACTTCTATTTGAGCATCTGCGTCAGTCCCGGACTCCTCTATATATAAGAAACCTGTAGCTTGCTTGGGAAAAGCATTGAATAAAGTCAACCTTTCAACTTGATCTGAAGGACGGCCAATTGGGGCGTCAGCAATAGTCAGCTCTTCTTGTGAACGGTCTGCGCCAAAATCTACCAAAGTATCATCATTAATGGCGCGCCACTCAAATACATCTACATCTACAGATCCGCTATGTACTACTCTTATAAATCGAGGCGCTCCCGATACGGTAGTTGGAGATATATCCCCTACATACAGCGGGGGTGATCCTGTCATGGTCACCTCAAAATAATCTATGTCGTCATCGCTAATCAACATAGTAAGGCCGGTTGTGGAGGCGGCGTCTGTATGATATTCTATTTTCTCTAACTTCCATCTTGCGCCCATATCAGCGTCTAGGGCTATAAATTCGCTTCCAGTAATAGTCAAAGCCACAGCAGCGATGTTTTCATCGACAAGCACATTAATTTGGGGAATAGTGACTACCTGAGTTCCAGATACAGTTCCAGACACGGTAACTGAATTCTTAACAAAACCTTCCTTAATCATGTTACGTTCAACCATGGTATCCTTTACTCACAATCCGCAAGCGGAGTTTTCCATCTTATAAGCAGGGACGCATCCCTACTCACGTCCCGGGAAAGATTTTTAGGGATATTAGTCCTAATATATACTGTAACATCTTCACCTTGGGCAACATTGTTTTGTACTAGAGGCAGGCCTTGAGACCCAACGCCGTGGAAATTAACGTCATCTAAAGATATCTCCACCAACTCCGAGGGAGTAACCAGTTGAGTTCTCTCTAAGTCTGCATCAAAAATATCACTGAAGTCTGTCTTAGCATAATTGTAAATCTTTAGATTTTCCAAGACTCCCCACATTGAGGCAGTGTTGCTGGTGGGCAAAGTCGGCACTGCAAGAAATGTCAAAGCTGTGGCATTATGGGGGTTAGCTGAGAATTTTTGACCTACCTCCCCTCCAACCATTATAGAAGATCCTGATTCCCTCGCCACATCCCAAGGTTCATTATTACCATAAATAGACTCCCCATTAAAATACATAGCTACTGTAGCTTTCTCTGGGCCAACTTGCCCCCTAACATCCAAAACTAAAGCAAAATGAAAGACATCAAATTTATTGAAGCGATGAAGTTTTCTATTAGAAACATATTGATTTACCACTTTACCGTCAGATATCAAACAAACAAAACCCTGCCCTGGTCTATAAAAAAGATTCATATACTTATTGTCCGGTCTTACTATTCTAAATATCCCCGGAGTAATGACATTATCTTTTCCAATCTTTGCAATATCATCCCAATCGGGAGTGAACCAAAATTCAATCGTTCCAGTAAAAAGATCCAACCCATTTAAGTTTAGAGTCAATAGCTCACTGTTATTAAGATATAAACCTTTGCCAAATTTTACTACATCATCAAATCTGTTTCGTTCAAATCTAAAATCATCAAGAGTCAGTTCCAAAGGTGAAGCCCCTCCGGTGCCTTTAAAAGTGATTTGAAAATATCTTATTCCTGGAGCTTCTACAATTCTGGCAGATGAAGTACCATCTACAGCTGTGATTAGTTCAATATCTTCTGTGATAAAATCTACCTGACTTTCTCCTGCGTCCGGATTAAATTTTGGTCCAGTTTCTACTGGGATCCCAGTCTTATTCGGGGCGTCTTTAAATTGCAACCGTATCTGATTCCACCCACTACCTAAACTAATACTGTTCAAATTCCATTCATAGACTGTCTCTTGATCATTTCCAATCTTGATGCTACCAAAACTTGTATCCAAGAGGGAAACATCATTGATTTTTATCCAGAAAGAAAAGAAATCTCTTTCGGAAAAGAATTCATCATTCCCCATATCTAAACCATCCGCCACGACCGTGGCTGACGCGGATGAGTTTGCGGCATATGTTATCAGGGTGCTTCTATTATTAGTACTTCCGGGTCTACGATCGAAGGCTTCTTCCACAGTAATTAAGGACGTGACCTGCTCCTGTTGTTCAATTAACCTAAGCTCACTTATGATAATAGAGCTAGCATCCTCATCTAATCCCTGAACTTCTGTGATTTCAAATTTGAAAGTATCGGATATAATCGGCCCCCCGGGTAATTCTTTGCGAAACGAAGTCCCTATAAAATCAGTTTCTGTAAATATAAGAGTATCTACAGCATCAATAACTGCTTTAAGATTAAAATTCAAAGGCGCCCCAGTACTAAGATTTCCAGAGTTGAATCCAAGATTCTCATCCTGCTCCCACTCAAATACAGAGATGGGGACTTTCTTCGGAAATACAATAGTAACGGTGCCCGTAACATCCGTAGATTGCCAAAACGTGGATATATTTAAATCTTGGAGATTAGTAACTAGCTGATCAGGCACCGCTGTAGTGGAAGTCAAGGCAGCTGTCGTTATCTGATTAATGTCGATCGTTCCTGTCAAGGGAAGGGAAGTTACTTCTTCATCATAAATTGTGATAGACTGAACTTTTGTTTGGGGGCCACTTACATCTAGGCGATTGCTATCTGTGTCCCCTGTGGCAGCAAAAGAACCTTGCGTTGTTGGTGGAAGAACATTTGATGCATCAGGATCTTGATCGGCAATAATGGAGTCATCTGGGAATTCGCTATCTGAAATAGATATTCTTATTCCAGCTGTTGCTATAGGCTCAGAGAAGAAGTGTATGAAGCCTGCGGTCTCTTGAAATGTGTCCACGCCTGTAAAACTTGCTCCATCAATATCCACCCAATTGCTGGCAACAGTTGGATTAGAACCTACAGTACCTCCCTGATCCTTAAGCTTTTGAAATTTAAAATCTTTCGGGTGAAAAAGCTCACTATGGCCTACAATTTTTATAGCCCTAACAGATTTCTTTTCAATGGCCCCTCTATACGTATCTCTAAACACTCTAAAAATATTATGTGGAAAATCATCTTCAACATTGGGCTGGCGGGAACTATCACGAAGTGAAACTCCCCAAACATCCTGTTGATCAACATTATAACTGCCGTCAAACGCATTGAATGCTGGGCCGATATTGTCGCCGAGGCCATCTTCATTTGCGCCGCTACTAGATCCAAAATCTACACCATCCGCTACGCTAAAAATTTTCCCTAACGTAAAATCAACAGTGGATATATCTTTTAAGACTGCTCTGGTTGTTATAAACCAATTAGAATTCTCAGAAAGTACCAAGGGAGATCTTGGCCTAAAATTTATCTGAATTAGTCTCTGCCCATTAGTTCGAATATTATAGAGCTTTGGACCAGCCACACTGTGTTGTAATTTACTGCCTCCTTTAATAGCCGCCCAACGTAGAGAGTAATCCGGGACTGATGTTCCAAAAGGAAGAAAAGGAATATGTTGCGGATTGGCCGAGCCAGCTGAAGGTGTGGCTGCGTATGTAAAATTAGCTTCGCCATCATCATCCCACTGAAGTACATCGTTACCATCTTCTAAAATGCCACGTATAACCGTATGAATATTTTTAAATTGTGTAGATTCCTGATTAATAAAATATTGCTTTCCAAAATCAAATACAACCACCGGAAAGTCTGAATAGAATATGGATGTGGTCCCTCGATTATCGGTAAGAATATTTCCTAGATTTTCGAAACTAGAATTATATCCTTCTGTAGGGATTAACGTTGTAGTTAATAATGGATATACCCGGGCTGAACTTAAAATTGCTTGAGGGCGAGACAGAATCGCCATGTTAACTGGTGCGGGGTCGTTTGTTCCTTCGGATGTTTCTACCACCTCTTCAAACGCATCTTCAGATACAGAAGACCATCTAATCCACCGGGCATTACTTGAACTGCCGGCCCAGATCACTGAATTAGGATCGCTAGTATTATCCCCACTAAAGCTGGTCGAGGCGCTATTAAACTCGGTTTGGCCAACAGTGCCTGCTATCAATTCAAGAAGATCTGTGCTTGTATCGATCGCATGGCGGCGTCCCAAATCTGCTGCAACAAATATATTTCCTGTCTCTATTTGTTCTTTAACGTTGTCAACGGGTAAATCTGTGTGGCCTATAGCTTCCAATGGAACAAAGAAGGATACACTTAGCCCATAGCTCGATACAAAGTCTGGGGTACCCCTGTTCTGGGGACACGTGCTAAAGGCAGTAAACGTAGCAAAATCTGCGTGCGCATCTCTTTCAAACTTATCACAGTTGATAGTAAAGACTAATTTAATTCCCTCAGTGGTGATTGGCTCTGAGAAAAGCCATGTCGTGATTTCAGAAAACGGCGCCTCAAAATTTGCATCGACTCCATCTATAGTAGTAGGAGTATCGAAGGTTCCTAGATCTTTATATACTCGTATATTCTTAAAGTGCAACTCATTATTTATATCAGGATCCACCCCTAACTCTGCTTTAGTCTTGAGAGCACGTACCGTGAAAATTCTAGGGTATTGGGCCTCTTGAAGAGACGAGAGAGTCGGTTCGTGAGCAAATGCTATTCTAAACCCGACAATCTTTCGTTCATCTACCCACTGGGCACCTAATTCCCCGGGGTCGCCGGAAGTCATTCTTGCAAAAGACTGAACTCCTTTCTTACGATCCCCCAAGAAGGCATTACTGAAGCCTTGGGTTTGTCCAACTATAGGTATGCCCGCAGACGCCGCCACTTTAAAGGGCTGCCACCAATGGTGCGTACCGGTGGTTACAACAAAAGTCTTAATGTCTTCAAATCTGGTATCTGTCCAACCATCAAGTTCTGAAAACAAGGGACCTGTGGGTATGAGCCCTGTTCTCCAACTCTTATACCAGTTAACACTGCTGTCAGGAAGAGTAAGCTTAGCACTCACATCATCTAGCAAGAATTTCTGCCTTTTTGTGCTACCACCGCCTCCCGTATTTCCTGACAAAATACCATCATTACTATCGCCTTCAATTTCTAATCTTAAGAATCTAGTCTCTCTTTTGACTGGAAATTCTAATTGGGCCTCTCGTTCTGCATTATCTATAAGAAAGGTTCCCGATTTAGGAACATTCAGGGTCCTCAATAAATTGCTACCATAAGTAGAACTAATAATAGTTCCTGCAGGCTCTGCAATCCCAGATGCGGTGGGAGCACCAATCAATCGAACTACGGGACCTGGATCTACTGCCTCACTGGTGTACACATATCTAAAGTTTACTCGCAAGATGGAAGCACCTGTATCTAAACTATCCGCAAACTCACTGGCATCTATATCTTGGGCAAGAGTGAATTCTATAGGAGTGAATAAACCCACACCAGATAGGGTAGTAAACGGGATCTGTTCATCAATAGAGTAACCAAAGATAAACTCGCCGTCTTGGAAATCGACCAATGCGGCTATTTCTTCTCTAGTTCCAGAGCTGGCTATAAAAACTTGTGGTATTTGAAACACTTGGGATCCAGACTGTACCACCTCTAAGTCCCAACTTGTTAGATTTCCAGTTTCAAATCCGGTATTAGTCAGAAGTTCATCTGATTCAAGGGTGCCATCTGTGTCACCAGTCAGATTTAAGAGACCATACGCAGTAGCATTGATGGCTATATTTTCTTCTTCCTTTAAAACCTTATCCGAGACAAAATCTACTCTACCTGGGGGGCCCACCTGAGGCTGAGTGATGTCGTTAGCACTCTGAAGCTTACTAAAATATAACAATTGCTGAGCACTTTGTATATCTGCAGCTATATCCACACTTAGATTTGCTTCTTCTCCCATATTGTTTGTTATTATGAGAGGTTGAGACGCTCCTACTGAACCAACCCTGGCATCTTCAACACTTGTACTATTACCCAATCTGCCTTCTGTTCCAAAACAGATTTGGTCTTCCTCAAATTCCACACCTATCTCACTTAGAGATAATTGGAGAGTGGGCCGTATTACTAGTCGAAGAAATTGAGGAGAGTTGCCCACCTTGTGCTCAGAAGTAGTTTCAGTTGCGTTTAAAACATCTGCAATAAAAAAGTTTTCTCCATCTTCAGAAAAAAGAACCTGTACGTTGTCTCCCAAAGACTCCTTGGATTCTGATACTCCAAAGACCTGCATTTCAGAAATTTTGGTGCTCCAATGAAAGTCAGAAGACCATCTGAGAGCATGCATTCTCAAAGCCTCAAAGTTCCATTCAAATCTAGTCCACTGGAGGGCTATAAAGGTCTGCTGTTCCCCAAAATTGTCAAGGCCCCCAATCTCTGCTAAACTTTCTACATAATCTACTCCTCTCTGCGGACTTCTAATCCCATTAGCTATAGGTTCTAAAAGCACAGGATTTTTTAGAAACACATTTCCTAGATCAGAGCCAACTTTTAGAGTTACAAAGTTATCTACGGGGAGAACTTCGTGATCGTCAAATTTAATCTTTGTGATGGTGTCTTCAGGTATCAGAGAAAAACCAGATTTAGAACCATTCCCGCCTCGAAGACTGATGCTTTCTTGAAATTCTAGTTGAAAAGATCTTTGATTCTTTCGATCTTTAAAAAACATCACCACTTTACCAACAGGCTTATCCAAACCCCCCGTAAGTTGGGTGAAGAAACAATCTATTCCTACACGATCTCTGAAAAATCCATAACTTTTTGGGGACACGCCTTGGAATTCCAATAGTCCCAAAAATTCTGCATCGCCATTTGAATAGAAATACGTAGCCCCGGAGACATCCGCACCCGCCTCGCCCCCGATTCCTCCATCGCCAAAACTAGTTACATTATTTTCAGCCAAAAGAATATTATCGTTTAATGCTTGAAGGTTAAAGTTAACATTATCACGGTCAAAACAATCACGTGCTCCGGTTTGAAAATCGAAGATAAAACATATAGTATGTTGTCCTTCAACGTCTGAGTTAAAGACGGCGGAGTTTGCGATAGCTAAATTATATTCTAAATCTCTAGTATCTTCTTCACCAGTTACAGTTATGGTGTCCAAATTAAGCCTCTGTCCAAAATCAATATCTATAACCGACCTATTTTTTCGAGCATCACCTCGGGCGTATATGGTTAAGCCAGCTTCGCCTGCGCCTGAAGGTGGCGGAGGAGTTATTGTTCCAGTAACATCTCCAGCAATCTCATAAAAGAGCGCATTTACCTTGGTAGCATTTGTGGTTAACACATGTAATTCGGCATTAAATATACCTAAATAATCTCCTCGGCGGACGAGAACGTTGTCGTTGGACACATCGGCAGTAGCTATTGCCTGTTCTGCGCTAGTAACCAATCCTCCGTTCGGATCATCAACAATTGTGATTTTTCCAATTGATCCCTCATCAATTAGAGTTATGGTCCCATTAAGATTGGGTCTAAATATCTTCCACTTGGAGCCTCCGTCAGGATCAAAAATACCATGCGCAGATATTTTTGTAACTTGGCCGTCATCTGTAAAGGGATGATTTATATCTATAAGAGTCTTGGCACCAAAATCAAACGTACCACTGGCTGTTATTAAGGTTTGTTCTAATCCTGTGCTTCTCCCCTCCTGAAGTACTTCCGAAGTTAATTTACGATTGGTTAGAGAAAAGTCTCTTCTACCGCCCTCTAATACAAATGCGCCGGGGTCTAAAGTAAACGACGGTAAAGATAAATCGTTATCAAACAGGGCCAGGATCTCTAAGGTGGTCGGTCTATAGGAACCCAACGGTCTAAAGTCTTCGGAAGGATCTGTTCCACTCTCTGTTGAACCTATAAATTCCCCAACAATATTGGTTAATCCTAAATCAAAGGCCGCAGAATTTGTCCCAAATTTTATAGTAACTGATGAATCCGCCGCAAAAGTACCAGATTCTATTTCCAATTTATTCTCATCATTTACAAAAGAGTCGGCTCTTACATATCCTCCGATGGCAACTTTTCCTAACTGTAAAGAAATATCCCTGGCGATTAACTTTGGTGTTGCGGTCTGGGGAGTTAATGTTATCTGAACATCACCGTAGTCATCAATATTTACAAAGAGTTTATCGTTTACATCTTTTTGAATAATTATAGAATCAGCAAGGGGGGTTCCGCCCACAACTCGCCCAGGTGTTCCTGCTTTCTCGTTCTCAAAAGAGAAAGTAAAATTGGTGGTCCCTATTTCAAAAAAGTTAAGAAAAAATTCATCATTTCTTGCACCATTTTCACAAGGAAAAAATCGTATCTTGTTGATCCGTCCCACCCACGTCGGAGCATCAGCCATATTAAGTTCAAAAAATTCCCAACGTCCATCTGCCATAACACTAAAATTGATAGATTTATCATCGTTAAAAACAGGATCGGACTCTGTAACCCACTGTATTTTTCCTATATTTGTCGGGTTGGGGTTCTTGGGATGTTTATCATACTTCATCCGAAAAAATATTCTATCATTTGTTAAAGCATCTACTGGTGGAAATTCAGAAGTGGGGCCTACGAAACCTCCAGCAGTTGTAACTTTCGTGCCAAATAAAAACCCACTCCAAGCACCAACAATATCCACATCAATGAACGTTGTCCAGTCTTCTAGATTCCCATCTTCAAGCCACTGGACAGAGTAAGCTCTTTCGACTGGCTGTTGATCGGCAACTGAACTTTTTACCCGCGCCTCATTTAATATAGAGTAAGACATTTATTCCTGATATTCATACCTGTTTCTAATTCTGTCAGGAGTATTGGCTTTCACCCATGGATTTTCTTCAATGGGGCCGTCGTCTTGATGCCATTTAATCAAATTGTCAAAAATCTCTTTATGTTGGGCCGACTTTGCAGAAAAGTATTCTCTAACCCGTCTTTCAACATCTTTATAGGTATATTTATATTGATACTTACACATGGAACAGGTATAGATAAGATAATCCCAGACAAGGGTGGCCGGGTTTATAAAATTATCGTTCCTACTATCCCGCGTATAATGCCTGATTGTCTCAAGATGATCAATATCAAGATTGGACGGGGGGCCGCACCGCTCACAGAAAAGAAATTGCATATATGGCATAATTGAACTCCTATTGTCCTCTATTATCTATTATTGCAAAGGGTTGCCCATCGGGACCAATTTTAATTCCTGCGCCTTGTAGAACTTGACTAGATATTTGTTCTCCATCGGGGGTCAAGAATTGATCTATAGACATTTGTATGGAGTCATCTCCTGATTCTCCCCCAGTCCCTTGATCTAGTCTCCCACCGAATGTCGGATCCGCATTTGCGCCGGAGGTAGATCTAAGGAGCCGGGTGGACGCACTCGAAAGATCATCCCATAATCTCTTTACATCTATAACTTTCAAATTATCATGAAGATGTGCGAACTCCATATCCAAGGCCATAACAGGATTACAAAAAGTGCAGCAAAAGAGATAACTCTCCGTATCTTTCCAAGTGAAGCCGTGTCCGGGGGCTGACCAAGCGCTCCGCTTTGGAATTTTGCCGTAGAGAAAAGAGGTTTGCTGGTCTGTCTCTGCCGGTATTCCTCCAACTATAACCTCGTCAGCCGCAAGTACGTCTAAGGTCAGCGTGGTTGTCCAGCTCGGGGCACTTTCTCCTAAGAAATCCAAAAAATCTTGCTCATCTAACGGTACAAAACTCTTGAATGAATATGTGTAGGGCCTGCCCATAAAATCTCTAGCTATATCATACTCATTGGCTTGTAAATCTTCTAAAGCCTGTGTATTATCACTTGGCGACAAATCTTGATCATCTTGAACTTTTGCTCCCCATACGTACGCCCGAAAACGATTACCTCCTTTCGCAGAGGGCGCGTCGGAGGCCCCTCCGGCCCCCCGTTCTTCAGTAGTAGTTCTCCAATAAGCAGTGGCAGAATCTGCGCCCCTCAATACTTCCTCAGGGTTTTGATCAGTAGGAGTTCCATCAGACAAATAGTATCTCCTATCAGGAATACGGATAGTTTCCGTTAACTCGGCGTCTCCAAAAGCGTCTGTTGTAACTTCTATAAAAGCTATTCCCATACTTTTATCAGCCAATCTTTGTTCAAAAATCAAATGGAACTCCTGGCCAAACTGCGAAAAGAAAGGTACGCCCACATACGAAGGTGTGATAAGCACTTGAAATAGGCCTAGATTACTCCTTATATCGCTGGCCGACAGATTTCCAGCAATGGGGATGTCTCCGCCCGTTGCTGTATCTAACGTCTGTCCTATTATTCTACTAGTTCTAGAGGTGAAAGGCCCTGATCTAGCTGCAGGATCGACGAGTCCAAGTTTTACTGTAGGGGCTTGCATATCTTTACCCACTTGAAATCCAACTCTAACTTGTGTTATCTTAACGTAGGTGTCAAATGTCATATCTAAAATTATCGTTTCTACCTCTCCTACAGAAAAACCATCTTCATCAACGAGTAACCCGCTTTTAACTTTTTCATCTTCTTGCGTTACTTGGATCGGGTTGCCGTCCGCAGTAGACTCCGTGGCTAACTTATTAGACGGAAAAAATGCCGTTGCATCTTCGGACAGAGTATTCTGGTTTGCCGGAAAAGATCTAGCAAAAACATCTCCGGCGGTCACAGATATTAAATTGTCTATAAGAGACTCAATACCATTAAAAAAGCCATCTTGTCCCTCTCCCTCAGGGGTACCGTGAGGGGGCCTACTCCAGGCATACTTCACCTCTACTCTACTATCAAATACAGCATTTATATTGGTGACGGTCGGCAAAAAATCTAAGTCAAATCGGAAAAATATTCCTCTGATATAATACACGCATGAGCAGCAGGGGTCAGCATTAGAGCCACGAGGCACGTCTATTGCAAAGGGGGTTCGTTTTTCTGTACTTTCGTACAAGGCAAAGAAATCTGAAGCGGGCGCCAAAGAATCTAAATGTAAAAACCTGGCAGGTATCTGCTCTCCTGTTTGAAACTTTTCGCCAGTTATATCCGCCGAACAGCTACAAGGAATTAAAAAGTCTGAATTATCAATCGCAGTATCCTCTATACAATTAAAGACATCAGCGTCTATTTCTAATGTAGGATCATAAACAGTGTCGTCTTGTTGGGCTATTCGTGTTTGTTTGGCTATAAAATCTATTACTATTTCGCGCGGAGGCCCATCGTCAAGTTGAAGAATTGCGTTATCTGTTAACTCACCTTCGCTATCATATTTAGGAGGGATAAACTTTATAGTGTGATTTCCTTCATTGGGCCTTAGTCTTACTTCAAATCTTCGGTTATCTAAAAAGTAGTCGGGCGCAACAAGTTGCAAGCCTCCAAGAATATCTGATCCTACGCCCCGTTGTATAGGTTTATCTTGTTCTCGCCAGGCCCATAGAGTGGTAATAGTTCCCCCGGTGCCCCCTTCTTCCTCTTCCTCTTCGGAAGCGGGCTTGTTTATAGCTGCATCTGATTGAAATCTTGGATAATAAGGAGAAAATGGATAGTCTATTGCCCCACCAGCTACATTCTTTATGAGATCTTTATGCTCCAATCTTAGTCTGGAATCACTGTCAGGGATGTTTTCGCTAAGACTCCCCAACGGATTTGACGTTGCTAACAACCGAAAATGTGCGGGCTCTAACCGCTCAGTAAATAGTCCTACATTCGCGCCCAAGTCTTCTCGCTCAGGATACATGGGCATCCATCTCAAACCGACGTCGATGCCTGTACTCCCGCCCAGATAATCTCCACGCTTC
>SDBV01000565.1_pt1 | contig 53298 bp, 31 predicted proteins | sample 2277081 | NCBI WGS metagenome assembly SDBV01 (sample SAMN10402039, study PRJNA504765) | marine sediment metagenome | isolation source: marine sediment core GS10_PC15, 223 cmbsf | place: Arctic Ocean: Southern Knipovich Ridge | collected 2010
TGGATGAAATCAACGCCTCCAGACCCAAAATGCCCAATGGCTCAAAAGCAAATATTGAGCTTACGTTAAAACTTTGACTTGCGATTTAATTCTACTATTTTCTTAATTTTACTGAGTTCTGAATTTATAGTTATTGAGCAAATTATTTTTGAATTCAGGCTCATATATACCATAATCATTTTTTTTCAATCCAAATGAAACTGCTAATAATCCATCTCCCTTTTGTTGCTTATCCCCCTTTTGAATTACATTATTATGCCAGCTTTCATTTCCAGTTGGATCCGAAAACAAAACATCAATTTTTTTTGAGAATAAATTATTTGCAATCGAAACATGCCTGGGAGGATAATCGCCTTTGCCTCCCAATTGTAATGAGCCGTAACTTATGAATGTATTATTTAAAATTATTACAGTATCTACAGGATCGAAATGATGGTTTTGAATCTGTAGCGCCATCTGTTTACCCGTATCAAAATAATTATTAATAACCCTGTGGTTTTGCCCCTCTTTTATCCGAACACCGGCGCCCTTTACAAAAAAGTTTCCATAAACCATGTTTCTACTTCCATGACGCAGGGTAAGGTGAGCAGGTCCATTATTATTGAATGTACTGTAGCGAATCACATTTTCACATGCTTTGTTTGAAATCACTTCATAATCCCCATTACACTTTTCAAAATAGCAGTATTCTATAATTGTTCTGCTTATAAAGGTTCGCTGATAACTGTAACCGATTCTCAATGCCTCAATTCCAAAGTCTCCTCCTGCGCCCGGTGGTGCGGTGTGATTTTTGAACGAACAATGCGATACCACGTGATAACCAGGTAGTTTCTCAGTCGCCTCTATTTGAACAACTGAAGATTCCTGAGTTTCTGGTTTTGATTCGAAATTACAATATGAAATTAGGTTGTATTGACAATTTGGTCTGATCCGCAAATAATAATGAGAATCGTAGGATTGAATGTTAATATGTTCAACGGTATTATTATTTCCGGAAATGTCTACGACATCGCCTTCAATTTTGCCTCCGACAAACTGAAATCCGGAAATCGTATTGCCATTCCCCGCAACAACCAGCATCGAACTTCCCGAAAAAGTGGTTGCCCCCGGTTTTTCTGACATGAATACAATATTGCTTTCTGCTAATACTAAATTCATGTTTTCATATTCTCCGTTAATCCATATAATTGTATCTCCGGAATTAACGTTTGCTTGCGCTTTTTCAAATCCATCAACTGAATTCACTTTAATTGATTTAGCAAAAACTCCATGAGTTATATGCATTAAAAAAACAAGACTGGCAATAAAAAATTTTAAGGATAAAATTTTCATAGCAAAAAATTAAAAGCGAATCAATTTTGTTTTCATTTATTTGACAGACTCGTCCATCAGCCAAAGCAAGGGATTCCGAACCGGAAGATTTCTTAAAATTTCACCGTTTTTGGATATCCGTCCAACGTATTCCAAAGGTTGACAAACTTCTGGTTATTATACGCTTTCCCGGCAAACAACAAAAACGGATGCCGCACCGGCCATTCATCCCAGTACATTATATCGGGATCATAAGTCCATCTGGATTTATTTTTTACAAATGGGAAAAGAAATTCAGCTCCAAGTTTCACGCTTAATCCTTCCGCAGTTGAAAATTCATATAAATTATCATTTTCATCTGACAAAATTTCTGCTGCTGTCATAAATGCATCAAGATTAAAAAGCGAATATCCATATGGTTTGGTTCGTTTTAGCTCCAATGGGAAAGAACCATCTTTAGCCATCTGATTTGGCAGCAGTACTGTTTTAAAACGATCTCTGCACAATTCCATTACTTCAGTATTTCCAGTCAACCGAGCAAAAGCGCCAACCTGCATCACCCAGCATGTACCGTGATTGTTTTTGGCATTCATTTCATCAATCCCATATTGATGGGTGGTCAACCAGCTCACAAACTCACTGAACCAGTTTTTAATTTGGTTACAGAAATTTCAGGAAGTGCATTATTATTTTCCAGGATCTCAATTGAACGTGCTACTTCAATCAAATGTATGGCGTCAATAATTCCAATTCCCCGTCCGGTAACCCTGCCTTTTATAGCTTGCACATAGTTAAGGCTGGGATTCATTCTTGTATCCGGGTTTACAAACCAGGCTTCAAGGTGTTTCTGAGTAGCTTCCGTAAATCTTTTATCTCCAGTAAGCAAGTAAGCTGAAGTTTGCATACCCACAATCCGGCATAGACGAATCATTGCCAGGCGGTGAGCTACAAAATTTCCGGGATTGGTTTGTCCGTCTTTTCGAATAAACGGGCCGTCAGGATTCTCTGGATCAGGCCACCAATAATCCCCTTCGGAATAAAAATCGTGCATGTTGCCTTCACTTCGTTCACAAACGGAAGCAGTTACCGTAACCGGCAAACTGTCAAGATATCCGGTAGCAGTTTCTATAATGAATTGTTGTTCCCCCGCAGAAATATATGGTACTTCAACTACTTTTTTATTGCAGCTGGTAAATGTCAATAAAAACAATAGAACAAAAACTCCCAGGTGCATTACATTTTGTTTAGTCATAATTTTTTTAAATAATTCCAATCTAATGTCAATTATACGGTGACTGGTATTTATTAAGTTAAGATTTTTAATTCTCCCTCTGAATCTCCCTCCAAAGGGAAATATCAACGGTTTTAACTTAATAAATACCCTCAACTTTACTTGAAGCTTGACATGACACTGGTAGAATGAAGAAAACTATTTCACTGACTTAGTTATTACCAATTCATTTTTTCCTTTGACGCCTGGATTTATAAGCGTGAATACAATTCTTGTGATTCCTCCAGGCCAATAGGTTTTTAGTTTTGAATCTGTCACCTCATTATACTCAATCTCCGGAGAAACGATTTTTGCATTATACTTCATATTTAAGGTAAATCCATCACCTTCCAATTGTAATTTCCCGGGAGCGGTTTCACTCACTTTACAACTGGTCACAAAATTTAGTGTTGTTGAATCTTCTCCCGCTTTACTTAACTGATAATTATCCTGGATTATGAATTTTTTTCCTCTTTGCAAAGTGTAGCTCCTGACCCAACTATTAACTGCTGCATCATCTGTGTAAGCTCCGGAAATATCCGTAGAGAAAATGGCCTTTTTAGCATCGGCTTTAAAGGTGGTATTTTTAGCTTTATACTTTCTCCCCTGCATTTGATCTTGTCCATTAATTTTGGGCAAGTTGTGGTATTGCGACTGCATGGTCCAAATCTCATAGCGGCGACTGCTGAAAGTTTTTGCCGTATATTTTTCACGACCAATATCTACCAAACATGGTTTCCCATTATAATACAATACACAGGTACCCAAATCATTATGATTGTGACTTTCAGCGTTGTGACCTCCTTTTGCCGCAAAGAAAAATCCATCAGTTGAGCCTGCTATATCCCGTGCGCCTGCAACCTCAGTATCGGGTAACCAGAAATCGCTGATCAAGGCATTTTCTGCTGTAGCATTTTCTATTTCATCCAACAATACTAATTGCATAAGCTGCTCATCGATTTTGCCTCTGGGTGCTTTCGATCCCCAGTCCTGCTCTTTTGCCAGGTAGGCACCGAATTGTTGCATTATTGGATCCTCAATATCTTTTCCATAGCTATAAATAATTTGAGGCCTGCTGCCTGTTGTAGCATCCGCATCCGCAAAATTTATGAAATACGGATATTCGATGTAGGCTTTATAAATGTAGCTCCCCATGTTCTTTACTAACTGGTTGTCATAAACATTGAACTTACCGTCAGTAGCAAGTTTTAGCAGATCTAAATTCTGATATAGGGATGCTCCTGCCCTGCCCCAGTAAGAAGGGCCTTCGTCACAACCACCATCGTCGGGGTATTGATTAAGAAATACATCCAGTGATCTAATCACCTTCTGAACGCCCTTAATCTTTTTCTGTTGATCATCCTCCATAATCAGGATAGCGGTAAGCATGTTATGGTTGGTCCATGGATTCCAATTGTTTACCGTCCTGCTGTCGTCCAGACCCATCCACCAAAAATCTTCACGCTCGTAGTATGGGATCACCGCCTTGTACATTATTTCATCCTTTAACCTACTGGAAATTAAAGGGTGAATCTTGTCAAATTCATCATGAAACATATACCATGTCCATGAAAGAATATTTGCAATTTCTCCCACACCAAGATCAATGGATGGATTTTTAATATCTGGCAGCCCCTTTGGAGCAGGGAGGTGTGCAGACCAGCCCCACCACGTTTGTTCACTATAGTACCATACTCCATTTACAATCTGGTCGATAAACCGACCTTTGCCCTCAATCAGCTCGCCCATCACCAAGGCCATCAAAGCAGCGCGGGGTGCTGAATACACACTTTGCCTGCGATCACCCGAACGAATGATCTCAATGTAGTCAGTTGCTTTTACAACCGGCCAATTATAATCCAAGGCATTTTCAGCTCCATCGATATATTGTTTTTTCAATGCATTGGGTAAATTGTTCCAAAAATCCCGGCTCTTGTAGTTGGGAATATCCAGCTCAGAGAAACTTTTAATTAAAGCATTTTCGAGTCCAATTTCACTGGCCTCATTCTGCAGAACATTTCGTTTTTCAATTGAAAATCCGCTGATTGCAATGGAACTCAGTAAAAAAAATAATGCGATTTTTTTCATGATTTATACTATTTAGTTGGGTAATTTATATTGATTTTTTTCTCAAATTTAATGTTGCTGTTTTACCGGCCTCTGCTTCCAGCGGGAGCTTAATGGCTATTTTGGTTTTACCGTTTTCTGCCAAACCGTTTTTGTAGTTAAATTCTCCATTGATCGTAAATTGGATTTCATTTAATTGTTGTGTTGGATCCGAAACAGAAACCCGGATGCCGTCGCTATGCTTTGTCATTAATACCAAACATGGTTGGTCCACTTCAATTCCTCCAAAAACCTTTGATTTACCGGGTTTATAAAAAACAATTCCCATAAGCGACCCATTTGCAGAAACAACTTCCTGCCTTTCTTTGTCATTTAAAATAGTAAAAAAAGATGTGTTTTCAATTTCATTCATCTTTGATTTGTTGGCATTTGGAATTAACACATAAGCATAGGATTGGTCAGTTGGATTTACTCCGTGGTCAAACCAAAGTTTAAAAATTTTAGACTGAATTCTTTTATCCGGATATCTTCTGGCTACCCAATTCCATGAGCCTTCAACAGCTTTAGTTTCCAGTTTCAGGTTCCCGCCGCCAGGTAAATAATAACCGGTATTATCATGCAAAATCCAGGAAGGATTTTTTAATTCCTCTATTTGTCCGGAGATCCTTTCACCGGATTTTGTTTTTATTATGGTCTCTCCATTTAAATAGGATTGATTCACCGATGAAGTAACTTCTGAACCTCCGGAGGCGCTAATTCCTGAGCCCAGGCAAACAATATTACCATCAAACATAAACCATGATTTATGGGCTTTAAGTCCATTTCGATTGTATTTCATTACAGCAATTCCGCTTTCCCCGTCAGAAACTCCCCCCACAAATTTGCTTTCGATGCGATAACCCCGAGCAGTTAAAACCGGTAAAACTTCATCGTCTTGCTGGGTGGTAGTTCCAGGTATTTTTTTCCAATCCCAGAAAGGAAATATGTTTTCGTATTCCTGTCCCGATTGATAAAGAAATGTTGCTCCATCACCCATGTAATAGCCCTGTATATTTTCCGAATTGCACGACTCGGCGCCAATCACTCGTTCAGAACACATTTTCACAGAAAAATAGTAATCCGAAGTACGCTGAACCTGAATATCTGAACGCCAGAAATGCTTGTTTCCGCTAAGGTTCTGATACTGATTGGCTTTTTGGTAATCATCAACAAAATCAGGATCCAGAACCTCCATTTTTTTCATGGAACTGGAAAGGCTTTTGGCTTTAGAAATGGGGGAATCAATAAAGAGCTGTCTTCCGCAGGCACTGATGTCCATTTGATTTTTCCAGGTGACCCATTGCTGCCCTTCGAGCAGGTAATTTCGCAAAATGGAAACTTTATTTTCGTCAAACTGAAAAGGAGTATTTCGTAAAATCGAAATCCACTTTATCATATCACCAACGTAAGCCAGCCCGTAGTTACCAAACTGAAGTTGTGGTCCGTGCTGGTGGTACGACCAATCGGGTTGAACACCTTCACCAAGGCTCACGACCAACTCCTCCCGGATGGACGCGCTTGCTTTTTGAACCATTTCATTATCACGGATCAAAAGGGATGTCAAGAGAACATTCCCAGATTGCCAGACTTTATTTTGCCCGGTTCTTCCAATATCGCATCGGTTCAATATCTTTAATCCGAGTTGTATTTGTTCCTCAGATAGTTCCTCCTCCATTAAAATCATAATTGGGTTTAATACCATTGGAACGCCAATAACAGGATACCACCAGTTTGGGCATTGAAAATCGTTTTCGAGCCAATAATTCAATGCTAAATGAATTTTTTGAGATACCTTTTCTTTATGATAAAACCCGGTTCCTTTGGTTTGATATGCTTTTGCAATTGACAATAAATTTGTCAGGTGTTGTCGAGGTTGCCAGGCACCGCGCTGTTTACTCGTATAATCAATTTCAGACCATGAACCTTCATTACTCATGCCTGATAACAGTTTTTCTACTTCAATAAGGTCTGCAGGCTCTTCCAATATGTATATCAGTACATTTTGGTGAAGTTGTTGGAGCTCCTTAGGGTAATTTTTACTCGTGCCAAAAATTTCTGATTTCTTTGGTTGATTGCAACCAAAGTTGAGTAAAAGTAAAATGGCATTCAGTAGTGTAAAAATATTTATTTTCATTTTGAGTGTTGTTCGTCTATTCCATCAAGATGCCGGCCTAAAAATCAGTTTTGTATTCTCACTATTTGAGTAAGGAACAGTAACATCCCATTCACCTTTTAAAGGACTTGTTACTTTAATTTTTACTCCTTCCGAATTCTTCGAGATCACTTTTACTTTCATTTTTGGCGCCGAAGATTCAAAGGGGACAAGAAGCCATATCAATGTTTCGTCAGATTTTATCTCCGTTGAATAAATTGAGGCTACATTAGGCTCATATTTATTATATTCCGGACTATACCAACCCTGAATTTCAGGAGTCTCCTGACCTTTTACCAAATCAACTTCCCATTTAGTCTTGCCAACAGGAATGATTTGCAAATTTCCTTTTTCATTATTGGTAGAAAGGACTCCCTTTTTTTGTTTCTGAATTTCACAGCTCGGGTGCAAATGCCATAATGTTTCAATTGTTCTGGGGCGGTCAGTTTCTATTTTGTCAACCACAATCCAAAAATTTTCCCGCACATAGAAGAGTGAGCGGGTATGTTTACCAACTCCTGCCAGGTTATTAAACTTATCAAAAGAATTCCATGCGTAATCAAAATCATCCGTTATTTTATAATGCTCTTCTGAAAGCGGTTTGTCTGCCAGCCTTGGACCGGGTGCCTGGCCTTTCCCATCCACCAGGATTACGTTATGACCCTGGCTGCCCCTGGCATATTTCCTGAATTTTTTTGCTACTTCACCGGTGTAAGCAAAACGCCCTGCATCTACCAACAAATCCCTTCCGAATGCTGAAATAGAAATATGCATTTTATCATTGTGCTGATGCCCACTTCCCCAGGGGCCAATATCAAAAAACGACCAATGCGCATCGGCGTCATATCCACTTCTGGATATCAATTGTCCAGCCCAGGGATAAAACCAGGATGGTCCATTCAGAGGCTTTGTCCCTGACTTCCCATTTGATGCCATGTATTCCCATTCAGCATTATTAAACTTTTTGGAAGCCCTTAAAATAATTTCACGGTCGCTCCCCCGGTCTCCATCATTATTTAAAATTCGATAACCATCTGGCCGGATAGCATGGGCTATGTAGCTGTACATATCTTCAATTGTCTTATTGAAAAAATCAGGTAATGGTTTATTTGCATGATCACAAATATCCTTGAAGAATTCGAAATTAAACATGGAAACATTGTGGTAATGTGAAGTAAGTTCGGTTTGTACCCCATCAGCATACACCTGACCTTTCATACTTTTTATCATTGTTTCGATTGAATAATCTAACCAAGCATTGGAACTTTTGTATTCAGGGAAATTTGTTGCAATTGTTGCAAGCGCTGAAATTTCCATGGTTAACCAATTATTACCACCATGAAAATTTCTATTATAGTGGGCATGGTCCGGCAAGCTACTCAACATTAAAAGTTGTGTTGAAGGAGATAAATATTCACTGTTTAACAGGCCATAGAAAATTCGTGACCAAACTTTAGCCCTGGCTGCCACTTCCAGACCTCTCCATACAGATGTGCTGCTTTTAACCCCGGGGTATGGCATACTTTTAATTATAAAATCTCTTAAAAACAGATCAATATATTCTGCGTATTTCGGATTACCTGTTTCAAAATAGGTAGAAAGTACATAATTAATTTGGCTATGACGATTGGAGAGCCAGGCCCATTCCCTGTCGTTGTTTGGCCCTTTGTAGTACCAATCACGATGGCCATCATCGCCGTACGGAACCTTTCCTCTAACATTCTGAATAATAAAAACATTGTTTAAAATTGTATCAGCAAGAGCCACTGTGTTAGAAGTCTTTTCAGGTTGAACTTTTCTTAAATGCTGAGCTGTATTGCTATTTTGGTAATATTCCAACAAATATTTTCCGGCCTCTTGAATTTTGTCTTCCGCAAAGGCTTTTTTTACTTTTTCCAATCCTTGATGGTTGAGGTTAAATTCTCCAAGCATTGTTTTCATTTGTTCCGGATAGGCTTTGCAGATGTCTTCAACGGTTATAAGTTTTTGCCATGATTGAGCCGATGTAATTCCAGCACAGCCTAGAATCAAAATGAATATGAGTAAATATCTAAGTTTCATATTAATTGTTATTTTTCAGTTTATACAAATACAATTGGCTTGCCTCTGGCCAGGGTTTTTCCCGGGGGCGGTCGCGATTACGGTTTATCGTTTCCCATTTCAGCATATACCTCACACTTTCTTCTCCCGATTCACCTAAATCTCCTCTTGTCTGAATCAGCAATCCAGGAAATTCTCCCTCGATAGTTAAAGTGGATTGGAAAGGTTCGGGCTTTAGTATCTTCCCAATGTTTTTCAATTTCTTGTTCAGTAAAATAGTACCATTCCCGTACTTGATATGCCAGTAGCTCAATTCATAGAATCCATCCTCTCTTCTTTCAAAATCTTTGATCACCACTTCGCTATTAATACTTCCATTCCCGGAAAACTCCCAGCGGTAATCCCAATCAGTGATTTGTTTTGATACCCACTTTTTACCTTTTAACCTGGCAGTATAAAATTGAAGGTTTCCCTCTGCATCGTATTTATGATAAGCAAAAATCGGTTTATCCTTTTCATCCAGGCAAAGCTTTGCTGCCAGATTAATAATCCCGCCTTTTACTGGAATCGGATCTACTATTACAGATTTCTGATCAAGGGTTGCCGGGAGATTTATTGGTTTTCCAAAGGCATTGAACCAATTTTTTAGATCAGGACTTTTCATGTATGACAGGTCATGGTTAGTTGAGCAATCCGGAGTATCCCTCCAAACCCAATATACATGGTACCAACCATCCGACATCACATTTGGCTGGGTTTGGTATGCATTCATCAACCCTTGTCCATCGGTCAGGGGAACATCCAGCATTCGCGACCACTTTTTTGTTTCACACGAATAAATATTGTAAATCTCATTGCCGTTACCACTGCCGCCATCCCGGTAATGACAAATCAGCTCGCCTTCTTTCGTATTCATGAAATGGGGGTAAGTACATCGCTTTTCTTCTGTGCCCACCATTTCAAAAACCTGTTCTAAAGTTGAAATGTCGTTGGGTTTTGTACTTCTGAAATAAGTAATGGGATGTACATGCATATTTCCTGAAAGGTGTACAAAGCCATCTTTATCAATTCCCAACGTGACAGAATTATGGCTATCCCAACCCAACACAGTACTGGTACCTCCACTTGTCTCACGCGATGTGCGAGGTAAGATGTGTAAAGAAAATTTCTCATCATCCATGTTTCTTTGCCCAACTACCATACTCCGGTTTGCATTATAATATGCGATATATTGCCGATTTTCATGGGTCAACAAGCAGAAACCAACCGGATGCCCAGCCCAGACCTTATCAATTTTGATAACCTGCTCAATGGTTTCGGTTTGGTCAGATTCATCAATTTCAATATGTTTTTTACTCTTTAGATTTGGCTGTGCAAATCCATTGATAATCATTGTTGAGACTACACAAAAAAGAAGTGCCTTTTTTTTCATTTTTAGTTAAATCTTCGGGTTTAATCTTCCGTCTTTTTCCACAAATTTGCAACCCTGCTTTCCAAATTGGGAAATTCAGGCAGCCGGGAACTTGGAACTGGCTCATACCAAAACGTGGCGCTACTCCAGTCATCCTGCCTTTCGTACAACGCACTTCCTGTTTCTTCACGAGACTTTTGGCTCCATCCTATTTGCTGGATGGTAATGCGGCACTCTTTTTTCCAATAGATTGGATCGGGCAAATGCCATCGATACATAGAAATGAAGCCATCCTTATTCCAACTACACCCATGATTCAGAAATGGAGTCTGCTGCATACCATACGAGACCCCAACATAATCTTCACTACCTGTCCCGCAGATCGTGGGAAATTCAGTATTGCCATCCATATAAATCTTCACTTCTCCTTCTCCCCACCAGTTGCCCTCAAGTGTTCGAATTCCCAATACTGTTCCAATAAATCTTCCTTCTCCGGTCCTTTTGGGAAGTATCTCAAAATCCTCTTTTAAAGTTGTGGGGTTTTCCCTGACAAAGCAGACATGTAACCTGCCTAATTTCTCCGGATGCCTGTCGCCAATAGTATAATCAATCTGGTAGAAGAGCGTAATATTTTCTTCCCCTTCATTGGTAAGCGTCATTTTAGCATTCTCCATGAAAGGCATCGGAAGCCAGATATTAAAAGCAGAATTTATTCCGGTTGAATGAATGGCCGATTGATAAGAATTTACTTTTGCGTGGGCAGATCCCATAAAATCCCCCAATGGACATTCAATACTCGGATGTTCCTGGTTCTCCCAATACGCACGGATTACCATGCTTCTAAGTCCAATTGTCTTATCCTTAAAACCGCCTGTCATCCATATATGTCTGATGGTTCCGGCTCCTGCAATATCACAAAGAATCACGGATTCCCCGGAAGCAATTCCTTTTGCAGGGAATCCTTTGCGACCAACTCCAAGCTTACTGGCTGTTTGTCCTCCCTGGCCCTGTGCACCGGTAGGATTTTCAAATGAGATCGATCTGGATTCCAATCCAGTACCGAGGTCGTACAATTGCCCACCAGATTCGGATTGCTCAGGAACGCACGATTGAATCCCAAGCCATATAAGTGCAAAATAAACTATACTAATAATTTTCATTACGTTTTTAGTTTCCATAGTTATTTTTCTTTAGAATAATGATTCACCAAAATCTTTCTAATAAATGACATATATTAATTCTTGATTCCATTTTATTTTTTCAATTTTAAGCCATCTTTTAAATTCTGATAATCATAGTTATATTTCTCCCCTTCTTTTGAAAAGGATATTGATAAATTACCGGAATTATCAAATTTGATTTCTTTTGAATCCATAATTGATTGTGCTTCGTCAGCCCCGGAAACAGGCAAAATAATTGTTGCAATAGTGGTTTTTTCTTCTTCAGATTTTACTACCGTTTCAAAGTAATCAATCCATAAAAAATCTTTGGTGGCATTTACGAATTGCGAGGCATGTTTCCCCTGCCTGATACTAAAATTTGGAGCAACTATCGGTATCAAAGCCATTTTGCCATCTTCCCCTTCCAACAGCACAAAACCTTCCTCAATACTAAAATCTACCCCCGGATGAAACCGTACTTCGATTTCAGAACCAGGCTCTGCTTTAACTTCATCTACTACTACTGTAATTACCGGTTTATCCAGCAATACATGTCTTTGCCATTTTTTCAATTCCTTTTTTGGATAGGCATTAGTAGGATCCATGATGACATAATCTAGCTTATCTGAGGTTCTGAATTCAATAACCTCACCGCCAACGCTATAATCATAGGGTTGTTTATAATACTTTCCTGAAATCTGTTTTTCACCATTGATTAAAAGTACATTGTGCCCGATACTGGAAGCTTCCGGATAATCAAATCGCGCTTCATCAAAATATTTCTCATCATATCCTGCCCTGCCAAGATCCTGTATAAAGTATTCCCCTTGCCAATAGACCACAAATTGACCAATATCGAGATGGCCATGGTGGGGATCATCATTCATTCCGGCTTTTCCGGCCACAAGTACTTTATTCTTGTCCTTGAAATCACTGCGCATTACCCACCAGTCGATCGTGCGGAAATGGATGGATGGATTTCTAGGAGGTTGAGCTTTTAGCTGAGGCCTTTCCCAGATAATATCGAAAATATCGTTCCCATTTCCCATAAACTCGTTTCGGTACCAGGCAGCTTCTTTACTGTTTGTTTCAACAGCTAATTTATTTATTAGATGACTGCTTCCGATTAATCCACCACCACCGGAATCTTCAAAATTCAGTGATCTATTCCCGGGAAGGGAAATATATAATGGAAATGTTACTGGGTTACTTTTAAGCCTTTCATTTTCAAAAAGGTTAAACTTTGAATTTGTCATTCGTTTCAGTGCGTCAGCAAAAAAAGTTGAAGTATGCACACCGTAATTCCAGTATCCTCCACCTTCCTGCCAGCCCCCATCAACACCCAATTCATTAAGCATGCTGTTTATCCTATTATATGATTCAGCCACGATATCTGTTAATTGTGGATGCTCGGTTAGGAGTGCCAACCCGGTAAGACCTACTCCAGAATTACAGACACCGCACCAGTTGCAGCGATAGGCAGTCGCCCACCAGTGAAATTCATAATCGCCCCTGACTCGTGTAACTACTTTTTCAAGAAGCGCTCCTCTGATCCGGTCTCGCTGCGCCTGGTTGAGGGCAGAGTACAGCCAATCGTAAACAGCCGCCATCATTCGGCCGGCATCGCCATTATAGTGATCAAAATTAAAATTGACCTGGTCATCCGAGACATTCCAGGGCATAATACGCGAATAAATAATCGGGAACTCATGCGCCCGCTGGGTCCAGGTGGTGAGGTCGCAGAATGCATCGGCAAATTCAAAGGCTTTTTCGGCATACTTCTGTTCACTGGTCATTTGATACAGGAAGGCCAGGTGGAAGGCTTTATTCCTGTTGGTATTGTAATACCTGGAATATTTCCCATCCCTGTCATATTCTGACCAGCCTGCCCGGGTGTTTTTCCCCTGAATTGGAATATTTTTATCGACAGGCATCTGCAGCCACATCTTAGCTTCCGCTTGCAATTTCCGGAAAATATCATTGCTCTCCGGATCAGTTTTTATGCGCTTAATAATTGCAGGTTTCTCCTCTTCTGTGAAATATAGATATGGGTGTTTTAATGATGGAATATCAATGGTTTTGTCGATATCTTCTTTTTTAACCTGAGAAAAAGCTTGGAATGATGTCAAACCAAAAACCAGCAGAAGTGATATATACTTTAATTTTTCCATGATATTTAAGTCATTTTTTTCTAGAAAGTAATTCATATTCTACCATTCACTAAGCGTTATATTTAAAAATGCCGCCTCCGATTCAACTGGTTCTGGAACTAGCAAAACCTCAAAAGCCTCACTTGCATTTGCCGGTAATTCACATTCAAATCCAACCATAATTGTTCCCGGGTTTTCGGCATCGTAATTGTTAGTTGGCGCTGTACTCCAGGTCTTCATTTGAATATTGTCAGGCCCTTGTACTTTAAGGTAAAGTGTTTTTCCATTATCAGTAAGGGTGGCTTCCTTATTTCCCAGCTCCACTGCGGAAAACGTCACCATATTCCATCTGACTTTGGTGGGTTTATCAAGGGTTTCAATTTCATCATGGATTATGGAATACTTTCCGTCTTTGATTCCTACTCCACGTGTAGCTTTTTTGAGTTGATTATTGTACACAGTAGATATATCTGAAATGGAGAACATAAACTCATCCGCATCCGAAAACCTGTCAATTTTAGCATATCCATCAACGCGTTGCTGTTCATCATCAATGATCAAAACATTGTGCGAATAAGTATTCATTCTAAAAATGGTCCAGCGCTCAGCATCCTGTCCTTTTCCAAAAATTTTCATTCCCAAAGATTCCAATGATTCGTAATTTTGAGATCCCAAATCGGTTGCCCATCGAACGCCCTCTGCTTCCATCACAAAGGATCCAATATCCATGTGACCGTGGTTTACAGATGGCGAGCCGGCCTTAAATCCGAGGAAAACAGCTTGGTCAGTCCAGGAAGAACGCATCATAGATACCGGATTTGAACCTTGTCCTGTCCAAAACTTTTCTTCCGGTTCTGTAATTTGAGAAAGCGGGATATCCTTTGCCCATATCATCAAGGCAGGCAGCGACCGGATTCCTTTAAACTTTGAAAAATCGCTAATTTCCAAAAATTGCTTTTCTGACCAAAGAACTGACGGATTGTTTGTACGTTGTGCAAACCAAAACATGGATGTATTGAGATTAGTACCGGTTCCGCAATCAGCCCAGTTAAAACTTAATCCTGTTGGAGTAAGCATATGTTTTAAAAAGTCTGCAGTTTCCATGAAGCCCGGTGTTGATGCCAATCCCCTGTCTGTGCCTAATGCCTTTTCAATTGCACTCAAAAAAAGCACATTAAAATTCGTTCCATAGCCCCAGTATCCATAGCCTTCGGGATATGCGCCATCAGGCTGATAGGCTTCCATAGGTAATGGAATCGATTCAAAAGCACGATCAATGATTTCATTTGCTAAACCTGGATAATCTTCCTTTATAGCCAAAGCGCCATAAACCATTCCGGCATTGCATACCTGGTTCCAGTTGTTTTCTGAATTTAAAAACCAATTGTAACTACTGTCTTTCGAAGGATTTATCCCTTTTATTAAAATTGCACTCCTTATTACCTCTCTTGCGTTTTCAGAAAGATCAGCATACAGCCAGTCGTAGCCTATAGCAACGCCCATTGTCATTTCAGCCACATCTAAAAAATGAGAAGGATTCCAGTCGCTAAATAGGGAAACTGCAACCAACTCTTCTTCTGCCCTTTTTAGAAAGCGTTCATCTTTAGTCATCCGATAATTATATGCCAGAAAAAATATTCGCCTCAATAGTTCCCGGGAAGTGGATAATAAACGCTTTCCAATCATCGTACGTTCTAGTTTAGGTTTGCCAAGAATTGAATTACTTTTCTCCAGAATGGCAAAATGCATTTTTTCCCATGTTTCGTCCGAATCAATTAACTCACGAATTTGTTGTTCTTCTCCTTCAAGAAGTAGAATTCTGGGATGGCCGGCTTCTGATAAATCAATAGATGGTTGATCCGCCTTGTTGCAGGAAAAAAATATTACTATCATAAAAAATAGTATCACCACCCTCAAAAAGCTCTTTTTCATCTCTCCTTTACTTTCTTATTTAAAATTAACTGTTACACTTTTTCCTGCATAAACATCCTGAGGTAAATCAATGGATATTTCGCTAATCCTTTCTTTTTCATTCCAAACTGCTTTGAAGTTTTCACCTTCTTTTTCTAGGCGAGTTGAAACTGAAAAATGCATTTTACCCAAATCACGATTTGGGTCTGAAGCTGAAATTTCACTTAGATGTCCATTGTCTGTTTTAAGCATAAAAATCCCAGGCCCATCAGATTTTAAAATGAGCCCATCTGAAATCTCTAGCTCTCCCGCCTTGTAAAACACGATTTGACAAATGCCCAGATCTTTATGCTTAACTGCCTGAAGCTCCGGCGAATTGGATAAAACAGTAATATTTTCCTTGGATGCGCCTTGTTCAAGTTTTTCCACTGAGGTTGCCGGTACGACTATATACTCGTACGATGCGTCACTTGGTCTTTCACCATGGTCGAGCCAAAGTTTAAACACATCCAAACTAATGTTATCTTTTGGTGAATCGGATTGTTTATTAATCTTATACCAGGATCCTATGGCTTCATTATTTTTGATATTTACATTTGAAGGATTTGTAAAAACATATCCAATTCCATCCTGGAAAACCCAGTCCACATCTGCGAACTCTTGCTCCCCTTTTTCAATAACAGATTTTTTGTTATTACTGGAGATAGTTACATCATCACGAAGAAGACATTGATTGATTGTTGTGGCCACCGGAAGATTTCTACGGGTACTGATACCTGCTCCCAAACAAACATATTCAGCATCGAAAAAGAACCATGCTTTCCTGGCAATTAAGGGATCATGCGGGCTTTTAAAATCGAAAGCTGCAGTTCCATACTTTCCATCTGTAACCGCCCCAACAAAATCAGTCAATCCCAGTTTCTGTATTTCCTTTTCGGATGGCAACTGCGGTTTCTGCATAATAGTTGCCCCTGGAATTTTTTGGTAATCAAACACCGGCGCGATATCATAATATTCATCACCTGTTCTGGAAATGTGATTAGTCCCGTCCCCACGATGATGATTCAATAATCCTTCACTATTGTAAGGTTCTTCCATGTTGTATGTTCGGGTAGAATACATGCGTACCGAAGTAAAAAAATCAGGGCGTTGAAACGTAAAATGTTCGGAGTGCCTGTAAAAGGTTGCATGAGAAAGAGTTGGTTTTACACCTTTGTTTCTTATATCCGCGATTTCCTGGATTTCACCTCTTCTGTAATCTGAAGTAAGTAAAAGTTTTTCTGCTGTTTTCGCGTTATAAGCATACAAGGTACCCTCGCGGCTAATGCTTCTGTTCTTGGCTCCTGCATCAGGAAATTTTCCATAAACAGCGGTCTTGCAAATCCCATCCAAATAGTAGTTAATTAGCTGCTCTAATTTTTCATCAGAAAAAGAATATTGTGTCCCAGCAGTATAAACTGCCCATTCTACAAATGCATCGGCATATCCTAATCCATATGAAAGCGTATTATTAACACCGTCTGCCCGATGATGGAAACTGTTATCGTATTGTATTCCACGCCCACCTGCTGACCGATTTTTAAACCCACTTTCATTGAGTCTAAAACTATAGCCATACTTCATTCCAATCCATTCAACAAATTTTATTTCACTTTCGATCACTCGAATAACCTCACCAAACGTTTGCTTATCTCCGAGAAAAAGTAAGTTTTTCGCCTGAATTCCTGCGATTTTTATTCTGTCTCCACCCGGGCGGGCACCCGGTGCATTTATGTTTGCTCTTCCAATTATTGGCTGTATTTTTTCCACCAAATCGTCAGGTAGCTTATCACCCATTATCAGCATTAATGTTACCAGGTGATTTGGGACGCCAATCTGATTATGCCACCAATTGTCACAGATATAATCGTTATCAACCCAATTTTTGAGTGCAAGTTCTACGGTTTTTTTTACCTTTTTACTTTTATAGAATTGCGAGGACTTATTTTGATAGGCTCGTGCTAGCAAAACTAAATTCCCTGAATGATTGAAATGTTGAAATCCAGTACGAGACACGTCATTATAATCTATGCCTGGCCAGGTTCCATCCTCCTTTATTGTCGTGATTAAGGTTTCGACTTTGGTATCATCCACTTCAGGTTTCATTAATTCTGCAACGACTCGATCATGGATAATATCGAGATCCGATTTGCCCCAGGTTGTCGAGGGAACAATCCAGATCAATAGTACAAATATGGTGAAATAAGATTTTATAGATTTCATGTGTTTTTATATTAATTATGCGCCTAAGTCCCACCTTCGAAAATATAATCCCTGTCTGACAATGGGTAATGTCTTATATTCAATTGCTTTCATTTCGTCCTCAGTTAATGGTGCAAATTCAGAAGCGATTTTTACGTCCTCTTCTATTTGGGCCACATTGTCAATTCCAATTATTGTCGTGCTAACCGGTAAACTCATGTTGTATGTCAGAGCTTCTTTTATTGTAATTGTCCCTGGTTTTTGGGTCGCCATGCGCGCTGGCTGTTCATCTACAGGCGGAGGAGCCCAGGTTGAAATCATTCTCCCTCTGGTAGCAACCTTCATCCCAACTATGGCAATTCCCTTTTTCTGAGCTTCCGGAAGAAGATAATTTTTAAAACTCAAATAATGAACATCAGCTGCATTAACCGCTAATAAAATCTGATCAAAAGGATAATTATTGATAGCTTCTAAAAGAATCAAAGGCTCAAAATGCCCCGTAATCCCAATGTGACGTATCATGCCTTCAGACTTTGCCTTTTCCATAGCTTTTAAAGCTCCATCCTTTGCAAATATCTGATCAACCTGATCTTTTCGCTGGACGTTGTGCAATTGCCAGGTATCCAGATGATCGGTTTGCAAATTTTTCAAACTCTCTTCCAGCAACCTCATCGAGCCATCATAAGTACGGTCATGTGTTTTGGTGGAAAGCCAAACTTCATTTCTGCGGGTCTTTATTACTCTGCCGATGTTTAGCTGGCTCTGTCCGCGTCCGTAAGAAGCGGCTGTATCTATGTAATTCACTCCAAGATCAATTGCTCGATTGACAATTTTTTCTGATTCTTTTTCTGTCCCTTGTTTTTCAATAGTAGCCTGGCCTCCAAGACTTAAAATTCCCACTTTAAAACCTGTCTTCCCAAAAGAACGCGTTGGCATGGCACTATACGTTCTTTCGTTAAATGGATTTTCATCATTTTTCTTGAGTGGGATATTCTTCTTTTCTGCTTCAGAAGCAAAGGCACTTCCAACTGTGACAGAGGCTGCAGCAGCCATACCAGCAGCACCCATAAACTTTCGACGATTAATGTTTTTCTTTTCCATGTTTTTATTTATTTAATATTTAATTAAAATCAGGCAAAAAATCATTTAACTAATGCACGATTTTACTCTCCAGCTAGTCTTATTTTTATTATTCCATGCTTATCTCTAACAGTATAAGCTGGAATCCGTATTTCAATTCGCTTTAGGTTTTCAATTGTTTTATCAATCTCCAAAGGAGGTGGATCAAGCGAGATTACGGACACGTGTAAATCACCAGGAGACAATATGGATAAACTCAATTCTTTGTCATCCTGCTTTAATATTGCCCCACCTTTAATCGGTTCCACATCAGCAATTGTCATCAATCCCCATACAATCGTTTTAGTTGAATCATTAATTTCAAACTTATCCTCAATTAAAACTGATCTACTACTCTCCTTAACAAATTTTCGATGTAATGAATTCAGATTATCACCATAAAGCTGGGTCATATCGATAGAAACCTCTGGCGTCTCTCCATTTTGAAAATCTGTGATAGGTGCATAACCATCAACTTTAAACCTGGCATCATTTACGGTGACTGTGCTGTGTCCCTGGTTCTTTTTTGTCAATAATGTCCAACGCGGGCAATTCTGACAATGCCCCGACAAATTGAATCCGATTTTATTCAATGGATAATAAGGTTGATTGCCTGGGTCAATTACCCATCGAACTCCATCTAATTCAAAAATAAAAGTTCCTGCATCCATATTACCATGGCTCAACTGGGCTTTCCCTCCTTTTACAGCCAGATAGAATTGTTCCGGATTATCTTTTTCACTACGAAAAACAGCCACGGGATTTTCTCCCTTTCCATGCCAGTTTAATGGTAATTCACTTGTTTTCTTTTGATTAAATTGTGAAAGCCATACCAGGCCAGGACCGGCAAGACGCCCGGCATTTTCCGGATTTTCAAAAAAAGGTTTATCGAGATACAATCCGTTGCCTGTTTCGGCGGCAAACCAAGCCATTAAAACCGATTGACTTCCACCCTTTTTATCGCCGGAATCGGCAAAATTGAAATAATTTCCAGAAGGCGAAGTTACCTGTAAAAGAAAGTTTACACTTTCCATAAATCCCGGACTATTTGAGATTCCAAAATCGCTGCCTAAGGCAGTACTAAGTGTATTAGAAGCAATTACTGAATAGCTGGTTCCATAACCCCAGTATGTTGGCCCTTCGGGGTAAATACCATCGGGTGCATATTCTTTTAAAGAATTAGGAAGTTTTTCTAATGCTCTTGAAATGGTTTTTGCAGCCAATTCAGGATTTACGTCAGCGATAACAAGTGAGGCTGCAATCATTCCGCCATGGCAAACTGCGTTCCAGTTATTGCTGCTATTAATCCAAAACATCCGGGTTCCGGTTTCATTAAAGCTTGGTTTAATTCCTTTTTCAATTAAGGAGGATTTAGCCAATTTAACAGTCTCTTTTTGAAGCGCCTCTCCAACCCAATCTATTGCCAACGACACAGCAAAAGACATTTCAGCAATATCCAGAAAATGCTGTGGGTTCCAATCCTTAAATGAGCAAACCGCTTTCAATTCCGCATTAATCCGCTCTATTATTTCAGTACTATTATCTATTCGGTACACCATGCATAAAACCCCCATTCGCTCTACCATCTCCCGTGAAACCGCAAGCAGCCTAAAACCCTGAAGTTTCCTTTCTAAAAGTGGTTTTTCAAGAATTTGTTTCGATTCAATTTTTAAGTATTTGTAATAGTTTTGAACAAGAGGATCCAATTTTAATTTCCTTTTTAACTCCTTTTCTATTTGTGGCGTTAAAATAAGTTTAGGTGATTTTTTTGAAAGGTTCTTTTTTAAGTATGAAACTGTAATTGGGTTTTCCAGCTTTTGAGCAGTTACATTTATGGATGTAATCAAAAGAAAAGCTATCAGTATAAAAAAGTTTTTCATTGATGTTCTCATTGCTTAGTAATTTTGTTAAAATACCACCTAACGCCCGGATCTTCAAGGGTGCCTTCTCCACCTAAATCATAACGGTTTTCAAAATTCAGTGACACTCCCTGAAACCAAGGATTTGAATGTAAATGCACATAAAGGCCAGGCCGCTTTTTTGCTGCTTCAATTTCAATAAAATGGATAGATTTACCTTCTTCCGTATAAACCCCTTGCGGAATGAATTTCCTGGTCCATCCACCAAAAAGTTCCACATTTACGATTGGAATATCCGGAACACCCTGAGCTCTAAAATAATCATAATGCCATCCACTGTGATGGCCCTTTTCAATGTCTCCACTAAACGTGTCAAACAATAAAACATCAACATATGGTGATTTGCCAATAATAATATTCAAACTATCAGAATATCCACCCGCACCGACCAACCTCTCAGGATCAGTTTCTTTTACCTCTTTACAAAGACTGATGATATTATTCGGATCGTTGAAATTAAATGGCTTAAATGAACTATAATGACTTGAATTTTGCTCGTTAGCAATATTGATTATTACATTTCGAAAGGGTTTGAGCTTTTGGGTAATCGTGCGCACTGCATTCCGAATTTCTTCCTCAGATTTCAAATTACTTATTTCAGGATTTTTAACTGTACGTTGGTAAAAAATACCAACGATTACCACCATATCTCTATCGGCACAATTTTTTATAATTTGAGTTAACCGTTTGAAATCATCTTGTTCCACTTCCAAACCACCTTTTTTAAACGGTTCGGAAAAGCCACCGCTAGATCCTTGCAAAAAAACAGAAATACAATTGATACCGTTGGCTTTATAATCATCAAGATTCAAGATTAGACTATTTGTATATTCCTCATTTTGTGAAGCACTGGCAACCCGGACACCCCACATATCAAATGGTTTTTCATCTAACAAAAAGGAACTCTTATCAATCGTTACTATCTGTGAATGGATTGTAGGGACAAATACTCCAATAAAAATTAAAATCAAGACTATCTTAAAACCAGTTTTTTGCATTTGAATGTCTTTAATTTCCAGAAAGCCTTACTTGAATTTTTGTTTTATCCCCTTCAATTGTCCACGCAGGGATTCTGATTTCCAATCGTTTCAACCCTTCAATTTGCTTATCTAATTTTAATGGTGCCGGATACAGAGAAACAACCGAAAGCATCAACTCCGGGTGTGACATATTTTCTAGCTTAAGCGTTTTGCCATCTTGCGTTAAAATCGCTCCACCCATAACAATTTCCACATCGGAAACAGTCATCATTTGCCAGGTAATCATTTTCGTTTCTTCAGAAATCTCAATCTTATCTTCAATTATCAATGAAGTTGGACTGTCTTTTACAAACCTACGTTTGGCACTCTTCAATTGACCTTTAAAAGTTGGTGTCATATCAATCGTAGCTTCAGGTATGGGTCCATCTTTAAAATCAGATATCGTAGCTAATCCGTCAACGATATGAAGTTCATTATTTACTGAGATCGTACTATGACCAAAGTTGTTTTTGGTAATCAATTTCCACCGATCACATTCTTGACACCTTCCCCAAAGATTAAATCCAGCCCTTTCTAATGTTCCATAACTCTGATTGCCAGGATCGATCACCCAACGTACACCATTTAGTTCAAATATAAAGGAGCCACCATCCATATTTCCATGGTTTACAATTCCCCTACCCCCTTTTCCACCAAAATAATATCCATTAGGATTGTTCTCTCCACCGGTAAATACCACTATCGGATTGGCTCCTTCTCCCTTCCACGTGCTCGGAATTTTTTTCGCCTCTTTTTCCTTAAATTGTGCAGTCCAAACTAAACCGGCACCTGCCAAACGCGATATCCTGCCAAGCTCTTCAGGTGGCTGCATGAATTTTTCCACATTCAAATACGCTATGTTCCCCGTTTTTGTCGCAAACCAACTTAGGGTAAAATCAGTATATCTCTCAGGTTCTTCAGCACAGTCGGCATAATTGTATAAAAGTTTTGAGGGTGCGGTTGACAAGATCCTGAAAATAGCACTTTCTTTAAAACCCGGATAATCAGCTATTCCAAAATCAGTTCCAAATGCACTTTCGAGCATAGCAGCAGTAGTTACCGAAAATTGCGTTCCATAGCCCCAATATATGGCACCCTCTGGATAGACACCATCCGGGCCATATTCAGCCAACGCATGGTTCATCCCATCTATGGATCTTTTAATAGTTTTAGCAGCCAAATCAGGTTCTATCTCAGCAACTGCAATTGATGCCGCAATCATTCCAGCATTGCAAACCTGGTTCCAATTATTTGTGCCATTTACCCATCCTGGCGTTTTTCCATTTTCAGGCCAACTTGGTGTAATCCCTTTTTCTATCAAAGATCTCTTAGCCAGATCGATTGTAGAATTGGGTAGTTTCCCTGCAGTCCAGTCAAGGGCCAACGCTATGGCCAGGGACATTTCACCAACATCGAGAAAGTGCCGGGGATTCCAGGTAGGAAAATTACAGGCAGCAACTACTTCGTCGTTAATCCTTTGCAGGATTTTCGGGTCTTTTTCAATACGATAAACCATGGCCAGCATATTTATCCTATAAAGAAAGTTCCTGGAAATACCAAGTTGGTTTCTTTGTGAATTGGGGTTATCAGGGATATCGAGCGTAATTAAATTCCACTCTAATACAGTTTCAGCATTATATTTAATTTGATTATAAATATTTTGGATAAGAGGATCTGTTTTGAGCTTTTTCCTTAAATTTTTTTCAAGGCTTGCATTTAAAACTAACCTTGGTTGAGATTTTCGAAGGTTCTTTTTTAAGTACTGCACCGACATGGGATTCTTAAGTTGATAAGCCGATTTCGTTTGAGCCCAAAGATTTGAAAAGTCAAATGCCAGGCTAAAAAGTAAAAGGATTGTTAATACAGTAGAAATACTTTTTGATTTCATCGTTTTCTGTTTTTCTTATTTTAGTTCGTGTATCAATGTCGTTTAGTTAAGAAGATGTTTGTCTTACCTCTCCCTTCACCCTCTCCAGAGAGGGATAATAGGTGCTTAACTAAACGACATTGGTTTGTGTATTCCATTTCTATCTATATAAAATAGCATTCGTTACCGGTGGAATCTCAATCATCCATAAGCTGTTTTTAGTCTTTTTAGCTTTAAGCTCAGTTCTTTCTCCATTAGCTTCGAAAATTATTTTCCCATTATCGCTAAAAGGCAAATAAATAATCGCATCTTGATTTGATGATATAATTATTTTATCTTTTTTAATCTCCAAATTTGCATTCATATTCTTTTTGCCTTTTGCTTCAATCGAATATTTTCCTGAAGATATTTTTGTTCCATCACCTATATACAAATAAGAAAGATCATTGCTATTCCAGGAGATTACACCAAAATGTCCAGTAAAAAATTCATTTTCATTTTGATACGCTTCTTTTGAGAAAGATTGAATGATTGATTGTTTACCATAATCACTTTCAACCTTTAAAACACTTGTTTCTCCATCAGACATCCCAGTAACAGAATTAATGGAATTTTTATTTTCGCCGGTGTATGACTCATAAACTACCATAAAAGGATTATCCCAGGCATTTCCATTTTGGCGAACAATTGCAACAGGGTTTGCCAAAAGCTTGTACTCCGTAGGCGCTGTATAACTTTTGGGAGCCATGGCTGTAAAGTATTCTCTATCTGACCCACCAACAATATGCATATCCATGAAGATATCTTCCTTATTTTCAACATTCAGACAAAATTGTGCCTTGACATCTCCTCCATAGTTTTTTGTAGTTTGTTTATCCTCGAAAAGCTTGTATCCCGGCCCATATCCATCGACATGCTCCGACAATTCATCTGTTTGAAACATTGAAACAGGATGGTTTTCTTTGTCAAAAATATGGATACTGTTTCCTAAATTGTGATACAGGTATTCATTTTTTTCTTTATTGTCAGAATGAAAAATATCCACATAATACCCGGTATTTTCCGAAGTACGAATTAACGCCAATGTTCTTTTCTGATTTGTATTCGTGGATGGTTCAAGGTAATTGACCGAGGTAAATGAGCAAAAAGAGCTAACTGCTTCATGGTCGGGTAATGGCTCCATCACATTCAATTCTGATGCTCCCATGGGCTTTCTTCCACCGCTACCTCTAAAAGGTCTGGTTGGACCCGATTTTCCAGCCGCAATAACCGTATTGTGTGCTGCGAATAATGCATAATAATTAATATGAATTTTAGTGTCATAGTGTCCGCCTATTCCGGGATCATTACCAAGAACCATCCCCTGACCATACAGTTCCATGCCGATTCCATTAGCGTGATTATGATTGTATGTCGCACCCTGCAAATAACACATCATGCCCTGAGTCGGATCAACGCCATTTCGCTGATAAAAACATTTTGCAAAATCCAGGGTACCTGTTCTCGGAAGTTCGATTTTTGATTTTTCAATCTTGGGAAATTCTCCTATATTATTTAACAGGCCAAACCAAGCTGAATTTTCTCTTTTATATCCATTCTCCATCATTTCATTCATCACAGTAACAAGCGTTGGCAGAATAGGGTCATTGTATTTGATCGCCATTGATACGGCTATTTCAAGGTGTTTAGCGTCCATGCCTCCTCTTCTTGTATCACCAAATGCCATTACTTTATGGTTTGGGAATAAATATCTCATCATCGCATAAGATGCCCGGTAAAGTGGTGGAAACTCAGTAAATACTTCATATCCGTTTTTTTCGGCGGCTACAGAGGCACGTAAAATATTCCCTACCGGAAAATTATGGTATCCACCCGGCTCTTTCCAGTGCCCATCCGGAGTTAGCCAACGCTCGCATGTTGTTTTAAGCGAAAGCCTGCCGCAACTCCCATCTATTTTGTCTTTATACATGAAATAGTTCAGATACTCATCACGTTTTGTTTTATCTGAGATAGCCAGCGCACTGTAAATGTAAGTTGGGCTTTGTGCAGCAAACCAGTTATTATTCCAAAACCCACGCTCTAGTTGTGTTTGAGTTAATCTTTCAAAAACCTTATCAAATTTATCAAGAGGCGCTTCATTTTTTTTCAGGTAGTTATACAAAAAATCAAAAGCAAGCGGCAGGGTTGAATAAGCTAAATCACTTAGCGATTGAACGGCGAAAAAACCATCTCTGCATGCCCCCTGATATGGATTTTGATGGTATGCGCCATTCACCCACTGTATAATAATGTCGCTGGCTAATTTCGCATATTTCTCTTCTCCAGTAAGCCAATAAATAATTGCAGATTCCAAACAAATTGTATTGATTGCTCCATTAATACTACCTACGATTGTTTGTGGATCAGTCCAATACCACTTCCCAGATGGAGCTGTGGATTGCAAAAACATTTCGTAGAGCGTATCATACACAGGAAATTCTTCAAGCTCGGGAACCCTGAAACGAAAACCCTCAGGATCAAATGGCGGGCGTTTGTGCGTAGTACCTCTTACAGTAGGAACAGGTGCATTTCCTTCCATTTTTATTAATGCGGCCCCTCCGCTATCGGTATAAAAATCGGTGCAATGCTTACCCGGAACCCGATTCATCTGATATCTTGAAAGAATCCAATTTGATTGCCGTGTATGTCTTTCGGCAATTGGTTCGATCTTTTCCAACATTTTACTATATAGCTCTTTGGCCCATGCCTGATTTTCAATCTTTAATAAAATGGTTTGTTTGTCCTCGCTATTAACCAATATTCGGGGATGGTTCTGAGCGTTAACCTTAATAGATGTAACCAATAAGAAACTAACAATGATATAAGATTTTATGAATCCTTTCATAATTAAGATTTACATAGTTGTCCTTTCAATTTCCAGATAATCTTACTTTTATCTCCGTCCTTCCTCCATCAATAGTCCATACCGGAATTCTGATTTCCAACCGTTTTAAGTTTTCCTTTTTACAATCCAAATAGAGTGGAGGAGGATTAAGTGAGATGACTGACATTGTAAACTCAGGATGTGAAAGATTTTCTACATTTAAACTTTTTCCGTCTTGTCTTAATACTGCACCGCCATCAACAATTTCCACATCAGCCTGGGTCATTAATTGCCAGGTAATCAATTTCGTTTCTTCTGATATCTCAATATTATCTTCGATTAAAAGAGAAGTCGGACTGTCTTTTACAAACCTCCTGCTTGCACTTTTCAACTGGCCTTCAAAAGTCGGAGTCATGTCGATTGTAGCTTCCGGGTTTTCACCATCAATAAAGTCTATTATAGTCGCTTTCCCATCTACAACATGTAGTTCATTGTTTACAGAAATTGTGCTGTGTCCAAAATTATTTTTATTAAGCAATTTCCATCTGTCACATTCCTGGCAATTGCTCCACAAATTAAAACCTGTTCGTTCAATTATACCGTAGCTACGATAGTTGCCGGGGTCAATACTCCATCGCACTCCATTTAATTCAAAAACAAATGAGCCCCCATCCATGTTGCCATGATTGACCGTTCCCCGTCCACCCTTACCTCCAAAATAATATTGATAAGGGTCATTATCCGGGGTGGTGAAAAACACTACTGGATTAGCGCCATCTCCTTTCCAGGCAGTCGGAATAGTCTTTTGTCCTTTTTCTTCATATTGGGACATCCATACCAATGAAACTCCTGCCAATCGGGATAACTTTCCCATTTCTTCCGGCGATTTCAAAAACATATCATTTTCAAAAAATGTCTTGTTGCCGGTTTTTGAAGCAATCCAAGCCAAGGTAAAATCACCATTTTTGCTCCGTCTGTCACCACAATCGGCAAAGTTGTACATCCAACCCGATGGTGCATTGGATAAAATTCGGAAAACTGCACTCTCCTTAAATGCGGGATAATTAAGCATTCCAAAGTCTGTTCCAAATGCACTTTCAAACATAGCTGCTGTTACCACGGAAAATGATGTCCCGTAATTCCAATACGTTGCCCCCTCAGGGTAAACTCCATCGGGGCCATATTCAGCTAAGGCATGTACCATACCATCAATTGCCCTATGAATTGTTTTAGCCGCCAACTCAGGTTCAAGTTCGGCAACAGCTATGGAGGCTGCAACCATTCCTCCATTGCACACCTGATTCCAATTATTAGTACCATAAGCCCATCCGGGATTTTTACCATTCTCAGGCCAGCTTGGCTTTATTCCTTTTTCTATCAATGATTTCTTTGCTAAATCTATAGTAGATAAGGGTAGTTTTCCTGCTGTCCAGTCAATTGCCAAAGCAATCGCAAGCGACATTTCACCAACATCAAGAAAGTGTCGGGGATTCCAGGTAGGAAAATTACAAGCAGCAATTACCTCCTCATTAATTCGATTCAGCATTCGAGGATCTTTTTCAATTCGATAAACCATGGCAAGCATGTTTATTCGATGAAGCAAATCTCTGGATATGTCAAGCTGGTTGTTTTGCGATCTTTGTTCAAGAGGAATATCAAGATTAATTATCGATTTCTCAAAAACACTTTCGGCATTTAGCTTTATTGCTTTATAAACATTCTGAATTACAGGATCTGTTTTTAGCTTTTCCCTTAGATTTTTTTCAATCTTTTTATTCAGAACAAGCCTAGGTGATTGGTTGGGCAAATTCTTTTTAAGATACTCAACTGTAATTGGATTTTCGAGTTTTACCGGCTGTGTTTTAATATTGTATTCTGTTTGAGCAAAAGCTGTCTTGCCCAATAATAAAATAATGAGCAAGCAACTTAGGTTTATTTTTCCGCTTAAATTTTTCATATATAATCTAATTGTTTCAAACATTAAAAACATCAATGGCTAAAGCAAATCCCACTTTGTACATTCTTCCCCCGGCTGAAGTCGGGGCTAATATTACTCACCAGATAGTCGCACTTTAATTTTAATGTCATCCCCCTCAATTGTCCATGCAGGAATTCTAATCTCAAGTCTTTTTAAACCTTCAATTTGGCGGTCGAGTTCCAGAGGGGCAGGGTCTAAAGAAACTACCGAAACCGTTAATTCAGGATGTGACAGATTTTCAAGCTTAAGTGTTTTGCCATCCTGGGTTAATATCGCTCCGCCATCTATAATTTTAACATCTGCCCGGGTCATCAATTGCCATGTTATTAATTTAGTTTCTTCGGAAATCTTAATGTTATCTTCTATTACTATTGAGGTCGGGCTGTCTTTTACGAACCGGCGTTGTGCATTTTTTAATTGTCCTTTGAAAACCGGAGTAAGATCGAATGTAGCTTCCGGATTTTCACCAGCTTTAAAATCAACAAGTGTAGCCTGTCCGTCAACCACATGTAACTGGTTGTTTACTGAGATTGTACTATGTCCAAAATTATTTTTTGTAAGCAAGGTCCAGCGCTCACAATCCTGGCAACGCCCCCACAAATCGAAACCTGTTTTTTCTAACTCATTATAACTTTGGTTCCCCGGGTCAACTACCCATCGCACATCATTCAATTCGAAAACAAAAGTTCCGGCATCCATATTCCCATGGTTATTGGTTCCTTTTCCACCTTTCCCACCGAAATAAAAATGGTAAGGATCGCTTTCATCGCTTTTGAAAATCACAATTGGGTTTGCTCCTTCGCCTTTCCAGGCGGCAGGCATTTTAACATCAGTTTTCTCTTCATATTGCGCCAACCAAACCAACCCGGCTCCTGCCAGACGTGAAAGTTGTCCCATTTCAGCAGGAGGGCGTAAAAAGCGTTCTTTTTCGAAAAACTCACTATTTCCTGTTTTCACTGCAAACCAAGCGAGTGCAATATCTCCGTTTTCACTTCGTTTGTCGCCACAATCTGAATAATTAAAGTACCAGCCGGAAGGTGCATTCGACAATGACCTAAAGGTAGCACTCTCCTTAAAAGCAGGGTAATCAGCTATTCCAAAATCAGTCCCAAAAGCACTCTCAAGCATGGCTGAAGTAACTACAGAAAATCTAGTCCCATAGCTCCAATAGGTAGAACCTTCAGGATAGACACCATCCGGTCCATATTCAACAAGCGCATGTGTCATGCCGTCTAAGGCACGGTGAATGGTTTTGGCTGCCAGTGCAGGATCTTTTTCTGCTATGGCAATTGATGCTGCAATCATTCCTCCATTACAAACCTGGTTCCAGTTATTTGTTCCATACGACCAGCCCGGGTTTTTACCACTTTCCGGCCAGCTTGGTTTAATGCCTTTTTCAATAAGCGCTGTTTTAGCCAATTCAATTGTTGATGGTGGAAGTTTGCCTGCAGTCCAATCCAAGGCAATCGCCACTGCCATGGACATTTCCGCTACATCAAGAAAGTGTGAAGGATTCCAGTCAGAAAAATGGCACACTGCCACCACTTCTTCATTAATCCTGTTCAGAATTTCAGGATCCTTATCAATGCGATAGACTATTCCCAGCATATTCATTCTCCATAGCATTTCACGTGAAACTGAAAGTAATCTGCGACCAATTTTTATTCTTTCCAGCAATGGTTTTTTCTGAACTTCAGCAGCATTTAGCTGAATGGCCTTATACATGTTTTGAACTACAGGGTCTGTTTTCAGCTTTTTCCTAAGGTTCTTTTCAATTTTTGAATTTAGTACTAAGCGTGGCTGCGATTTTCGAAGGTTCTTTTTCAGATACTGAACCGACATAGGATTGTCGAGCTTTGGAATATCATCCTCATCAGCTGTAACAACTGTGGTAATAGAAAATATCAGCAACATACATAGCATGCTTACTAGATAATTGAATTGAGTTTTCATTTTGTTAGGGTCTAGATTTATGTGTTTTCATTGAATGTTCTATAAAAAATATCCGATCACTCTTATTTTTCCATTTTCATTAATTTCAAGTTGAATATTGTCAGTACCAATTTCCGGTTTGCCTAGTAACTTAATTTTTACATTTGGTATTTCATGTTCGTAAGGAGCCACGAGTGTTACAAAACGAATCCCTGTTTTTCCAGATAATTTTTTAATGCGGTAACGAAAAGCAGGGCGCGGTTCTTTTTTTGTGTATAAGAAAGAGACTTGTCCCTCCTCTTCTTCCAGTTTCAAACCTTTTTGCCTTTCAGTTTGAACCTTTACATTCCAGCCTTCTTCATGGTCAGAATTAACCGAAAAGTTTTTATAATCAAAATTTACATCTCCGGGCGCCAATTGAAAATGGAGGTCAATATCACCGGTTGCCTTTCCAATGGCTTCATCAACAATTATAAAATATCTTTTATCGACAAAAAATACAGATCGTCGATGAGTCAGACTATCGTATCCGGCATTTTCAACAACCAGGATGTCCAATTCATCTCCGGATTTCCATAGTAACAAGTTGGGAGCGTATCTGGAATTTTCGCCATTCAGGGTTAATGTCTGGTGTACTTTTGTCTGCCTGAACAAGGCACGGTTTTCAGGGTCTCCGCTATAAATGTAGCTGCCAGCATCAGGCATTAAATTTCTGCCTCCAGCGAATAACTCAAATGTCCCATTGTCGGGCTGGCAATGCCCACCACCATCGGGGCCACATTTTAAAACCAGGCAAACTGCATTTTTATCCCAGCCGCTTCGCATGGAGTATAAACCGCTTACCTTCAATGCAAAAGCAGTTGTTTTTGGTTTTTTACCTTCTTTACCCTCAGTTCCCAGATACAGAAAATCATCGCGATTAAACATTTCAGACCATGCCAGAAAGTGATCATTATGTTGTCCGGGAGTTCCTGTCCAGGCATCGCCAAACTGGGCATTGGTACCATCGGGTAAGCCTATTTTCATGGGGACTTCACACATTCTTTCGACGCTTTCAAGGTATGAGGATGGAAATGCATTTTCTATATTATTCATTTTTGCCAATTCATAGGTGCGTAAAAACCAACCAATGCATCCCAAATGATACCCTATTGCCAATTCCCGCTGGTGCCCATCGGGATATACCTGGATATTAATTTCATTATTCAAGCGACGAAGAGATTCCGTTCTCCACTTTCCCGCATTTTGAAATTCCGGAAATGTGATGGCAATAAAAGCCATTCCTTCTGCCTCCATTAGTCCCCAGTTGCTGCGGCTTCGGTATTTTGTCATTAAGTATTCAGCATGATCATAGCAACTATTGAGAAAAGCCACCAATACTTCAGGAGAAAAATGGGGAGAATCAATAAATCGCTGAAACAATCCTGTCCAGCTATATCCGCGAATACCGGCCTCAATGGATCGCCATGCATACTTGTGAAATTCATCATTTGGATTTTTTTGAGTCCAGTCCACCAATTGACCGCACCATGCCTGGGCATATTTTTCATCTCCAGTATGCCAATAGGTTTTCCCCAAAGCATTCCAGAAATACATTCTGTTGAGTTGCCAGACCCATTCCTTATCTGGTACAGGGCTTGAACTCCAATCAATATCATCACCACAGAATTGTGGTGGATAGGCAGGCTGACCAACGAAGATATGTTTTAAGGCATTGTCTGCAATTTTAAAATCTTTTTCGTTTGCACAGTTTCCAAAAAAATTAGCTTTAATATTTCTATTTATTGAATGTTTTACAGTTTTTCTTAATCGATAATACTTGAGTAAATCTTTTATGGCCTGGTCTGGATCGCTCACAGATTTCTTCACTTGTTCCAAGCCTCTTTCATTGAGATCCAGGCGGGATAGGAGTGTTTCTATTTCCTGGGTATTAGATGCTTTTTTAGCATTTGAATTGGCAGGCGATTGTGTCAATCCATTTTCAAAAAGAAAGCAACAAAATAAAAGCCCTAAAAACCCACCTTTCAAGACAAACCAAAACTTTATCGACGGAAGTGTCATTGACAATATTTGAAATGTAAAAATGATTTATAAAAACAAAGCCGTAATCACCTGAATAACTACGGCTTTGAATCCTTAAAAACGATACGTATTCTCTACCGTTTTACTATTTAAAAATCTACCACCCTGGAGTTTGTCCAAGGGCTGGATTTTGAGATAAAGCGCTAAGTGGCATAGGCCATAGGTAATGTTTGCTTTCATCAAATACCGGAGTTGCATAATCTGTTCCCTGGTAAATATCGAGGTATTCTACACCATTAACCGTTGATGATCCTACGGTTACGTCACCATCTGGATCAACCCTATTCTTATTAGCATCATCCCAACGCATTCCATAGTCTTTGATTTCCAATTTCTTACCTTGCTTCCATCGTCTTAGGTCATCGTAACGGAAACCTTCCATAAACAACTCAACACGTCTTTCCCGTCGTATTTCAGAAAGTACCGCAGATATACCATCACCGGCATATCTTGGATCCATTGGAGGATCAAAAACCAGATGTTGCATCCCCACTCTATCGCGCAGTAGATTTATACTAATATCCAAGTCAGCTTGTGATATACTTCCTCCTCCTAATTCTGCAGTTGCTTCTGCATAATTTAGCAGGGCTTCAGCAAATCGCATCGTAATCGCCGGAGTCTGTGAGGAATTATATGAAGCGTAAGCGGCTCCCAAATCCCACACCTTGATAATATGATATCCGGTATACGTTTTTAATCCGCCCGGCATACCCTGTATTCGTGGATAGGGATATTTATCAAAATCATGATTGCCATATCGGTAGATTCCCTGATCAGCCGGATGAAGAATTGTTTGGCGTAATCTTGGATCACGATCTACAAAGATATCCTCATACACCGCGTCTCCCTGATACAAAGGAGATAGTGAAATTGGCAGCCCATCTGTGCACAAATAATCCTCGACCATACTTTTAGTCATTCCGCCATTGTAACTTCTGTGATAACTCTGGGTGTGATTTGTAAAAATACCCCTTTCGTATCTCCTCCAGTATATCACTTCCGGATTTCCTGAAAGATCGTCTATAATTCGGTGAAGGGCATTGTACTCTGCCCCGGCAGCACCTTTAAATAATGAATAAGGGCCATTATCCATAAGTTCCTTAGCAGCATTTTTTGCTTCAGTAAGCCACATATCTGCATCAGAACCAACACCATGATACTTTCGCCATGTCCCTTCGAACAGACAAACTCTTGATTTTACCAGTAAAGCGCCCCATCGGTTTAACCTTCCCGGAGCATTTCCATCTCCCCAATCATCAGGGATATTGGCAGCAGCAAAATTCAGATCTTCCAGTACCTTAGCCATAACAGTCTGACGATCATCCCTTGTTCCATACAGAATGTCTTCATCATCAATATTTAACTCTGATTCATACCATTGTGCAGCGCCATACTTAGATATTTTATCCGCATAAAACCAACCGCGCATCAAGCGTGCTTCTCCTATGTAACTATTTCGTACCTCCTCAGAAACCTGTGCAGTAGCATAGTTATCCATACCAACATTAATCGACCTTACGAAGTTCCAACCTCCTTGTCTCCAACCATACCAGGCTGCACCATTTGAAATAGTGTGTTTACCGGCACGTTTCCTCTGATACTCATTATGCCTGGAATGCCTGGGGGCAGTATTATCAGAAAATCCCGAATAATTCCAGATACCATATCTATGGCTATCAAAACCATCATCAAATGCCATAAAAATAGGGACGTCATTATCATTACGGGCCATGTTGTACAAGCTGTTGTTGTACACTTTCAGGTCATTCTCTGTGTTCCAGAAAGACGCGTTACTGATTTCATCCAGCGGTTGTCTATCCAGAAATTCATCGTTGCAACCAAAGGATAGTAATGTTGCAACCACTACCATACAAACTTTTATTATATAATTTTTCATTTTGTTTTCCTTTTATAGTTACTAGAATGTGACTTTCAAACCTAGTGAATAAACACGCTGCTTATAATACTCCTGCGTTAAAGTAGGTCGTACTTCAGGATCAAGCGGCTTGCGCATCTTTGTAGCTTCCCACAAGTTCTGTCCTGAGAAATAGATTTGCGCATTGACCAATCCGGCTTTACTAGCTATATCGGGGGGCAAAGTATAAGCTAATGAAAGGTTCTTTAAACGGATATATTTTGCATCCTGTACATAACGGCTTTGCGCTTGAACATTTTGCTTGGTATTTACCGAGGTATGCGGATGTGGGAAATATGCATCCCGGTTATCTTCACTCCACGTATCGGTGACATAATAATTCTCTACATGACCGGCATTGAAGGGATAGAATCCCTGCCAGTTGCCGTTAGTCGGCCAGTACTCATATTTTAATATCCCCTGGAAAAAGACGTTCAATGTAAAGGCTTTGTAGCCGACATTGCCGTTGATTCCAAAGGTATATCTTGGCATTTCGTTGGCAATTATTGTAAGATCGCCATGATCATCTAATGTTCGATCTCCCTGGGTAATTGCTCCATCTCCATCCAGATCAGCATAGCGAATGTCGCCCGGTCTCCAGTTTGCGCCATCAGGTACTTCAGACTGATCTGCAGCGTTTAGTATTTCTTCATCTGTCTGGAAAATGCCCTGGGTTTCATATCCCCATCGTTCACCAATCGTCATACCTACATAATATTCCCTTTCATCATCATCATCATCAGCATCAGGGAGCGCTCCTGTAGGATTATCGAAACTTGTGATTTTACTTATATTATCAGCTAATGCCAGTGTTACGCCATAGTTCCAGTTGTTATTGATCCTGTTTTGCCAGGTTGCCGCAAGTTCCCAGCCGGTTGTCCTTAAATCAGCCGCATTGGATTTAGGAGCGGAAGTTCCCAGTATGCCAGGATAGGAAACATTCATTAACATGTCTTTGGTATCCCTGGCATATGCATCAAAAGATACATCCAGCCTGTTATTAAGCATGGTAAAATCCAAACCAAGGTTTTTAGTAGTAACAGTTTCCCAGGTTAGTGTTGGACTTACCAGTCCTGCCGCAGAAACATAAGGCGTACGAGCGCCACCAGACATCATGTATGGAGAGGTAGCCGATCCCATTGTTGGAATGTATGGATAATAATCATTCCCTAACAACTGGTTACCCAGTGTTCCGTATGAAGCACGAAGTTTAAGGTTATCAAGCCATCCTGAAGTTCCGGCCATAAATGACTCATTGGAGATTCTCCATCCTGCAGAGAATGATGGGAAGAATCCAAATCGGTCATCTTCCGGGAATCTGGATGTGCCATCATACCGGCCATTGGCTTCTATTAAGTATCGATCCTTGTAAATGTAATTTACTCTGTAAAATACACCTCGCAATGCAACATGTGATTTTCCACCATAGGTTTCCTGGTTGCCAACGGTTGCATTCAGGTCAGTTATTGCAGGGGTAATCAGACTAAATGCTCGACCCCTGATGTATTGCCGCGTTCCCCATTCCTGGTTAAAACCAACCATGGCTTTAACATAGTGTCCATTATCATTATCAAGTGTATAATCCGCATAGGTGTTGAATGTATAATATTGATCGTTATCAGCGCGGTTATTGATATAGTCCGTAGCGCTAAATCCTTCACCAAATCTTAAAGCATTCAAATCTCTATTTTCTATTACTTTAACCTTGCTTCGTACATCCTGCTGATCCTCATACATTAAATTAGCGGTGAAATCTGCCCTGATATTCAATCCTTTTAATGGCGTCAACGTTGCTCCCTGGGTAAGTATCATATTATTTCTGGTCCAGGTGTCTCGTCCACCTTGCTCCAGGTATGGCAGGAAATTGACACTTGAAAAGTGCTGCCCAATATATTCGGCATAATCATCATGGTCACCCGGTGTCAGATAATACTCAAGGTCCGGGAATGTAATCGGATTAAGCGGATTTACCCTGACAGTTGTGTTGATATTCACATCCCAGTTGTAAAAGTGGGGCTTATCACTATCCTCTATGCTTATCATGGCTCTGGTATCCATTCTTAACCAATCCTTAATTTTATAGTCCCCTTTAATTAAAACATTGTATCGTTCAAAATTTTCGTTTTTCTCTTTGTTTTTCAGGTATCCATCTTTTGTCAGGTAGCCAAACGAAACGTAATACGAGGCATTTTCCGATGCTCCTGAGATGCTCAAATCGTATTTCTGCTGAGGTGCGAAGTCGGTAAGTAACTTGTCCTGATAATTGTTGTAGCCATAAAACTCAAGACTACCATTATATACCCCCCATGAATTTTCGAAGGTTGGGTTATCACTATAAATTTTGTATAAATCTAGTCGTCTCTGGTCAAACGAAGAACTTCCACTGGTGCGTTGAGTCGCCAGGTTTCTTGTAACTGCATAATCGTAAGGATCTGAAATCGGGTCAATAAACATGATAGGCTTTGCTGCCGCAAATTCCGCCCCAAAGGAAATATTCATTTTACCAGCTTTCCCTTTTTTTGTTGTAATGAGCATTACTCCGAATGCAGCTCGAGCGCCATATACGGCAGAAGCTGCGGCGTCTTTCAAAACAGTTACACTTTCAACATCATTCGGATTGAGCCTGTTAATATCACCCGGTACACCGTCTATAAGTATCAGTGGCGAACCGCCATTAATAGACTCATATCCCCTGATATTGAAATCTACCCTATTATCAGAAGGATCACCGTTTCTCTGAGTGATTGTTAGGTTTGGAATAACACCTTGCAGGCCATCACCTACATTTACAATTGGTCTGTTTTCTAAAACTTCACCACTTGCCGTACCTACAGCGCCTGTAAGGTTAACTTTTTGCTGCGTACCATATCCGATAACAACAATTTCTTCAAGAGCGGTGATATCCGGTGCCAACGCCAAATTTATGACAGACTGACTACCAATTTCTACTTCTTCCGTAGTGAAACCCACGGAACTGAAAACCAACGATACTCCATCGGCTGGTACATTTAATGAGTAATTTCCTTCCACATCAGAAACGGTACCTGTGGCAGTTCCTTTCACAATTACGTTTACCCCTGGAAGGCCCTGATTGTCTTCCGCTGAAGTGACGTTTCCTGTAATCGTGCGATCCTGAGCATTTGCAAGTAACGTAGAAAAGACAAATATCAGGCATAAAAATCCATACAGTGTACGTTTTACTACTACACTCAATGGTCCTAGTAAATCATTTTTCATAATTTTACATTTTTATTAATTAATTGAACAATTGATTAATTAAAGGTTGTCCGGGAAGTGTCAATGCGCCAACATCTGTTGCTTTCCGGTTTCCTTTTACTTGATTTGAGCTTTTAATTCATTGGCAAGAATATTTTTAGGTAAAAATTGTTTGTTTTAATTTTATGTATTCCTTTTCGATTCCATATGTTTTTTATATTTCCTTAATTCATATTTTTATTTTTGATTATTGATTCCAAAAAATAATAATCGGCATATACTAATGGCACATCCACCTCCGAATTTTTTGGTTTTGAACCTGTAGAATGTTTTAGTAAAAAACCTTTGTTGTCTCCTATTGGGGATAAAAACTCAGAAGACGATAAGGTTGCCAACAGTTTTTTTGCCACCTTAAGGTATTCTCCCCGTGTATCCGAAAAACCATCTAACTCGAACAAAGCGGCAGAAATAATAGCGCCGGCTGAAGCATCGTAAGGTTCATTCGGGATATTGGGTGCATTAAAATCCCAATAAGGAATTTTACCCTCTTTGATACCTTTTTGACTTAATATATAGCTGGCAATTTTTTCGGCCTGAACTAGAAATTCATCCATTCCTGTTTCGCGATACATCATAGTAAAGCCATACAAACCCCAGGCTTGTCCACGTGACCAGGCGCTTTCGTGTGCAAATCCCTGATGGGTATGTTTATTTTCTACCTCACCAGTTTCGGGATTATAATCGATTACATGATAGGATGAATAATCATCGCGAAAATGATTTTTTATGGTTGTTTGTGCATGTTTTATGGCAATCTCTTTAAAGTTTTCATTACCTGTTTCTTTTGCTGCCCACAACAACAACTCCAGGTTCATCATATTATCAATTATTACAGGATAATCCCATTTGTCGGTATTGTGATCCCAGGAACGGATACAACCAACAACAGGGTTAAACCGAGCTGAAAGGGTTTTAGCTGATTGAATTAAAATGTCTCTGTATTTTGCATTTTTTTTGTATTTGATGGCTTGCCCAAAACTGCCATACATTTTAAAACCCAGATCGTGTGTACCTCCATTCCACTTTTCTGATTCTAGTGGAAGCGTAAACTGCACTGCTTTCTCTTTCCATTTTTCATTACCCGTCAAATCATACATCATCCAGAGATTCCCCGGAAAAAAGCCGCTTGTCCAGTCTTTGGCAGGCACTAATTTTAAAACCCCATTTTCCACAGTTCTGGGAGAATTACGATCTTCTGTACGCAATGACACTACTTTTTGAATGGCATATTCGAGCTGATCATCACAATGATCAATTAAAATTTCTAAGTCGTCTGCCTTATGATTGTTGCATCCCAATACTATTATCAAAGAAATAAACCAAAAAAGTTTTTTCATAAATCAGGCATTTATTGTAGGATGACAAAGCTGGAATTATGGTGCCGATCGCAATGATTTCATCTTCTTTCATTTTCAGAATGAAGATTCAAATCATTAAACCAAAATATGTCTTCCCATAAAATTTATTTTTATATATTGGTGTTATTGAAATTACCTGCACCTTTGAAAACTACTACCCATTTAGATTAGTTTTGATAAATGTTAGTCGAAATCAAAGCAAAACAGGAAATACTAATTTTTACAAATTCACTTGACGTTTACAGAATTTGTATTCAAAACTAGGGCTAAAAAGGATTTAATAATTAGTAACTTTGTTGCGATTTTTTGAAATATTGTTGCACGATTAGACAAATGTTGCACTAACACAACATTTGTATTAGAAAGTAAAAACAACAAATTTTAATTTTGAAAAAAATAAATTGGATGAGGTCAAAATATCTTTTTTTAATTTTGTTATGTTTCAGCGCAATTCAAGTGTGCGCTCAAATAGATGACATTACCTTTCGAAGAGTATCCCCCCCCGGTGGATTTAGTTTTCAGGCTGTTCATACCATAAAACAGGATTTGTTTGGCTATATCTGGATGGGTAGTTTTGATGGGATTATCAGATACGATTCGAAGAAAGTAATACGCTTTGTACATAATCCTGAGAAAGCTAATGGACTTCCAAGCGACAGAATCACTTCTATAGTTATTGACAAACAAAATAATATCTGGGTAAGTACCGATAAAGGCCTTTGTTTGTTTAACCCCTCACTTCAGCAATTCGAACGAGTAGTTTATAACTATGAAAACGGAGATGCTCCGAGCAATCTAATACATTCTATTGAACTCGATGGAAATGGAAACTTGTGGATTGCTGATGAAAATTTCTTTGGATATCTGGACAAGGAAAAAAATCAGCTTATCAGAATAACAGAGGGGCTAAAAAGTTCTCCTCGACAGCTGTACAATGATGAAATAAACCGCCTGTGGCTTGGTACACATGAAGGTACAGTCTATTTGGTGTTACCCTATGAAAAAAGGGTAGTAAAAAAGATTGAAGGCCCAGGTTCATTGGCACGAACAATTTTTGCTAATAACTATGAAATATGGGTAGGCTATGAAACTCATGGAGCCCGAGTATATGATTTAGAAGGAAACTTAAAAAAACATTATTCTTATTCTTCAGAACCTGAATTTGATATTAAATCAGCAAGTATCCGAAAAATCTGGAGAGATACGGGCGGGCGGATTTGGATTGGTTCTTATCATGGATTATTTCTTAGCCTTGGAACAAATTTAATCCGTTTTAATCCCGACGAATATGCAGGTTTACCTCATAATTCTATTTATACGATATTCGAAGACAGGCAAGGTGGAATTTGGATTGGCACATGGTCGGGGGGAGTAGCGTATTTACACCACGCCGATAATAAATTCACTAATTATAGGCATTCTAAAGAACCGACGTCGCTCTCAAACAATATGGTTAGTTCATTTGCACAAACGCCCTCCGGCGAACTGTTTGTTGGCACAGAAGTAAATGGGCTAAATAAATTTGATTTAGAAAAAAAAAGTTTTCAAAAAATTGAAGTATTAGAAACCGAAGGGATTTTAAATATAAAAACAATGTTTGTTGAGAGCCAAGGTGGTCTTTGGGTGGGCTCTGCTTTTAAGGGTTTATTTTACCGCCCTCAGGGGAAACGCAATTTTATTCATTTCGAAGAGGGTACAGAAGATGGTCAGCATATTTCTTCAATGGGAGTTTATTCGTTTTGTAAATCTGATTCCGGGGTATGGATTGGAACAAATTCCGGTAGCATCGACTTTTATAACTTCAGAACAAATCAGATCAGCTTTATATCAAAAAGTCATATTGTTTTCCAAAACCAAAATCAAAATGTTCGATCTTTGACTCTCGATTCATCCGGTAATTTGTGGATAGCAGCCACTACCGGAATGTATCAACTTCATATGCCATCCAATACTTTGACACGTTTCATTACAAATTCTATCTCTGGCAATAAAATAGAAAGCTCCGAGTATTATGTTGTAAATGAATTATCTGATGGAAAAATATGGATGGGCAGCAAAGGTAACGGCATAAATATCTATAATCCCAGAAATGATGAGTTAAGATATTTTGACGCAAATGGATTATTGAAAGGCAAAGACGTGTATGGGATAATTGAAGGACAGAAAAACGATCTCTGGATTACTTCGAACGATGGCTTAATACTTTATGATGCAAAAGAAAAAAAATCTAGAAAATTTATTATTACCGATGGAATTCAAGGAAACCAATTTAATCCTCAAGCAATATTTAAAGATAAAGATGAAAACATTTACTTTGGCGGCACCAACGGTTTCACTCAGCTCAAACCAGGTAAAGTAAAGAAAAACGATTTGCCTCCAAACGTATTACTAAATAATATTGAAGTTAACAATCGGAAAATTATACCCACTCAATTAAATGATAATATTTTTGCCGAAATAGTATTCAAGCCAGAGGAAACAACCTTAAAAATTAATTTTTCGGCTGATAATTTTTTATTACCCGAAAAGAACAAATTCATGTATCGGCTAAGCAATTATATGGATGAATGGGTGGAAGTTGAGCATGAAGGATCGGCAACTTTTGTAAATCTCCCGGCTGGTAAATATATTTTTAAAGTAAAAGCCTGTAATAACGATGGAATATGGAATAATACTTCTGCCAAATTACCCATTGTGATTAAACAGTACTGGTACAAATCTGAATTAGCGCTGTTACTTTATGTATTTGCCTTCATTTCATTGGCAATAATAATAATCCGCATTTTCCTGGAACGGGCAAAACTCAAAAAAACCATTATAATTGAAAAGATTGAACGCAAACATGAAGATCACCTTCATGAAATGAAATTGAGATTTTTCACAAACATTTCGCATGAATTTAGAACTCCTTTAACCCTGCTTAACTGGCCAATAAAAAAATTGTTGGAATCGAAAAATCTGACAATTGAACAGCACAGTCAATTAGAGACCGTGAGAAGAAATACAAACAGATTACTTCAATTGATTAATCAAATAATGGATCTCCGGAAGGTTGAAAAAGGTCAAATAAAACTTAATCTTTCTAAATTTGAACTGGTTGATTTTGTAAATGAAATTATCCTCAACTTCTCTGACGAATCGAAATCAAAAAACATTCTATTTTCTTTCAATCATGAAAAGGAGAATTTCATAATTGAAGCTGATGAAGATAAACTCGACAAAATCATATTTAACCTCTTATCGAATGCATTTAAATTTAGTCCGAAAAATGGGAAAATAAGTGTAACTCTTCGGGGTAATCAATCTCAAAACAGCAATTACTTCTCGAATCAATTAAGTTTTGGAAAACTCGAAAATGAAGATTTTATAGAGATTCAAGTAATAGATGACGGAGAGGGAATTGACAGTGAAGATCTACCTAACATATTCGACCGGTTTGAACAAGGCAAACATAAAAAAGAAAAAAAATACAGTACCGGTATTGGATTAAACTTATGTAAGGAATATACTTTACTGCACCATGGAGCAATTATTGTACAAAGCACACCTGGAGAAGGATCTCGCTTTTCTGTACGGTTTCCTACCAGACAAAAAGCCCAAAAAATATTATACGAAAGCCACAAGAAAGTAAAAAATATTAATTCTTGGGATTCACCGGCAAAAACAAATCTTTCATTGGAAGTCTATAATGAAGAAGTAAAGATCTTAATTGTAGAAGACAATGAAGATCTTCGAAAATATATGATACTATTCCTTCAGGAATTTTATTCTGTTTTATTTGCAGAAAACGGAGAACAAGGCCTTGAAATATTAGAAACACATAATGTGCAATTGATTGTCTCGGATGTAATGATGCCAATAATGGATGGTTTTGAATTTTGTCAAAAAGTAAAGTCACAAATTGAAACCAGCCATATTCCGGTAATTTTACTCACTGCTTTATCCTCCGCTGAAAATACCTCCACAGGGCTTGAAAAAGGCGCTGATGCATATATTTCAAAACCTTTTGACGAGAATGTATTATTGTCTCAAATCAAAAACCTTCTACAGCAACGCAAAAGAATTCAAGAGAGTTATATTCAAAAATTCATTTCAAAACAACCCATTGATATTGGAAGCCTGGATAATTATTTTCTGAATAAAGTTAATGATGTCGTAGAAAAAAATGTTGAAAATGAAAATTTCTCTGTTGATAGTTTAGCAACTGAAATGGGATTTAGCAGAAGTCAACTTCATAGAAAACTGAAACAGATTTCAAATCATTCAACTTCGGAATACATTACAATGGTTAAAATTAAAAAAGCGACGACTCTTCTTGCCTCTAAACAATACAATATCGATGAAGTTGCTTTTAAATCAGGATTCAACAGCCATTCGTATTTCAACAAATGTTTCAAGAAAATCCATAATAAATCTCCAAAAGCGTTTTTAAAACAATTATAAGTTGAAATTCAATGCTTGATACAGTCTTCTAAGCACGCCTTATGATTTAATTTAACACCCGTTAAGAATTTATTTAACACCCGTTAAGAATTTATTTTTAACGGGTGTTAAATTAAATTCCTTTTTGGCGTGGAGCATTACCTGGAATTGAATCCCATTTTACACATAAAATACTCATAAAAAGAAAATGTACTATTCTTAATCAAAAAAAGTATTTGATAAAATCGACAGTGTGCCGATTTTATCAAATACTTAATGTATTAATTCATTAAAATTCTACAATAGTTATTGCCGAAAATTTTACCTTAAAAAAGGCTCCTATACTTCGCTTGGTACCACATATGGCGCGCGATATGGTCTTGTCAACATATCATTTGCGCCTTCATTGTTTATGAATTTCTCCGTAACCGGGTTAAAATCAAGGGACTGGCCACCTAATCTGTATGAAATATTCGCTAAATGAGGCAGGGCAGATGAAAGGAACCCTTCATAGATATCACACGTCAAATCAGATTTATTGCCCGAACGAACAGCGGCGATGAAGTTGGCATAATGACCTCCTCCTCCGGGAGCAGCCAAATATTCCACAACTTTATCTGCACCACCTTCAACTTCCGAACTTGGTCCCGGCTCGCCTTTTTTACCAAGATACGTAGCCCACTTGCTTCCTTTAACTTCCATATAGCCTTCAGTACCATAAAAAATGTTACCGATTTTAACACCATACTTACCTTCTCCATTCGTATCCAATCCACGAGTTTCGAATTGAAGGATTCTTCCATCCTCATATTCAAAAACTGAAGATTGCGTATTTGGCGTCTCCTGACTACAATCGGTATATTTATAATACCCGCCTGATGAATGTACACGTACAGGATGCTCATCAGCTTTCAATCCCCAACGGGCTACATCAAATTGGTGAGGCCCCTGGTTCCCGGTGTCACCGTTACCTGTATTCCAGTGCCAGTGCCAGTTATAATGTCCTCTTTTTTCATTGTAAGGTCTCCAGGCAGCAGGCCCTAACCACTTATCATAGTCCAATCCTGCAGGAGGAGCGCTGTTTTCTGATTGGCCAAAAGATCCTCTTGGCTTGTAACACATCCCCTTGGCCATGTATATGTCTCCAATCACACCGTTGTGCAAGGCTTGCATCCCTTTCCTTACGTTTGCAATGGATCTGTTTTGAAAACCTACCTGGACAATTTTATTGTATTTTCTGGCCGCTTCGATCATTTGACGACCTTCCCATACGTTATGCGAACATGGCTTTTCGACATACACATCTTTTCCTGCCTGAAGGGCCCAAATGGTTGCCAACGCATGCCAATGGTTTGGCGTGGCAATGGATACGGCGTCAATATCCTTGTCGTCAAATACTTTGCGCATATCCACCTCAGTGCCGGGCTTCTCGCCTTGTAAATCACTAACGGTTTTTATACGTTCAGCATATAGATTTTGATCGACGTCGCATATGGTTTTCAAATATACATTGTCCTTTTTTGCCATGCCTGCCCATCTTTTCAAATGGCCGTGTCCCTGGCCTCTAACTCCAATAACACTCATGTTAATTCGGTCATTGGCCCCTTTGATGGAGTTGTAGCTCTTCGCGCTAAAGCCTAAAGTGGAAGCGCCCATGGTAAGTCCTGTGGCGCCTAAGGCTGTCTTCTTGATGAATGATCTTCTGCTATCTTTCATTTTTCGATTAATTTAATTTAAAAAAATTCTATCGTAATTTGGGAATTTTAACTCAAAAAACAAACGTTTGCAGGATTATACTTTTTGCAGGATGAAAAATACTTTTTAAAGCCAATATTATCTCAAAAAAATAAAATTATTGATTGTCTGGGATCGATATCAATTGGGGGGGGACAACACTTTTGCATATGTTGATTTTCAGTCTTGACGAAGTTGAGGTAGTTTTAATAAGCAATTAGTTTATAAAACTGTCGTATACCCTTACAATTAGCAATATTTGAAACCTTTTGAAATTATATTGGCACTCTGTGAATTTACATGAAAAGATCAGGAAGTAAGCGTAGCAAATGAAAGGAAATGATCATTTATTAATACATTATGTAAAAAAAATATGCAGAGTGTAATTAAAAACACTTTCTAATTATTAGCAGTTTTTAATTTTGCCTTACTTTATCGAAGTTTATTGAAATGTCTTTAACGAATCACGTATCAAAAAATAACTATCGGGCTTTTTTATGGCATGCGGGTATCTCAGCAATTGCCTTATCTTTTGTGGATGTCGATACTGTCATTCCATCCATGCTGATCAATGCCGGAGGAACGTCTGTTCACATTGGAATTCTTACAGCTATCCTGATTGGTGGAACTCGCTTATCACAATTATTTTTTGCGCCTTATATCAATTCCAAAGCAAATAAAAAGGGTCTGTTGATCACCGGTATTTATCTGCGAATGTTTGCCCTTGCCGGAATGGCCGTTATCTTTTATTCCTACGATTATTTCCCTAATGCAGTTATCATTTCCCTTATTTTTATACTAATGACCGGGTTTTCATTAGGAGGCGCTTTTGCAACAATATCATATACCGATATTCTGGGAAAATCAATATTGGAAAATTTGCGAAAGTCTTTTTTCTCCATGCGTCAGATTCTTGCAAGTAGCATCACCCTGATATCTGCCGCCATTGCAGGATACATACTAAAGCATTATGATTACCCTGTAAATTATATTTACGTTTTCGTTATTGCGGCTATAGCTCTCTTGGTTGCCTCATTTGGATTCTGGAAAATCCACGAAGTCAAAGTTACTCCGCCTAAGTTGAAAAAAAGTATTTTGGTTTCCATCTTCGAAGAATTAAAATCCAATAAACGGCTTCCATACTATCTTTTGCTAACAAACACGCTTGGCCTGGGTTATGCTATTTTGCCATTTATTCTGTTCATGGGAAAAGAACAGGGCAGTATGAACGATGCGTTTGTAAGCAATTTGTTGCTCACAAAGATGTCTGGATTGATCCTGGCAAGCATATTTATTTTTTTCTTTTCAAAGAAGATAAAATATGACACCATGCTAAAGGGAACGTTTGTCTTAGGCATCATTTTCCCCTTGTTTGCATGGTTTTTTACTGCCCATGCAGAAGCGTATTATTTGACTTTTTTCTTTGGTGGCATGTACGGTAGCCTATTTTTAGTTTCATCAGGCGGAATTCTATTGGAAATTTCCAACTCGACAAACAGATCTATTTACGCCGGCATTTCAGGGGCAGGAAATATTATACCAACACTCATTCCTCTTCTTGCAGGATTGATCATTGCAGGCGCCGGGTTTAATGCATTTTTTATTTTAGTACTAGTGATCACGCTCAGTTCGGTAGTGTTTATTTATAAATTGAATTGCTTGAAGTAGGAGAATGTTTCACAAGCTTGTAAATCCGGGAATCACCACGCCTGCCCGGACTAATTAAAAAAAGGAATTTTACTTCTTCGGTTTATTTTCTACAATGATTTTAGAAAAAAATAATTTCCTGTTTACTGATATTTCGTTAAACTTTGGTAAAGTCCTTATTTTTCAGGTGATTATATAAAGATAAAGAACTATTAGTCCGCGATGCTTTTCGTCAGTTAAGGTATGAAAATATCACTACTCATTAAACTTCATTTATATTCAGGGATATTTACTTCCTTTTATTTAATAGCATTTGGATTAAGCGCAATAATCTTAAATCATAATATTAAAATTGAGAATACGGAAATTACGCACAAATGGGAAATAGAAATACCCATTGATCCTGATTTACAGGATTTAAAATTGGCTGAAAGCATTAGAGATCAAATTGGATTTATGGGCTGGGTACCTCCCTGGGAATTCAAACGCGACAGCACACATTTTAAATTTAATATTGTACATACAGGCAGGAGTTATTACCTGAATGCCAATACATCAACCGGTAAAATTGAAATTTCAGAAGCGCCAAAAGGTTTTCTTGCGGTTTTTCACGGGCTGCATTTTTTTAATTGTAATATTCCGAATGCCCCATTACTACTTAGATCATGGGCTATTTATCAGTGGCTAACACTTTTTGTGATGGCTATCTCTTTGATACTTGGAATATGGCTTTGGTTGAAATACAGCTATAAACCATGGCAGGGAATTGTTTTTGGAAGTTTACTTATAGTGACCGTTATAATTATGATATTGATATGAGTTCAAATTATCGTTTCTATTTCATTATCAAACAAATTCATTTATATGCTTCACTTTCAACAGTTGTTCTTTTACTAATGTACATCGTGACAAGTTATATGATGATGTATCATGATTGGTTTAAAACACATGATCGCCAGGAACAAACCATTTCTATTGCAGTCAGCCCCTATGAAATATCAGAAGAAAACTGGACTTCATTTCTGAAAAAACACAGCATAAAAGGCAGATTAGTAAGGGAAAATTTCAGAGCGTCAGGTGATCTGTTTCGGGAATATGCCAATGCCGGCAACAACTTCAAAATGACGATTTATAAAGAAAAAACGAAGTTGAGATAAAATCAACTCATTTAAGCCTGGCAGGTAATATTGCAGGATTACATAGAATGAGAGGGTATAGCGGACCTCTTCAATACACCATCTACGCCTTCTTACTGGATTTAACAGGATTTAGCTTAATAATATTTGCCATTACAGGAATCCTTCTATGGCTAAACCTACTAAAGCATAATAAAATAGCCTGGACTATATTAATCCTTGGATTTATTTACGTAAGTGTTATCGTGAGTTATCTGCTTTTTGTGTAGCTGTAGCCGCATATGCACGCTAATCAAATATAATATTTTCTCTCATACTGATACACCGCAAGGCTATTACTCTCTATCATTTCATCCTTGATTCAGTAGAAGACAAGAAGGCTTTCTACAACAAACAAAAAAAGTCCTAGGGAGACCCTTGAACTAGTTTTTTGTTTATTATAAGCCTGGACAAGTGGGTGTGTACTACCATTCAATTACTTCTATTGCCGGAATATGCTTGAAGTGTTTATCTCGTGTAACTATTGGAAGGTTATACTCTTTGACTATGGCGGCTATCCATATATCATTTTCAGGAATGGGTGTGTCCTGATTTGCTAATATTAATTTTATTGCACCATAGTTCTCCACTATCGCCTCATCAACGTGATATATTTCGCACTGGGACACAAAAGCCTTGATCTTTTCTATATTCCCACGGAATCTTGAATACTTCTTTGCCCCATAATACAACTCCTCCAGAACGATGACTGGAATATGGATTACTTCCAGTTTACGGATATTGGTTAAAATAGTATTCTCACCATTCAAGAAAGGAACAACAATGTTTGTATCTAAAAAATAGTTATTACCACTCATCAATATCTATTTTTCTACATTCCAGGGAGGCTTCTAAAAATTCTTTTGCTTCTTCATCATTTAAAATCCCTGCGAATTTTTCAATTGATTCTTTTTTATATTTTTGCTTTTCACGTTGCAAAGTAGTCGTTAGTTTTTTAATTATGGACTCGTCTTTGATCTTCAAAAACTCCTCCATAAAAGCTATCTTCATTGTTTGTATATCCATACCTTGATTGTATTTGAATTTCATTAAAGATAACGTTTTCTTTCCTATTTTTGATTCAACCCGGCTAATTACTTCGCCAAGGCTTTGTTACCCAAGGGATGATATTTCATGATTGCGGTTTTTAATTCTTTCAGGCAAGTTTGGCGATACCTGAGTCCTACCGATTTTCTAGCTCGGATCAACAAGAGGTAATAATTAAAATTCAAAGCATTATTCAATAAAAGTCTGGAATTTGTCAGATTTCTGTTTCATTGCACAATTAACATCCTCACTATTAAACATCAATCCAATTGCTTTCTTTCCATTACATTCCCGACTTAGTTGAGAACAAGAAGGCATTCTTCCTCAAAACAAAAAAGTTCAAGGGAGATCCTTGAACTAGTTTTTTGTTTTGTCGAAGTTTGGACAAGTGTTCTTGCAACTACACCTTCATATCAACTCAATTATCAATACACAACAATCTCAAAATCCTCAAATAACCCATAATCAATCATATCATACTCTCGACCGGATGGTTGATGTGCAGGCGCTTTGAAGAAACTCCAGGGCGTGACAAAACCTCTCAATGGATTAAAGTGATGCGGCCCCATCAGGTTTTTCAGGCTTCCCGTTACGATGACTTCGACCTTGTTTTCTCCATCTTTCAGGTGATTGCTGATATCCAATTCATAGGGTTTCCAAGCAATGATTCCCGCAGATTCCCCGTTTATAACAACTTCTGCTACCGTTCCATTCCAGTCATTCAACCTTACTTTCACTTTTCCGTTTGACGGATTAGTAAAGGTTTTTGAATATGAAATATCATGTGAATAGAATGGTAATTGCTGTTCCTTCCAGCTACCTAGGTTAACATCTTTTTGCTGTGTCAAAAGCCATCCCTTTTCCATGGCTTCCACACCAAAATCCCCGAATAAATAAACCGGCTCCACTTCAGCTAGTATGTCCATTGGATTGGCCGTTAAGATGATTGTATTATTTCCTGATTTGAGATTGGCAGAGAGATCAAATACTCCAAAACTTTTATCCAACCACCATTTTCCCGGCTCGGCATCAATCTTATTTCCATTGATTTTTACTTCATAAAAATGTGGCCATTCGACAACTGCACTTAATGCATAGGGCAAAAAACCATTCTCAATCCGAAAATGGTAGCTCACTTCAAATCCTGTCGTACTGTCAAACTGGTTTTTATCCATGATCCTGGTTCGATATTGTACAGCATTGCTCCAGGGGTTGTAGTTGTACCCATAGATTTCCTTGAGATATACTTTGTAAATGGTATCAGCGGCGTTGTAGAAGTACATGTCTTTGTAGGTTTTTCCCTCTACTTTCAAATCACAATAATCCAGTGTCAATGTATTAGGATCAAGCCTCTTGATTTTGGTTTCAGAAATTTTGACCACCCGGCCTTTTACTTCTTCCTGAAATTCCTTTTTATCACCGCTTTCTTTGTCCTCTGAAAAGAACAAGAGCTTTGAGCCGGAGGATGGCAAAGAAAATTGCACATGAATAAATCCTTCGTTTTTAATCGCATCTAAAACATGATATTCCCCTGTCATCAGGTCAAATTCAACGACACCTCTCCCTTTTCCTGAAAAGGAAATTTGCGCATTTTCATCTTTATCATAATTGCTGAAAAAATACAATTGCCCATCCTTCAACATTCTTCGGTGATGAAATACATTCCCTCCCCATGATCTGGGATTATCAGGTTTAAAATCAGTAGAATTAAAATAAGTGTCTACGATTTTTTGATCAATTTTATCAACCAATATCCACTGATCTTCATATTGACTGAATGTTTCTACCATCGATTTCGACTTGTTTCCGCCCAATCGATCAGGTATGCCGGCCATGGAGAGCACCTTCCCCCCATTTTTTAGATATTCTAATAACAATTGATACGTCGAATCCATAAGATTCTCAAACATTGGAGGAAGCGCCACCAAATCATACGCTCTGGAACCTACAACAAATTTGTCATCATTTATCGACCCATGATCCATGATGATACGTTCACATCCCAAATCATATTCTACCTGGTTAAGTTCAAGTTTTGTAAGCAAGTCCTGAAATTTCTCTTTCAATTCGTCAATCGGTGAGTTATCTGAACCAACACTTTTTGTCTTCACTGCAGGATTTAGCATCCAAGCTGTAGAAGTCGGCTCAATGATTAAAATCCTGTTCACCTGCCTGCCCGCCGTCATGGCAAATGAAAGCCGGTGAAAATATTCATTTAATGGTTTATACTTGTCCCACCAAGGCGTATGATACGACATGGATTGAGGGTAATCGCGCTTTCTTGCCCCCTTTAATGTCATATGGGATAAATGCTGATTAAGCATATTTACACCCAACACATACTCCCAATCGCCCAATCTTTTCATATCTTCAAAGCTCAGCTCCCATCCTGCGCCACCATAAGTCTCTGATAAAGCCCTCGATTTATCCAATTGATTGACAACACTACTCAATTCCTTTACCGCCCGGATGTTGCCAAACTGATCTGGCCTGGTATCGGTATTAAACAACATATCGATGCCCGGATATTGATGATATGCATACATGGCCATGTTGTCGCCACCATGCTTAGGATCGGGCCATCCATGCTCCCAATAATGTCCTGTCCATTTCAAGCCTTTTGCTTCCGTATATTTATTCCAGGGCTTGGACCATCGTTCGAGAAACATTTCCAGTAGCAAAGCATAATAGTCGTGACGGACATTTTTCCAATCTCCGGTCTCATCGTAAAGGCATGGCAAATAGGTCTCCAATTGATACCCATATTTTTTTTCAAATCGATTCAACAGCACAGGAGTGTAGCGGATAACGTTCCTTTCTCCCGCATTTATATTCGGTTCATCCGTAAAAATTCCAGGCACTTGCTTTCCAAATTCATCTCCAATATATTCCTCATAACCCTCCATAGTCAGCTTAATGAATTTCTCCGTAATGCCATAAGCCAGCAAATCGACATAGGAGAATCCACCATGCCATCCTCGGCCCGTTTCAAAATACCACCTGGTATAGGCATAGTAATTGCCTGGCTGGCCATAATACTTCTTCGCACTATTGGTGATGTTGGCGAAGCTATTTCCCACCTGTTTAATAATCAAAAAATAATGATTGGTATCGCTTTCGCTTAATACGTTCAGCCGATTTAATTTCAATCCGGCAATCGGATCGGAGGTGGAAAAAGTAGCCGCAGGCACATGACCTCCCGCAAATCCGCTGGGATATGAATTTTCGTCGTAGAGCCATATTTTCATATCCAACTCCTTTGCTTTATCCACCGAATATTTGACAAGCTCAAACCATTCCGTCGAAAGATACTCCGTGACCAATCCGGGGCGAGGATGTATAAATACCATGTGAATGCCCCGATCTTTGAATTCCTTTAATTGAAAATCGATCTTCTCTTCGGTGATCACATCGTTCCACACCCAGAATGGAGCCGTGCTAAAATCAATGGGTGGATTTTTAAATCCCTGCTGAAGTTCTTTTAGGGAATTGGCTTTGTCAAGATCCCAATTGATAGATATATTAGAATCGTTCAGACAGGATGATAAAAAAAGAATTATAACCAAGTGTAGAATTCCCGATAACTTATTTTGGATGCTTAATAAATTGCTTTTCACTTTGTTTGCTTTTTACGATTATTATATTAAAATCCATTTGCTTTTAATTGCCTTGACACTGGCATTCATTGCAAGGCGAAAGATAATGAATACAATTCTAAATTCTCAAATAGGTGTTCGGTGTGTTTTATACCTTGAATTAATTCCATCGAAAAGATTTCAGTTCATTGATTATATTTTGTATTTTTATCTCATTATATGAGATAAAATGAATAAAATCAAAGAGATACTGAGACTAAAAGGAATAAAACAAACATGGTTAGCAAACGAGTTGGGCAAGAGCTATAACATGACCAACGCTTATGTTCAGAATAGGAGACAACCAAGTATAAAAGATATGTACCGAATTGCAGACATTTTGGATGTTGATATTAAAGATTTACTAGTTTCAAATAAAGATATAAATCAAAAATTATGAAATACCAAACAGCTACTATAGATACAATAGATTTACTTAACCCAACTTGAGAGATGTAACTCATAAGTATCTGTATGGCAACATGTTGTGCTGTGCAGTTTCATTTATTCGGGGACAACGGATTTTTTCATAAAATATGGTTGCTGTTTTAATTGCAG
>SDBV01000566.1_pt1 | contig 53242 bp, 39 predicted proteins | sample 2277081 | NCBI WGS metagenome assembly SDBV01 (sample SAMN10402039, study PRJNA504765) | marine sediment metagenome | isolation source: marine sediment core GS10_PC15, 223 cmbsf | place: Arctic Ocean: Southern Knipovich Ridge | collected 2010
GGCACTGGGGGAGGCCCGGGAAAGCCTCCTGAACGTCTCGACGCCGGCCCAGCTGCACGAGCTGGTCGGTGAGCTGGTCGGCCCGATGCTCCTGCGTGCCGACGGGACGGTGATACAGAAAGAACCGGCCCCGGAACCTTCCGAGGCCGGTGTGACCAGTAGCATAGCGGGGGTGGGATTCGAACCCACGACCTCCGGGTTATGAGCCCGACGAGCTACCAGACTGCTCTACCCCGCGATCGCGTATACATCCTAAGCAGCTTGGGGCGGGCTGTCAAGCAACAGGCCAACGAAAATGCGCCGTCCGCAGCACACCCGACCTTGGCGGATCCGTCGGGACCAAACAGCGCCAGTGATGCGCCGTCGGAACGGCCAGGTCCAGCGGGCCGGGCGATCGGCTCGTAGGTCCAACTTGACAACCCCGCGCGGTGCGGCATAGGCTCATGCGCGGATTTGTCTTCGAAAGGCACCGGATGATGGCACAAGATGCACTTGGCGTCGCGCTGATCGGCCTGGGCGGAACCGGGACGCGCATGCTGGAGGCCCTGCTGGCGATGGACCAAGTTGCGGTCCTGGGCGTCGCCGACCACGACGCCGCCCTCGCCGAGCGCATCGGCCACGAGACCCACTTGCCCGCCTACAGCGACAACCGATCGCTGCTGGCGGAGACTCGCCCGCAGGTGGTCTTCCTCGCCACGCCGCCCATGGCTGCGCCAGACATCCTGGCCGCTTGTGCCGATCGCGGGATCCACATCTGGAAGGACCCGCCTTTGGCGCGAAGCCTCACCGAAGGCGTCGCGATGGTCCGCCTGATGGAATCCGCCGGCCTGAAGCTCGCCGTCGGAACACAGCGGCGCTTCGCCACAGGATACCACCAAGCCGCGCAACTGCTGGGCAAACTCGGGCCGGTCTTCCTCGCCAGCGCCCACTACATGTTCAACTGGGGCCCGCAGTTGGGCTGGCGTGGCGATGCATCCTCCGCCGGCGGCGGGGCGCTGCTGGAGCTGGGTTACCATCCGATCGACCTTTTGGTGTGGCTGCTGGGCCTCCCGGAGGAGGTCTACGGGATCAGTTCCGGCGGGCACCGGCCCGAAGACGTCGGCCCGGACGGTCAAGACCTGCCCGCCTACGATACCGACGACACGGCCGCAGCCGTCTTGCGTTACGGCGGGGGCTGCATGGCCACCATCTCGACGACCCGCCGGTCCGGCCCGCTCAGCGAACAGCTCACCATGTGCGGGCGACGTGGATCGATCTGCGCCGACGTCGACACCTGCACACTCCGCGACCCCGACGGGAACCTGATCGACCAGAGCGGCGCCGACCCGGCGCCCGTCGCAATCTTCCAGCGCCAGGCCGAAGCCTTCGCCGCAGCCGTAAGGCGTGGCACAAAACCGTATGAGTGTTCCGCCCGAGAGAACCTGCTGGACCTCGCCGTTATCGAGGCGATCTACCTTTCCAGCCGCACATCCCAACCGGAAAGCCCGCTGCGACTGCTGCAAGCACACGACCTGACCGTCGCCAAGTGCCTGATGCATCGACCGGCCGCGGCCGGGCCGCAGCTGATCGATCCCGACGCGCCGGATGAACCGATTCAGTAGCGGCCGCGTGTCTATCCGGCAAGATAACCGCATCACCCCGCCGCAATTCGCGCTGCGCTGGCGACGCACCGAAAGTCGCAGGAACTCGCCGTTTGTCGCAGATTCTGACGGTTTGTAGCAAGTAGACGCAGTTTCTAACAGTTTGTCGCAGATTCTGACGGTTTGTAGCAAGTCGAAAAAACGGTAGCTGCTGTTGCCGCAAGCAGTTGCGCCTTTGCGCGCGACGGCCGGCGAAAATTTCCCTCACTGGCCGCCCTCGGCCGCTCGATTCTGCGGGCACAGATCGGCCGGAGTACTTTGAGATTTAATGTTCCGGTGATGGCCGAGCGAGGACAAGGCTGACAAGGAAGGCGAAGCAGGAAACCCGCCCGGTTGCCGATGCAGCCTGACGAAGTCAGCCGAAGCCGCAGCCGGCCAGGACGGAACAGAAAATCTTAAATTGCTCATATTCGATTGTCAATTTGCCAATCAGGCGACAAACGCTTAAAAGCATCGGGCGCACAAAGCGCCTCCATACTTACCCGCCGCGCGAGCTTATGCGCGCGCAATGATGGTCATTTTCGGCGGTGGCGGCTGGCAAGGCACGGCCTGGCCGGGAGATATTTCTTTCAGTTTTTCGGCAGCAACTTGCGCCCGCCGTGCGGCCGTGCGCGCGCAAACCTGTCCCGTTGGGAAGATGTACCCAGCCTCGAACATCGCGAACGTTTCCCAAGGTGGAAGGATTCTTGAAAAGAAATTCTTCTAAGCAAAAAGAAAGGCCCTTGCGGGCCCGATGGCTTTCGCCATCCACCTCCGGTGAACCGGATTAACTACTATTATCGACCACCAAAAGGCGTTCGCAAGAAAGGAATCGGACGAATCGGCAAAAGAAAGAAGGCAATCGAGGGACGCTGACCACCTCGTCACCGGCGCGCTCGCTTTAGGCCGGGCACATCGACCCATGTCCACGTGTGTCGCCAAGCCCTACTGGCCCGAATCCTGGAAGGCGCGACAGACACACGGTTCTTGCCAGATGACTGCTTGGATGTGCTCAGTAGGTAGGGGCTGGTTGAGTAGTAACAACAGATCGGAGTTTGACTCAGCCTACGAAACTCCCGCCGGCGTCGAATCCTGGAAACCGCTGCGCCCAGGGGCGCAGGTTCCCGCCTTCACAGTACTGCTGGGTTACGAACTGAAAGACCGGGGCGCTTAACAGGTCATCACCGAAACGCCCAGCTAGGTCTTCGATAATCCCCGAACTGATGAGGTCGGCGTAGATATAGTCCTTGATGTCCAGTGGGTACAAGAAAACGAACTCCGAGTAGACGCCGGTGCGATCGGGTGCGCCAAAACAATCCTCGGTGACGCTGCCCCACAGCTCGGCGAAGTCGGCTGCGGGGTTCTGGTAAAGAGCCAGCTCGAAAAGCGTCTCACGAACAAAGGTCATTACCATGTACGCGCGAAAGAGCCTTCGCTTGCGCGTCAATTCGTCAGCCTCTGCCTGCGACAGTCCGCCGAATCGCCGCAGCCATTCCGGCCTTTCGATCAGGGCGGTCCATAGCTCGGCGAGGCCCTCGCGGGCGATCCGGTCGTCTAACAACAGATCGCTGTCTGGAACGTAAGCGTAGTACAAGGCGTGCCCTAATTCGTGGAAGAACGTGGCGTAGCGCCCAAAGCCGTCCTTGGCTACATTCATGACCACGCGAATGTCCTGCCCGATCTTCAGAGTATGCACCGCCCCCGGATACGGCAGTTTGCACGTTTCGATCCTTATTGGCAGTGCCTGGAGGTCCAATCCGAACGCAGCTAGTGTCCGCGTCGCGGTGTCTACAACCCGGTCGGCCGGAAACTGCTCATCCTTGTAGGCCAGACGCTCTATGATCGTCCCGTCCAACTGCACCTGTGTAAGCCCCGCCACCTCATCCGGGGACACCACGCTCGCACAATCGGTCGCATAGGTCGCCCGAACGCGCCCAAGGGTCGAACCAAGACCGCAGATCGACAACTCCTGGGAGGCCAGTTTCGCCTCGGCGTAGTTGCTGAACCCCTCCCGACGAGCAATCTCGTTCGCTGTCGTGATTCGTGCTTTACAGGCCTGTTCGGTCGCCTTTAGATAGGCTCGCATCCCGGCCGTGTGTCGCATCTGGTCCTTACAGTCCTGTTGGGCCTGCTCCAGTTCGTGGCGTATCGCCAGAAGTTCCGGCGAATCGTCGATCCGTACCATCGTCGCCTTGATCCGCAGCAATTGGGCCTTTCGTCGAACCACGGGGTCCGTCCCCTGCGCAGAAAGCTTGGTCGCTTTGGTGATGATGTCGGGGCAAATCAGAAGATCGCGGCGCTGCTGTGATATGCGCTTGAGGTGCGCAGTATCTAACGGCTCGCCGAGATCAGCTTTATAGTAGATGCTGGCCTCTGCCTCACGCAGCAGTGAAAGCTCGCTGTCTAGCGCGTCTATCCATTCCATGCGTTGGGCTCTTCAATGGCGGTAACTAGACAAGCGGGTCACCGCTCCGGCGGTTGGGCCCATTTGATTGCGGACAGGTCGGCGAGTTTTTCGTGGTGGGTCATGTCCACTTTAAGCGGCGTGACGGTGATGTACCCGGCCGCCAGCGCGACGACGTCGCTGTGGTCGTCAGGGGCGACGAAGGAGTACTGATCGGCGAGCTTGTAGGCTTGTCGGCCTGCATCGTCGGCGTGCGGCTGATACATGTCGTCGATCTCGGCCGTCGATTGATGCACCACGCGGACGCCCAGCGGACGGCCGGGCTCAAGCGCGGGGATGTTCACGCTGATCAGCTCCGGGGCGGCGCCTCGCAGCGGCAGCTGATCCAGGACCCAGCGGGACAGCTTGGCGATCCGCGCAAAATCCACCTCGCCGCCGGTCATGCAAGCCGAGAACGCCACGGCCGGTACGCCGCAGATGACGGCCTCGGCCGCCGCGGCGACAGTCCCGGAGTAGAAAACGTTTATCCCGACGTTGGCGCCGGCGTTGATACCGGTAAGGACCAGGTCCGCGGGGGCAGGCAGGATTTGTTTTATCGCGAGGCGGACGCAATCGGCGGGGCGCCCGTCAACGCTGTAGGCGTCGAACGCGGTACTACGAAGGTGGACGGGCTGGACGGAAAGCGGGTGCTGCAGCGTGATGGAATGTGCGGCCGCCGACTGCGGCGAGTCGGGCGCGACGATGGTCACATCGCCCATATCGGCGACCGCCTCGGCAAGTGCGGCCAGGCCCGGCGCAAGTATCCCGTCGTCGTTAGACAGAAGCAATCGCATGGTGGGCAGTTCAGAGCAATTCAAGATTTTCTGTTCCGTCCTGGCCGGCTGCGGCTTCGGCTGACTGCGTCAGGCTGCATCGACAACCCACTGGGTTGCCTGCTTCGCCTTCCTTGTCAGCCTTGTCCTCGCTCGGCCATCACCGGAACATTAAACCTTAAAGTACTCTAGCGAACAAGCACACGCCTTGACAAGCAACCCGTGCCATCCAACCAACGGCATGCGCTGCCGCGCTCAGCGCCGCGGACGGTCGAAGTACGTCCAGATCCGCTCGGCGTAGCTGGCGAAGTGGTGCCCGTCGTTGTCCAGCGACCCGCCCGGCGGAATGCTGTTGGCCGCGACGGTCCCGTCGTCAACAACGGTGTGGACCGACCCGCCGCCATAGAGGACGTTGAACGTCCGCCCGTGACACCAACCGGCGCGGACGGGATAGACCGTCACGTCGCCTCGCGGTTCGGTTTCGGCCCCCATATCCTGCCACCAGAAAGTATCGGCCAGCATGGCGTCGGTGGGAACGTCGTAGGGGTCGTAGCCCAACGCAGCCAGCGGCGGGTAACTGCGGTCGAAACGAACCTGCGGGACGATTTCGTAGGAGCCGCCACCGACAGGCCACCGCCAGCCGCCAGGGGCCGCGCGGTAAATGCTCAACAGTGTCCCGCCGAACTTGTACTTCAGGTTCGGTGCACTCCAAAACAGCGCCTCGGAAGTGGGGAACCGCAGGCAGTACGTGCTGAACTGTCCCGTGTATGGGAAGTAGCTGGCATCGCCACACCGCAACGGCGGCGCGGCGGCGGGGCAGATCAGCGGGCCGGGGTCAATCAGGGACTCGTGCACCAACGCCCACAGGTTGATGCGCAGCGGCTCGGCGCCAGCGCCGAAGCGGCCGAACATTGTTGGGTCGTCCATGCCCTGGCTTGGGCCACCCCAGTGGCCCGAAGCGGGCACAGACCCGTCCAGGTCGCTGAAGGCGAAGGGGGGCAGCTTGCGGTTGTGCATGGCGACGTAGCTTATCATCGCCACGCCGATGTCGTGCAGGTTCGCTTGACAGGCGATCAACCGCGCCTGCCGGCGGACCGCGCCCAGGCTCGGCGCAAGCACGCCGGCCAGCAGCGACAGTATCGCAACCACGACCAACAGCTCGACGAGTGTCCAACCACTCCTGCAACGCACGCCCGACCCTTACATAGAAAGCGTAGAAAACACAGAACGACTTGAATCGGTATTCTCGCTGGCGGGCAGAGGGGTGTCAACTGGGTGTCACCGCTAAGTTTGACAAGCCCCCAGAAGCGATCGCGGCGGTGGGCCGGCGTTTATCGGTGGCGGACCAGGTGATTGTCGGTAACAGGAGCGCCCCCGCGGGTTCCAATCAACCGTCGTACCCGTCCGGAAGGATAGCACAGAGGCGCAGCCGGTCAAACAACATAGACGGGACTATCCACCGGCTGCCGCCAACATCCTTGCGGAACGTCCTTCGGGATGATTTCATCCCCGTTGCTGAACACGAAAGCGCCGCCGCAGGAACCGGATTCCGTTTCGCTATCGGGGGTATACGCATTGACGGCGTATACGGTGGCGCCGGCGCGAATGGAGACTTCTCGGAAGCGATCTTTCCACTCGCCTAAGAATCTCGGGGGCACTTCGTCGTTCACAAGGCCTCTCTCATCGTCCTCGCCGCACCAGTCCATTGGCACGAAGACGTGGTCCGGACGCACGGTGTCAACATATTCATGGAACCGGTTTTCAAACACATCGCCGCAGATCCCTATCGTGATGCGCCCCAGAGGTGTGTCCGCGCAGGCAAAACGATCCCCCGCAACGTACGCACCGGCGTTGTGCATCTGGCGGTGTTTCAGAAGGACCCTTCCCCCCCGATGGATAAGAATCGCAGAGCTGTAGAACCCCTCGTCGGCCCGCTCCATCAAGCCCACAATGATGTATACGCCATGCGCTTGTGCCCATGCTGCAAAGCGATCGGAGTACTTACCGGGAATTGGCTCGGCAAGATCGCGGAACCGCCCATGGGGATAGCTGTCGCTGACAACGGCCATCTCCGGAAAGCACACAACATCAGGGCCCCACGTCATGGCCCTGGCGATAAGGCTCTGCGACCGACGCAAGTTGCTTTGGGGGGCTCCCGGTTCGACGTGTAACGAGATCAGCGCTACCCGCATGCCTCTGCCAGCTCCTTGTGCTTTGATCACCGAACGTGACGACGACGCTTACACTAGAACCACCACGCGGTGCCGGGTTTTTCCGCGATGAGGATGGGTTTCAGGTACGCGACGGCCTTTTCCAGCCCCTCGGTTACGCTCATCAGGCCGTCCTCGTGCTCGATGCTGATCGCCCCGTCGTACCCCCACGTCGCCAGTGCGGAGATGAACGGCTTCCAGAACTCATCGCCGTGCCCGTACCCCACCGTGCGGAAGACCCATGAGCGGCGGGCGATGTCACCATAGCTTTTGATATCGAGGTTCCCGGTGATCGAGGAGTTGTGCGGATCCATTGCACAATCCTTGGCGTGGACGTGGAAGATGCACTTGTTTTCGCCCAGGAAGCGCACCGCCGCGACCGGGTCGATCCCCTGCCAGAAAAAGTGCGACGGGTCAAGATTCGCGCCCAGGTTGCGCCCGGCCGCCTTTCGCAGGCGGACAATGTCCTCGGGATTGTGCACCGTCATCCCCGGGTGGGCCTCGAAGGCGATCTTCACACCGCGCCTGGCGGCGAAGTCGTTCTCACGCTTCCAGTAGGGGATGATGACCTTGTTCCATTGATACTCGGCGGCCTTGGTGAACTCGGTCGGCCAGGGGCAGGTGACGAAGTTCGGCGTCTTATCGGACGGCCCGCCGCCCGGACACCCCGAAAAGGCGACCACCACCGTGCCGAGCGCTGCGGCCAGCTCGACGGCGTCGCGGTGCATCTTGTGGTGTTTGGCGGCCAGTCGCTTGTCGGGGTGGACGGGGTTGCCGTGTGCGGCGATCCCGAGCACCTCCAGGCCGTGATCGGCGATCCGTTTGGTGAGCTTGGCGAGCTTCTTCTTATCGCGGTGGATCCCCGCCAGCCGCCATGGGTCGCCGGGGTAAGGCCCGCACGGAAGCTCGATCGCCTCCAGGCCGATCCGCTGACAGTACGCCAACGCGTCGGTGATTTTCATCCCGCTGAATAACGCACCCATCACGCCGAGTTTCATCGGTTCTCTCCTTAGGATTCGGTTACCGTCGTGAACCTGAAGCATCATTATCCGCGGCGCACGAGTCGATGCAAGCATCCAGGGCGCCGTGGTACACCGGGCCCTTGTGGGACCCGCCCCGTGCGTCTAAGCTGGGCTCATGCGGCCGGAATCGCGCCAACATCTATCCAAGAGGCGAAAGTGGGACACCACGGGGGTCCTGCTGGATGAGACGGTGGCGGCGGGGCCGATGGATGCGGAGTTTTTCGCGCATCTGTTCGGGAACACGCATCCGGTGGAGTTGGAGATCGGGTCGGGTAAGGGAACGTTCCTGCTGGGGCGCGGCGCCGGTTGCAGTGAGCACAACGTGCTGGGCGTGGAGTACGCCCGCTCGTATTGCGAATACGCGGCCGACCGCATCCGCCGGGCGCGGTTAGGTAACGTGCGGGTAGTGGCGGCCGAGGCGGCGCATCTATTCCGAGTGGCGTTGGCTGATGCGTCCGTTTGGCGAGTGTACCTTTTCTTTCCTGACCCCTGGCCGAAGCGGCGTCACCGTCGCCGACGGCTAATCCAACCCCCGTTTGTCAGCGACCTGACCCGCGTGCTGCGCGGCGGCGGGGTGGCGATGATCGTGACAGACCATCTGGACTACTTCCAGCAGATCCAAGCCGTCCTGGACGCGGCGAAGGGCCTGGCAAAAGTGCCTCTCCTGCGGTTCTGCGACGCCGGTGGCGAGCTGGTGGGGACAAACTTCGAGCGTAAGTACATTGCCCAAGGCCGAAGCTTCTACGCCACCGCGCGAATGAAGTACGTATAGAACATCCGGACGCAGCGGCGCCCGGCCGCGCGGGGTGGTCGGCGAGTTCATTCGCTTTCTATCTGGAGTTTTTCGACGGCGGCGGCGGCGCCGCGCTTACCGACCAGGATGATGGTATCCCCGGCGGAAAGCTGCAACTGCGGGGTGGGGTGGTAGATCGCCTCGCCGTCGGCCCGGCGGACAGCGACGATGTGGGCGCCCGTGCGGCGCGGCAGCTCCAGCTCAGCGAGTGTCTTGCCCACAAGTGTTGACACCTCGGAGAGCAGTAACTGATTAAGCTCCAGATCAACGCCGCGATGGGACATCTCGACGAAATCGACCACGGCCGGGCGAAGCACAATATCAGCCATGCGCGTCGCGCCAAGGACCTCCGGGCAGACGACACGTGTGGCGCCGGCGATCAGGAGCTTGTCCTGTGTCGCCTGCTCCTGAGCCCGTGCGATGATCGTCAGGTTGCGGTTCGCTTGGCGGGCCGTCAGAGTCAAAAACACATTTGAAGCATCCGCCGTCAAGGCCGCTACCAGCACAGCCGCGTGCTGGATCCCGGCTGTAACGAGCACCGCCTCATCCTGCGCATCACCGAAGACGTATAGCATCCCGGCCCGTTCGGCCGCGGTTGTCCGCTCGCCGTCATTGTCGATTACCACAACCTGGCGATCGGCGGCGTTGACTTCATGTGCAATTCGGCGGCCCATATGCCCATAACCGCAGACGATTACATGCTTCGAAAGGTTCTGAATCTTGTGTTCCAATTGTCGCCTCCCAAGGATGCTGCGAATCTGGCCCTGCACAACCATTGCGACGATCAAGCTCAACACTACTGCTCCTATCACGACGCCGCCTATCACGACGAACATCGTCCAAAGGCGGCCTCCTGATGACAGTGGAGCTACCTCGTCCATCCCGACTGTCGAGATAGTAATAACCGTTGTGTAGAGCGACTCTAGCCAGTCGTAGTCCTCGATGAGGAAGTACCCGGCGCTGGCGAAAAGGATAAAGAACACCAGGACCCCCAACGCCACGCCCAGGCGCACGTGCCAAGTCTGTAGCCCTGATCCCCTGGAGGTAAATTGTCGCGAACTATGTTGGACGAGCGCCATGGCTGAATGGGATTATATTGCTCCAGTTGGAATTTAACAAAGCTTGTAAGCGCAGAGGGTGAATTTTTCTGGACACGAGTGGGGAAGTTATGTTCATCAGGTGGAACCCTACTAATATAAGATAGTTCTTTAAGACTCTTAGTCTTCCTTATGGTGTGTGTTTGTTGTGTGGGTAGCTTTCTAGGTTATCGTAACTGCCGCTTATCTCGCTGCTTGTGGCTACACATGAGCCCAGTGAGGCGTGGATAACCTGTTGGTAGCGTTGGTGGACGGTGTGGTGCAATACCGGGGTTATCTTCCCTGTTCCAGTATCTTAGCGCCTAGTAGCCCTGTGTGCACTGCAGTAACCGCGATACTGAAAGCTTAGACGAAAGCTTATCCACAGGAGTACCAACAAGACGAGGTTGCTGATGGGCCGCCCTAGGCGGTAACGGTGATTTGTTGGGCGAGTTGGTCCAGTGTCGCATGCAGTTGCGGGTCTTCTGCTCGCATCAACTTGATGGTTTTGTTGGCGTGTAAGACGGTCGTATGGTCGCGCCCGCCGAAGTAGCCCCCAATTTCCTCCAGGCTGTGGCGGGTAAGCCTTCTGGCGAGGTACATGCAGATCTGCCGGGGGAAAGCGATAGAACGGCTGCGCTTCTTGGATTGCAGGTCGGCGACGCGGACGTTAAACCTTGTCGTGACGGCTTTGAGGATATCATCCACGGTTACCTCGTGATTGGCCCCCTCCGGTGCGCAGCCCAGGGCCTCTTCAGCCAGCGCCAAGGAGATCGGGCACTCCATTACCCTGGCGAGGATGGCCACCTTTGCGATTGCGCCTTCCAGCTCGCGAGTGTTGGAGTCCATCGTAGCGGCGATGAAGCAGATAACGTCCTCCGGTATTTCGATGTTCCGCAGGCGGGCCTTCTTGCGAACGATGGCGACGCGGGTCTCATAACAGGGCCGGTCGATCCGCGCCACCAGGCCCCAGTTGAACCGGCTGACCAGGCGCTCCTCCAGTTCGGCGATTTCCGTGGGGCTGCGGTCTGAGGACAGCACGATCTGTTTCTGCGCTTGGTAAAGCGTGTTGAAGGTGTGGAAGAACTCCTCCTGTGTCCGCTCGTGGTTGGAGATGAACTGAATATCGTCGATCGCCAGCACATCGGCGTGGCGGTAGCGGTAGCGGAAGCGGTTCAGCTCGCCGCGTTCGACGGCTTGTATGAAGTGGTTAACAAACGTCTCGCACGTCAGGAAGCAGATATTTGCTCCGGGCCTTTCCGAGGCGATCTTGTGGCAGGCGGCCTGGAGCATGTGTGTCTTACCGAGTCCCACGCTACCGTGAATAAACAGCGGATTGTAGGCCTTTCCGGGCGATTCGCTGATGGCGAGGGAGGCGGCGTGCGCCAAGCGGTTGGACGGGCCGATCACCAGGGCCTCGAAGGTGTAATCGTCGTTCAGACTTATTCCAGATGTCTCTTCGTCCGTCCCCGGTGCGGGGGTATGGGAAGAGCGATCGGTAGTTTGTGTATCGGCGGGTGGGGTAACAAAGCAGACGCCCACGAGTCGCCCTGTTGCGCTCTGTGCGGCCTCGGTGAAAAGGCGCGCAGCGTGCTGCTCGCAGTATTCCTTCTCAGCCGCGCCCGGAGTCTCGATCTCCAGCAGGCCGTGGTCGAGCGAGATAGGTTCGAGTTGAGCAAACCACGGCCGGATCAAGTGGCCGCCTTCACTGATAACCTCGTGGATCATTTTTTGCCACAGCGAGCGATCGATGGTGCCCATCTATCTACCTCGTAGGCGCACCCGGCACCAAAACATGACAAACCAAAGCGGTTGACAACGACACAAATGACACAGTAAACGCAAAATCTCTGCTGTGAAATGTCCAGGCGCGCCTCGAGAAACTGCTGCCGTCCTTGGTGTTGGTTCTGGCCCTCCTTGGCTGGGTCTCGGCGCCGGAACCGAGATGGAGTTTACGGATGCCCCCCCCGCCAGTCAAAGCGAAAACACGATTCTTACCGAGAATTTATCTCACGTTTGAATTGATACCCCGCATTGCTGTCCGCCGGTGCGCTACGCCATGTTGTGGTACGCGGCGCCGTTGCGCGTGTATGCTGTGTACGCCTGACGGTCCCCGTTGGGTGCGGGACTCTTGGGCTGCAGCAGCAAGTTCTGCTCGCCGATGAATTCAGTAAGTTCAGCGACAAGCTTACGCGACGGGGCGGGGAACCACTTGCGATCCGTGCGGACCCTGACGCAAACGTCGCGGCGGTTTACGGGGCGAAGCTCGAATTGGATTTCGCAAGGTCCGCCCCCCTCGCCCAACAGACCGCGAATGGTTTGGAGCGTCTCTGCGCCGTCTGTCTGTGGGGGGCTCTGTAGTTCGGTTGTGGTAGCGGGCAGACGGATGAGGATCGAGCCGGTCAGTTTCTCGATCGCCTTATCTATGGGTATGACGTCGGAGATGATGATGCTGGGTATCTCACGGCGCCGGTCGAGCCGCCCTTCCAGAAACACTATGGCCCCCTCCTTCAGCAGTGATGCGACCCGCTCGTAGGCGTCGGAGAAGACCACAGCGTCGCATTTACCGGTTAAGTCCTCTACCGTGAGCATCGCCATCTTCTTCCCGGCCGATCGCCCCGTCTTTGTCACCGTCGGGCGCACAGAGGCGATCATGCAACCGATCGTGAGGTTCAGATCGGTTCTAAAATCACCTAACCTAGCGATCGAGATACCGGCCGGCCGGCTCAGACCGTCGACTTCCCTGGCGTAATGCGTCAGCGGGTGCGAGGTTATGTAGAACCCGAGGGCCTGTTTCTCCGCGGCCAGGAGTTGTGCTTCCGAGAACGGTTCGACATTGGGGAACCTGGGCGGGGGGGCGGTTTCGTCTTGGTCTGTCCCGAAGAGGTCCATCTGCCCGTTTCGGCGCGCCTCGGCCGCGCCCTGTCCAATCTGGATTGCGCTGTCCAGCGCGGCGATCATGGCGGCCCGGTGGGCGCCCAGGGAATCAAACGCGCCGCACCTGATAAGCGCCTCTATTGCCGTTCGATTCACCGCCCGTAGCTCCACGTTTCGGCAGAAGTGATACAGGTCGGAGAATCTGGCGACCTGTTCCCTGGCCGCGACTATCGCCTCGACCGCCCGAACCCCCACGCCCTTGACGGCCCCCAGACCGAATCGAACCTGATCGCCATCCACCGTGAACCCGCTGTCGCAGGTATTGATGTCCGGCGGGACGACCTTGATACCCATCCGCTCGGCCTCGGCGATGTATTGCACGACCTTGTCGGTGTCGGAGCTTTCCAGCGTCAGGGTCGCCGCCAGGAACTCCATGGGCCAGTGTGTCTTGAAGTAGGCCGTCTGGTAGGCGATGATCGCGTAACGCGTCGAGTGCGCCTTGTTGAACCCGTACCCGGCGAACTTCTGGATCAGGTCGAATAGCCTCTCTGCTTCATCTGCACAGATCCCGTTATCACCCGCCCCCGCGATGAAGTTAGACCGCTCAGAGGCGATAATATCGTGATTCTTCTTCGATATCGCCTTGATGAGTGTCAGGGCGGTGTTTAAGGGTAGCTTACCGAGCCGATGCAGGACCTGCATCACCTGCTCCTGGTAGCACATGATCCCGTACGTCTCGGCGAGTATGTCATCGACCAGCGGATGCAGCGACGGGACCGGTTCTGCGCCGTTCTTTCGCGCGCAGTAGGAGGCGATCAGCTCCATCGGCCCTGGGCGGTACATCGCGTTGGCGGCGATCAGGTCTTCGATTCGCGTCGGGTGCATCTGAAGCAGGACGCTCTTCATCCCGCCGGATTCAAACTGGAACACCCCGTCGGTGTGTCCCTGGCGGAACAGCTCGAAAACCTCCTGGTCATCCAGTGGGATCTGCTGAGGGTCAATATCCTTACCGCTGTGGGCGGCCACGAGCTTGCGGGCCCGCTGGATCACCGTCAGCGTCTTTAGGCCCAGCAGGTCGGTCTTCATCAGCCCGACCTTCTCGCAGGTCGGTCCATCCCATTGGGTTATCGCCTCGTCGCCGTCGGCCTGCTTGTAAAGCGGGATGAAGTTCTCCAGCGGCTCGTCGGCCACGAGGATCGCCGCGGCGTGGACACCGGCATGGCGGGCCAGGCCCTCCAGCGTCCGGGCGTAGCCCATCAACTGATCGATACGCGGGTCGGACAGGCTTAGACGCCGCAGGTCCGGTTCAGTTTCCAGGGCGCTGTCGATGGTGGTTCCCAGGGCGTCCGGGATCTTCTTGGCGATCGTGTCGACTTCACCCAGGGAAATGTTCATAACGCGGCCTACGTCCCGGATTGCGGCGCGGGCCTTGAGCGTCCCGTACGTAATGACTTGGGCCACGTGGCCGTACTTGGCGCGGATGTATTGGATGACGTGCGAGCGGCCTTCCTGGCAGACGTCGATGTCGAAGTCTGGGTCTTCCTCGCGCTGCGGGTCGGTCCATCGCTCGAACAGCAGCCCGTACCGCATCGGGTCGACGTCGGAAATCCCCAGACAATATCCCATCAGCGTCGCACACCCCGACCCGCGGGCCCCACAAGGAATATCGTGCTGGCGGGCGTATTGGACAAAGTCGTGGACGATTAGCACGTACGAGCTGTAGCCCTTCTGCTCGATGACGTCCAGCTCGCGCGCCAGCCGCTTGCGATGCTCATCTGTGATCGCCTCGCCGAATCGCTCCTGCAGACCTTGCGAGGTCAGCTTGCGCAGGTGCTGCGTGGGGCTCGTCCCATCGGGTGTCTTGAAGACGGGTAAGTGCTTCGCCGAGAAGTCCAGTTGGAGGTCGCACATCTCAGCGATCTTCAGCGTGTTGTCGCAAGCGCCGTCCCAGGCCGCCAGGGCCTGGCGCATCTCGGCGGGGTCTTTAAGGTAAAGCTGCGGCGAGTACGGTATAGCGCCGCCTTCGGTGAGCGTCTTACCTGTCGAGATGCAGGTCAGAACCTCGTGGGCGGGTTTGTCTTCGGGCCGCAGGAAGTGCACGTCGTTCGTACCGACGAGGCCCACACCCAGCTCCTCGGCCAGCTCCACAAGCTGCGGGTTGATCTGCTGTTGCTCGGGCAGCTGGTGGTTCTGGATCTCGATGAAGAAGCGCTGCGGCCCGAAGATGTCTCGGTACTCGCCGGCGATCTTCCTTGCCCTCTGTTTCTGCCCAGCCAGCAGGGCGGAAGGTACCTCGCCGCCGAGACATGCGGTGGTGCAGATCAGCCCCTCGTTATGTTGGGCCAGCAGCTCGCGATCTATCCGCGGGCGGTAGTAAAACCCTTCCATGTACGCCCGCGAGGATAGCTTTATGAGGTTTCCCCACCCGGTCTTATCGGTCGCCAGCAACAGCAGGTGGTAAGAGGCTGTGTTTATATTCCTCATCGACCGGTCGTGGCGCGTGGTCGGTGAGATGTACGCCTCTATCCCGAGGATGGGCTTTACGCCGGCGTCCTTTGCTGCGCGGTAGAATTCAATCGCGCCGAACAGGTTCCCGTGATCGGTCAGCGCCACCGCGTGAACCCCCGAAGCGGTTGTCTGGCTCAGCAGATCTGGGATGCGGATAGCACCGTCCAGCAGAGAGTAATGCGAGTGTACATGCAGGTGAACAAATCCATCCATAATCGAGTTCATCCGTGATGCACCGGGGCGGCCCCGGCGGTGTGGTGACTACTATACCATCGACTGGGGCGATGAGGCAAAGGATAAGGTCCGCACCGCTGCGGATCGTGCCGATTCTCTTGGCCAGTTAGAAATCAGCGGATTACCCGCGCTATACTTAGACGTCACCGCGTACCAGCACCAACGGTACTCGGTGGACCGTCCCGGGTGGTCCGGGGCGGAGCTTGGATGGTCTGACCGACCATCCAGAGGGTCGCAGGTGGGGTGGCCTACTCCCTGGGCCACCCCTCTTTCTTTTTCGCCCCGGCGGTGGCGGGGGCTTCCCGGTGGGTTGGATTTCCCCTTTATCCTGCTGCGAGGTGGGGACTCTGTGGGCGCAGGGACCGGGCGTCGGTAGAATCTCTAGGCTCGGGGATGGTCGGTCCGGTCTGTGCTGCCGGTGCCGGATGGTCGCAATATTCTCACTTTGTCAGCGTTAAACGGATAGGAACGATGGAACAACAGCGGCTGCGGGAGGCGATTTCTTCGGCCCAGGCCGGTCAGGCCCGCGGGTATGAGGCGCTTCTGAGTGCTTACGGGCCGCGGTTGTATGGGTTCTTCGTTCGTGCTACAGGGCGACATCACGACGCCGAGGATCTGCTGGGGGAGCTGACCCTCAGGCTCGTGCGCCGGTTGAAACACTATGATCATCGCGGGCGGTTTGAGCCCTGGTTGTTTCGCATAGCAGCAAACATGGTCCGCGATCACCTCCGTCGGATACGGAGGCGCCGGGCGGTGGTGAGCTTGTCCGGCGAGGACGAGTTTGGTACGCCTCTGGCGGAGCGGATCGCCGCGAAGGTCGAGCCGGTGCACGCCGGCGTCGTCGCCGGCGAGGACGCTGCCAGGCTCGACGAGGCCCTGGGTAAATTGGACATCGCGACGCGGGAGGTTATTCTCCTGCGACATTTTGGCCAGATGAGTTTCAAGGAAATCGCCGAAATTGCAGGTAGCCCCTTGGGCACCGTCCTGGCCCGGGCGCATCGGGGCCTGGGTGAGCTTCGTCGGCTGATGGGTCACAACGATGGAACTAAATGAACAGCAGTACGAGCGGATAGGTAGGTACCTCGACGGCGAGCCGGTTGAGCTAAGCGCCGACGAGCTCACTGTCGCCCAGCAGATTCGCACTCAGGAAGCGTCGCTTGGGTTTGTCCTGGACGCAGCGCTGCCCAAGGCGGCCGCGGACCGGGCGCGCCGGCGGCTGCGGGTACAGGTGCTTCGACGGCGCAGGCGGGTTTGGACGATCGGAAATACTGCTATCGCCGCCGCCGCAGCCACGGTGCTTATTGCCAGCGCACTTTGGTTCCAATTCCCGTCCGACTCGCCGCCTGCGGCGGGGCGATCCGCCGGAAAGTTGGTGCGTCTGGAGCTACCGGCCGTACCGCAGACCCAGACCGAAGTCGAGATAGATATGCTTGCTGAAGAGTTGAATGAGCTTACCGAGGGCATTCGCATCGTCAGTGCGGAGACCTGCGAGGATGGTGAGCTGGAATCGCTTGAATGGGAAGTGGACCACTTCTGGCTGGAGGAGCTGGAAAGCTTCGAACTCCAGAGCTTGCGTTTTTGACGAGGTGAAAGAATATGACCAACAAAGCCCTGATAGTCCCATGTGTTGTGTTGTTGGTGTTGATGTTTTCGTGCACGGGGCCCCAGGGCCCCGGGGCTCCCGGTGAGCCGGCGGCGAAACCTGCGCCGTCGCTGACAGCTGATCGTCAAGAACCCGCCGCCCAGAAGCAGGCTACCGGGGCCGCTAAAGACGGCGCCGCGGGCGAGGATAAAACAGGCGAGGCCGGCAAGGAGCCAGGGAAAGCTCGTAGGAAGCCGATGTTCTCTCCCGAGCAAGAGGCCGAGATTCTCACCTTTGTCGAGGAGCATTTTCCCGAGGAGCGGGAGCGGTTCTCGCAGCTGAAGGAGGACAGCGCAAACGGTTACCGCAGGGCACTGCAGTCCAAGCAACGTCTTATGAGACAGATAAGCAAGTTCGCACCGCATCTTGAGCAGGCCCACATCACGAGGCATCGAGCCCACCGCGCTAAATGGCGGGCTCTAAGCGCCCTGCGCGGTGCGAAGGGCGCGGCCGAGACCAAGAAGCTCATGATCGAGCTGCGCAAGGCGATCGCCGAGTACTTCGATGCCAATCTCTCCATTGACGGCGACAAGATAGATCGGGCCGAAGCGCGCTTAAGCGCTCGTCTTAAGCAGCTCCGCGGCGACCTGGACGAGCGGATCCGCGATCGCGACAAGATCATAGAGCGTCGCGTCCAGCGGGAGCTGCGGCGCATGACCGAGCGTGCGAAGCTGGCGAAGAAACCCAAACCGAAAGCACCGGCCACTGAACCCGCCGCTGGCAGCGAAGGGCGGTAGGCTCCTCTTTTACCGGCTGCTGGTCGCGGACCCTCCAGTCCCGGACCCTTGAGCTTAGATAGCTGCCCATCCTATGATAAGGGGATGGTCGAGCCCCCTTCCAAAACTTCAGGTGTGCCTTGCGATGATCCGGCAGCCCCGTCGCGCTTGCGGCCGTTTGCAAGCGAACTGGTGGACCGGATTCGGGCCTCCGGTAATGTCTGGAACTTACCGGGCGGCCAACTCGAATTACCGGGCGTGTTTGGCTTCTGTCGAGGGGTGGAGCACGCACTGGCCATGCTCACTCAGGCCGTCGCCGACCGCGCCGCCGACGGTAGGAAGCTGCACCTGCTGGGAGAGATTATCCACAACCCCTGGGTGAACGAGTATTTCAGGCAGCGGGGGGTGAGAATCCTGACCGAAGCCCAGCGCCGCCGGCTCAGCGACACCATCGGACGGGAGGACTGCGCGGTGATTCCAGCCTTTGGCGTTCCGCTTGAGATTGAGCGGGAGCTCGCCCAGCTTGGCTGCGAGATTGTGGACACTTCCTGTGGCGACGTGCGCCGCCTTTGGCGGTGGGCCGAGCAGGCAGTGCGGGACGGATATGCGGTCTTGATCTACGGCCGGGCACGTCACGACGAGACGGTGGTCACCAAATCGCGTCTGGCGGCGGCCGGCGGGAAGTACCTGGTCGTCGGTAACCTGGATGAGGCCGAAATCTTCTGCCGGATGATCACGCGCCAGCTCGATCCGGCCGGATTCGTCCAGGAATTCGGACCGGAGGTCACCAATGCACAGACCATCGAGCCTTTCGAGCACCTTGCCCAAGTCAGCCAGACAACCATGCTGTACGGCGAGACGATGGAACTTCGGGAGCGGATTGGGACCGTCTTCGCCAAGCGGTTTGGCCGGGAGGAGCTTACCGACAGGTTGCTGTTCCATCCCACGGTATGCCGCGCCACACAACAGCGCCAGTCGGCGGCGGTGGAGCTGTGCAGCAGCGGGCCGGACCTGGCGATCGTCGTGGGGGGTTTTAGCTCGTCGAACACGCAGCACCTTTACGAGCTGGCGTGCAGGTATGTTCCGGCGTACCTCATCGAAGACGCCGATGCGATTCGTTCCGCGTCCGAGCTGCTGGGTTTTGGCCCGGCCCTGGGTACACCGACGCTGCTGAGCGGATGGCTTCCTTCCCGCCGGCCTGTCCGCATCGCCGTCCTCGCCGGGGCGTCGTGTCCGGAGATTGTGGTCGGTCAAGTCCTCCAGCGCCTGGCGTCGTTCTTATCCCCTTAGAGCTGTTAACGACATAATGTAGCGATTTGCTCGTAGGCGAACAGGAGGCTGGGGAGGTGGTGGTGCTACTGGGGGGAGGAGGCGGCCTGAAGGTTGTGGCGATGAACCTTACCCATTCGCCGCCAGCGATCGTAGCGATCTTGCAGTAACTGCTCGATTGGGATCCTCTTGAGCCGGCGCAATGTGCCAGCGACGTAGCGTTCCAAGGTACTTGCCGCCTCCGTCGGGTTGCGATGGGCGCCGCCCAGCGGCTCGGTGATGATGTCGTCGATTATATCGAATTGTTTGAGGTCCTTGGCGGTGATCTTCATAGCTTTGGCGGCCTCGGGCGCTTTCTCGCCCGTGCGCCAAAGGATAGCTGCGCAACCCTCCGGTGTGATGACCGAATAGTAGGCGTACTGCAGCATGGCGATCCGATCCGCAACGCCCCCGACGGCCAGAGCGCCGCCGGATCCGCCTTCCCCGATAATGACGCACAGGATTGGTGTCTTCAGGCGAGACATCTCCAACAGGTTCTGAGCGATCGCCTCGGCGACGCCGCGCTCTTCAGAGCCGATCCCCGGATAGGCGCCCGTGGTGTCGATCAGCGATACGACGGGCAGCTTGAACTTCTCAGCCAGCTTCATCACGCGCAGGGCCTTGCGATACCCTTCCGGGTGCGGGAGGCCGAAATTACAGGCGATCTTCTCGTTTGTGTCCCTGCCCTTGTGGGTGCCCAGAACGACCACCTTCTCCTGGCCGATGCGCCCCAGGCCGCATGGCAAGGCCTTATCGTCTGCAAAGTGCCTATCGCCGTGGAGCGTGACGAAGTTCTTGACGATTCGGTTGATGTAATCCCCCGTCAGCGGGCGTTGGGGGTGGCGGGCAACCTGGACCGTTTCCCATGGCGTGAGGTTGTCATAGATCTTCCGCAGCAGCGAGACGTAGTCTGCCCGTTCGCGGCGGATCTCGGCGGCGTGGTCCCGGCCGTTTTCGACCTGGTCAGCCTCCAGGTCCGCGATGGTTTGCTGCTTGCGGAGGATGGGCTTTTCGAAGGGTAGCTGGTACCCGTTCGCTGCGCCGTTGTTTTGCTTGGCCATAAGCTGCTATCCGCGAAGCAGGCCTTCCTGGCCCCGTGCGATTTGCCTGTTCATATATAACAGCGGACGCCTGTGGCGCCCGTGCAACTACCCTACCGGCGGGTGAGGGCGGATTGCAAGTGAAATCCCAGGCGCTTCTGAGGCGCATTACCGGGGATTGACCAGTCCGGCGGGCGATGATAAGCTCGCTGGATAGCTATGGCTAGGAGTCGGTTCGAGCACATTACGATTATCGGCGTGGGCCTGCTGGGCGGGTCGGTGGCGCTGGCGGTGAAGGCTCTGGACGCCCAAGTGCGGGTCGCCGGCGTTGGTCGGCGCAGAGTCAGTCTGGATAAGGCCCTGGACGTCGGCGCGATTGACACCGCCCATCTGGACGCGGCCGAGGTGGCGCACCACAGCGACCTGGTGATACTGGCGACGCCGGTCGGGGCGTTCGCCAAGCATCTGCGCACCATCGCGCCGCTGCTGAGGCCCAAGGCGATCGTCACCGACGTCGGTTCGACTAAGTCCATGGTCGTCCGCCAGGCGGCCGGGGTCTTAGGCCGATCGGGCCGGTTTGTAGGGAGCCATCCCATGGCCGGGTCCGAGCGCAAGGGCGTGGCGTTCGCGCGGGCGGACCTTTTTGGGGGAGCCACTTGCATCCTGACGCCGACTTCATCCACTCCGCCGAGTGTGACGCGGCGGCTGAAGCGATTCTGGTCGCAACTGGGAATGACGGTCCGTCAGATGACCCCGGCCGCCCACGACAAGGCGATGGCGAGGGTATCTCACTTCCCGCACGTCTTGGCCGGGTTGCTGATGCTTCTGCCTGACAAGGCAGACCTCGAGGTCGCCGCGACCGGTTTTCGCGACACGACGCGCCTGGCGAGCGGGGATCCGGAGATGTGGCGGGATATCCTGCTGACCAACCGCAAGGCGATCTTGGCCGGGATCGACGCCTTCGACGAAGAGCTGATGCATCTGCGGGACCTGCTGATCCGGGCCGACGCGCCCGGAGTCGAAAAATTCCTCACCGCCGCCAAGAGGCGCCGCGACGCGACTGTGGCCAAAGTCCTTCCCGATCCGTCCACCTCTGAATGACCCGGCCGCCCGGTCGGTCAGCTTTCCGTAAGGCGCCGTCGCAGTTGTTGAACCGAAAGACCGGCGACGCAAAACTCTTTGGCAGCGCTGGTCCGCCCGGAGACCAGCTGGATATCTCGCGGGCTTATGCCCAGGGCTTCAGCGAGTATTTGAGCGACAGCGGTATTTGCCTTGCCGCGCTGGGGACGGGCTGTCGTGGTGATCTTCAGGGCATCACCGAGCACGGCGGCGATGCGGTCCCGCGAGGAGCTCGGTACGACCTTGACCGCGATGACCGCGCCGCCGTCGGTGTGGCGAATGTCGATTTTGTCGATGTGATCCATCGATTCTTTCGGATGACTGTCTGCCGGCGCGAACTTGTCCCGTCGGTAGCGGGTGGACAATCTTCGTTGGCGCTGGGCTCTACAGCATCCCCGTTTGCTTGGCGTAGTTGAAGATCCCGCCGGCGGCGACGATTTGTGCGGCGTCGCCGAGGTCGTTGAGCTTGTGTTCGCACCCCGCCGTGATGTCTGTCAGGATGTAGGACTCCAGTTCGATTTGAACCTCGTTGCCGGTTCTGATGGTCTCGATCAGGCGCTGCGGGGTCTCGAGGGGGATCAGGTACCCGCCGTTGATGCTGTTTCGATAGAAGATCCGGGCGTAGGTTTCGGCGACTACGGCGGCGCAGCCTGCCTCGGCGATCGCCAGTGGGGCGTGTTCCCGTGAGCTGCCGCACCCGAAGTTCCGCCCGGCGATTATCACGGCGTATTGGGTCTTGAATTGGCCGTCTTCGACGAAGCGCACGTTCCCGTCGGGCAGGCCGCAAGAGCTGGGCGGCACACCGGACAGTGCGCAGCGGCCGAAATGCTTGCGCTCCTGGGGGTCGGCGGGGTTATAGGTTAGCATTTCGGCAGGGATTATCTGATCCGTGTCGATGTTGTCGCCCAGCACGAACGCCAGACCGCGAATAACCTTTTCCATTGGCTCCCGTCCTTTCGGCAGGTCCGCGGAACAGTAACATGCCAAGATACCGCCGGTTAGCGCGCCCGGCTAGATAAAACGGGGCCGATGAGTTTAGGTCTTTTGTTGTTCCGGGCGGATCTATGAGCGGAAAAAAAGGGCGACACCCAGGTGGAGGGAGACCTTGGCATCGCCCCGATAGCCGCAGCCCTGATGATACAGGTGGAGGGAGACCTGCATCGTTACAAGGGTGCAGCGGACAACCTATCGAAGATACATGTCGGAACTAAGGCTTTTAAAACTTTAGCCGATTACAGGAGTTTCGTGCCGTCTTTTTTTAGGTTATGTAGCCCCGACCTATGACTTGCTCCTGCAATTTGTGTGACAGACGGCGAGGCGCCGCGATCGCCGCCCTTTGCTTTTGGTTACATATTGTCCGTGATGCCGTGGCGCCGGTCGGAAACAACCCGAACGCGGCGCCTGCCACGACCCACGTCCGCCCGGAGACACCGGGAAAAGCAACTCACATCCCTTGAGCTACGAAAAGTCGGCGTCTTTCAGACGGTATACGACACAGGCGACCGTCCTTGGTGCGCCTGTTTAACCTTTGTCTATGCAGATGTATCGTCTTTGGGTCTCGCCGGCGGACTATCTCCGCCAGTGCATCGCTTAGCTGCACCCATGCGACGTCCCGCAGCTGAAGCATTTGTAACAGTTCCCGTTACGAACTGTAATAGCGCCGCAGACGTCGCACGGCGGCGCATCCTGCTGGTAATGCGAGAAGTACTGATCGATCCGTTGGATCCGATTGGGGAGTTGGTCGCCGAGTGTCTCAGTGACGGCGGGCTGGGGCGTTGCGGCTGGTTGGGTCGCCCCGGCGTTGTCGGATCCGACGTAGGTACCGGGAAACATTGCGCCGACAGGCCGTTCGGCCTCCATACCAGAGGCCTGGTCGGCGCGCACTACCGGCTCCGAGGAGTCGTCCTCCTTGACTGCCTCGGCAGCTGACTGGGTGGAAACCTGATGTGTGGCGGCATCCTGACTGTTTGGAAGGTTGTTTTTGCGATGATCTTCGAGGTACGTCAGGTCCAGCCAGCGAAAGATGTAGTCCACAATGCTCTTGGCGAAGGGGATATCCGGGTTTCTTGTCATGCCGCTCGGCTCAAAACGCTGGTACGAGAACTTCTTGACCAGCGCTTCAAGCGGCACGCCAAACTGCAGGCACAAGCTGATGGCGGTAGCAAAGGCATCCATCATTCCGCCTACTGTCGAGCCTTCTTTGGCCATTGTGATGAACAACTCTCCCGGCCTGCCGTCCTCTTCGTAGAGTCCTACGTTGAGGTAGCCCTCATGGCCGGCGATGTCGAACTTATGCGTGCATGACGGGCGCGTGGCAGGGAGCCTATGCCTGTGCGGCGTCCGCCGAATCTCTTCCAACTCCTGCATACTGATTGTCAACAGTGTTCCGGAGGCCTTGTCGGCCTTGTCGTTTTTGGTCACGTTGAGCGGCTGCGTTCGTTTGGACCCGTCGCGGTAGATGGCCACGGCCTTTAGCCCGAGCTTCCACCCTTCGATGTACACCTGTGTAATCTCGTCGGCGGTTGTCTCTTTCGGCATGTTGACCGTCTTGGAGATCGCCCCCGACAAGAAAGGCTGAACCGCGCCCATCATTCGGATGTGTCCCATGTAATGAATACATCTGTGCCCATTGGCGGGTTTGAAGGCGCAATCGAAGACATCGAGGTGATCGGTGCTGATGTGCGGGGCGCCTTCGATAGTGTCGTGTTCTTCGATGAACTCCAGGACCTCTGCGATTTCCCCCTTGGAGTATCCGAGCCGTTGCAGCGCCAGCGGGACGGTTCGGTTGATGATCTTGAACAGGCCACCGCCGGCTAACTGCTTGTACTTGACCAGTGCATGGTCCGGCTCGACGCCGGTCGTGTCGCAGTCCATCATGAACCCGATCGTCCCGGTCGGCGCCAGGACGGTGGTCTGGGCGTTTCGATACCCCATTTGCTTCCCGGCCCCCAGGGCCTGATCCCAACGAGCCATCGCTGCGCTGCGCAGCTCGGGCGGGCAGTGCTGTTCACTGATGGTCTGGGCGGCTTGGCGATGCATGTCGATGACGCCGAGCATTTCCTGGCGGTTCTTTGGGAACTGGGGGAAGGTTCCCAGCCGGCTGGCCAGCTCGGCGCTGGTGGCGTAGGCGGTTGCGGTCATCAGGGCCGTGACGCCTGCGGCGGTAGCGCGGCCGGCGTCGCTGTCGTAAGGTAAGCCCATCAACATAAGCAGCGCCCCCAGATTTGCATATCCCAGGCCCAGGGCGCGGAAGTCGTGGGAGTTTCGGCAAATCCGCTCGGAGGGGTAGCTGGCGTGATCGACGAGGATCTCCTGCGCGATGACGAAGGTTCGCACGGCTGAGGCGAACTTCTGGACGTCGAAGACGCCGTTCTCCAGGCGGAACTTCATAAGGTTCAGGCTGGCGAGGTTGCAGGCGCTGTCGTTGAGGAACATGTACTCGCTGCAGGGATTTGACGCGCAGATCTCGCCGTTCGTCGGGCAGGTGTGCCAGCGGTTGATCGTCGTGTGGTACTGGATGCCCGGATCGCCGCAGACGTGCGTCCCTTCGGCGATCAGTTCCAGCAACTCCTTGGCGCGATGTTTGACCAGCGGCTTGCCCGTGGTCACCGCGTATGTCTGCCAGTCATCGTCATCCAGGGCCGCCTGCATGAACTCGTCGGTCACCCGGATCGAAAGGTTGGCGTTCTGGAACATAATCGAGGCGTAGACCTCGCCGTTGAACGAACCGTCGTACCCGGATTCGATCAGCGCCCAGGCCTTTTTCTCCTCGCGCATCTTGCATTCGATGAACTCTTTGATGTCCGGGTGGTCGCAGCGGAGCGACTGCATTTTGGCAGCCCGTCGCGTCTTGCCGCCCGAGCGGACCACCGCGGCGATCTGGTCGTAGATGCGCATGAAGCTGAGGGGCCCCGACGGGCTGCCGCCACCGGAGAGCTTCTCCTTGGAGCTTCGCAGCGTGGAAAGATCCGTCCCGGTACCGGAACCGTACTTGAAGAGCATCGCCTCGGCGCCGGCGAGGCGCATGATGTCTTCCATCGAGTCGTCGACGGACTGAATGAAGCACGCCGACGTCTGCGGAAATTCATAGCTGCGGAGCGTGCGCGTGGGGTGGTTCAGCTCGGGGTCCCAGTGGTAATTCCCCTCCGACCCTTCGATCCCCGACTGGTGGTACAGCCCGACGTTGAACCAAACCGGCGAGTTGAACGCGCCGTACTGGTTGACACACAGATACGTCAGTTCCTGGTAGAATCGTTCGCCGTCTTCGGCCGAGGCGAAAAGCCCGTCTTGGGTGCCCCAGTCGGCGATGGTGCGGCAGACGCGGTGGAGGAGGTACTTGATGCTGGTTTCGCGTTCGTCCGTGGCGATGTCGCCGTAGAAGTATTTACTGGCGACCACGTTTATCGCCAACTGGGTCCATTCGTCGGGGACCTCCACGTCACGCTGTTCGAATATGACGCCCCCCTTCTCGTCGGTAACTCGAGCGCAGCGTTTCTCCCAATTGATCTGTTCGAACGGGTGCTCCCCCGGCGTCGAGAACACCTGCTCTATAGTCAGCCCGTCTTGAGCGCACCGAAACCCACCAACTCCATCCGATGAGTCGGGACGTTCAGGGCTACCGACTACTTCCTGCGTACTCATCGAGGCGCTCCCAACCACAAAGGACTGATTCCCTCGAACCCGTAGCGCACAAAAAACAAAGGCGAATCAGCGGCTGTAAACCAAAGAAAAAAGGAACCCGAAGCGCAGCTTCTCCTTTATTGCAACACTCCTAAAACTGAGCCTCATCTACCGAGTCTGAAATGACGAATATAGAAAGTAGTAACTACATGTAGGGGCGTCAAGATAGAAATCGACAAAATATTGTGATTCACTTTAAGTTTTTACCTTCGGCTAGGTTGGGAGCCGGCAAAAAAACTTCCCACAGCTATCAACACCTAACGCTATACTAACATTCGGGTGGCTACTTGTCAAGGGAGTCGTAGATATGGGGGCGCCACGAGGTAAGCCCTACTACCTGTTGGTTTCTGTTGGTAATTTCTGGACGGCGGGCTGGATGCAGGCCGTTGAGAGGCGAACAGCGGTGTGAACTCGGGCAGAACGGATCAGCGCGGTAGGCTTGACAGATGGTGCGGACGGGGGACTTGGCGACGCAGGGCGGCGGTGCGGGGGACATGGTGCCTTGGGCTGCGGCCGCGCCGCCAACTTGGCAGATCCTTACGGCCTGAGCGTGTTGAGACTATGCTCTGCAATGGTGTGACGATTCGCGCGTGGAGGATTGGATGCGACAGTACGGGGGTATGTGGGTTGTAAGATGGCTCGCCGGGGTTATAATGCCATAACGTCGGCGTGCAGCGCGCACGAAGGCCCGAACGTTGGTTGTTGAGGGAACATTTATGAGTGATGAGACGAATGTACCTGACGGGATCGGCGAGCAAGTTCGCGGTGTCATCGAGACAATTCGCCCTATGCTGCAAGGGCACGGTGGCGATATCGAGTTGGTCGGTGTTGACGAGGCGACTGGTGTTGTCTCGGTAAGGCTGCAGGGCGCCTGTCGTGGGTGTGCCGGAGCGATGATGACGTTGAAGATGGGTGTGGAACGCCATCTGAAGGAACAGATCCCGGAGGTTACCGAGGTCGTCGCCGTAGAATGATTCGTCGTCGCAGGCGATGCTTTTTAGGTAAGGCATCGTCGATGCAGGGCGGCGACGCCAGGCGACTCCGCGCCCGCCCCGTGCTGCACAGACAAGCGTTAAGTGCTCTAGGGTTTTCGCATGATCGTCATCATCGACAACTACGACAGCTTCACCTACAACCTCGTACAGCGGATCGGCGAGTTGGGGTCGGATCACCAGATCCGGGTGTTCCGCAACGACAAGATCGAACCGGACGCCGTCCAGACCCAGTGCGCCCCCACGCACTTAATCATATCACCGGGCCCATGCACGCCTAACGAAGCCGGCTCTAGCTGTGATTTCATTCGGCACTTCCATGGGCGAATACCGATTCTCGGAGTCTGTCTGGGCCATCAGTGCATCGGGCAGGTTTTCGGCGGTCGCGTTGTGCGGGCTGGTAGGCTGATGCACGGAAAGACGAGCGAAATCCGCCACGACGAAAAGACGATTTTCTCAGGGCTGGACAACCCGTTCGCCGCAACTCGCTACCACAGCCTCATCGTGGACCCGACCGGGCTGGATCCGGACTTCGAACAGACCGCCTGGACCGTGGACCGCAACGAGCTGATGGGGCTGCGCTGTAAGACGCACCCCACGGAAGGCGTGCAGTTTCACCCGGAAAGTTTCCTGACGGATGCTGGGCATAAGCTGCTGGAGAACTTCCTGAGCCTTTGATGTTCTGTTGCGGGACAAAGGGCGGAACAGGCGTTGTTGGTGGCACAGCTTTTTGGGTTGTGCGGTGCCCCCTCGAAAGCCCGTGCCACCAGTAGGGCCTCCCGCTGGGTAGGTCAGTGTGTCAAAATCAGCTTGTGCCGCTCTTGAGTGAACAAGGAGCCTGATCGTGACAATGTTGGTTCAAATAACAGCCGTCGCAACGGTGGTGTTGGCGGTTTGCCTGCAGTCTGCCAGGTCGGCCGATCCTTCCGTTACTCATGCCGAAAAAATTCCGTTGGTGCGTAAACCGCATCCGGACCACGAGAAGTATCTCGGCTGGCCGGGTATTGAGTGGATGGAACGGAACAACGTTAAGATACGGACGGTGGAAAGGCAGACCAAGCAGCGTTTTCGTGCCGCCCGGGACATCCCCGCCGCCAAGAACTGGCGGGCGATCCGCTTTGTGGGGACTGAAGCGGTTGGCGAGGTCAACTGGTCACCGGCCCTGCTTGTGAAGGTGCGCCACACAAAGCCCGACGCGATCAACATAGCGAAGCGCGGGTTGCTGATCGACAGGCACATCAACCCGAAAGCCCACTTCAAGAACACCCCGCTGGTGACACGCAACGCCACAGGCCGGGATGAAGCCGTCGACGGCGTGGCCGTCTCGATCGAGTCGATGCCCGGCGGGCGGCTTTACGTCGAAGGCGACGGGAAGACGGTCCATCAGCGCGACTGGGATTTTCTCGTCAAGACACGCAACAGGATCTGGGCACAGAGCGGGATCAAGGATTCCGATCCGACCTTGAAGAAGCTCAAAGCACTCGCCGACTACGTCCGCCAGAGGCAGTATCTTTCGCACTGGTCGTATTCGGTCCATCCCGTCGACTACCTGACGTACGCGACCTATTGCACCGGGCGGGCCAATGCGATGATGGGCCTCGCCAGTACGATGGGCCTGCGCATCCGCAGCATCAACCATTCGCGCCATTCCATGTGCGAGGTGCTCGTCGACGGGAAGTGGTACTTCATCGAGAACTCATCCGGCCAGCGGTTTACGGTCGCCGAGGGGAACTTCATGGAGCTGGTCGCCGCCCCGGATAAGGTTAAGGCTTACGGCTCCGGTAAGGTGAGCAACGGGTTCGCCTGGATGGACACCAGCGGGGAGGAGCTTGTCAAGATCGGCCCGCTGATGGTGCTGTCGGCCGATCAGTGGAAAATGAACTGGGCCGGCGGGGGGCTGGCCCTGCCAACGATGTTCCAGACCCTCGAGAGCGGGTATGGCGTCTCGGTGTGCATGGATGGCAATTCCGTCCGAGCGTTGTATCCCAAGGCCGAGACGTACTACCTTAAGGAAAGCCCCCAGACCGGTATGTACACGGTGGCGGGAAAGTATGGGTGGTGGCATTCGTATGTTTACCTTAAGCCCGGCCAAGCCGTGCGACGCAAGGTGTATCTGGGCAAATTGCATGACGAGGCCAGCCCTGTGACGCGAATTGAGCTGGGGATCCTCCTGTCGCCAGGATCGCTGAAGAACTTCCCCGATTACGGCGGCGACCTGTATATTCGTATCAACGGCCGCGTGAGGCGGTTCGAGTGGGCGGGCCTGGACTGGCGGGCCGAGACGGTTAAGGTCCCCATCCCCTACGAGGTCGGATACATGATGAACCCCGCGGGCCTGAAGTATGTCGAATACGACCAGCTCCGTATAGGGATGGGTACGTGGGGCCTGAAAGAGAACCAGATAAACACGTTTGAGTTCGGTCTCTCAGGCCCGCGCGGCGCTGGGATAGGTGTGATGATCTTCCCCGATCCGGTCCTGCCGTATAATTCCGCCTACGCCGGCGGCACCGGCGCACCACAGACGAACTTTACAATAGTTCCCGACCACATCTGCGAGATGGTCGAGCCGAACTACGCCGCTTTCCACTCACAAGTGCCCCACGTTGTGAAAGTCGACTGGCCGAAGGTCGGTAAACAGGAGCAGGCCGAATGAATAAGCTTCCGTCTCTTATCCTTGCGATCCTAGCAGGTCATGCTTGCTGCTTCGCCCAGGAGAATCAAAAAATGAAATCGCCAGCCGTCGATGCGGGCATCGAGGATCTTCAAGTAGGCGGGCGCGAGATTCAGCGCCTCTGGTGGGAAAACGACAAGCTGCTGTTCGCCCTGTCCGGGGCGGGTGTGGTGGATGTCTACGCCAAGACTGACCCGCGGCGGATCGGCCGGGAGGTCTTTACGGGCGCAACCGATGAGGCGCGAGCGCCGAAGCACCCGAACCTGATCGCCCTGACGCCGCAGGGCGAAACCTGCGGCGCCGCTGCGTGGGTGTGTTCCGTTGATGCTGCAAACCGCAAGAAGCTCCTGCGGCCGTGGGGATACAATAGCTTCACCAACGACGCTCGCAGGGCAGGTTACGGTGCGCGGACCGCCTTTCAGGCCCGACGACCCAGGGAGGGCAAGATCTACTGCGATGCGGTGCTGGCGAACATAAAGACGCGGGCCGGACCGGTCCATGCGTTCCTGGCGTTCGACACGCGGCCCGGCGAAAATTTCATCAGGATGCGCCTCGGATCTCCGGATCGGTTGTATCGCCGGCGCGGCAGCGACCCTCAGGCCGAGAAGTTCAAGAACTTCCGCATCGGAATCGGGATGGCTAAGTTGCCCGGGGAAAAGGCCGTCCGGCGCGGTGATAATTACATTGCCATCTTCGCCGATAACCCATCGGGTGAGGCGACCAAGGTCGCCTTGGCCCTCGTCTACGACAAGACCAACTACAAGGGCTACATCGAAACTACGCAGGATGGGGGTAATCGCGCAGTGTATTTCGCCTACGAACCACGAAAGAACTTTAGCATCCGCATGTGGCTTGTTGTCGGCTCGGACATTGACGGTTCGGCCAGCAGCGCCACTCAGTGGGAAAAGTACGTCAAGGGCTTGGCTGGAAAGTTCCAAGCAGCTCTGCCGACGCCTTAAGGGCCCTCACAATCCATCCCTTCGCACGGCCTGGAACCTGGTCGTCGCGGGGCTGGCGGCGGCGTTGGTCCGTTATTCTGACTTGTCGAACGCTGCTTGAACGGCTTGGGCGATGTGCTGTGCGGTGAGGCCAACCAACTCAAGAGTCGCCTCGGGGGTCTTGGCGCTTTTTGGGATGTTCTGTACGTGCAGTGACTGGACCATTACCCCAAAGTCTGACTTCGCGGCGGCGGCGGTGATCTCGTCGGCGAATCCGCCCAGGTAATTGTCCTCGACCACCAGGATCTGCCCGCGGCAATCGTCGCCGATCTGGAGAATGCTATCTGTCTGCAGGGGCATGGAGTATGCGTCGATCAAGCTGGGCGACAAGCCGGCTTGTTCTTCCAGGATGTGGCAGGCCTGGCGGGCGACGTGGACCATATACCCGCTGGCGACGATCGCCACGTCCTCCCCGTCGATCAGGTGCTTGAAGCCGCCCACCTCGAAGGTCTCGGACTGTTCGTAGATAAACTCCACGTCCGGGCGGTGTGTCCGCATGTAGCAGAAGCCCTCGATGTTGGCCATCAGCTCGGTAAGCTTAAACGCGCTTACCGCGTCTGACGGTTGGAACACCACGGCGCCGCTCTTGCCGTCCACCCGCCGCGAGTGTGCCAGCGCACGCATGAAGGCGAGGTCCGGTAAGCCCATTTGGCTGGGTCCGTCCGCCGCCAGCGATACGCCCGCGTGCGACCCGCACATCTTGATGTTTGCGTTGGTGATCACAGCCATCTCGACCTGGTCGTAGCTGCGGACCAGGAACTTCGCGAAGCTGGAGACAAACGGGATCTTCCCCGCCGCCGCCAAGCCCGCCGCGGTCGAGATCATGTTCTGTTCGGCGATGCGGGCCTCAAAATACCTGTCCGGGTATTTCTTGGCGAACAGATCGGCGAAGGTGGAGTTCTTCACGTCCCCGTCCATGGCTACGATCCGCTCATCGGCGCCTAAAGCCGCCAGTGCAGCACCGTAAGCCCGCCGTGTGGCCAAGTTCTTAGCTTCAAGCTGCGCGTCGAATCCGACACTCGCCAGCGCCTCGGCGAAATCGCCCGCCGATATGACCCCGCCGGTCGGGATCTCGACTCGCTCGGGACGTGTTACTTCGATGGCCGGTACGTCTTCGGCCTCAGCGACGTCCAGCTCGCCCGCCTTTGCGTCCAGGTCGGCCAGGGCCTGTTCGAGCTGATCTTCCTTTAGGGGTTTACCGTGACAGGTGGGTTTCTGAAGCTCGGTGACGCCCCATCCCTTGACGGTTCTTGCGACGATGGCGATGGGTTTGTCCGTCACCTCAGCTGTCAAAGCCGCCAGCAGCTCGTCCCAGTTGTGCCCGTCGATCGGAATCACTTGGTACCCAAAGGCTTCCAGCTTGCGCGCCAGCCCGTCGGCCGACTGCTGCTGGGATACGTAGTCGCTCTGCGCTTGTCCGTTGCAATTGAATATCGCGCGCACGGAGGTGAGCTTATGGTCGATGATGAAGTCCAGTGCCTCCCAGACCTGTCCCTCGCGGGCCTCGCCGTCCCCGCAGATGCAGAAGATCTTCTTGTCGATCCCGTCCAGCCGGGCAGCACACGCCAGACCCGCCGAAATCGACAGCCCCTGACCTAGCGAGCCGGTGGCTGCGTCGAAAAACGGAAAGCCGATCGCCGGGTTGGGATGTCCGTCCAGCACGCTATCCGCCTCGCGCAGTGTCAGGGCGTCGTCGAAGCTTAGCTCGGACGGCCGATTTTCCGTACCGACAAACCCGCCCACGTCGCAGTAGGCCGCGTAGATGGCCGGGACGGCGTGGCCCTCCGACAGCACCAGCCGATCGGAGGCGTTGTTCCAGGGGTTCTTGGGGTTATATCGCATGATGCGATACATCAGCGCGGTGGTGATATGCAGTATCGACAGGGCGCTGGAGGGATGCCCGCTACCGGCCTGCGTGCACATCTTGACGATTTGCTTTGCTAACTTGATGACCTTGCGGTCAAGGTCCTTGTACTGGGTCATAATGATCTCCCGATTCGCCGTAATCGGCAAAGGGCAGTACCCTACCGAAATGACTGGGCGAACGCAAGGTCAAACCCGGCGCCGGATAGTGGCGCAAGTGGCGCAAAGTCTCGGGCGATCTGCGGATGGTGTGCTTTTGCGCTTGTGGCTAAGCGCCGGGGAAGATGCCAGCTATCTCGGACAGGGATGTCACGCCTTGGTTGACCTTCTCGAGTGCAGCTTCCAGCAGGCTCTGGATGCCTCCCTGGCGGGCGCCGCTGGCTATTTGGGAGGCGCTTGCGCCGCTGCGGATCGCGGCGGATACCTCCGGCGCCATGAACATCACCGAGAAGATCCACACCCGGCCGACGTAGCCCGTATCTGCGCAGCGGGGACACCCGACGGGTTCGAAGGTAGGTCCTGTCAGCTTATCGGCCGGGATTCCAAGCTGCTCGGCGAGATCCGCCGGCGGGGTTCCCTGTCTCTTGCACTGCTCGCAAAGCGTCCGCGCACTTGCTTGGGCAACGACGCCCAGCAGCGCCGATGACAGCGGCCATGGCTCCAAGCCCATCTGCCCTAGCAGCTCTACGGCCTGTGGTGCGTCGGGGGCAGCTGCGCCTAGCAGCACCATCCGCCCATCCAGTGCAGCTTCCATCGCCGCGGTCGCCGTTGTGGGATCGCGAAGCTCGCTTATCAGGATTACGTCCGCGTCTGCTGCCGCGACGGCCTGGGCGGCTGAGGCGAAGGTGAAACCCGCCGCCGGATCGACCTGCGACTGGGTCACACCCTCGATATCCAAGGCGGCGTCCTTTGTGACGGCTGTGAAGTTCCGCCCGCTGCGATCCAGTTCGCCAAGCATGGCGTGGAGGGTTGCAGTCGTGCTGGTTGGGTTCAGGCTGGCTGCGACGATCAGCCCGCTGGGACGGGCGAGGAACCGGCGGATTTGCGACAGGTCGGTATCGGCCAGGCCCAGTTCACCTAGCTTAGGGAGTGCAATTTTGGGGTCGACAATGCGGATCGTCAGCTTCTCACCGGTGGTGATGGGGCAGGTCGCCACGTGCAGTTGTATCTGTCTGCCCTGCTCGTCGATGCTGAACTTACCGGTCTGGGGTCTGTCGCAGACATCTGTTTGGATCGCGGCCAGCGACTTGAGGTGTGCTATCAGTGCCCCTTCCAGTCCGGCCGGCAGGTGGGTTTTGAAGTTGGCCTTGTCCTGAAGCACTCCGTCGATCCGCAGCTGCAGGGACAGCCCTTCGGCGCTCGGGGCCAGATGCATGTAACTAGCCTGGTGAGCGATTGCATCGCGCAGGACCGCTTCAATAACTTGTGCGGCGGCCTCTTGTCCACCTCCGGTGGCGGTCGGGGCCGTCGCCGGTGCCGGTGTTAACTTAACCTCGGGTCTGGGGGGTTCTGTTTGGGGTTTTGCTGATTCCCCCGACACTATACCGGCCGGTGTAGCGGGTTCCGGCTCGGCGGCGGGCGCGATTGGTTCGCCCTGGGGTGCTTCGGTCAGTTCAATTTGCTGTGAGTCTTCGGACTGACTTGTCCCCTCGGGCGCCGCAGGAGTTTTCCCGGTGATCTCGGCAGCTAGCTCTTCGACGGGGTCGACAGTTTCGGTTTCTGGTTCGGGGGGTGTGGGTGGAGGCGTCTGCGGTTCGGTTGGTACCTCCGACTCGGCGGGCTCGCCTTGCTCGGTGAGCTTGGTAAGAGCCGGCCTTTCCCCCGGGGTGGCGGCTGCGTCCGATTCTGCCCCCTCGCGCAGGACCGCCTTGGCCATTACCTCTTCGATGTCGATCCCGCGCTTCTTGAGGAACGTCACCAGGTGCTTCTCCGTGATTCGGATCTGCTCGTCCGGGAGGCGCTTGAACTGCAGCTCTCCGTTGCGGATCCAGCGCGCGACAGTACCGGGCGTGACGCCCAGAAGGTTGGCTACTTGGTATGTGTTGTGCAACCTTTCAGCCAAGATCCATCCTCCGTTCCTCACACTCCCATCCCACGCTCAGACCCCTGTTTGAAACCCAGCTCCCCGCCGCGACCGGAACGGGGCTGGACAATCCTAGGTGTAATAGCTTTCCCGTTGCGTTCGTCGGGGCTGTATTGTTGCAGGGAACCGCATGGCTGTCAAACACAAACCCCGCCCATTGATGCCTTATCTAGTGGGGGCGGCGTAATCTCGCCGGGCCAGGTACACTTTCGCCTGCTTGTACGTTCGCCAAGGCCTCGGGGGGTGGTACAGGCGTTCCGTAGCGGGGTTGGACTGGTAGAGTTCTTCGAGGCTGTGCGCGTTGTCTACGATCAGCAGTGCGCGGCTGCAATCGCTGTGTCGGTAGTCGACGAAACCCGTGCCCCACTTACCGTCCAGCAGTGCGTAGTATTGCAATGGCGGCCAGTTTGGTACGTCCCAGTTCCAAAGGATGGCGGTTCGCCCATCGGCGAGCCGGCCCGCATCTTGGATGATCTGTCTGGCCTCGACGAGCGTGTCGCGATCCTCGCTTATCAGATAGGTCCGTCTACCCATCAGCCAAGCTGACTGCCCGACGGCGACGGCGATCAGTAAACTCACCAGCAGTATCCAGGTGCGGCGCGCCGTATTGGTCCAGCCCGCCCCACCCAACTCGGACAGGCCCACAGCCGCTGATACCAGAACCACCGGCAGCAGGAACAACCAGACCCGCGGAAACGGCACGACCCGCTGGATTAGGGCCGCCAAGGCGAGCAGGACCAGCCCGCCCGCAGGTACCAGCCAAAGCACGCGCCTCCGGCGGATACCGATCACCATGCTTGCGATAAGCCCCAGGATAATCAGGCCCAGCAATAAACCTGGGGCGTCTCGCGTCCAGTCGGCCAATGTCTGCCCGGCCGCTGCGGGTAAGTGGGCGATCACCTCTTGAAGGGGGCGCGGCGTGACGAACCGGTTCGCCAGAATCGCCCCGAGGCCGCTGACTCGTACCGCAGGAAGGTAGAAGACCCCGGTTAGTACGCCCACAGCGGCCAGCGACATCAGCAGTCGCCCTATCGCCACTGGCCTATGACCTTCCGCCGCGGGCGCCCAAATGCTTTGCAACACGATCACCGCTGCGAAGATCCCTATTGGATACAGCATCACGGGTATTGTGCACAGGCCGGCGGCTGAAATTATTGCAAAGGCGACCCAGGCGCGACGTCGGCGGGGATTTTCCAGGATGCTTACGGTGCAGCAGCCCATCAGCAGCGTCGCCAGGCAGATTATCGAGTACCCTCGCGCGTTTGCGGAGTATTCCACCAACAGGCTGGATGCTCCTACGAACCCAGCCGCCAGAAGCCCCGCCACTTCCCGCCTGCTGGCTCTGCGGGCGAACTCCGCCGCTGCCGGTACCAGCGCCACGCCCGCCAGGAAGGCCGGGGCCCGTATGACCGGCGGGGCGATGCTGCCGGTATAGGTCATCAGGTGCACCAGCAGGGTATGCAGCAGATGGTTGTTGGGAGCGGAATAGTTGAACCATGCGGCGGCCCTGGCCGGCAGGGCAAACATCAACAGGCTGAACGATTCATCGTATCGCATCGGGTGGTCCAGCCGCACCGCGCGCAGCACCGCCGCCGCCCCCGTTATCGCCAGCAGCGCCAGAAGGTACGTCCACGCAACAGGGCGTCTGGGCCCTGTCTCGCCAAGCGCCCACCCGCCCGCCACGTCGGTCGTCTTGGTCCCTGTACCGGTCATGGGTCTTTCAACACCTTTCAACACTTTTTAACACTATGATGTAAGCGGCCGCGCATTTCCAGCGGCTGTCGGGGTGCTTCGGGCGGGCGTTGCGCCGGGAAGCGTAAGCTTCTCGCTGTTGAAGAGGGTTATTGGCGCGTAGAATACAAGAACCGTCCGGCGGGTATTGATTGTGAAGTCTTTAGTCAAGCACAAACAGGCCATAGAAGACCTATACGCGCGGTCCCACCGGCGAAGTTGGGTTCACCCCGATCCGCTGGAGTTTCTCTACAGATACGGCGAGGTTGGCGACAGGGAAGTGGCGGGGTTGGTCGCTGCTGTCCTTGCATACGGGCGGGTTGGGCAGATCCTGCGTAGCGTTTCGGTTGTGCTTGATCGGCTGGGCCCCAGTCCCAGGGACTTCCTGCTGGGCGCCTCTATGGTACGGGTGCGGCGGACGTTGGCCGGTTTTAGGCACCGTTTCAGCACTGGGGCACAGCTGGCGGGGCTGTTGGAGGCGATGCGATCGGTGATTCGCCAATACGGGTCGCTTCAGGCGTGTTTCCTGACCCGCTTGCACCAGGAAGACCAAACCGTTCTTGCGGCGCTGACGGCGTTTGTCGGGCGGTTGGACGAGGCGGCGGGCGGTCTGTGCGGGCATCTGCTGCCGGACCCGGCCAAGGGCAGCGCATGCAAGCGATATCACCTTTACCTGCGGTGGATGGTCCGCTGCGACGAGGTGGATCCCGGCGGGTGGGAGCAGGTCGGTCCGGAAAGGCTGATAGTCCCGATGGACACGCACATGCACAGGATCGCGCTGGCGCTGGGCGCTACGCGGCGAAAGACGGCTGATCTGCGAGCGGCCCTGGAGACCACCGACGCGTTTAGAACTATTTCCCCCCACGACCCGGTGAAGTATGATTTTACGTTGACACGGCTGGGGATTCACCCCGCTGCTGACGAGCAGGCGTTTCTCGCTCGCTGCGGCGTTTTGGAGGTGTGACGGAACATGATTGAGACGCTTGGGAAGATCGCGATTGAGTTTTGGGGTGTCCTGGGTGAGATGGCCCCCTACCTGCTGTTTGGTTTTTTCATGGCCGGGGTCTTTTCCGTGCTGATCTCGGAGTCGCTGGTGGAAAGACACTTGGGCGGCTCGGGGTTTTTCCCGGTTGTAAAGGCGGCGGCGTTCGGGGTCCCGCTGCCCTTGTGTTCCTGCGGTGTGATTCCCGTAGCTGCGTCGCTGCGGCGGGCTGGGGCGTCGAAGGGGGCGACGACGGCGTTCCTGATGGCCACCCCGCAAGACGGCGTCGACAGCATCATGGTTACGTTCAGCTTGCTGGGGCCGGTTTTCGCGATCTTCAGGCCTGTGGCGGCGCTGATAAGCGGGGTGATCGGCGGCGGTCTGGTTTCAATGTTGGATAGAGACGACCAGGTCGACGCAACCAACCTCAAGCAGTCCGACGACGCATCCTTCGCCGATAATGGGCGAGGGAAGCTCTACCGGGCGATGCGGTACGGATTCGTCGTCCTTCCCGGCGATATCGGTAAGGCGCTTCTTATCGGTCTGGTGATAGCCGCCCTTATCTCAGCGGTCATTCCCAAGGATTACTTCGGTAATCTTCTGCCTCCCGGGTGGGGGCAGATGATCGTGATGATGCTGGCGGGTATTCCCGTTTACGTCTGTGCGACCGCCTCCGTGCCGATCGCCTGGGCGCTGATCGCCGCTGGGGTCTCGCCGGGGGCTGCACTGGTGTTCCTGATGACCGGACCGGCGACGAACGCAGCTACGTTGATTACAGTCTGGAAGGTCATGGGCCGGCGGACTGCGATAATCTACCTCGCCACGGTGGGTATCAGCGCGTTAGCGGCGGGCGCTGTGCTTGACTGGGTGTACACGGGGATGGAAATTCCGGCGGCCGGCAGTGCGATGTGGATGTTGCCTCACTGGGTCAAACTGGCCTCGGCGGTGGGTGTACTGGCGATCCTGGGCGTCGCGATCTTTCGGCCGATGTTCACCAAAAGGAGCCCCGACGCCAGCGAAGCGCCTAGTATGATGAGGATGATGAAGGTTAAAGGGATGACGTGCAGCCATTGCGCCGATACCGTCCGGCGGGCTTTGCTGGGTTGTCCGAACGTGGTTTCTGCGGAAGTGGATTTGCGCAGCGGTACGGTACGGGTCGGTGGAGATAATGTGGACGCTGAAGCATTGGCTGAGGCGGTCCGACAGGTCGGGTATGAGATACAGGACACGAGCGATACGAACTAGTGCACTTTAAGGTTAAATGTTCCGGTGATCCCCGGGCGAGGACAAGGCTGACAAGGAAAGGAAGAAGCGAAAATGGCTTGGACAATAGTCTTAGGTGCCGGCGTTGGCGCTGTGCTTGGGTTCCTGACTGGAAGGTCCCGCAAGTGCGGGACGGGCGCCTGCTCGCTGACGACAGGGCCGATTGTCGGGGCGATCAGCGGGGCGCTTTTGGGTGGTATTGTCGTAGTTGCGTTTGTGAGTTCCGGCTGTCGGTCGGCTCGTCCATTGCCCGAACAACTGTCCGAACAACACGGCGACGTTGAGCTCATTAAAACGGCTGAGCAGTTTGATAGCACCGTCCTGGCGGGCACGACGCCGGTTGTGGTGGACTTCTTCGCCGACTGGTGCCCGCCGTGTAAGGTCCTTGCGCCCATCCTCGAGTCGCTGGCCCAGGATTACACGGGCCGGGCGAAGTTCGTGAAGGTTGACGTGGATGAATCGAAGGACTTGGCCGGGCGGTACAAGATTGAGGCCTTACCGACCGTGGTTTTGTTCTCCGGTGGCGGGGAGGTTCACAGGTGGGTCGGGCTTCAGGAGGTCGACCGGTACCGCCAGGTAATCGATTCGCACCTTACCGAGTCCGGAAAGGATAAGTGAATGATGCAACAACCCGGGCGCGTGACAATGAAAGGCAAACCGCTGCGGCTCCTTGGGACGCCGCCGGAAGTTGGCCGCCCGGCGCCGGACTTTACGGCCGTGGCTAATGACCTGTCGGAAGTGAAACTATCGGACTTTCGCGGGAAGGTGGTGGTGATCTCTGTCGTCCCGTCGCTGGATACCAGAGTTTGTGATCTGCAGACGCGGCGGTTCAACGAAGAGGCCGCCAAGCTGAGCGGTGACGTGGTGATCCTGACGATCAGCATGGACCTGCCATTTGCCCAGGCCCGCTGGTGCGGCGCCGCCGGGGTCGAGGCGGTCCAGACGCTGTCGGACCACCGGGAGGCGGCCTTTGGGACCGCCTATGGCGTGCTGATAGAAGAGCTGCGATTGCTGGGAAGGTCGGTCTTTGTGGTGGATCGGGTCGGGGTGCTTAGGTATGTCCAGCGGGTGCAAGAGCTGGCGAACGAGCCGGACTATGATGAAGCGCTGGCGGCGGTCCGTGAACTGCTCTGAATCCCACCGGCATCTCATTTAGCCGGGCGGTTCTGTGCGCTCTTGGCGACGGCGGCGCGGCGGTTGACCAGCTTGATTGCAAGCGATATAGCCGCGATGAGGCTGCCCGGGTCGGCCCGGTTCTTTCCCGTGATGTCAAAAGCCGTCCCGTGGTCCGGCGCGGTGCGGATAAGCGGAATCCCAAGCGTCAGGTTCACCGCCTCCCGCCAGGCAAGCAGCTTGATAGGGATCATCCCCTGATCGTGGTACATCGCCACAACGCAGTCGAACTTCCCTTCCAAGGCCTTGAGGAACAATGTATCAGCCGGGAACGGACCTTTCACGTTGATCCCGGCCTCTGTGGCCATGAGGATCGCCGGTGATATGATGCGACTCTCTTCGTCGCCGAAGCTTCCGGCCTCGCCCGCGTGGGGGTTCAGGGCTGCGACGGCGATACGCGGGCGCTCGATCTCGAACATTTCTCGCAGGGCCGAATCGGCTAGATCGATCGGGTTAAAGATGCACCCGATCGTGAAACGGTTACGGACTGAGAACAACCCCTGGTGGATCGTCGCCAACACCACCTTTAGCTGCGGGGCGACGAACATCATCGCCACGTACTTGGACTTGCACTTCTTCGCCAGCAGCTCCGTGTGGCCGGGGTACTGGCGATACCCGGCCATGTGCCACGACGTCTTGGAAATAGGTGCGGTCACGAGCGCGTCGATGAAGCCTTCCTGTGCCGCGGCGATGGCGTCTTCGCAAAAAGTCATGGAGATCTTACCGCCCAGCCGGCTCGGGCCGCGCGGCATTATCACGGGTAGGGAGAAATCATCGTAATCCAGCACCACTATTGGGTGGGGGTATCGGCGAATGTTCTCGTGGTGATCGCGGTAGAAGTCGAAGTTCAGTTCGAGCCTGTCAGCCGTGTAGGCCAGATGCTCGCTGAACCCGAAGACGACGAACCTCGCCTGTTGGCGCAGCTGGGAGCTTCCCAGCGCCTTGACGATAATCTCGGATCCGATCCCGCATGGATCGCCGGCTGTGATCCCGATAATCGGTCGGTTCGTCTGCATCTATTCCTCACCGTTACGGTTCCTGTAACGTCTCTTATTATTCTACATGAACCCGGCCTGTTTGAGTTTGTCAACTGACAGGCCGCCGGCGTCTTTATCGGTGAGCTGCTGGACGTACCGCCGGACGTATTTGCCCAGAATATCCGCCTCGATGTTGACCTTATCGCCCTTGTGCAGCCCACCCAGCGTCGTGGTCGCCAGTGTCTCGGGTATCAGCGCGACGCTGAAGCCGACGTCGGTTACGTCCACGAGGGTCAACGACACCCCGTCGACGGCGGCCGAGCCCTTCGGGACCATCTGGGCGGTCAGCTCTTCTGAGGCGGCGAATTCGACGAGGTACCGGCCACCGCGCCTAACCGCGCGGACTTCGGCCAGGCCGTCGACGTGGCCCTGAACGATATGTCCGTCGAACCTGTCGCCTACCAACAGCGGCCGCTCGAGGTTGACCTTCGCGCCCGCCCGGGCGGACCCAAGCGTGGTTCGCAATAACGTCTCGGCCTCGACGTCGAACTGGGCTGTGGTTCCGTCCATCTGGGCTAACGTTAGGCACGCACCCGCTACGGCCACGCTGTCGCCGATCTTGCAGCCCTCTGACAGCGGCCCTAAATCGACCGTAAGCCGTTTTCCCGTCGCAGTGCTGCGTAGCTGCTGGACCGTACCAACCTGTCTGATTATCCCTGTAAACATTGCTGCTTCATGCTAGGCGATGTCGCCGCCTGCGCCAATGATAACCGCTGAACCCAACTCGACGGTGAGTGCGAAACAATGTCAAACCCTCAGTGCTTAATGACCCAGGCCCATAGTGTATGACCTGCGGCGGTCTCTGCGCCGAGCCGAGGGAACCGGGACACAGCAAGACCCTTGGCGGAATTCATTTAACATTCATCGTGTTTCATTTAGCATTTACCTGCGGGGTCTGGCGGTTGGTATTAGAGCATCTTAACATTGATCTGCCGCATTCATGCTGGTTGCGGCTTCGGCTGGCGGCGTCAGGCTGGTCCTCACCGGCGCCTGAATACGGCATCTGAAACTTAACATGCTCTAGCGAAAGGAACCGGTCATGCGGGTAGCGCTTATTGGGCCGCCACAATCGGGTAAGAGCACGCTGTTCGCGGCGGTCGTGGGCGAAGGCGGCTCGGCAGTGCACGTCGAGCGTCCGGACCAGGCGCATCTTGCAGTTGTTAAGGTCCCTGATCAGCGACTGGAGTGGGTTGCTTCGCTGATTAGCCCGAAGAAAATCACGCATGCCGAATTGGAGTTCCTCGATTTGCCGGGTTTGGATCTGTCCGACGAGGCCGGCCGCCACCACGCAAAGACGCACTTTGTGGCGATGAGGCAGTCAGACATGCTTTGCTTCGTCGTCCGGGGCTTTGAGGACCAAACCGTCCCCACCTATCGCGGCCGCATTGATCCGGCCGCCGATGTCGACGAGCTTGTCGCCGAGATGCTGTTCGCCGATTTGGACCAGACCGCCGCACGTATCGATAAGCTCACTGCCGCCCTCCGCAAACCCACCGCCGAGCGGGACGCCCAGCAGCGGGAGTTGGAGTTGATGAAGCGCCTCGCGGAGGCCCTGGAGGCGGACCGGCCCATATCCGAAGCCGTTACCAGCGAATCGGAGGCCAAGCTGCTGCGGTCGTTCGCCTTTTGCTCACAGACACCGGCCCTGGCCGTTCTGAACTGCGGCGAAGATGAACTGGGGCGCCACCCGCCGAGCGAACTAGGTTCCCTGGCGTGTCTGCAGCTTTCGGCGAAGATCGAATGTGAGCTGACCCAACTTCCAGCGGATGAGCGTGGGGAATTCCTGGCTGATCTGGGCGTTTCGGCGTCGGTGCGCGATCGGCTGATACGAGCGTGCTACGAGCGGATGAACCTGGTGAGTTTCTTTACGGTGAATCCCAACGAGTCCCGCGCCTGGTCGATACCGGCTGGAACCGACGCGCTGACGGCGGCGGGATTAGTCCATTCGGATATCGCCAGGGGATTCATCCGGGCTGAGACGGTCGCCTACGATGATCTGAAAGCCGCCGGCGACACCAAAGCCGCCAAGGCCGCAGGTAAGGTCCGCTTGGAGGGTAAAAACTACGTTGTCCAGGATGGAGACGTTATCTATTTTCGCTTCAACGTGTGAATCACGGATGGTTGGTTCCCATATGCGGCGTTTCTCCGGCGGAGGCGTGCCGGTAGAATCTTCGGGCTGCACCATTTGCCGGCGGGATGCGTGAAAGCATGTTTTGGTTATGGCTTTTTAGACAATCGACTCGGCCATTGTGGCAGACGATCTGTCGCGTGGTGGTCGTGTTGGCCCTGGCGTTAGTTGGGGCGTACGTGGCGATGCCGGTCTGGATCCCGACGGGGGTGGTTCGCGAGCGTCTGGCGGCCAGCATATCCAGGCAAATCGGCCTGGACTGCCGGATCGAGTCGCTGTCAGTCAGTTGGTCCAAAGGCGTTCGAATTGACAACCTTTCGATTGAAATGCCGCCCGGCTTCGGCGGCGGCGACCTGCTGAGCGTCGAGTCCATTAGCGCGGATTTTTCTCCAATTAAGCTGCTGCTTGGGGGCCGCCTCGGGTGGATGGTGGTGGATCGGCCGCGCTTGAACGTTTTTTTCGGCGGTGACGGGCAAGTCAACCTCCCTGCTTTGAAGAATCTTTCTGCCGATGTCCGGGTGGACCTGATGACGGTTCGCGACGGTGCAGCTTCGTTGCATTTTGCGATGTCGGATCGTCCCTTGTCCATCCAGATCAGCGATCTTCAGGTTCAAGGAGGCCGGGGACGGGTTCCAGGGCAGGTCGTGATGTCCGGGTTGCTGATTCAGGAAGGCGCATCGGCGCCGCTGGAGCTGCGGGCGGAGGTGGGGACGCGCCAGGGCTTTGCAGTGGCCTCGGCGTCGGTCGATTTCGCCGATGTCGACCTGAAGCAGCTTCCGCTCCCCCAGCTGTTGGACCTGCGACTGGACGAGCTGACGGGGCGGTGCAGCGGATCGGTGGACTTGCAGCTAAATAGGCAACTCGTGGTAGACCAGTTCAGCGTGGATCTGGACATCAGTAACCTGTACGCTCAACCGACTGGCGGGCCGCCAATGCCCGTGATCGAACACGCAGAGATTAAAATCACCGCAGCCGTGGACCTTCTCAGCAACAGGATCGAGTGCCGCTCCGTGCGCGTGCATCTGCCCGGGGTGGATCTCGATGGGACCGCAGTTGTGTTTACCGAGATCCGCCGGGGGGCGTGGGAGGCCATCGAATCGGTTAATCTGCATGGCGCCGTTGCCCCGTCCGTCGTCGCGGCGATGCTGACGGGCAAGGGGCAATTACCGGGCGACATAGAGGTGGACGGGATCGTCGCCGTCGAGTTGGACGCCAAGCGCACGGGTAGCAAATTGGCGCTTCAGGTGGCCCTGGAGGGATCTGACGCCGAAATCCGCCGCCGGGGCAAGGCCCTCAAGCTGGCGGGAACCGAGTTGTCGGTGCGGTTCGCCGGGGTGGTGGATGAGCGGGATTGGCAACTGCGTGTGGATACCGGGCAGCTGCGGCTGGGGCAGAATCGTTTTTGGGGTGCGGGGATCGTTCGCGGGGCCAACCGGATCTTCCGGCAGCAGCGTGCGGGCTTTCCCAGCCCACTAGGTGAGGTGATTGGCTGCTTGGCGCATTTGGATTGGCGGGGCCATTACGAAATCCGCGAGCTTGATTCTCTCAGCAGAGCCCTCGGGACTTTGCCTATTGGCGGGATGTCGGATCAGATTAAACTTCGCGGTCTTGCCCGGGGTGAATGGGTTATCAACAACAAGCCAGGCCGTATTCTGCTGCAAGGTGCTTTGGAGATTCCGCCCGAGACCGAACTGGCCGTCGAAGGGCGCTTTGTCAAACCGGAGGGCGTGGGAATGACCGCAGGATTCGCCACGGCCGTGGATCACGAGGCGATGAGGTTTGAACAGGTCTGCGCGGACCTGACTATCGGCGAAGGGAAGGTGAACGTCGATCAGGGATTCATCCAGTTCGAAGAGGCTGGCGAGGGACTTGGCGGATGGACCATACGCGCCGGCGGAAAGTTCGAAGCCGCCCGCGCCGAATCGATCCTCGCCGGTGTTACGCCCATCGCCACATCGGGCTTGGAATTACGCGGCCGCATTGCGGGGCGGTTCGAAACAGATTCTTCCGGTGGACTCGGTTCGCTGCGCCTGTGGGCAGATCTGACGGATACCGATGTGGTGTGGCGCGATGTGGCGATCAAACAGGTATCCGAACCTGGGGCGGTTGAGCTTGACCTTCGTCGCGGCGCCACGGCAGACGGCAAAACTGTCCGCCGGTTGGCGGTGAGGGGCACCCTACCGCAGCTTGCGTTGCAGCTCGAGGCGGTTGTGCCGGACGCTTCCGGTTGGTCGTGGTCGGAGGGGTTGCTGACGGGAAAACTGTATGTCAAGGATCTCGCCTGGGTGGTGAACAGCTACTGGCCGCTGCGGGATCGTTTCGGTGATGGTAAGTTGGGGGGGGCACTGGAGGCTCAGTTCGAGGGAAGTTGGAGCGAATCGGACCTCGCCGGGGAGATACGCCTCAACGCAGACGGTGTGGAATTCGTCTCGGCCGATCCGTCTTTGGGCGCCAAGGCCGCCGGCGTGCCGCTGAGGCTGCGAGTGACAGGTGAGGTGGCAAAGCGCGGCGAGAGGATACTGGCCCAGGTCAAATCGAGCAGCGTTGACTTCGGGGCCAGCAGGTTTGGCGTTTCCGGCCGGGCTGTTCTGGATGGTAATCGCGACTCGCAGCAGGACAAGCAGACCCTCTGGTCTGCTCTGCGCCGGTTCGATGCTCAGATCGATGTACGATGCGAGGGCGACGATGCGCTTGAGCGGCTCGTCCCTTCAGCCAACGACTGGATACGCCATTGTCAACTCTACGGCCGGATCGAGGTGGCGGCGGAGTTGACCGGCCAGCGGGCTTGGTCAGGGTCGATTGCGTTTGAGGATTTCGGCGGCTCCCTGCGCGGTAAGGAAGTGCTCTTAGACGGTGTCATTGGCGCAGGCGGGGTCGGCCTGACGGACGATGATACACCGAAGCTCGAAAGACTCAGTGTCGACGGGCTGCGATTTGAGATAGGCCAGAATCGCGGCTGGTTGGTGGCTCAGTTGTCCGACGTGCTGAGTGCTACTGGCGGCCAGGTGCACTTGCTTTGTGAATACCTGGACGACAAGGACTTGATTGACTGGTTCACCGGTGCAACTGGGCCAACCACCCAACCGCCAAAGCTATCGCCGGCGCAGGTCACCACGGCGCTGGATCGGGCCGACCGAATTGTTTCTGTCTTGAAGGAGATCGCCGCCAATACAGATATGACGGTCCACCTTGAGGCTGACCGATTCAAAACGTACGACGCTTCGGTGGATCAGTTCTACGACGTCCGCCAGCTTGTGGTTGATGCGACCATCACGCTGGGCCGCGTAGATATCCGCTGCCTGACCGGCGTCAACGGCGGAAGCTATCGGGATCACCTCGCCATCGACCTGACCGAGGCGTTTCCCCTGGTCGCCCGGCAGATGGAGATCACCGACGTTGTGGCTGAGGACAACATCCAGCCTCAACTGGGTAAGTTCTTTCCGGGCAATACGGTCTTCGGATACTTCAATCGAGTTCAGGACTTAGAGATGCCTTTGCGCGACTTGGTGGCCTTCGGTCTGGACGGGCGTTTCCCGCTGCATCCGACGGGGACCGGTAAGACGGTGACCGTCGACGGGCAAGTGGAGGGCCGGTCCGCCCCGAAGTTCGTAACGGCGGTGTTTCCGGGATTGAATTTAACGAAGTATCGATACAAGACGATGACGGGTTTCTCGCAGTTCCTCCCGGATGGGACGGCCCTTAACGACATGATCTTTAACGGGCCGGTGTACGACGTGTACATGGAGGGTAAGACTGACGCGGACAACATTGGGGTTTACGATATCGGGGTGATCCTGCTGGGTTCGTCACCCGAATGGCAGCACGAGTGGAAGCAGGTTCGGATACCCATCCTGAAATTCAAAGGTCGGATCGAAGGAGGCAAGATATACGACGAAAAGATCTCCTATTTTTGGCCAAACGAAACCTTGTTCATCATTTTCTTGAGGAACAACATCTTTTATCGCATATGGTTGCACGGGCGGGGCAAGTGACTGTCGGCGTTATGTGGTGTCCCGTCGGTGTGATTGTCAATCGCGTCTTGTGCAATAGAGCACTTTAAGGTTTAGTGTTCCGGTGATGGGCGGGCGCGGATATTCATATGGCCGCAATGACTAACCAGACAGTAAGGCCCACCGACACCGACGCTTCGCAACTGTTGCGCCGGCGCCGCAGGTGGTACGACTGGGTGTTCCTGGCAGTTCTTCTGGCTGGGTTCGCTGCGGTTAACGCCTTTTGGGGGTTTCTCGCCACCGGACGATGGATGAACTTCTCCGTTGGGGCTTACCGCAGCGCCCTGACCGCACCGGTGGGTAAGATGCTTCAGTACCCGCTCGACATATTTACTCACCCCTGGATGATCGCCGTGACGGGGTTGCTGCTTGGGCTGGTTATCGTCGTTCCGTTGGTTGTTGCGGTGTTGAACCGGTTGCTGGTGGCGGTAGTGTTCATACTGGTTGTGGCAGTTTTGGGGCAGGCGCCTGTGTTGGCACTGGCCATTGCGCTGGGGGTCATGCTGGCGGGCAGGACGTCGCTGCGTTTCGAATCGCCTTTTCTTGCCATCCTGCTGGGCTTGGCGCCAGTGGTCTTGTACCTGCTTGCCGCGGCCTATGCGGGCGAGGAGTCCGCGGCGTTGCTGCCACTTCAACGATGGGTCCAGAACGTTCCGTTCCTTATAGCAATTGTCTCGGGCGTGTTGGTCTCTGCGGCCGTGGTCGGGTTGGGACACCTGACCCGCTACCGCTCGTTTGTGGTCTGGCCCGTTCTTACGTTGCTGCTGGTCGTCCCGATCTGGATCTTCTACGACCGGATCGGCGAAGACGAGCTCAGCTACGCGCTGATTGTATCTGACCTGGCCCCGGGCGATGCGGTCTTCAGGCCCGCTAGACTCCAACGGTGGCGCAGCCGACCGGATGCGAAGGGATTGAACCCCCAGACGCTGAGAATCCGTATTGAAGATGATCTGTGGCCTCGACGGGACAAGTTGGCCGGCAGCTGCGAGGTTTTTGTTCGTCAGTATCCACACAGCGCGCGAGCAGCGGCGGTGCTGTGGATACGAGCACAGTGTTACAGTTTGCGGTTAGACCGGCGGGCGCTGACGGCGGGGCAGGTCAGCTACACGGCGAAATACCCGCTTCCCGGAAGCGCTGAGGCGTGGCGCCGGGTGCAAAGCCGGTTCCGCACCTCCCCGCAGGCCGCGCTGGCCCAGTGGCGCCTTGCCTCCCTGGCGCTTCGCAAGCAGCAGGTGCAGGTCGCCGATGATCTTCTACACTCGGCCGCCGATATGCTTGGCGATTATGTCACTGGGGCGGATTGGCGCAGAAGTTTCGACTGGACTGCGAATACTTTTGTCCGGGCGGATTCCGTACCGGGCGATGAATACTACGCAGAGGCGCTATTTGAGATCGAGCGGCAGATTTGGCTGATTGAGCAGAACGATTTGCTGAACGACCAGGCGGCCGCGATGGCGATGGCGGCCTACATGAGCATTGATCCGAATCACGCCGATTACGCTGAGCAGTTGATAGCCCTTCTGGACGACCCCGAACGGAAGTACGAAAAGACCAAGATGGGCGACAATCTCAAACTTGCCGTCGCCAGGGCCAATCCTAACGTCTTTGAGCGTGCGGCGATGTTGGTGTCCCTGGCCGGCGAGTTGACCGACGCCGCGATCGAGGCCAATTACGAACTGGGCCGGCTGGTTATGAGCGAACCGGTCTTGCGGCTGGAGGGTGCAATAGAGTCCAGCGCCTCGTATTTTAAGCGGGTAAAGCAAGCTCCGCCGAATCCGTACGCCAAACTGGCCGACGCCAAACTGGCCCGTCTCGGGGCCGCCAAGACGGACACCAAACCATAGCCATGACGCGGACGCACCTATCCTCCCGCCGACGAGTTCTTCTAGTCAGCTGTGCTGTAGGGGCGGGGCACAATCAGGCCGCCCGCGCCATCGCCAATGCGCTGGCGACCGCCTGCCCGGAAGTTGATGTAGAAGTCCTGGGAATGTTGAGTCTTACGCCGCGCGTGTTTCGGGCGTGTTACGTTGGGGCGTTCATTGTGGGTATGACGAGGTTCCCCTGGGTGTACGGGGCGTGCTTCAAGCTGACGAACCGCCCACAACGGCCCGGTCGCGGCGTCTGGGAGCGAGTCCGACTGTCTATGGAGCGGGCTGTGCTGAGGAGGTTCGCCGGGCACCTGCTGCGGCGAGACGCGGATGTAGTGGTCTGTACGCATTTCCTCCCGGCGGGGATTGTGGGGCGGCTCATTGTCAGCGGGCGTCTCTGCACTCGGCACATGGTCGTGGTGACAGACATCGACGTCCATCGGTGGTGGTACAGCGAGGGCGTCGATCACTGGTTCGTCCCCACTCCCGACGGCGGCGGACAACTGCAACGGTGGGGGATCGATCCCGATAAGATCACCGCAAGCGGGATTCCCGTCCATCCTAAGTGGACCTCATCTGTAGATCCTGCCAAGGTACTGGCGGATTGGCGCCTCCCGGGCGACATGCCCGTCGTCCTGCTGTGCGGCGGGGCGCAGTTTACCTGCGGGCCCGTCGGTAAGATCGCCGGTAAGATACTGGCCACCTGCAAGAATGTATGCGTCGTGGTTCTCGCCGGCCGGAACAAGAAGCTACTCGCGTCCCTCGCCGCCTTGCCCGAATCCGGCAGCAGGCTGTTCGGGATGGGATATACCGATCGCGTCCACGAACTGGTCTCGATCTGCTCGCTGGTCGTGACCAAACCCGGCGGGGTCATCACGGCTGAGTGCCTCTCGAAAGGCGCGGCGATGGTGTTGATAAACCCCGTGACCGGTCAGGAATCCGGCAATGCCGAATACCTCCTGCGCGAAGGCGCCGCGGTGATTTCTCGCGGCGTCGACCAAATCGCAAGTGAAGTGGCCCGGCTGATGGGCGATCCGGCCGCCCGGGCAGACCTGGCCGCAAACGCCCGCCGCCTATACCGCCCGGCGACGCAGACTATAGTCGCCCAGATCCGCGCCGCTGCGGGCGCTTGACCCGGCCGGCGCGGCGGACTATCAATATAGGATCGATGGTCGGCACCGACGCCGCTACGCGACGCCGCCCCCAGGGAAAACGCTACAGATCAGCGTTAATTGCTTCAGCAGGGATGCTGCAATGAAATCGATTCACATCACTGAACAGTCCGCCCCGATGGGGTGGGAACGTGCCGTCATCGCCACGTGGCAGACCGGCGAGAGTTTCCAGACCGAGTACGACAAGGGCGGCGCCCCGCCCTCCAAAGACGCCACCGTGCTGATCCACGTAACAGAGCCGCTCGGCGAGCCGCGAATCCACCGCGCGTTTCCCGGCGGGCTGGACGATCTGGAGAAGTATCGGGCGGAGGTGCTCTACGGCGCGCACGATCACTGGATCGACCCGGCCGCGGGTAAGTGGCAGTACACGTACCACGAGCGCCTGTTCCGGTACAATGTGCCGGGCGCCGGCCCGTGCGACCAAATCGCCATGGTGATCGAGAAGCTAAAGGCCGTCCCCCATACTCGCCGGGCGCAGGCGGTTACCTGGCAGGTCTGGAACGACACGAACATCGACGATCCGGCCTGCCTCCAGCGGATGTGGTTTCGCATCTCGTCCGGCCGGCTGCACATGAACGTGCACATGCGATCCAACGATGCGTTCAAGGCCGCCTTCATGAATATCTACGTCTTCACCGAACTGCAGGCGATGGTGGCGGATCAGGTGGGTGTGGCGGCGGGCGAGTATATCCACGTCGTCGATTCGTTTCACATCTACGGCAGCGACTTCGACGAGTTCCAGGGATTCTTAAACACCGTTGCTAAGCGCCACGCGGCTGACCGCGTCTACACGAGCGATTTCGCCCGGCCGTTCTTTATAGAAGGGTGCGACGCGCTGCTCGCCGAGCCTGACATGCCCGACGAGAAGAAGGCCCTCGTCGAAAAACGAAAAGCACAATTGGCTTCGCAGAGCCCGACGTGATTGTCCAGATGGCGATTCCGTCGTTCGGGGGATGCTGCTGGTCCTGTATGGCGGGTGCTTCCTGCTCTGCGAAGCAGGGCTTCGCTGCGCAGCACGAGTGCACTCACGCGTTAAGGGCTTTTTGTGGGCGGCATCAAGGAACTGGCCGCGTGATGACGAATCGGTCATCCACAGCTATTGACAATATCTCTTTTTCTTGTGAACCATTACTGTTGTAACGGGTACTCCTATTTGAGAGCGATATGTGGTTCTTGAAATGAAGCGGCGTTGGTCTAAGCACGGACTTTCTATGGGAGATAACAACACCAGGGAAGCGGATGCGGAGATACTACACAGATTACAGATGGGGAGGATCGACGCGCTGGAACAGTTGACGGAACAATACGGGCAGGTATTGACACGGGCAGCTTACGCTTATCTTCATGACGCAGACACGGCACAAGACGTTGTCCAAGATACACTTATCGCTGCCTGGGATGGTGCATCCAGAACCAGGCCCGAAACGAGCCTGCGGCCGTGGCTGTTTGGCATCCTGTTTAACCTGTGCCGCAAGCACAGACGGTCGGCTTCGAGGCGCCTTCGCCGAGAGAGGGCCTCATCGCGACAGATGGCGGACGTTCGCCGAGGCACCAAGGATCGCCAGCAATATGATGCCATGTACCAAGCGATTCAGCGACTAGATGACAAACACTTGGCTGTAGTTGTGTTGCGGTATGAGCGGGGATTAAGCGTGGCGGAGACAGCCGAGGCACTGCAACTGCCGGAAGGCACCGTCAAGAGCAGAACGTTTGCTGCACTCGAAAGAATAAGAAGCTACATAAGGCAGGACAATGAACCAGACTGATCACGGGTTTGAACGAGAGCTTCTCGCAGGCTTGTCTCGTTTGGCGGACGAGGCGCCGATCGGCCCTTCGCCCAAGTCCATCGTTCGAAGGCTGCGGCGAAGGAACCGTCGTATGATGGCGGGGGCAGCGGCGGTCCTGATTGCGGCTGTCGGTGTCTGGCTGGCGATGGACACGTCAGGGCCTGAGACCGGGCCGGACACTGTTGCTGTCGATGCGGGTCGTGTGCCGGCCTTGCCAGATCCGCTGCCGGTCGGGGCCGGTTCACACGAAGTCGAGACTGCGTTTCGGGATTTCCTCACATCGCTCGGCGCCACCGGCGGGTTGTACGTTGACAAGTCAAGCGGCCAGCCTATCTCCTTCGCCTTCGCGGGCGAGGACGGAGCGGAGCTGGAACTCTGGGAGGCGGGCCTGTCGCGGCTGCTGGCGAACTTCGAGATAGCACACGTGCAACTGCGAGATGCGGTCGTGCGATACACACTGATCGCGCAGGCCTCCAGGCCTGCGTGAACAATACCATCAACTTGGGAGAAGACGATGAAGAACTCCAAGACACGACGAACTGTTCTGCGAATGTCTGTGACCGCTTTGTTACTTGCGGCTGTCGCGCTGGTGGCCGGCGGGTTGATCAGCCCGGCAGCGGCTGTGGAAGGATCGGGGAGGGGGGTGCGGGGCCCGGCCAAGACAACTAGTCAGCCGACGGAGCTGCCCGAGGAGATCCTGTCCGAGGTCCTGGAGCTTCTCTATCAGCGAGAGCACGGAGACTACCTTCGTGCCTTGGATCCTGAGGCGTTCCGCAAGGCGGCCAAGGAATGGGAGAAGCAAGTGGGGCTTCCAGTTAAGATCAAGGCGTACAGCCCGTTCTTCGATTCGAATCTGACATACCTGAATCAGAGGCGCTACGTGACACTCGCCAACGGCGCCTCCGTTTGGGTGAAACAGCCCCGTGATTCAACAGCGGAGTTTGCCGTGGTGCTGGTGGACAGCCGAGGAAGCAAGGCGGTGTACGCCATTGCGAATGAGTCTTTCGCCAAACGGGATTTTGCATACGTCGGAGACGTAACCATCATTGACCCGGTAAATGTTCGGCTTGAGGATTTCTCCACGCGTGGGGAAAGCTTGCTGGATCTGACGATGCGGCTGTGCAAACTGGGCAAGCTGGACTACTCGATTCCGGAGGACTTGCTTGACCGGGCCAAGGTTACGCTGAAGCTGCGAAACAAGTCCATTGCGGATTGTCTGAAGGTCGCGGCTCGAGCGGCAGGTTTCCGGGTCTATTTTGAAGGGCCTCGAACCTATTCGTCCAGGCAGCCGGAATCGGAGTATCGGAGCTTTGTTCACGATTGGAGTCTGATGGGCGGAGGAAAGAATGTGCGTGTTCGGCAGAAGTGGGAGAAGGCCCGAACCGAAGCAGTGGCCAAAGGCAAGAAGCCGCCGACTCCGCTTG
>SDBV01000567.1_pt1 | contig 53201 bp, 42 predicted proteins | sample 2277081 | NCBI WGS metagenome assembly SDBV01 (sample SAMN10402039, study PRJNA504765) | marine sediment metagenome | isolation source: marine sediment core GS10_PC15, 223 cmbsf | place: Arctic Ocean: Southern Knipovich Ridge | collected 2010
CGTCAATGTCGTCCGTTGAAATCCCGAGTTCAGCTTGATCCAAATCGACATGGTCACCACGGTTCGGTAGATGCTTGAATATCTTGTGAGCTTTTGGATACTCACCAAGACTGGAAACAAAATGTACCTGGGAAGCAGTTACCCGGCTGGCATAAGCAGATAGCAGCCTGGAATCCACGCCCTGGGTAAGGTCGACAACGGGACCGCTGACGGAATTTACGATTCTATCCATTCTGTCGTTAAGCCATTTATCGATCATTTCAACAGCCTCACCATGTGTGAGGGTCTTATCAAATGATTCTGCCCCGATGTAGGTTGCAGACCTCACCTGGAGCGAGCCGGAATTGGCAAATTCAACTCTTAGGCGATGGGATGGGAGGAGGTGGGATATATCCTTGAACAGGCCGCTGGTAACAGGTGGTTGCCCGGTCTGGAGGAAATAGAGACACGCTTGGGAATCCAACTCGCACCCTTTGGCACGAGCAAGATGAGCGGGATTCGAAGAGAACCAGAGCTTTTTTTCGCTGCAAATGTAATAGAGACTCCGAATTGCGGCGTTGTCGGATATCATCTCCAACCATTTCCCTTCCGGATCCCATGTAATCAAGGTGAAAAGACCATCGCCTATATCGAGTCCGTCATCGATCGCCTGCGTGGTGATAGAATTAATAAGTTCCTTATTATCAACATCATCAAGTCCCAACAATTCGCCATTTGCTACCAGACAGCGCTCGGGCCGCCCCTCAGTTTCGTCACCGGTCCAGGCGACACTCAGATCAGGCAGCCGTACCTCCTCAACTGTGTCGATTGGATCGATAGAGGATTGCCTCAACAAATCCGTCCAGGCGGAGTTCAAGAGGTCCAATTCCACCCGGCTTCCTCTGCCGAAAACGCCCCATACGCTCATTTTGCACCTGCTTCGGATTTCGAGGAAGGGTGAGGACGAATTGATTCAACCTCGCGATAAAGCTTCAGGAGTTCACTTGCAGAATGCTTGGAATTGAAGTCGCGCAAAGCCGCCTGATATGCGCGTCGCCCCATCGAACGGGTAGTCTGGCTGTCCTTAATCATTCGCATCAGGATGTTCGCCATTTCGATTGCGCTAAAATCACGAGCTGCCGAACCACAACCATTATCTTCGATATAACGGACATAGAGTGGAGCCGGAGTAGAAGCTACAGGCAGTCCCCGGCCAAGGTAATACATCATCTTGTTGGATGGCCAGCACCTTACACTATGAACATCGGGGATATTCGCGATCACTCCGATGTCCATTCGATCAAGGTATTGAAGAACCTCGGAACGGTCGACCCAACCGGTGAGCTCCACCCGCTTACTCAGACCGGTTCGATCCAGCCACCGGTGAAACCAGTTTTCATCTTCAGGGGTCATCAGGCTGCCGGCGATCAGCAGTCTGACATCAGCGAATGCATCAGCGACAATCTCAAAGGCATTGAGGATTATGTCCATTCCCCGTTTCAAGCTGAACTGACCGTCATGCCCGATCACCTTGATTGGACCTGACCGTTCAGGCGGAGGACCCCAGGTTTCAATGGGCGGGCTGCCCAATACCTTGCGCACCGGGATCCAGGGATTGAGCCAGAGGTAGTAATTCTTTTCTATTTCATGCGCCGTGATCACGGCATCCACATACCTTTGGAGCATCCAGCCTTCGTATGCGAGTACGATGTGTTTCATCAGCCCTGCAAGAGATCCAACAGGGCCATGAACGTTGTAAAAATATGGCCATACCTCATGGCTGTCGAAAATCAGACTCACTTGCTTACCCATTTTCACAAGTCGCTTTTTCGCCCAGGCGGCCGCGATCAATGATGCATCCAGCTCATGCACATGCAGAACGTCGGGAGCAGCCTTCACCGCAATCGAAGTAAGAGACCGGATTGTGATAATCTTTCTTGCGGGCCCACCGGTCTTGAGGAACGTGATAATTCGTATTCCATCCTTACTTTCAGGCTCAGCGTGTAATCTTGGCGCCGCGATCGTAACATCGTACCCGGCGTCGCGGAGAGTTCGGGCTTCGAGATGGAATACACGCCCATCAAATGCATTATGGCGAGAGCATAGCATCAGCACGCGTTTGCATCTCTGGGTATCCATCTATATTTCCCGTTGATCAGATGATTGCAACATCTCGTAGAGAACTACCGCTCCGGCAATCAACATAGTCCAGATAAACACAAACCTATAATATATCAGATTAATCGAGGCAAGACCCGAAACCATCACGGCGACAAGTGAGGAGAAAATAACTATGGCGAATGCTTGTATTTTTCGGTCAGAGGATTTCCTGAAGACTATCCATGCTCGATACAGCCCGAGACAATAAAAAGAAATGAATAAAGCAAAAAATGGAACGCCGCCTTTCAGGAGCGTGATGACAAAGCTGTTGTCTAAAAAGTTAAAATGAGCCCCTACAGGGATAACGAATATCGTGGCGCCCATCCCATAGCCTAAAAGGGGAGACATTTTGATATATTCCCAGGCGTTACGCACATCAAGTATTCGCATTCGCAGCGACCCATCCGTTATTAATTTTGAGACTTTCCGCCAGCGTTTAAAAAGGACGTCCAGGTCGACTTCGAAGTAATATCTTGCAGTGAGGATCACCAAAAAGAACAGCAGTGAAACAATCCCAATGCCTGTGAGCCAGACGATGATCCCGCGCTTTTTAAATCCATCCTTGAAAGCATAGAGGGTAAAGAAGACAAAGATGCCTACAGCGTTGGCGATCCATAGCGCCCTCTGTTGAGTGAAAAACAACTGGATTAAGAAAATGATGACCGCAGCGCCATAAAACACCCGATGGCTCCTTCGCTTTGTAGTAAGTGCGAAGGCAGCTGCCATCGGAATCAGAATGTGGATTAACTGGCCTTGCCGCGTAATCGCCCGCTGTATGACAAAGGTGAAAATATCCTGCCAAGACAACGCCACCATCAGGAAATATTCGAACGCGACAACAACACCGACTATTAGCAGAAATCGGAACCATGCTTCGATGCGGCCTTTCCACCTGAACATACTTCGCCAAATAAAATATCCGAGAAACGGTAGAGTGCCGAAGATTTCAGAAGCGATAAAATTGCCCGGATTCGAACGGGAAATACCATGAAAAACTTCGAAGATCATCCAGAGAAACATCAGAATCAGAACGTTACCGACAACATCGCTCCTCTCCTCAACCACCTGGGTTCGCTCCGGGGACAGTCCACGATTGATAAGAAGCGTCGCGGCAATGGCGAAAAGAAAAACAGCTCCAACTTTCGAATAATAGAAAACAGGAAAGAATCCGAAATACTCCGCATATCTGGCCACTGGGAAGAAGGCTAAATACGACACCAGGCACACGATATAAGTTTCCGTCCTCCAGGCCAGGGTTACCAGGAAGAAGAACCCTGCAAAGACAGCCAACATTCCGCTTACGTTAGTTCTGATGAAGACGAGGAGAGCTAATAGCGAAAGAAGGGGTATCCAGAGAAGGATAAACGGCGCATTCCTCTCACCACTTGTACGAATCAATGCCTGCTGGAGGCTCATTGCCCCGTGTGCTCCGTGTTCTTCCGTTGGTCGTCGGAGCTGAAGAAATTCTTAGGTTTCATGCCACGGAACAAATTATTGATCAGCGCGTATTGGTGTGGATCATACGCTTTTAAACGATGCAACCATTCGATGAACGCGACGAAAATGTATAGAATCACAAACGAGATGAACATCCAGCCGATAACCAGAAACGCCCTGCGCGGTTTGTGTCTTTTATCCGGTATGTTCCCATAATCGAGAATGTAGAGAGTACCCACCTCCTGGAGTTCCATTATTCTGGTCTGTTCGTACTGGGGCATCAGAAATTCAAGAACCCTGGCTTCAAGTTCAAGCTGACGCTCCATCCGTAAGAAGGGTATTGCGATATCCGGCGCAACATCCAGCCCGATTAACAAAGAATAATCTTCACGATTACTCTGTCTTTTCAGCTCATCGAGCTTGTTTGTCAGAGAAAGAACAGTTTGCCTGGCGGCCACCACTTCAGCGGAAGTCTGAGGTAAAGTCTTTTCAAAAACTTCCAGGTCCACCTCGGCGAAGATAAGTTGTGTCTGGATTTCAGCCAAAGCTTCCACCGTAGCTTTAATCTGGTTCTCGAAAGAAACCACGCCGGTTTCCCTTTGGAATTCCTTGAAGACGCGTTCCAGGCTGTCGATCTCAGCCATCTTCTCATCGAGCCTCTTTTCAATGAAATGCCGTTGGCTTCTCGCCTGCTCGACGGTGATATTGTTGTATTCCTTGGCAATTTCGTCAATCATGAAGTTTACAGTCTCGGCAGCGTTTTCAGGCGATCGCTCCTCGACACTGACGGATATTGCACCGTCCTCTGTAACCTCCCATTTCACTTTTTTGAAGTAGTGCTTGTAGGCTCCTGTCCGAGATGTGAACTTGAATCTTTCTGTCCAGCCGAAACGGTTGATCACCAGATCCTTCATTTTTCGGCTGGCGAGGATGGTAAGGACAAGATTTGTTTCGTTCGACATAATTCCACTTTGCCCGATCATACCGAGGTTCAAGTTGGGCAGAAACGAACTCACGGCGAGCAAGTTCGAGGTCGGTGGCAAGACTTTGGCTTCGCTGACCCACCATTTCTTTGCTATCAAGGCATAGGTGACAGAAGAGATAGCCATGATGAGCATCACGATTATGAATAGCTTGCGCCACTTGATGATGATCGCAAGGTGATCCCAAAACGTCATCGGACGGTGTTTCGCGCCCTCATTGTACATGATCAACTCCTTGAACGCCCTTTCAAGCTCCAGCGGCGATCCGCCGGTAGATTCCAGAGGATACCTAATGAACCAAACCAGCCCTCATCACTCAAACCGTCATCCGTATCATACCCGCCAGCTAGAGTCCAGACAAATCCTTCCCAGACCTCCCAATCAGCCCAGAAGGCGATTCTTGTGCAATTGACGCGTCTGCCTCCGAGGAATGGTGCATATTCGCTGTCTTCGCGACGAAAAGTCTCATCCCAATCGCCACCATGATTCATCAATGAATCGCCTGAAATGATATTTTCGCCATGGCGAAGGTAATCGTATTCGATACCGCAAAGCAAAGATGGAACGGTCCACCAGGTGAGCCACAACAGGGTACGGTCCGAATTGGACTGCAATGGCAGGCCGAGCGGTGCATTCCAATGCTTATATGTATTTATCGGGTAAATATGGCTGAAAACATAGGGCCTTATTCCTGCGTGTTCAAAGCCGGCTTCAATCGGCAGCATACCGCCAGGTCCGGCGAGGGACCCTCCGACAAGCCATCCCCCTTTGTTGCCATAATAGCTTCCCCATGATTTCGAAGAGGTGAAATCATCGAGCATCAACTCCCCCCAGACGGAAAAGCTACGCGTTGGATTCACTTTCAAGTCTATCGCGATCAAAGAATTGTCCTGATCACCTCGCCCATGCTCCTCGGCGAAATAGACGGTTACCGGGTTCAGGTAGGCGAAATCGAGGCCTCGCTCGCCATATACTACAGCCTCATTTATTCCTAACATGACAGATCTGGAGAAGGCGACCTCGAGACGATGGGCGGTAAGATATTTGCTCCGTCTTTGTGTGCGCAAGTATCCAGAATCCGGCATATACAGTGTGTCACGCAAGCTTGGCCACGGCGACAAGGAACCTACCAGGACGGCATATCTGATGTCAGGGCCGATGTCCACGGTGAAACGGAACTGCGGGAAGGAATATGTCTGTCCCGACATCAGGAGATTCCCATATCGTCCGGGGCCGAATCTTGCACGGTCCCTGCCGAAAAGCAGCATCAACGGTCCATGCTTGACGATTACGCCCGAGGACAGCTCTTCGTACCCGAGTTTCGGATCTCCCCTCCGGCTGATGTAGCCGATGTTGTCATCGATAATCTGGCTGCGGCGCCAGTATGGACCACGACCGGATTCCTCGATGTCCTGCCATCTGAGGTATGCGAACAACCAAGGCAACGGGCTCGCTTCCAGGGATATTCCCCAGTATCTGCGGATGACATTATCTTCCGAGGAGGGCTCGCGGTCGAATCTGATGCCGTAAGTAGGATCGAGGGTGAGCCACGAACCGCCGGGATATTCGACAGACACCATGTGCCCGTCATTCGTCCACATGCTCGCGGGCCAGAAGGCGGGCAATAATTCCCTGGCCAGGGTTTTGATCCTCGCCCGGTAGGGTCTTGCTTCATTCCACCATTCGGGATCGACGAAGCTATCGATTTCCCGCCGGTATACCTCTATTTGTCGCCTGAGTTCGGAAGATATCGAAGAGGGAAAATAAACGCCACTCCGCCGATGGTTCTCGATCTGAACAATCAGTTTCGCGACCTGTAACCGGTCCATCGGCCGTATGTATTGTGGACCCGATAACAACCGCCTGGTCGAAGCCAGATCGATCAGTTCATAGGCACGATCTCCGAATGGCACGTTTTGCGCGAAAGATGTTCCGAAACCTCCAAGAAGCGCGACAACCAGGACCATGGAGATCAAGAGAGCAGTTGGACGGTTGATCATCTGGCGAGCCTTTTCCCGTACCAGCGTTCGTAATACTCGCGGTAGGTCCCACTTTTCACGTGTTCAATCCAATCGAGGTTCTCGCGGTACCACTTTATGGTCAGCGGAAGCGCCTCCTCGAAAGTATGCTGAGGCCGCCAGGCGAGTTCATGCTCGATCTTGGAAGCGTCAATAGCGTAACGGCGGTCATGGCCGGGTCGGTCGGCGACGAAGCGTATCAGATCCTCCGAAACGTTCAGGTTCTTCAAGATCAGTCGTATGATCTCGATATTCGGCCACTCATTGTGCCCGCCGATATTATACACCTCGCCGCTGCCGCCCTTCTCCAAAACGGCGAGTAAAGCCGAGCAATGGTCCTCGATATACAGCCAGTCCCGGACATTCAGCCCATCACCGTATACCGGCAGCTCCTTGCCCTCGATGGCGTTGGTTACCATCAGGGGGATCAGCTTTTCGGGAAACTGATATGGCCCGTAGTTATTGCTGCAACGGGTAATAATGGTATCGATCCCATGTGTGTGGAATGCAGCTCGAACCAACATGTCCGATCCCGCCTTCGAGGCGGAGTAGGGGCTGTTCGGGGCAAGAAGCGTTTCCTCGGTGAAATATCCCTCTTCACCGAGACTGCCATAGACTTCGTCAGTCGATACATGTAGAAAACGGATATCCCGGCCGGACTCTCTGACCACATCCAACAGGTTCTGTGTACCGATCACATTCGTTTTGACGAAGCTGAGCGGGTCCATAACCGACCGGTCGACATGAGATTCGGCAGCGAGGTGCATCACCGCATCGGGTTCATGATTCTCGAAAACTTCCTGTACACGCGAGATGTCGGTGATGTCCGCATGTTCGAAGCTATAGGAGGGATGATCCTCGCAGGATTTGAGGTTTTCGAGGTTCCCGGCGTAAGTGAGAGCATCGAGGTTGACCAATCCCCAGTCAGGACGATTTTCGATCAGGTAGTGTATCAGGTTCGAGCCAATGAAACCGGCCCCTCCTGTAATCAGTACGCGCATTTCCAGTCCCAACTTCTAATCATTTATTTTCGCTTACAATATAGCTTGAATGTAAAAGCCAATCCAAACCGGTAATCGGGGCCAGTGCGATGTATTACGGTGAAATCAGCGGTTATGCGGACCGTTTCGTTCACCAATCATACATCAACAAGCCTGGGAGATCTGATTAACTTTGGAATAATGAATAGTAATGCAATCCCTATGATCAGACCAAAAAACGGCGAAATTCCGAATCCAACCGGCAGATAGCCGACAAATATCGCTACCAAACCCGCCGTTAGGGCATAGGGGAGCTGCGTGCTGACATGAGACATATGATCGCACCCGCTCGCCATCGAGGACAGGATCGTTGTGTCGCTTATCGGACTGCAATGGTCGCCGAATGTAGCGCCGGCGAGCGTAGCGCCAATCGTCCCGAGCAGAATGCTCTTCGCGATCTGTGCACTCAAACCGGCCTCGAGAGGGAGCTGATGGGCCAGAGGTATGGCGAGAGGAATGAGGATCGCCATGGTTCCCCATGATGTTCCAGTCGAAAAAGCTATGATCGCTGAAGCGAGGAAGAGCACAGCCGGGATCATGAAGGGCACTAATTTCCCGGAGACAGCACCGATAATGAATTCGGCGGTTCCCAGGCGGCCGCAGACATCCCCGAGAGACCACGCGAGGATGAGAATCACCATGGCGGGCATCATCGAGCGGATACCATCGTTGATCGCCTCCGAGACAACGGAATTTTTCTGTTTTCCCAAAAAGACCGCAAGAATTCCGGCACTGAGCATTCCTATGAAAGATGCACAAAGAAGCACCGCCGAGGAATCGGCATTCCCCAGGATTTCGAACAGCCTGACCGCTTCAGGCGAAACGCTCTTACCCGAGAGGTAGAGACCGCCAAAGGTGATGACCACCACCAGGAGTATTGGAATCGCAGCCATCCAGACCGCATGGGGACCCGGTTCATCCAATGCGCTTGTTTTCCATTCACTCTCCTGCCGAGTTCGATCATCTCCGGCTGCAGCTTGATTCTCCGCGAGCCGCATGGGGCCGAAGTCTTTTCCCCAGAATGCAACTGCGAAAACAAGCACAATCGCAAAGATACTGTAAAAGCTGTAAGGGATAGATTGCAGAAAGATCAGGTATGCATCACCGAAGCCTTCGATAGCGCCGGCGGCATCTCGTATCAGGCCCACCTCAAATCCCACCCAGGTGCTGATTACGGCGATGGAAGCGACCGGGGCTGCGGTTGAATCGACGATGTAAGCAAGTTTTGCGCGGGAAATACGGAGTTTGTCGGTGTAGGGACGCATGGTGTTGCCGACGAGCAATGTGTTTGCATAATCGTCGAAAAAGATCACCAGCCCCAACAGCCAGGTCATTAGCAAGCCTCCCCTTCGACCGGTGGCCAACTTGCTGAATGAGCGCACTATTCCGATCGTCCCGCCGGTGCGCGAGAGGATACCGACCATCCCGCCAAGCATCAGGCTGAAAATGATAATGGCCGCATGTCCCCTGTCGGCAAGGGCATTCCAGAGGAAGTCCGTGGGAATGCTGATCAACGCTTTCCCGGGATTAGAAGGATAGAGCAATACAGTCCCGACGAAGAGGCCGAACAACAGAGATACGATTACTTCGCGTAGCAGGAGGGCCAGCCCAATCGCGATAACAGGTGGTATTAAGGCGATCCATTTCGCCGTTTGGACCTCTGTTCCAGTATCGGCCATCGCAACGCCGCTGAGGAATAAGATCGTCAGGACCGAAATGAAGAGGTATCTAATGGTGGGTGCGGGCAGTTTCATTTTCTCATCGCTTCAAAGTTCACCCTAACGTAATTCCAATTACGGAGCAGAGGCAAGCGGTCCAGGACAAGCAGCATTGCCACAAATAGAAAGGAGACTTATATTGCGTGACCATAAGAGCAACATGATAGGTACGATGCGAAAGATATCTCACCAGATGCGAGTAATTTTACTCAGCACGTTGATCCCGGTGACGGGATTTGCGCTTGACGGGTATTACTCGGGCGATCCCTCAAGACCTTATGTGCCCGAATATGGTCCCTTCGCACCAACTGACGCCACTGTCTACATACCTCTCTCAGGAATCTGGAGAGTGGAAGATCCACGCGGCACGGTCCAGGAAGTCGTTGTCCCGGGTTGCTGGCGGGCCGGAATTGGAATACGGACTTTCAGGACGAAATTCCGCATTCCCGAGGATTTACGTGATCATCACCTGCGTCTCGTTCTATGGGGAGCTAAACGGAAACTATCTATCAAGTTGAACAACCGTCTGGTCGAAACATGGGAGGGCGATTGGCCAAGCAGGGTCATCGATTTTCCCCGCGGGGTGCTGAACTTCGATGGGTCCAATGAACTTGAGATAGAAGTCGACGACCGTCTCTCAGCGCTTGAATCGATACCGCTGAAGCCGAAGGTCTTTGACGAAGTTACATATGCGGGCATTTTCGCGGACATTGCTCTGGTAGCCGGTCCAACCGCTTCAATTGAACAGATGACCTGGTCGGTAGATCTCGATGACAAATATGAGACCGCCCGCTGGCAGATCGGCATTGGCCTGAGAAATCAGTTAATTGTACCCGCAGATTCTTTCTTCGTTCGAAATCTCAAAATTCATGTCGAATGGACCTCGACAAACAGCATGATAGAGGGGAAAACCGAGGAAGTCGGATTACAGCTTGGTGCGGTAAAAATCGCAACCGTGAACCTGACGGGGATCATCAGCAATCCGAAACTATGGTCTGTAGATAGACCCAACCTGTACAGGTTCAAAGTGATAATCAAGGAAGGTAATGATTCATGGTATATACCCCTGCAATCCGGATTGGCGGAGGTTAGCTGGCACAATGATGGATTGAAACTCAATGGCGATTTGCTCCGCATCCGAGGAGTCGATTTAAGACAGGAGAACCTGAAACGGGGTGCTTCAATGACCGCCGAAGAGATCGAAGCCGACATCAAGCGAGCCAAGAGCCTCGGTTTCAATCTTGTGCGTATCGTCGGAGCTCCGCCCCTGTTGTCCACCGCGGATATCTGTGACAGGCTCGGCATGCTCCTGATTCCACAGACTGGAATGAAAGGAGTTCCGGCAGGGATATTTAACTCGGTGTCGCTTCAGAGCCGACTTGAGAAATTCGTGCTTTCGATGATTGCAGCGGAGAACCATCACCCCTCGATTGTGGCATGGGGAATTGGAGAGAACCTCCCGCCAAGCGGAATCTTCGAATCAATAACCCACCTGGCGGAATCCGCTGGAGAGATTGATGATCGTCCGCTACTCGTTGGTATTGCATCCGGTAGTACTCCCGGTTTACCGGAAGGCGTAGTTGGTATTCGCCAACGCCCTCCATACCACATGTTCCAGCCATTGAAACCACTTGACGATCCACCCGACCCGTGGCTTATAGGTGGACTCGGCGGATTTTACTACCGATCGACCCTCAAGGAAGACAGCATGGACGGCCAGGTACGTCAATCGGATGCGAGTCTGCGTCAGTTGAAATCCGCTCTGGCGATGAAATCCGCGGGTTTCATCATCGACTGTTTGGCGGACCGGCAGGCGGCATGGCCGTTACTGATTCGTGGCTCCGAAAGAGTCGACAATTGGATGACACGAGGTCTGCTGACAGCCAAACGTGAGGATCGAATCGCCTGGCAGAAGGTGGGAGAAGCGATGGGAAGGGTCCGCATTGAAGTCCCGACGCTGAATGTCGCGGAACCTAGTTTCCCGCTGATCTTCCCGATGGCGACGCTGATGATCGGAGGATTCCTGTTATTGACGATGCGTCAGAACAATGTCTTCCGTCAGAACCTGAAGCGGGTTTTCGCACATACCCACGGGTTCTTTGTCGATATCCGGGACCGACGATATTTTCAGACCGGCCAGATATTCATCATCGGAATCATTATCTGCGCGAGTCAGGCGGTGCTCACAGTGGGGGCATTGCACCACGCGAGAACCAGCTTCACGCTGGACTACCTGATGACTCTCTTCATCCCGGTTCTCGAGTTAAAGCGACGGCTGATACTCTGGTCCTGGAACCCGTTGGAGGGGATCGTTGCATTCACCGCAATTTATTTTATCCTGCTTATCATTCTCGCACTCGCCTTGAGCTGGATTTCACTGCCCTTCAAGGGTAAACTGCGTATTCGTCAGTCGTTCACGCTGGTAAGCTGGGGAGCAACGAATTTTCTGCTGATGATGCCGATTGGCCTGGTGCAGTACCGTTTTCTGGATTATTCATGGTTCCTGACAGTGTATTTCATTATCTATGCGCTCTTTGCATTCTGGTACATTAATCGAATAGTCTCAATAATCAGGATCGGCTATCAGATTTCATCGAGAGCGGCCTGGCTCCTGCTATTGACGGTTTTCGCCGTAATGACGGCTCTGGTTGTAGCATTTTATAATAGAGCATATGCGATCACCGACTACCTGGACTACTATTCAACGGTTATCGTTCCATGGGTAACCGGATGAGGGATCGAGTGACCGATATGGTGAAAATTCTGGATAAAGAAGCGCTGACTTTTGACGATGTTCTGCTGGTGCCTGCGCGTAGTGAAATACTGCCCAGAGAGGTCGATATCAGCAGTCGTCTGACTTCGGGAATCACCCTGAATGTCCCCCTTGTCAGTTCAGCGATGGATACGGTCACCGAATCCGCAATGGCCATAGCCATCGCCAGACATGGTGGAATAGGAATTATTCATAAGAATCTCAGTGCCGAGGATCAGGCGTCTGAAGTTGACCGTGTCAAGCGTTCCGAGAGCGCTATAATCGACAAGCCGATAACCATGCATCCGAACCGGCCCGTCGGCGAGGCGATGGTTACCATGCGTCGCTACGGTATCTCGGGCATTCCAATTGTTGAAAACGGCAAACTCGTAGGGATCCTGACCAACCGGGACCTTCGCTTCGAGAACAATCTTGCGCAGCCGATATCTGCGGTAATGACCAGGGAACTGATCACGGCTCCGGCGGGAACCACCCTTGAGAAAGCCAAGGAAATACTGCAAAATCACCGTATCGAGAAACTTCCGTTAGTTGACGACAAAGGCGAATTGGTCGGGCTGATCACAGTCTTAGATATACAGAAGAGCACACAATATCCGAGCGCCTGCAAAGACAGTCGAGGGAGGTTGATGGTAGGTGCCGCGATCGGTGGAGGAGGAGACTGGGAGCGCAGAGCCGCTGCACTGATCGAAGCCGACCTGGACGTGCTCGTAGTGGATTCGGCGCACGGTCACAGCCTTGGGGTCATGGAAACGGTGAAGAAAGTCCGCAAGATCTACCCCGACATGCAGATCATCGCGGGTAATGTGGTCACCGCCGAGGCGACCCGGGAGATGATCGAGGCGGGAGCCGACGCGGTAAAAGTCGGAGTCGGACCGGGCAGCATCTGTACTACCAGGGTGGTCGCGGGTGTAGGTGTTCCCCAAGTAACCGCGATTATAGAATGCGCAAGGGAAGCGGACAGGCGTAGTATTCCTGTCATAGCCGACGGGGGCATCAAGTATTCCGGTGATATAGCCAAGGCCATTGCTTCGGGCGCAAGCACAGCCATGATCGGCTCGCTGTTCGCCGGAACGGCTGAGAGCCCGGGAGAGACGGTTCTTTTCGAAGGGCGGACCTACAAAGTGTTCCAGGGGATGGGAAGCATCGCTGCCATGGAAAGAGGAGGCAAGGAGAGGTATTTTCAGGAGGATGAGCACGAACCCGAAAAGCTGGTTCCGGAAGGAATAGAGGGACGTGTTCCATTCAAGGGGAATGTCTCGGATACCGTATATCAGCTCGTTGGCGGTCTGAGAGCTTCGATGGGATATTGCGGTGCGCATGATGTCGAGACGTTCAGGTCGAGGACGAAAATGGTGCGCATCACATCGTCCGGCCTAAGAGAATCGCATCCGCATGATGTGAAGATCACGAAGGACCCCCCCAACTATCAGATAAACCGCTGAATTTCGGGTCCCGATGAGCCCCTGCAAAGCAAGAAAGGGAACCCGAAAGCTCCCTTGTCGTGAAATTCTGGAAGGGAAATTCTAACCCTGGAGGGATTTCAGATAAGCCTGGAGTCTTGATTTCTTATCCGCAGCGCGGTTTCGATGGATTATCTTCTTTCCTGACAATCGATCCAATATCCTGGCCGCTTCCTTGAACGCTTCCCGGGCCTTTTTGGGGTCAGAAGTTTCTCGGACCTTGCGCACGGCTTTTTTCATCTTACTGCGATAGGCACGGTTGCGGGCGCGAGCTTTCGCAGAAGTGCGCATACGTTTTTCGCAAGACTTGTGCTGTGGCATCTTTACTAAACCTGTCAGATTATACGTATCGGTAACTTAGCTGCGAAATATATGAGTTCATGAAGAGACAAGCAAGAGTTGACCGGGAGGCTCTCGCAGAACGCCTGGTATCTGCAAATCATGTCGCTGCATTGACAGGTGCCGGCGCCTCCAAAGAAAGCGGCGTACCTACCTTCCGCGATGCCGACGGACTCTGGAACAAGTTCCGGCCCGAGGAACTCGCAAATGTAAACGCGTTCATCGCCAACCCCCAACGCGTTTGGGAATGGTATTCCTGGCGTCGTAATCTGATGGCGAAGGTCCAGCCCAACGCAGGACACTATGCTTTGGCAGAACTAGAGAAGCTACTCGACGATTTCACGTTGATCACCCAGAACGTTGACAACTTGCACAGGGTAGCCGGAAGCCATGACTTGATCGAACTTCATGGAAATATCCATCGCAATAAATGCCATCACTGCGGGGAAATCATTGAAACCGAGGTTGTCTTCAGCGAAGGAGAATTGCCCAGGCATGATTGCGAGGGCGGAGGTCTCATCAGACCGGATGTAGTTTGGTTCGGCGAGATGCTGCCACAGGAGGCGATAGATCGAGCCTGGTTCGAGGCGAGCAATTCGGATGTTTTTTTCTCGATCGGTACTTCCGCAGCGGTTTATCCTGCCGCGGCACTGCCACGCGAGGCCAAGCTCGCCGGAGCATACTTGATCGAGGTTAACCCGAACCCAACGGAACTAAGCGTTGTTGCAGATCTTGTGATCCAGGCTCCCTCGGGGGAGGTGCTGCCACCACTGGTTGATGTGGTTCGCAAGTTGAAGGGGAGGGGGAAGTGAGAGTACGATCTATAAGAATAACCGGTAATCCTCGCGCAGTATTTATCTCCTTCATGATCATCTTCTTCATCACGGGATGCAGCTATTTTAATTCCTTCTACAATACCCGCCGAAACTTCAATGAGGGAGAGCGCGAGAGGGAGCGCACAACACAACTCGACTCCAAACCCATGGGCTACAGGAAAGCGGTTGAGTCGGGCGCCGGTTTGATAGAGCTTTATCCCGATTCGAAGTATATCGACGATGCGCTTTTCATTATGGGGCAGTCATATTACTGGCTGGGCGAATACCACAAGGCCAAGAGAAAGTTCGAAGAGCTTCAGACGAATTACCCCGAGAGTCCCTATCTGCAGCAGAGCCGCCTGTGGATGGGGCGAACGTATGTGAAGATGAAGCAGAGGCAGAAAGCGACCTCGACACTTCTCAGCCTTGTGGGCGACACCGATGATCCGGATTTGACCAGCGGAGCATACTTTGCTCTGGCCGAACTCTATTATTTCGATTCGCTGTTCGTAAAATCGGAAAATGAATTCCTAAGAATTACCGAAACCGCCGTCAATCCAAAGATGATCGGAGAGGCGTATTGGCGTGCCGGCGAAGCGGCGTTCCGTGAAAAGAACTACGATAAATCTGCAAATTATCTGCAGAAATCGCTCGATTACGAGCTCTCAAAGAGCCTTCGGTTCGAGGTATCACTCTATTATGGAATATCGCTGAGGGAATCCGGACGGCTATCCGAGTCGATCGCTATCCTCAAGAAGTTGATCAAAGACAAACGGTACTTCAGGAATCACGGGCGCGTGGCTGTTGAGCTGGCGCTCGCTGAACTGGGAAGGGGGAGTAGAGAAGAGGCATTGGCTATCTTGACCGATGTCACGTCCGACTTTCCAAGATCCGATGAAGCGGCCCGGGCTTATTATGAATTGGGGTTGATATACATGAGAACTCCGGGCGAACGCGAGGCGGCCAAGGAAGCTCTGGATAAGGCACGGGTTGAGAAGGCCCTAAGTGAATTCGCGATGCGAGCGGATACAGTTCTCACACAGGTCAAACGTTTGGATGAACTCACCGCTGCGCGCATGATTATCAATGCCAAAATCGGAATGACCGATAAATGGATCGCTGCACCGGCAAATCCGTCCATCAAGAACAAATTCTCTGCTGCTTCGTATTACGATTCACTCGCGATAGATTCGCTGCAACTCGTATCGCTCTGGAGTAGAGCCTGGCATGACGAACGTATTGTTGCAAGTGTCGATTCCATTGAGGCGGAAGCAGGGGAAGAATCAATCAAACCTTCACCTGTGACCGACGGAGAAATAGAATCGACAACAGCTGACTTCGATACAACGGAATTCATGAAGGCAGAACACGGTCCTGAAGAGAGAGTTATTGTCTTCGATCCCGCTCCTGTGCTCGATTCGCTTGCCTGGATGAGAGCGGAACTTCAGGATATCCGCTTCCAGTTGGGCGAATTGCTTCTGTTCGACTTGAACGAACCCGACTCGGCAATAACTATCTTTCAGGAACTCGCCGACCCTCCAAATGCTGACAGCGTACGCGCGCGGGCAATTCTTGCGTTGGCATACATTGAGGCTCGCGACCAGAGACAGGCCAATTATGATTCTCTGATGAATGTCCTCGCAACGGAATTCAAAACCACCGGGATTGGGACCTTCGCTTCCGACTATCTGGGAATGAATGACGTTGAAACGACTCTCACCCCCGAAGAGCTCGCTTTCATCGAGGCGGAATCACTTCTTCTGGGGGAACCTCGAAGAGCTCAGGAAGCATTCACGATGTATAGATGGTTAGCGGAAACGTATCCCCGTTCGACAGTCGCTCCGAAGGCGCTGTACGCATCGGCTTTCATAGCGGGTATTGAATTGGACGATAGCCAGACCGCCGAGGCTCTGTTTAACGAGTTGGTTCGTAAATATCCGGGGACCAAGCAGGCGGTAGAAGCTGAATACATACTGGGGGCGCTACAAAACAGGCGTCAAACCGAAATAGGGGCTGATTCTATGGATATAAGGGCAGAATCGGGCCGTTTTGACGCTTATACCGAAGCCGATGTCGACGAACTTCCTCGCCTGATTGGAGGTCACGAGGCCCTCGCCTCTATCCTGGAAACACGCAATCTGCTGCCAGCAGAAGTAATCAGCGGAACGGGCGGCGAAGTCAGGATGAGATACTTGATCGATTCAGAAGGCCATGCAAAAAACTTCAGGGTATTGCTTGAGGATCCGCCTGGAAGGGGATTGGCAAGGGCACTGATCATGGCTCTCGAGGATGTGACCTTTCAACCGGCGAAAGTAGATAATGTGACCGTCCAGATTCTCGTCGAACACAGCTATACATTACCACTCGATGCGCCTCCCAATATTCGTCCGCTGCCGAGGAGAAGGAAGCTGTGATTGTTCTCGAGGACTCGCGAGTCGAATCGATCAAAGAGATCCGCCTAGGAATCTGGTCGATGTGGTTACAGTCTCCCCGCATTTGCGAGCTTGCCTCACCAGGGCAATTTGTTCATATACGTATTACCGGCGAGTTCTCACCTTTGCTCAGGCGTCCATTGAGCATTGGGCGCATCGATGGATCAAGGCTTGAATTGGTCTGGCGTGTGGTCGGAAAAGGTACCGCACTTCTAACGGAGGCCGGCAAGGGGAACCTGTTCAGCTTGCTCGGTCCTTTGGGCAATCCCTTTACCGTTCCGGATGGTGTTGAACAGGCGATTCTGGTGGCCGGCGGTTTGGGGCTGCCGCCGCTCGTATTTTTACATCAAGAACTGAACCACAGGCGAATCCCGGCTCGTCTTCTGCTCGGTGTCACGGAGGAAAAGGCGATACCATTGGCCGACGATGATCCGATCATGGAATCGGTCGATATTATCGTTGAAAAGGGCAGTGGTTATCGTCAAGGTTTGGTTACCGATTTGGCACAAGAGGCGATTGCGGAAACTCAAGCATCAAATCTGATTGCCAGAACTGTACTTTATGCATGCGGACCCTGGGGGTTGACAGGAGCTCTGCAGAGGCTTGTACCGCCCGGCATGCTTGCCCTGACTGAAGTCTCGCTTGAGCAACAAATGGGGTGTGGAATAGGAGTCTGCCAGGGGTGCGCGATACACGCCGATGGCGGACTGACACCGTACCGACTTGTATGCAGTGACGGTCCTGTTTTTGATCTTTTTTCAGTTGAGGTTCCCGATGGAAGCTGATCTTAAGGTAAAGCTGGGGAGTCTGCAACTTGCGAACCCGATAATTGCTGCTTCGGGATGCTACGGCTATGGTGTGGAGTATGCGTCCATAGCCGACCCAGCCAATCTGGGCGGTTTCATCACAAAGAGCATATCACCAACTCGATGGGAGGGTAATCCACCGCCAAGGCTGGTTGAGGCCGGCAACGGGTTGCTAAACAGCATCGGCCTGGCCAACATGGGAGTCGAGGAATTTACCGGGAAGATGGTGCCGAAACTGGGGGGCACGGATACGCGAGTGTTCGTTTCAGTGGCGGGCAAAGTACTTGAAGATTATATATTTGTGGTCGAGAAGCTTGAAGCGGCGGAAGGTATTGACGGATATGAATTGAATATCTCATGCCCGAACGTAAAGGAAGGTGGAATGGCCTTCGGCCAAAACCCGGTGATCACTGAAAGACTTGTGGAACAGGTGCGATCGCGAACGAAGCGATGGATCATGGTCAAGCTCACCCCTAATGTCGCTTCGATTGCAGAGGGGGCGAAAGCGGCCGAGACGGGAGGAGCAGACGGTATCAGCCTGATAAATACACTCGTCGGAATGGCTGTGGAATATAAATCGCGCAGGCCGAAACTCGCTACTGTTACAGGCGGCTACAGTGGACCGCCGATCAAGCCGGTCGCACTCGCCAAGGTCTGGGAGGCGGCAAAGGCGGTCAGGATTCCTGTCATCGGGATAGGAGGCATTACCTCCTGGCGGGACGTAGTCGAATTCATGATCGTCGGGGCCAGCGCAGTCCAGGTGGGTACGGCTCTCTATGCCGACCCTGAATTGCCGGAAAAACTGGTGGAAGGGTTGCGCGACTACATGGCCGAGGAAAATATTCCTAAAATCTCGGAAATCGTCGGTTCGCTTCAGACCGATAAAGCCTACACTTTAGGGGTACCGGTTTGACTAATGCAATCAAGCAAGAAACATTACTCATCCTACTTGCGCTCATTGTCGGATTCCACCTGCTTTCAGGATGCACGCCTGCGCCGATTTACAATTCAAGCAGGGCCGGTTCGGGGAGTTTGACCGCCGGAAGTCCTCATAAGGTTGCTCCCGTTTCCGGAGCGGGTGAACATGACGCTGTAAAACAGGAGGAGACATTCAGAATCGGCCAGGTGTTATTCGGGGTGTCGAGCTACTACGGTCCGAAATTTCATGGAAAAATGACCGCTAACGGCGAAATATTCGACCAAAATACCCTTACTTGCGCACACAAGACGTTGCCTTTCGGAACAAAGCTGAAGGTGACATTACTCGAAACAAGACACAGCGTTATCGTCCGCGTCAACGACCGTGGTCCATATGTGGGCGATAGAATCCTTGATCTGAGCCAAGAGGCCGGAAGAAGGATCGGGCTTTTGGATAGCGGGACCGGCGAGGTCTCTGCGCAGATACTCGAACTGGGCAAGGAATGAGTAGAGAACTTGGAAGAAGATTACTGGTCTCCCTGATAGGGATACCATACGCCTTATTGAGTATCTATGTCGGCGGTTGGTTGTTCACCGGGTCGATTGCATTCATAAGCGGATACTCGGTGTATGAGTTACTGAGAATCACCGGTAAATGCAACATGCCGGGCTACAATTCACTCGGATCGTCATTTGCTGCTATTGTTCCGCTGGCTGTTCACATATTCGGCCCGATTTCGATGATACCGCTTCTTCTGCTTCTCATAGTTGCTGTTGGAACAGCATCGGTTTTCAGCAGAACGATCTCGGCCTTTTCGGGGCTGGTTGCCACCATATTCTCGGCAATTCTGATCGCGTTTCCGCTTTCCACTTTGATCATCCTGCGCGACTCCCCCATATGGCCGGATCAAATGACGGCGGCAGGCATGCTCGTATATCTCTTCGGAGGCGTATGGGCCACCGATTCATCGGCGTATCTCTTCGGAAAGAACTTCGGCAAGCGACGCCTCGCACCAAAATTGTCACCTAAAAAGACCATTGAAGGTGCCATTGGAGGCGCTATTATTGCCCTTATTTGGGCTATATTTGCCTCAATTCCGCTAAGAAGCGTTCTCAGCGTAGTTGACGGTATCGTAATCGGGTTGATTTTAGGCTTCATGACGCAAATCGGCGATCTCGTCGAGTCGGCGATCAAGAGGGAAGCGGGAGTTAAAAATTCCGGGACGTTCTTTCCAGGTCACGGTGGGATGCTCGACCGTTTCGATTCGTTGCTCTTTGCTGCACCTTCCGTGTATCTGTATCTGGTTTTATCGGGTACTCTTCCGCTACCGTGATTCCACGGATTTCGTGCCGAATATATCCTTACCGCAAAGGTCTGTAGGGTGGATTTCACACTAGTGGACGAAATCACATGAATCGAGTAGTTCTGCTTGTCTTATTCTGAGGTCTCGCCCTGCGGCAGCCAAAGTCGGAATAGCGCTCCCCCAAGCGTTTTTCCCTCAAGACAAATCACTCCGCCTTCGTGCTGATCGGCGACAGTACGAACAACCGGTAAGCCCAATCCGACACCGGCGCGCTTTGTAGTGTAATAGGGTTCGAAGATGGCTTCTCGATTTCTTTCTTCAACGCCGGGACCGCTATCCTCGACCTCGAAGACCATGTTTTTCTCCTCTTCGTAAAACCTTAGAACGACTTCTCCATCCGCTTCGATCACCGCAAGAGCGTTGTCAACAAGATTGATCAATGCGCGCTTTATTTTTTCGCGATCAATAAAACAGGGCTTACCGCCACCTTCAACCTCTGTACGCAGGCGCAAACCATATAGTGACGAAATGTCTGAGATCAAATCCACCGGCATGGTCCAGTCAGGTTCCAGTTGCGGCGCATGGGCGAAGTCGCCGAACTCAAACACCAGGGAGCGGAGACTCTCGACTTCATCGTTGATGATCTCCCTGGTTGCATTGAGAGTCTTATGAAACTCTTCGTCGTCGCCTCGGTAGCTGTCGGCCAGTTGCTGAATCGAAAGCTGAATCGGGGTTAACGGGTTTTTAATCTCATGGGCAAGAACGCGGGCGAGCTCACGCCAGGCGGCCTTTTTCTCCATGTCAGCGGCTTTAAGCCGGCTCTCATCAAGCCGGTCGAGCATCATATTAAACGTAGCAGCCAAACGCCTGATTTCACCGCTGCCTCTGGTCTCGGCTCTACATTTTTCATCGCCGCCGGCAACCGCCTCGGCTGTTCTTGTCAGGTTCTCAACCCGTTTCGATTCAGATATGACAACCAGGAGACCAGCACCAATAGATAGGGTTACCACAAGCAGGTAGGTTATCAGGTAAGTCCCGACGAGGCTGCGTATCAGGCGATCACGTTCTACGCTGCGCATCGCCCAGTCAGCATTGGCGGCCTGTAGTTCCTCCGCTTTCCCAAGAAAATCATCATCGAGTTTATGATGAAACGCCCAGGTTCCGTAGCTCGTCGTCTGTTGGACGATAATGTACCTGGGTACACTGACAAACGGAGCGGCGGAATCCGCTACAGACAAAACGGTTGTATGCCATCCCTCTTCGCTTAGTTTCAGATAGCTGTTTTCACTTTTAAGATACAAGATCTCATTGGAATCAAGATAAGACCCTATCATCTTGTAATTTATCCGGTAAGGATCGGGATTAGCATTTATCAACCTGTCGAGACGGTTCGCCATATCAGTCTCGATACGGTTCATATGCATTCTCGCGATGGAAAAGGCGGTCTGAATAGCATCGCCGATTTCCTCGGGTGCAAGTGTACGGGCACCGATGCGGACTGCTGACGAAACGGAAAAAAGTAGTGGGAGTATGGGGATAAGGCCCGCCAATGCCAGGGTGAGAACGAGCTTCCAGCGTAACCTCATCGTTCCGTCTCATGTTTTCTGCGCTTTGGGAGTTGAACAAGACTGGACCATTTGGAAAAAGCCTTCCGAGGACGACTACTGCGAAACAGCCAGGCTGCAATTCCGGAAAGTTCTCTCTCGATACGATTTACCGTCCCGGCATCCCCCTCGACCTGTATTGGTTGATCAGCCGCACGAGCTTTGACCAGCCAGGGGCCGTCACCCGGGAGGTCGGCTGCGTGGATCGGAACAACCAGGTCATTTCTGAACAAGGTCAGAACAGTCTGATAGTCGTCAACAGCCAGGGGCCCCAATGGAGTATGCACCCTGTATCGGTCCTGCCAGACATTGTATTCTACAACCACGCGGTAGAACAAGTGCTTTACATATCCGGTCCGGATAAGCTGCAGGTTAAGTTCCACCTCCACCGGCAAACCCGATATCAGCGCCTGACGCGTCTTTTCGCTGAAGGGATCAATTATCTCGGGGCGGACCACCGCGATGGAATCTTCCCAATATGCCTCGACATCACCCACCCGGATCTCGGCCTGGACGTTGGGGGAAAAGATTATGAGCATCACCAGCACTGATGCCGGTAGAAGTCTTGAAAGGATTTGCTTCAAGTTCAAGAGCAGAATCCGGAATTTGGAATAGGTAATATCACTTATTGGAATATGGCAATTAGTTCAATGATAATAAGAAGATAGGCAATTCCGTAAATATTTTGCCAGTGCACAGACAATATAGGCACCGAAATTGTGTGAGAGTATTTCCATGAATAGGAAAGAATAGTGGAGGTGTCCATGTTCAGCTTGGAATCTTGAGCCGGATCATTATTCAGGCTGGAAAACAGCCGCCGCATAGCTGACCATTTGATCTCGATTGGGAGAAATTGACTGTTGGTAATCAAGGATTATTCCCTTCGATCCGGCAAGCAATCTAAGAACGAAGTATGTGGCGTAGAGGCCGCAGATCCTGTTTGAATTTCCATCTTTCATTATTTCCCGCCACCATCCATCGGCGTCCCCCTCGATCACCCTCGCCAAAGCCTTCATGTCCCGCCGTTCGACCTTGGCGCAAAATTCTTTTTCGATCCGGTTTTCATCGCCGAATCGGAGGCCCACATGGGCAAGGTCAACGCCGGCAATCCAGATTACCGGACCCTTGTGAGTACCTTCGATCTCCCTGAGCACAGCGATTATTTCTTCGACCTGCTCCAATCCGCGGGGCGTGCCGGATTGATTCTCAGCTATTGCACCAGCCAGTAGAGGCAGGCAGGTTATGTCCCTGTCCCCGAGCAGGTGGCGGATCCAAACGGCCTGCAACTCCAGAGAATGTTCGCTGCGATGCAGCCATTCTTCGCGAAACGGTTTTTCCGACAGCCTGTCGCGCAATAGATCAACGGCGGGACGGTCGAACTCTATCCTGCCGGTCGGCGTATCGAAGTCTTTTGCAGCGGCGACGACCGGTTCTGCCGCACCTGCATGGGCAACGCCTATCATACCGAACAGAATAGGCCCGGCGCTCGAATCGGGAAGCAGATGTTGAAGATGTCGATAGGCGCGACCATAAGTCTCGCCGCCGCGTTGAAAGTCGATGTGCGGAACCAGCAAACCATTTACCGCTTTTTCAGGATCTGGGGTTCCGGGTTCAAAATCTTCGGGTGGATCCGCCTCACTCAACTCTTTAAGATATTCCTGTAACGCCGTTTTATCAGAAGGATATCCTGTCCCTGCAAGCACCGGTTCGCGAACCGACTGTCTGTGGAATTCCGCTTCCACCTTGTTCCTGTAATCGTTGAAGGAATCGTTCAGTAATAGATGGGATTCATCGAGGAGTTCGATTACCTGTACCAGTTGTTCCTCGGGGATATTCTCACCGGTCGTTTCACGTACCTCCTCGATTATCTGATTGATTGTGTGATCACCATCGAAAAGGGTGATAGCAGGCATCAGCTCGACGTTGAGGGCGAGTATTTGCTCAGAATATCCCGCAGGATCACGTAGAAGAATATAGGTTTGGCCATTCTCTTCAATGGGGATGGTTTCAAGCGGTCGTATAGATGGCACCTTACCCGACATTTATTTTCTCAATTTTCAGAATGGGCCTGTTGATATTCAGCCCTTTTCCAACCAGTGAATGTTGTTTAATCCAACCCGATTCAGCAAGATATCAAGCAAAGCACCCTGGATGAACGAAGTTATCATCTGCATGAGGGAAAAAGCGCGCATGCCAAACTTGCGGTGCTCGACAGGCTGGTGGAACGAATCGCAAATCGGCTTATCCAGCGAGAGTGACAATTATCGCTTTTTGAGCGTGGAGCCGATTCTCGGCCTGGTCGAAAACAACCGACTGCGGGCCATCGATGATTTCATCGGTGATCTCGCGGCCCCTTTCAGCCGGAAGGCAGTGCATCACTATCGCGCCCTGCGAAGCCAGTTTTAGAAGCTTGCTGTTTACCTGGAAACGACCGAGTAGCGATTCCCTTTCACCGGCCTGATCCTTTTCGCCCATTGATGCCCAGACATCCGTATAGACCACATCAACGCCCTTTACCGCTTCATCAGGATCATATGTTATTTCGACATCCGCGCCTTCATTGCGGGCGATTTCGATCAACTCACCTGGATGTGTTTCTTCAACCGTGCCTATGCGTAGCTGTATGGGAAGCCGGCGGGCGGCGTTAATCCAGGAACGGGCCACGTTGTTCCCATCGCCGAGATATGCGATGATTTTATCCTCGAAAGTACCCAGATGCTCCCTGATTGTCAGCAGATCCGAAATAACCTGGCATGGATGTGTAAAATCAGTCAGGGCATTGATAACCGGAATCGAGGACCATTCAGCCAGTTCCTCAACATCCTTATGCGAGAAAGTGCGAATAACGATTCCATCGAGATATCGCGATAGAACACGGGCGGCATCCGGGATGCTTTCACGTTTTCCGAGTTCGATCTCCTTTTCAGTTATGTAGAGGCTCCCGCCACCCAGTTGTGCAATGCCGACTTCAAAACTGATTCGAGTACGCAGGCTCGATTTATGAAAAATGCACCCGAAATGTTTGCCGGTCAGAGGTCTGGGACAGTTGCCGTCAAGGGTCAATTTTTTCAAACTCTCCGCCAAATCGAAGAGCTGCAACAACTCATCGGTCGTAAAATCGGAGATCTGGAGAAAATCGCGCTTTGCCATAGTTCCCTCTTCTCACATATCCACGTAAAATTTCAGCCTCCTGCGAAAGCTACTTATTCGACAATCGTGGGGCAAGATGGATAAGGGAACCGGGAGATTGGAGTTGAATGCTGAATATGAAACAAAGCGTAACAACCATTTCAACCGGCAATATCTCCGGAAAATCGCTTCAAGGAGGGAGAAAGTTCCCCTAATTCCCAATAAAGGTCATGGATTTATTTTATTATTTTTGTATCTTCTGCGTTGACCGAGGGGAAGTGCGGCAACAACTTGCTTTCCATCCCTGCTTTGAAACCACCCGGTTTGAAACCAACGTCGGGAAGAATCAGATATATGCACGAAAAGCTGACCGAAATCAAAGAGATCGAGAATAAGTTCCTTAAAGAGGCCGAATCAGTCGATTCCGAAGAGACGCTGGAAAAGCTGCGTGTCGGCTACCTGGGTCGCAAGGGAACAATCGCAAGCCTGTTCAAACAGATAGGATCGGTCCCTGCCGAAATACGAGGTGAATTCGGCAAATCGCTCAATACACTTAAGCAACTTGCGTCAGATAAGGTTGATTCCCTCGCAGCTGGCTTGCAACGCTCAATATCCGTTCGAGAGATCGATCCAACAATTCCCGGTCGTGCCTGCTTTCGTGGATCGCTGCACCCGTTAACGCTCGTCGAACGCGAAGTCAAGCGTGTCTTTGCACGAATGGGCTTCAGCGTCGAACGCGGTCCGGAGGTCGAGGATGTCTGGCACAATTTCGACGCCCTCAACACCCCGGAATGGCATCCCTCCCGTGACACGAGCGATTCGCTCTTCCTCAAGGACAAACCCGGCTGGCTGCTGCGCACCGAAACCAGTCCTGTACAAATACGCGTAATGCAGAAACGCCCTCCGCCAATCAGGATTATCGCACCCGGAAGGGTCTTCAGGAACGACAAGCCGGATGCGACCCATTCTCCGATGTTCACACAGGTTGAGGGGCTCTATGTCGATGAAGGGGTGACCTTTGCGGACCTGAAGGGGACCGTGCTCGAATTCTACCGTCACATGTTCGGCAAGCAGGTGCGTACACGGTTTCGCCCGCACTTTTTCCCCTTTACCGAACCTTCGGCGGAAGTGGACATTAGCTGCCCGTTTTGTGGCGGTAAGGGTTGCAGAATCTGCAAGCATACCGGTTGGGTTGAGATGGGCGGGGCAGGAATGGTCGACCCGAACGTACTCGAATGCGTCGAGATTGATCCGGAGAAGTATACAGGTTGGGCCTTCGGGCTTGGGATCGAGAGATTGGCGATGCTGATTTACGGAATCGACGATATTCGTCTCTTTTTCGAGAACGACTATCGTTTCCTCGCTCAGTTCGGAGGACGGCGATGAAAGTGTCATACAACTGGCTGCGTGAATTCGTCGACTTCGATGAGTCGCCGGAACAAATCGCAGAGATACTGACACAACTCGCATTTGACCTTGAGGAAATGCGTCCGGTTCGGCGACACCTGCATGGAATCGGTACCGGCCATATAGTCGAAGTTCAGCCTCATCCGAAAGCGGACAAGCTCGTCGTCGCCCGTGTTGATGTGGGCGGCGAAACGCTGGACATGGTTTGCGGCGCACCGAATTGCCGCGAAGGGTTGATCGTTGCTGCTGCTCTGCCCGGTACCAAGATCGGCGACCTGACAGTCGAGGAGCGGAAAATCAGGGGGGTCAAATCCGAAGGGATTATCCTCTCGGAGCGAGAGCTTGGCATCACCGACGATCACACGGGGATTCTCGAGTTGGACCCGGAGACCGGCGTGGGTACGTCCCTCGAAACGCTCCTCGAGCCTGAAGATTTCATACTCGATTTCGAAGTGACCGTTAACCGTCCGGATGCCATGTCGCATCTCGGCATGGCCAGGGAGTTGGCGGCATATTTTCGTCAACCCTTGCGGTTTCCTCTAGTCGAACTGGTCGAGGCGGATGGAGAGGCCGCTGAAAAGGTCAGGGTCGAGATAGTAGCGCCGAAGGAGGGGCCGCGCTACGTCGCACGACTCGTCGAGGGGATAGAAGTAGGACCCTCCCCTCTATGGATGCGAGCACTGCTCTTCTCGCTCGGTCAGCGGCCGATCAACAACATCGTCGATATCACAAACTATGTCCTCTTCGAACTGGGACATCCTCTGCATGCGTTCGATTATCACTTGCTGAAGGATGGACATATCATCGTTAGGCTTGCGGTGGACGGCGAAGAATTCACAACTCTCGACGATCAAAAGAGGATATTGAAGCAGACCGATCTACTGATTGCAGACCCTGAGAAGGCCATCGCGTTGGCGGGTGTGATGGGTGGTAGAAACAGCGAGGTTCGTGAAAACACAACCGATATCCTTGTTGAAGCAGCATATTTCGATCCGGTGACCATCCGTCAGACCTCGAAGCACCTGGGCCTTGCGACGGAAGCTTCTCGGCGATTTGAACGCGGCGCGGACCCGTCAATGCCTGCTTTTGCCGCGGCACGGTGTGCGAAACTGATCAGTGAGTTGGCAGGCGGCGAGATCCTCAAGGGCGATGTTGACGCATATCCCGTCCGAGTCGAGACGAGAAAAATCATGGTTCGTCCCTCGAGAACGAGCGCAGTGCTCGGTCTGGATGTATCTACCGGGCAAGTATCCGAGGCGCTGGAGTCGCTTCAGCTCGAGGTAAAGAGCATCGAAGAGGATTTGCTCGAGGTTACAATTCCGGCTTTTCGGCCCGATCTTGAGCGTGAGATCGATCTCGTAGAAGAAGTTGCCAGGATTGCGGGGTATCAGAACATCCCGTCGGCGACCGTGTCGAAAGTGGCTCTTGATTCACCCGATTCGCCGCTGGAAGATCTCGTTGATGCAGCCATTGACACAATGGTCGGACTGGGTTTCAGAGAGGCGGTATCGACGGCAATGGCGTCGGGTCCGGACCAAATACTGTTTAATCCGGACTGTGTACCGTTGTCGATCGAGAAACCGATAAACCCGGAAATGAACGTTTACAGGGCAAGCCTGGTGCCCTCGCTGCTGCGTGCCCTGCAACGAAATGTCAAACAGGGTATTGAGAGCATCAGGCTGTTTGAAACCGGGCAGACTGGTGGAAAAGGTTGGCTGGCCGAAGATGAGGGCCAGCGCATACATCTCGCATTTGTAGCCTGCGGTGCTTCACAGGCAGCCGCCTTTGATCGCCCCTCGCAGATGATTGATCTATACGATTTGAAGACAATAATTATGGATTTAGCTGAAGGAATTTCGCTTGATAATTCATCTGGATTTTCCTATTATATTCCTGAGAATCTTGACCTTGGATTCACCCTCCGCGATGAAGGCGGATCAACAGTCCTCATCGGCGGCAGGTTGCACCCGGAGATCACGTCCGCATTCGATCTTGAAGTCGATGTGTATGTAGCGGAAGTCGATCTCGAAAGGTGGGGAAAGCCGGTTGAAAGCGGGGTGAAACGCCCCGGGGCAATTCGGAACTACAGGACTTTCTCACGGTTCCCGGCGAGTTCCCGCGACATCGCTTTCATCGTCCCGAAAAATGTCGCGGCGGCTGATATTGAGGATCGTATCAGCAAAACGGGGGGCGAATTGCTCGAGGGGCTTTCCCTTTTCGATCTTTACGAAGGGAAACCTTTGAGACAAAATGAGCGGAGTCTCGCATTTCGCTTAGCCTTTAGAGCCGAAGATCGTACATTAACCGACGACGAGGTGGATCCACTGGTTGAAAAGATTGTTGAATCCGTCCAATCGCTTCGAGGTGTACGACACAGGGCGCAATAATCTTGAAGGAGTTTTCGATAGCAAACCAAACCCATTAATGTTTGCGAGCGAGTAGGGGATGGAGTTTCCTGAGTTCGATGCGCTTGAAGCTAGGATCACGAAGGTTCTCGAGAAAATCGAAGCGATAAAGATAGAGAACCAGGGACTTCAATCGCGATACGAAAGCCTTGAGAGGGATCACAAGGCGAGAATTGCCAAACTTAAGAAAGTGGAATCGGAGCTTTCCGAGGTGAAAGCCAATTCCTTGGGCACAAGGAAAATAGAGGCTATCAGGAAGAAGATTTCAAACTTGTTGGTTAAACTGGAAAAGGTTTGATACATCGTGTGATGGTCAGGGGTCGATGATCCCAATAGATTTTACTCCGGTTAAACGCATAGGTAGAATACAGACGATCAATGAACGATAACGGCCAATTAGTAAAAATTGCTATTTTCGGTCAGGATTATCCCATCCGCGCCAAGGTTGAGGATGAAGAATACGTCCGTACAATAGCGCGGTATGTGGACGGCAAAATGCGCGAAATCGATGAATCGATGAAACCCTCGACAACCGTGAAAGTCGCCATTCTGTCGGCTTTGAATATTGCTGATGAGTTCTTTACGATACAACAGGATTATGATCGTCTGATTGCAGAGTATCAAGAAAGAATAAGAGCATACACGGAGGCGTTGGACCGAAGTCTGAAGGATTGAAACATTAGTCGGAAATATCGATCCCTGCACGATCTCATACGGTACTGATTGAAGAACCAACACTTTTGAGAAGGGAGTTCGACTCTGGTTGTGACGGGCATGCCTTACCGGCTACGCCGGTTGGAGGAAGTCCAACATGATCGGGAGGACACCCACCGTGTAAGACACGGTTCTCACTTTCATGCCGTAAGGGAGGCAGGGATTTTAATTTATAGATCGTAAGGAGCTGGGAAAATGTCTTCTTTGATATTGAGTTCGTTGGCGGGGCTGCTTGTCGGGGTTGCATTAGCCATAATAGGAAAGTTGATAATCGATCGTGCGCGCGTTTATACAGCCAAACAGAAGGCGGAACAAATAATCGAGAGCGCCGAGAAAACGGCAGAGACTCTCAAAAAGGAAAGACTGCTCGAAGCACGCGACGAGACACTGGCGTTAAAACGCGACCAGGACCGCGATCACCAACAGAGATATGAGCAACTGCATTCACTCGAACGGAGATTACGTGACCGGGAGGTGAACCTTGACAAGCGCCAGGAACGTTGCCGTCAGATGGAGAGGGAACAGCGCGATCGCGAGAGGGACCTCAATGTTCGCGAAAAAACCGTGTCCAACAAGGAGGAGCATCTCGACATCCTGATCGCCAAGCGCCAGGAGATGCTCGAGAGGACAGCGAACATGAGCGCTGAAGAGGCGATCGAAGAGCTGAAGGAAAGCCTGATGGACAAAGCTCGCCGTGAGACCGCCGAATCGGTAAAGGAGATGCGTGACAAGGCGAAGCTCGAGGCGAATCGAGAGGCCAAGGAGATAATCGTCCAGGCAATCCAGCGCAGCGCCGTAGACCATGCTACCGAAAACACGGTTTCGGTGATTAACCTGCCAAACGACGATGTCAAGGGCAGGATAATTGGACGTGAAGGGAGAAATATACGGGCGCTGGAGACCGCAACTGGTGTGGATATCATAGTTGACGACACGCCGGAAGCGGTCATCCTTTCGAGTTTCGACCCTTATCGACGGGAAATTGCACGGACGGCTCTTGAGAAATTGATCATTGATGGACGTATCCATCCGGGGCGAATCGAGGAGGTGGTCGATAAGGCCGAAAAGGAAGTCAGCGAAAGGGTTCTTGAATTTGGACAAAACGCCCTCCTCGAAGCGAATGTGCATGGCGTCCATTCGGAGCTGGTCAAATATCTGGGGCGGCTGAATTACCGGACGAGCTATGGCCAGAATGTTCTCAAGCACTCGATCGAAGTTGCACATCTAACCGGATTAATGGCCGTGGAACTCGGTTTCGACGCCAAGATTGCGAGAAGAGCCGGTTTGCTTCACGACATAGGGAAGGCGGTTGACCGCGAGAGTGAAGGCACGCATGTGATGCTGGGGCTCGAACTCGCAGAGAAATACCGCGAGCATCAAATCGTACGGAACGCCATAGCCTCGCACCATGAAGATGCACCCTTTGAACATCCGATTTCAGTTCTGGTACAGGCTGCGGACGCTATCAGCGGAGCGAGACCGGGTGCACGACGTGAAACTCTGGAATCCTACATCAAGCGATTGCATAAAATCGAAGAAGTTGCCAAATCGTTCGATGGGGTAAACAAAGTTTTCGCTATCCAGGCCGGCCGTGAAGTCAGAGTACTTGTCGAGAATGACAAGGTTTCCGACGCGCTGGCCGATGCCATGGCACACGGGATTGCCGAGAAGATCGAAAAAGAGCTCGAATATCCCGGCCAGATCAAGGTTACGGTAATTCGCGAATACCGCTCTGTGGAATATGCAAAGTAGGCAGCGGCCATTGGTCTGATGCGTAAGAAAGACTTGCATTTCTGGGTCGGCAAGACATTGGTCCGGCCCTTTTTCATAAAGTGTGCCACCCGGGGGAGTACTTGTGACACCATCTGCGGAAACCGGCAGACTAAAACTGCGAGGCGAAGGGTTGACCCTTGATGATCTTTACGGGATAGCTCATCATCAGGTGGAGGTGGCGCTTTCAGATGAAGCAATCGAAGGAATGGAGCGTTCTCATGAAGTCATTCTTAAGGTGCTCGAACAGGACGAACCTATTTATGGTGTCAATACCGGCTTCGGCAAGTTCAGCGAAGTGCGCGTTTCTCGCGAGCAGCTTGCCGAGTTGCAGCTGAACCTCGTTCGCAGCCACGCATGTGGAACAGGCCCCAAACTACCTGCCGAAATTGTCAGGATCATATTGATAATAAAGGCAAATTCACTTGCGAAGGGATACTCCGGTTGCCGTCAGGAAGTGGCTTCCAAACTGATCGAACTCTACAACGCAGATATAATCCCTCTGGTGCCCGCCCACGGAAGCGTCGGAGCATCCGGCGATCTCGCACCCCTTTCGCACGTTGCCCTGGCGCTTATCGGCGAAGGGGAAGTCTTGTTTCAGGGTGTGGAAACTTCAAGCGCGGAAGCCCTCGCGGATGCCGGTATAGAACCTCTGGTGCTCGGCCCCAAGGAGGGCCTGAGCGTGATCAACGGCACGCAGGTTTCCACCGCCCTCACTGTGGCAACCTGGCTGCGGCTGAATGAATTGTCTCAGATAGCGGATATCGCCTGCTCGTGGTCGCTCGAAGGAATTGCCGGCATACAGGACCCCTTTGACTCAAGAATCCATGACGTCCGCGGACACAACGGCGCGATAATCAGCGCGGCGAATATCCGGGAGAATGTCAAGGGAAGCGAAATATTGGCATCGGACGAGGCGAAAAGGAGGGTTCAGGACCCCTATTCCATCAGGTGCGCTCCTCAAGTGCACGGAGCGGTGCGTGATGTCCTCGCCAGAACCAAGCCGGTGCTCGAAACCGAGATAAACGGCGTTTCGGACAACCCGCTTGTTTTCCCGGACAGCGGAGCCGTACTCTCCGGCGGCAACTTCCACGCGGAACCGATAGCTTTCGCAGCCGATCACCTTGCAATAGCGGCAGCGGAACTCGCCTCGATCAGCGAACGCCGCACTTTCCTGCTCTCCGATCCCAATATCAGTGGATTGCCCACCTTCCTCACCGACAACGGCGGTCTTCACAGCGGTTTCATGATGTACCAGTGCACACAGGCCTCGCTCGTCAGCGCGAACAAGACCCTCACACATCCCGCTTCTGTCGATTCGATACCTACCTCGGCAGGCAGGGAAGATCATGTCAGCATGGCCACCTGGGCGGGCTACAAGGCGCTTGAGGTAACCGACCGTGTCGCTACCGTGCTCGCAATCGAGATACTCGTCGCGGCTCAGGCAGTCGATCTGCGCAAGCCGCTGAGACCATCGGTAAAAATCTCTCAATACCAGGAGAGCCTACGCCAGGTTGTTCAATGCATGAAATTCGATCGCGCGGCCTACAGGGACGTCGAAGCCGCAAGAGAATGGCTCGTAACGACACTCAGCGGGAATTGGATTTGAGGGGCATCCTGCTGACAGGAGCAGAAATCTGGGTTCATGACCCGGCTGTGGCGAATTATAATGAACTGCTGATTCTCGAGGGGCGAATCGCCGCTTTGGGGCGGAAGGATGAACTCTCACATGACCCACCTTCAGGAATCAAAGTAATCAAACTGCCGGGAGGGCTGCTGATCCCTCCTTTTTTCGACGGTCATCTTCACCTCGACCTGGGTGGCCGTTATCTGAAAATGTTGAAACTCCGAGACTGTAAAAGCACCGTCGATGCTTTGAAAGCCATTGAAAGAGCTGCGGCCAAGGGGGAAGGATGGCTGGTCGGCATCGGCCTGCCGGAAACCTCGCTGACGAGCAGAGAAGAACTTGACCGGGTCGGTAAAGGTCGTCCACTCCTGCTGTACACGCGGGATTACCACTCAGCCTTTGTCAATTCCGCCGCCATGGAGAACGTGGGAATCGACGCCGACACTGTTTTTCCCGAGGGAGGTTGGCAGGAAACCGATGACGAAGGGCTGCCACTCGGAATCCTGAGAGAAAACGCGGTCGACTGGCTGGTGGAGCGATTGCCGGATGAAAGCGAACAGGACATTCGCCGAAATATCCTGAAAGCTTTCGCGCATCTTGTAAGTTTGGGAGTACTGGGGGCATCCGACGCCAGTTATCCGAATAGCTGGGATGTCTTGAGAAAGCTGAGGGATGACGAAGGCCTGCCGATACATCTCGAGCAATGGGTTCGCTGTACGGACCTCGATGAATCATGTTTTCAATCAGCCAAATCGGAATTGTCCGATTTGCGCCGTACCAGGATCAAGCTGTTCCTCGACGGATCGCTCGGCAGCCGTACAGCCTGGATGAAAAAACCCTATCTCGACCATCCGGGATACCTGCCGAGGCCGGTGCCGAACCTTGATAGATTTCAAGAATTTCTGATCAGAGGTGCGGAACATGGCTGGTCGTTTGCAGTGCATGCAATCGGCGATGCGGCAGTCGAATTCGCTCTGCAGTCTCTTGCGAAAATACCCACGCCGGGCGGAAGGCATCGTGTAGAACACCTACAACACGTAGAGGAATCATCCCTGAAGAATATTGCTGCGACCGATCTGATTCCTTCGGTACAACCACTGCATCGAATTGAAGATTTGGGAATGCTCGAGGGTAGGGTGGGAAAGAAGAGAGCCGCCATGTCGTACCCATGCCGGTCGCTGCTCAAGCACGGCAGGCCGCTCGCTTCAGGTTCCGACTGGCCGGTTGCCTCCGCGGATCCTTTGCGAAACATTCATGCCGCTATACGCAAGCGAGGTCCGGGTGAGGGTATGCCCGGAGAAGAGCTCACGCCTTCCCAGGCGGTCGAAGCGATCACGCGTGGTTCTGCACTGGCCGCCGGGTTCACGGATATCGGAGAAATTCGGGCAGGTGCGCCCGGCGACCTGGTATTGCTGAATCTTCACCCTCATGATTCGGCGGAAGCGTGGCTGGAGACATCCGTGCAGGCAGTATGGCGTTCAGGAAAACTTATTCATCGGTCGATGGATTTTGAAACTTTCATTCCCGATAATTAAACCAGTTCAGAATGTTCCGATGCCATATCCGAAATCAGGGAACAGCTTCAAAAACTATCGTATTCCCTTTCTTAACATCGCGCAACTTGTTCTCCCTCGCCAACCAGCCGATCGATCGTTCGATAAGGCTGGGCGGAAGATCCAGGTTTTTCTTGATCTTGGATAATGAAGCCGGACCGTTCTTTTCAAGAAAGCGCCATAGCTTGCCGGCGGCATCGCCTATTTCCTTCTGCAGCATGATTCCTCCACGCAATAATTTGCCTGGTTATCATTGCATGTTCGATAGGATAATTCAAGTCTGAATGAGCCGGCAGTCACTGTGATCTCGTCCAATATTGACGACCTTTACAGTGCTCGTCAACCTATCTCAAAGAGGACCTGACCCTTCTCAACCGCTTCGCCTTCACTCACATACAGTTTTTTCAATCTGCCGTCAGTGGGCGCCTTGATCTCATTCTCCATTTTCATGGCTTCCATCACAAGGATACCCTGCCCTCGATTAACTTCCGAGTTTTCAACGGCCTGCAATTTGACAATCAGTCCGGGCATAGGCGCAATGACGCTGTTATCGCTCGCTCCGACTCCTGCAGCGCGGATGAATTCGCGAAGATATGCTTCATGCGATGAAAGCGATTCGACTTCGAAGTCAAATCCGCCCACATAGACACGGTAACGACCGGGCTCTTCCAGATTCTCGATGCCTACCAACCGACTGGAGCCATCGATAATAAGCGAAAGGTGATCCTTGAGAGCGCTGCGCTGTACATCTATTCGACAAGGTTTCCCATCCACGAGTATGCAGCCCCGCTCGTCGGTAAAGGTAACAGTAAAGCCCCTGCCGTTGAGTTCAATTTTGTATGTCTCCTCGAACACGTTTTTTCTCATCGCAATGCTTCTCTTCTTCCTGAATATTTCCAGGCAACCGATCCGTTTGTGGATAGTCGGGAATTGTTGTTCGCCTCGGCTACTACACTCGAGTGTTCAGAGTGGCGTAACCAGGCTGCGGCTATCGCCGCGAACAGCTCCACCTGCCGCTCACGATCTCTTAGGCTTTCAAAATCGAATTCGCGTTCGATAAAAGAGGTATCGAAATCGCCACGCTGGAATGATTCGTTTTCCATTACCAATTGGCTGAAAGGGATGGTCGTTCGAATCCCTGAAATCCGGTATTCTCCCAAAGCTCTGCGCATCTTGCGGATTGCTTCATCGCGGTTCTCGCCCCAGACTATCAATTTGCTGATGAGCGGATCATAATAGACGTCTATGTAGTCACCTTCCTGCACACCACTGTCCTCGCGGACGCCGAACCCATCAGGTGGTCGGAGGCAGATCACCCTGCCACTGAAAGGCAGAAAATTGCTGAGGCTGTCCTCGCTGTAGATTCGAGTTTCGATGGCATGACCGTTCTGCCGGATATCATCCTGGCTTATCGGGAGCTTTTCCCCGGCTGCCACCCTTATTTGCAGTTTACACAGATCAATCGAGGTAACCATCTCGGTAACCGGATGTTCGACCTGCAGGCGGGTATTCATCTCGAGGAAATAGTAGTTCAAATCCCGGTCCATCAGGAACTCCACTGTTCCGGCATTTCTGTAGCCACACGCGCGCGCGGCCGCAACGGCGCTTTTCCCCATCTTTTCACGCAGTTCAGGCGTCATGATCGGGCTGGGAGATTCCTCGATGACTTTCTGGTGTCTCCGCTGTATCGAACATTCCCGCTCGCACATGTGTACAAAGTTGCCGTGATTGTCGGCGAATATCTGAAATTCGATGTGCCGTGGACGCTCCAGGTACTTCTCGAGATAAACCTGCGAACTGGCGAAGGCCGCGAGGGATTCGCGTTGAGCGGACTCTATCGCATTCGGTAATTCCTCGGGGTCATTAACTATTCGCATCCCTTTACCGCCACCTCCCATGACCGCTTTTATCAGGACCGGAAAACCGATTTCCTCGGCAAGAGCGATTGGATCGTCCGACTCGGTGAGGCCGCCGGAAGAACCGGGGACAACCGGTATGCCCGCTTCGATCATGATCTCCCTGGCCCTTGTTTTTGCTCCCATCGCGGCTATTACCGAAGGCGGAGGCCCGATCCATACCAGTCCGTCATCGATGACTGCTTGTGCAAAATCGGGGTTTTCGGCCAGGAATCCATAACCGGGATGCACCGCTTCGGAACCTGATTGCGTAGCGATAGATATTATTCTTTTGATGTTAAGATAGCTTTCCGCTGCAGGGGGGGGGCCTACCAGGTAGGCTTCATCGGCCAATTGAACATGCAACGAACCTCGATCAATTTCAGAGTATATGGCCACTGAACGAATGCCAAGTTCATGGCACGCACGGATTACCCGTACGGCAATCTCACCACGGTTGGCAATCAAGATTTTGGTGAACAAATTATTCCCCTGTGGAATCATGCGATATGAAAAGCAACGCCGACTCTTAGCCTCCTTGATCGATCATAGGGGCCGGAACGACCAGGCACAAGCTGTAGCGGTTATGCAGAATGCGGTGATACGGAGCCCTCGGTTTCACCAAGCAGCTCGTCCACCACTTGCCTGAGAAATGCGAAATCCGGTGGCTTATCGATGTAATAGTCGATCTGAAGGTCTTTCATGGCTTCCTGGACAATCTCATCGATGAATCCTGATAGAACTATGATCCTCGTCCTGGAAAGATCTGCTTCGCGCCGCAATATTGAGGCGATGCGAATCCCGTCTGTGCCCGGAAGATGGAGATCGAGGATAACGACCTCGGGACAATATTTCATCAACATCATCCCAGCCTGTGCAACATCTTCGGTGCCGACGACACGACGGCCGGGTTTTTCCAAGTGTGGAATGATCGTACTGAGCAAATCAGGATCGTCGTCAATAAGCAACACAGTCGGTGGGGAAGATGCCGGTTCCCATTCGGGAGGTACCTCGAAACCGTGTACCTTGCAGAAACCGGCCAATTCATCAATTGTTACCCGATAATGACCACCTGGCGTGGTGCTTGCCTTCAACCGTTTTGCTTTTATCCAGTTTGCAACCGTTTCAGGGGTCACATGGCAATGCCGTGCAATTTGTCCGGTTGTAAATCGTTTTTTCGCTTCGACCTCGTGCTTTCGTCCCATGTGAATAATCCCGATATAGAGAGAGTTAGAAATTCAAAACGATACCCCGTTGCCGCAATTTAATTGATATTATAACAAAAAGCGCTTTGGAAGTTATCTAAATAATTAATATAGGGCCCTGGCAGGTAATATAGTAAACATGAAAACTCCAGCAATCGCCATTGATAAAGGCTCTTGAGAGCCCTGAGTGCCATAGTATCAAATCCTCGCTGCAACGGAGGGACCTCGCAATATTCTGCAACCCAGCGTCATGTATCAGCACGACATTTCATTCGCTTGATAACCAACGTTCGGCTGATCATAGAACGACATGCGACGCATCAATCCTGACTTTTTTGCACCTCAAACAATGGGGGAGGAGAGAAGGCTTACATTGAGTCTCTTCTGTTGAAGAATCAGCAACGTGGATACTATGGAGACATCGAGGAGAATGTGCAAAAGATGAGACACTGCGCGTCGCCACAGAATTGAAGAATGCTATAGCATGCAGGGTTATCAATGCGTAGTTTATATCAATCGGAACTACCAGCTTGATCTACCGAATACCGGAGTAGATTAAATGTGAATAGAGGCGGATAATCATTCAGCATCTATGTATTTTTAAATTAAACGTTATAAATTACATGTCGATTTGACTGGTGATGATTCGAAAAGTATCCTTGAAAAACAGAAACTGAGGGAGCGCACCCATGAAAATTCTGGTAGTCGATGATTCCGTGACAATGCGGAGAATTATCGTTAACAATTTAAAGACTGCCGGCTACGAGGATGTTGTAGAAGCCGGGAACGGGGTTGAGGCCATCAGCAACATGAGCGGAATTGAACTGGTTCTAACGGACTGGAACATGCCTGTCATGGATGGTTTGACGCTGGTTAAAGAGATTCGTGGAAATACGCAGACGGCGAAATTACCTATTATTATGATTACTACTGAAGGCGCAAGAGAAGAGGTACTCGAAGCTCTGAAGCATGGCGTGAACGATTATGTTGTCAAGCCCTTCACGAAGCAGGTCTTGATGCAGAAGATCGATGGAGTTATCGGTAAGTAGTTAATACTTATCACCATACGAGAGGGTTCGGAATGGATGTCCGATATGTCAACCCCTTTATTAATTCCGTCATCAATACAGTGGAAACGATGGTGGGAACAACTCCTGAACCCAAGCCACCCTACGTTAAGAAAGATCAGATGACACAGGGTGACATCACAGGGATAATAGGTTTCGCCGAGAAGAACATATCAGGCTCCATCGCCTTGAGCTTCCCCGAGGATGCTGCGTTAAAGATTTATAATGCGATCACCGGAGAGAATATTATCAGTATTTCAAAGGATGTAGAGGACAGCATCGGCGAGCTGACCAACATCGTTGCCGGCGGTGCGAAAACGGTACTTGCCGAGGAGGGCCTCAGCTTCAACATCTCGATCCCCTCGGTAATTGTCGGCAAGAATCACACTATCTCCCATAAAGCCGATTCGCCTGTAATTGTTATTCCGTTCGCACTGGTGAAAAACCGGTTTTCGATGGAAATAACCATGAAAATCATTTAACTGACTTGTACATCAACCTGTGAGAAGAGCGGCCCTTGGAGTCGCTTTTTCTATTCAGGGAAATGCTCCCATCTCCCCAGGACTTTTTTCAGATTGTGTTTTGCCTCCTCCACCACAGCGCTGAACAATTTTCGAGCCTTGTCGGGATCGTTGTCTGGAAGGCCTATATTTTCTTTCTCGAGAATTATCGTAAACGGACCGGGATATGCGCTGATCGATGGGATCAGCGCCCCCGCATCGCTCTCATTCCATATTTTCTCCGGCGCTGAATCCGGATCGATTGCAGTCACCAATCCGGTCTCCGCCGCACCTGAATGACACCCGGGTCCATCATATATCTGCTCAAATGTGTCCTCAACTTCCCTAAACCAATCGTAAACCAACACACGTACACCCATTTTGGAGTGAAGTCGGAATGCGGCCTCTTTAAGACTGGCATGATTACCGGCATGACCGTTTATGAAGAGCAGTTCGCAAAAACCGGTATTAACCAAACCACCGGCAATATCGAGGACATATGACAGGTAGTTTTCCTGCGACACACTCACCGAACCCGGGTAGTTCCGCAAAGTTCGAAGAACCCCATAGGAAATAGGAGGTGCGATCAATGCATCCAGTTCAGGCGCAAGCACATTCGCTATACCAGAGGGAATTATCGTGTCGGTTCCCAATCCGATCGATCCATGCGCTTCCAGGGCGCCGCAAGGAATGAGTACGCGTCTGATCACCTTGGGAACAAGCTGGTGAACTTCACGCCAAACCAACTGTTCCAATTGATAGCTGCGGGGTCCATTACTCAATGTTTGATCTCCTCGTCTAATAGTGGACGAGATCACATGAATCGACCTGTTCTGAGCTACGCCACACAGCTCAATGCAAGGCGCAACGCCGCAGGAATCGCGGAGCTATTTCAAGAAGGAGCAACGACGCAGTGTGCTGTGTGGCGCGCTCCCGAAGGGCTTGACGCCAGGCGGCCGGCTTCTGCGTTGATTTTGCTTGCTGTGGAACCACCACACCGACGCAAAACCGCCTTGAATCCAACCATTTTGCGACAAGCAGGACCACTCGATTCATGTGATCTCGTCCACTAGATCTTTGTCAATACCTGTGACATGCTGTGGCCGGAGTCTTCGATTCGATATAATATCCTGCGATCAGACCCGATTAAAAAAAGCTGTGGGAAAGAATACAACGCTGTAGTTTCTCTGATCAGCAAGCCTGCCACACAGATCGGCTGGGAATTTGAGCCCGTCCTCTTCTTTCAGGCTTTCCAATAGTTCGGTCTTGCTTATCACGCTTGGTATTTTCACAATAAGAAGGTAGGCACAACTACGAATCTACCGCAATTGGAAATCAGCCCGAAGCGATGCGGAAGGTTCTCTGAAATCCGTAGAAAGAAAAACGACATACCTTATTCAGATATGTCGTTGCAAGGGCTCCTTTAAAAACAAAGGAGGATAACATTCGACGGGTTAAGCGCAGGCTAACCCGTGCATGAACCTGAATAAGCGAAATCCATGCCAATGATATGTCTTTAATATACAGACACATAGGTTTAATAATACGACTGCACAGCGGCAAAATATGCCAGTCATGTTACCCCTCATCAATTGATTAATTGTATATGAGTACGGCGAGGTACGATATTCTACTGAAAGCAAGCCATCTTGGAAGCATTCGTCGTATAGACAATTGCGATAGGATATTAAATCCAATACTTTGTATCCTGATGGTTCGTTGACTTAATGCAAAACAAATTCTCGCCTATTAGAGGAGGCAACAACGTGGAACAGCTGGACACCTGGCTGAAAACCTGCCGGAACGATAAATACATATCTCCGGTCTCATGGGATGAATTTCCTAAAGACCTAAAGCTGAAGCTAGACAATTTCGCGCGAGACGAAGCTGTACAACGTGCAGATGAATTCGCACGTGATAATATGATTGATCTAACGCGTCAGGATGCCATCCGTCAACTTGTAGATGCCATGGCTCAGACATGGGCACTCGACGGGGAAAGAGTGAGGCACATCGTTGAGGACTATATCGACACCCTCCCTCCTGAACCAGGAAGAGAATTCGAGAAGCTGTCCACCAAGTATTTCAGAAAGCAGGCAACCGCAATATGGACTGATATAATATCAATGGCCCAGGTTGACAGCGAAGTGGATGTTGTCCGCAAGATTCTTCCCATGGTCGACGCAGAATCCGAAATGTCCTATGACAAGAATTCATTTCTTCAACTTCTGAAATCAACCTATGAATCATGGACAATAAAATACCCTAAGGACGCAGTTACGGAAATATTGTCGCTGGAATTATTTGTCGACAGACAGAAAGAAGACGCAGAACTTAAAAAAATGCTTGAAATAATCAGGCTAAGAGGTGGCAAAACCTGGTCGAGAGCGATAGAACTGGAGATGGAAGTGGGAGTGGAGAAGGCTTCCAAGGAAGACCTTGTGCGAATCCTGAAACGTTATGCCCTGATTATCGCCAAGGATGTACCGGAGATCGAGAAAAACACCATCGGAAATTCAATTGAGGTAGAACAAGAACAGCCGACCGAAACTGAAGTACCGGAAGTGAAGGAAGCTGTCGCGGAAAAAGCTGTGGAGGACAGGGCGGAGGATGAACAGGGAGACAAGAGAGCAGATCATGTTGTTGACGAGGCGATAGAGGAGGAGGTTATTGCGGGGACAAATGACGCCGGATTTGTAGATGAGAGCGCAGAAGCAGCTGAAGATATGGAAGAACCCAAAGCTGAAGTAGACGAAGATAAGGAATCAATGGGAGATCTCAGCAGTGCAGATAGAGAAGCCATCGACAAGCTCTTCAGCGAAGAGCCTGAGGTAAAGGAGAAAGACGCCGTAAAAGCGATCGTTTCATCCGAGGAAAAACCATCCGCTGCGGAGGAGGACGATAAGGAAGAGACTGTGAAAAAAGCCAAGGAGCCGACCGTCAAAGAGGAGCGGTCCACCGAAGCGATTGCGACAGAGGAATCCATATTTGCAGACGAAAAGGTGCAAAAGAAAGTAAAAAAGGGCTTAAAAGCGAAGAAGAAAGGGCAGTTGAAGAAATCGAAGCTGGTTGAGCAGGACAAAACAATAAAGGAGGAAGCGGCCGATTCCGTCATGGAGAAAACTCCCCCAAGCGATGAAGACCTCTTTGTGGAGAGTGGAACTGAACTCGATTCCTCGTTGAAAGCGGATACCGATGATCGCTTCGCCGTTCTGCGCACCGGACCCTTCCGTGCAAAACTGGTTAAAAACATGTATCAAGGCAACGAGGTCCTGATGGACGTGTTCCTGGCCAAATTGTCGGGTGCGCCCGACTGGAATCGTGGAAAGCAGTTTATTGCGAACGAACTGTTCAGGTGTAAACTGGACCTACAAAGCGACCTCGGGAAAGAGTTGTTCCTCACTTTAAGAAAATGTATTGGCGAATAGCCCAAACCATCTGATGACTCCAGGGAGACACGTGGAAGGTCGTGGGTGGATTAATTCCGTCTCGATGAATTTGAAAATTACCGAGCATCCCCGCAGTCGCCCGGAGAATAATTCAGGTTCCTCGGCGAGAAAATGGGTTGGCTCCGATAGAGTCAACACGCATCATAGACAAGGAGATTCTCACTTTTGAAAAAATGCGAAGAGGCACGGTAAATTCGTTTCCTTGACTTGGATTTTACCTTCAGCTAAATTTGGCCTGCGAATGCGACGGGTTCTAATAGATGCCGGAGTGGTGGAATTGGCAGACGCGCTGGTTTCAGGGACCAGTGTCCTTCGGGACGTGTGGGTTCGAGTCCCACCTCCGGCACAGAATTTCAAAATACACTTTTACGCGTCTTACGCCAAGTGATGAAAAACAATGCAATTCCGGGCAAATATCCCGCAAGAAAAACCTCCCAGCGGAATCGAGCAGGCACGCCATTTGTGAAAGCGAACCTGTAATCCATCATGAAGCTCGCAATAATCGTCAGGCCGCATAGAATTTCGAGAACCCAAAACAGCATCGATGGACGCAGGGGATTACCGACATCCTCTTGAAAAAGAATGGCGATTCCAGCGAGAATCATCGCCATGCTGACCAATAGAGGTGCAATCACGGGTCCGATCCAGGGGAGAGGGAGGAGGAACAGGAGATCCCAGGTGAAAAAGCTCTCCGGCCAGCCTATCGCGATCCGAAGACTGATGTAGTAGACAATGTCCCAGATACCAAACGCCATCATCAGGTAAGCGAACCGTTCCATTCGCCTGCGTCCCGCGAGCATGGCCAGCGCAATGAGCATCAGGATTGTCGCAGCCTCACGTCCAAGTTCGACAACTCCAATGTTCCACGGTATTGTCTTCAGCGGAAATGTCAGACCTTCCGGGTAATAGAGCATCCTCAGGTACACGACTACGGTTGCCTCGAGCCACCCCATTGCAATCGAAAAAAGCACCACCCAGACGATTTTTCTACGATACTCATGAGACATATGACTACACCCCGCTATTCTGCCGAAATTTAGCCTGTTTGGTCAACAATAATCAATGTAGCGTTCCTCAAACGAATCAAGACGCGCAGGTAGAAAAAGACGATGTCATTCATTTCAATGGAGGATGTGACCGGTACATTCGAAGTGACGCTGTTTCCAAAGACCTATCGTTGCTTCGCTCACATTGCAAGCGGCAACCTGTCTGTTTCGCGTGACCGGGATTGTGGAGGACGACCACGGCGCAGCTCAGAACCCATCGAATCATATGATCTCGTCCACTGGTTGCGGACAATATAGAAATCCTGAAGGCGAGATAAACTTCAAACGTTCCCGACAAGCAATCAATCTCAATATTGCACCATTGCACCGTTTAGGTCATCGCATCTTGCGAGGCGCACCCTGTACATCTATATTCCGTCCTGATAAAGGAGCTTATAAACTAACGGCGGTTGGAAAGATGAAACGAATAACTGTATCTCTTGTTCTGTTGATTGTTTTAGTCGCATTCTTCAGCTCGCTCATGGCTCAGACACCGGAAATCGAGGCGAAGATCGAAGAACTGGATACGCTCCGCGAGAAAATGAAAGATGCACACCCGGACGAATACGAAAATCTGCTCAAGCAATACAACTTGCTCGAGGCGGAGATTAAGGGAATGATGGCTACGCTTCAGACGAACAAGGAAGCGAAGGCCAAGGCGATATCGCTGTATAATAAAGGCAACAGCGCAATGCGTTCGCGCAGGTTTTCTGAAGCGGTGAATCTGTTCAAGCAATCCATCGAACTCAATCCGCTGGAGCCGAGGGCATTTTATGGCCGGGGGATGGCGCTGCAACACTTGAAGAAGTATAACGATGCTCTGGACGCTTTTACCCAGGCGACCAAACTTGACGGGAACTATACAAAAGCCCATACGGCTCGCGGGCTTTTACTCAGCCGTATGAAGCAGCTGAACGAAGCGGTAGCTGCTTTCCGCTCGGCCGTGGCGGCTGCCGATGCAAATCCGGCGGATAAGGCAAAAGCTCTCAATGGCCTGGGTGTCGCATTTTACCGTCAAAAGAACTATCCACAGGCGGTCAGCGCTTTTCAACAGGCGGTTTCGCTGAAAGATGACTATGCCGAGGCGTATTTCAACATGGGCAAAGCGAACGCCCTTGCGGAAGACTATGAATCCGCCGTCGAGGCATACAAGAATTCGGTGCGAATCAAACCACGTGATCACAAAGCTCAAACAGGGCTCGCGGAAGCACAGAACCGGCTTGGGAGGTATACCGCAGCTTCTCAGTCGGCTGTCATGGCAACAAGCATCAACGCCCAGTACGCCCCTGCATGGTTCGAACTCGGTTGGGCCTATCAGAATCTCGGCAAGGATGGTGAAGCTATCGAGGCCTATAATAAGGCCATGAACGACAGGAATTATCGTCAACCTGCGGAATACCAGATAAAGCTGATTCGCGGAGAGTTTTAACTAGTGCACATGTAGTCTGTTTCGGCAAAGGGGCAGGCATCGCAAAGTCTGTCCCTTTCTCTATGACATAGCGTGAAAATATGGGTGGTCGTTGACGCACAACAGACTCGGCTACCGTGATGATTTGATAATTGGGGATTTCAATGCCGGATTCACCTTTTAACAATGGGACCGTTGAATTGGCAATAATCGCTGTATTAGCCGTGAAAAACCGCGTGAGGCAACTCCGGAGCCATATCCGGGGTGCGTTGATGGTCGGAGTCTCGATGCAACTAATCGACCGTTTATTCAACGCCTTGAAGTCACATTTCGCTCTTCCGGATTTCAAGACGGTTGAAGCAATATGCGCCAGTGTCATGGACCGGAAATAGAGGTTGCCTGAAGCTATTCTACCGCCGAATCCTGCCACATTGTGCCATTATGGCAGTGCCTCACACTTTTTTCTAGGAAATCTGTGCTGGCGAATCTTCTTGTCGATACAGTTTGCCAACCTTCTGTAGATTAGCGATAGATGGCTGATCGATATTTCCATGCTCATCGTATCATATTGATATTATTCATGATATAATTGTTTTTACCGTTGGAATATCGCCCCGATTGGATGCAACCCAATTGGATCCGCTCCCAATCGGTCCAATTTTCGCCCCAGATCCTATAAATGGCATGTTGCTTGCATTCAGTTCTTCCATTGAAAGCCGGATCAGTAAATTGATCTAAATATTGAATAGGTATTAAAGAGAAAAAAGGGCAGAAACATGGGAAAGATTATTGGAATTGACTTGGGTACGACCAACTCGGTTGTCTCGATCATGGAAGGTCAGGAGCCCGTAGTCATCCAGAATGCGGAAGGTGCCCGGACAACCCCATCGGTGGTCGCCTTCACAAAAACCGGGGAGCGTCTCACCGGCGCACCGGCGAAACGACAGGCGATTACCAATCCCGAAAACACCGTCTATTCCATCAAGCGTTTCATGGGACGGAATCGTGCAGAGGTCGATAACGAGGTAAAAGAAGTTCCTTACAAGGTATCCTCCGGGAAGAACGGCCTTGCACAGGTAGAAGCCGGCGACAAGACCTACACCCCTCCCGAGATCAGCGCGATGGTACTACAAAAAATGAAACAGTCCGCCGAGGATTATCTGGGGGAGAAGGTAGACCGCGCGGTAATCACCGTACCTGCATACTTCAACGATTCCCAGCGTCAAGCGACAAAAGACGCCGGTGAAATCGCCGGACTGAAAGTCGAGCGAATAATAAACGAACCGACGGCTGCTTCTCTTGCATACGGTCTCGACAAGAAGAAAGATGAGAAGATAGCTGTTTTCGATCTCGGTGGGGGTACCTTCGACATCTCGATTCTTGATATCGGGGATGGCGTTTTCGAAGTAAAATCGACCAACGGCGATACCCACCTCGGCGGTGATGATTTCGATCAGAGAATTATTGAATGGATGGCGGATGAATTCAAGAAAGACCAGGGAATCGACCTTCGTGATGACAAGATGGCTCTGCAACGGTTGAAGGAAGCAGCCGAAAAGGCGAAAATAGAGCTCTCTTCCGCCACTCAAACACAGATCAACCTGCCGTTTATTACGGCGACACAGGATGGGCCCAAACACCTGGACATAACCCTCACACGTTCGAAATTCGAAGACCTCTGCTCAGATCTGATCCAGCGATCAATTGAGCCGTGCAAGACCGCGTTCAAGGATGCAAAACTGGATATAAACGACATCGATGAGATTATACTTGTCGGAGGCTCGACACGAATTCCGGCCATCCAGGAAGCGGTGGAGAAGTTCTTCAACAAGAAGCCGCACAAGGGTGTCAACCCTGATGAGGTCGTCGGCATCGGCGCTGCGATTCAGGGCGGTATCCTTGGCGGGGATGTCCAGGATGTAGTGCTGCTCGATGTTACGCCGCTGAGTCTTGGGATCGAAACCCTCGGCGGAGTATGCACACGACTGATCGAAGCGAATACTACGATCCCCACGAAGAAAACAGAAATCTTCTCCACAGCTTCAGATAGTCAGACCACTGTAGATATCCATGTGCTCCAGGGCGAACGTCCAATGGCCGGCGACAACAAGACGATCGGACGGTTCCAGCTGACGGGAATGCCGCCCGCTCCACGTGGTATTCCTCAGATCGAAGTCTCTTTTGACATCGATGCGAACGGCATCCTCTCCGTGAACGCCAAGGATAAAGCAACCGGAAAGGAACAGTCGGTCAAGATCGAGGCTTCCTCGGGACTATCGAAAGAAGAGATCGAGAAGATGAAGGTCGATGCCAAGCAGCACGCTGATGAGGACAAGACAAAACGTGAATTAGCCGACCTGCGGAACGAAGCGGATACAAAGGCGCACCAGTCGCGGAGGCAGATTGAGGAACTGGCCGATAAGCTGAATGCGGATGACAAGGCCAAGCTTGAGGCTGCCGTCGAACGTCTCGAACAGGCGCTCAAGGGCGATAACCTCGATGAAATCCGCAGCGCCAACGATGATTTGACAAATATCTGGAGCGATGTTTCGACCCGGATATACCAGGCCGCAGGCGTAGCGGACCAGCAGCAGACTGCGGATGACGGAAGCGCAGAGGCAGGTGAGCAGAAGGACGATGATGAGGTCGAAACGGCCGACTATGAAGTCATCGACGATGACGATAAAAAATAGACGCCGTTCCACTCAATTATACCGGGTCTTGAAAGGAAGCCGTCCGACTTTTCAAATGTCGGACGGTTTTTTATGGCTTAGGCGAAAGATCGATGCGCCTGCAGTCGTTCTCCCATGATAGACCTGAGTTCCATGATAAACCTGAAACATCTATTTAAGGAAATCTCAATATTCTCTTGAGAAATTACCTCTACACGGCAGAGGGTAATTTTCCGATCTGTTTGGCCAACTCAGCGGTGACCCGGTAAACATGTTTGCTGATCTTGACCGCTCCAGAAGGTGTCGATATGATAGATCCTCTATTATCTACCAGTCGTATGAATATTCAACCTTCGCAACATACCGGGAACCAGCGAAGGTTTTCCTCTTTTTCAACATTCTTCTCCGGGGGAAACGGGAAATACCCGTTTCCTCTCGCCTCGGAAAGCATCTAAGTTTTAACCTTGGAATCTCTTATATTAATCCAACGCGGTAAACTGTTTATCTACCTGTTGATACCGGCCAAAACTTCTACAAGGAGGATTAGATGAAAATACCTTACAAAGTTATCAACGTCGGCGGCGAGACTATTCGGGTTCCCGACTTGGTACGCATGTTCGGCGGCGGTGGATGGGGGCTCATCGCCATCATCGTCGCTCTATGGTTGCTCAGCGGCATATATATCGTTGGTCCGGACGAGGCCGGAGTCGTGCGGACCTTCGGCAAGCTCACGCGCGTACAATCGCCGGGCCTGAACTACCGTCTACCGTATCCGTTCGAACAGGTAGACAAGCCTAAGGTTACCGAAGTAAAAAGAATCGAAATCGGATTCCGCACCGACCCTAGAGGGTCCGGACGAACGCTCGATGTGCCCGAGGAATCCCTGATGCTCACCGGCAGTCTGAACATCGTGGACATTGACCTGATCATTCAGTACAAAATCAAGGATCCGGTGAAATACCTGTTCTACGTCAGGGATGTTCCCACGACTATCAGGGTTGCGGCGGAAGCGGTAATCCGACAGGTGGTTGGAAGACATACCATCGATGAGGCACTGACCACCGGCAAAGGCCTAATTCAAACGGAAACGCTTACATCGCTTCAGGGAATTCTTGATAGCTACGAGTGCGGTGTGACGGTAGCACGGGTTCAGTTGCAGGATGTACTGCCACCGAATGAGGTTGCCGATGCCTTCCGAGAAGTGGCCTCCGCAAAGGAGGACAGGGTGCGTTTGATAAATGAGGCGCAGGGATATGCCAACAACCTGCTCCCCAAAACCCGGGGCCAGGGCGTCGAGATGGTACTGCAGGCGGAGGCGTTTTCCATCGAAAGAGTGAAACGTTCCGAGGGTGAGGCCGCCAATTTCCTCGAGGTGCTTAAAGCATATCGCAGCGCACCGAACGTCACCAGAAAAAGAATGCTCCTGGAAACCATGGAAGAGGTTCTCCCCGGTTTGAAGAAATATATCCTGAAGACACAGACAGGTGCCGACTTGATCAATGTGATTGGTGCAGGCATCCCAACCAGCCAGGCCGATAAGAGGGAGGGTGGAAGATGAAGAAGCTGAGGAACACGCTGATCGCGATAATCATCGCCCTCATCCTGGTCAGTTTTGTCACTTACAAAGTCGACGAAACCGAACAGGTTCTTGTGTTGCAGTTCGGAAAGCCGCTCAGGATTGTGACCGATGCCGGTCTTAATTTCAAGCTTCCGCCGCCCTTCAACACGATTGAGCGATTTGAGAAGCGGTTGCTGATCTACGATACGCCTCCAAATATCGTCGTCACGCGGGACAAGAAGAACATGGTTGTCGATTCTTACGCCCGTTGGCGAATCATTAAACCATTGCTCTTCCGCCAGACGGTGAGAACCGAGGCAAGCGCCCAGGCAAGGCTCGATGATATCATCTATTCTGACCTGCTGCAGGAACTCGGTAAACACGATCTCGAGGAAATCGTATCAGCCAATCGTGATGCAATCATGACAAACGTTACGAAAGCGGCCGATAAGAAATCACGAGATTTCGGTATAGAAATCCTCGATGTACGTATCAAGCGCACCGACCTCCCGCCGGAAAACGAGGATGCCATCTATCGCAGGATGCGTGCTGAACGGATGCGTATCGGGAACCTTTACCGTAGCGAAGGCGAGGAAGAGGCGCTTAAGATTCGCGCCGAAGCCGACAAGCAAGTGAAGATGATCCTTGCCGAGGCTTACAAGCAATCTCAAATAATCCGTGGCGAGGCGGAGGCCGAAGCGATCAGAATCTATGCCGGCGCTTTCAACCGTGACGAAAGCTTCTATGAGTTCAGCCGTACACTGGAGATGTACCGAAAAGCTCTCGATGAGAATACGACGATCGTCCTACCGACGGACACGGAACTGTTCAAATTCTTTAAGTAATAAATGAACGGATCCAATAGAAAGTACATGCGGATCTTACGAGTCGGCGCTCATCAGTTCGGTTCCCTGGATGCCGAAATCGAATTCCATCCAGCACACCTGACAATCGTGCTCGGTCAAAACGAGGCCGGTAAAAGCACGATTGTCAGCGCTTTGATCGCCGCCCTGTTCGGGATCAATACCCGTTCGCCGAAACGCGATCCTCGTCCCTTTGCGAAATACTTTCGTCCATGGGCGGAAGGCGAGGAGTTCCGTGTCGAACTCGACCTGGAATGGAACGGAGAGAAGCTGCGAGTAATCCGTGACTTCGAACGGGGGAAATTCTCCGTTCAGGACGATAAGCTCAGGGACAGGACTCGTGAATTCATAGCTTCTCGCAGCGATGACCGGCTGGGTGAAATAGTCACAGGAGGTTTGAGTGCATCCGCCTTCCTCCGAAGCTTCATCATCGAGCAGGAGAAGGCGGTTCTCGTAGGTTCACCTGGCGACCTGGTTCAAAAACTTCAAGCCATGGTCACCTCCTCGCCGGGCGACACCACGGCGAAATCCGCGCTTGACCTGATTGAACAAGCCAGGCGCGAAATTGTACTCGAGGGATTCGCCAAAGGGGCGATTAAAGTCGAAACAGCCAGGAAAAAGCTCGGTGACGAAGTCGAACGGCTGACCGCCAGGCTTGAGGATCTCGAGGAACAGGAACGAAGAACAAAACAAGTTTTTAAGGAACTGGAAGAAAAGGAAAATCGAAAGATCGAGCTGGCAGTTGAGTTGGAAAAAGTGCGTAAAGGAATTCTACTCACGGAGAAGCGCGATATCGAAACGCGGTTGAACAAGTTGCACGATAACAAGCAACGGGCCGGCGAACTCACCAGGCAGCTCAAAGAATTGGAATCAGAACGTGGATTTCCCATGGAGTTGGAGGAGGCCTTCGTAAAACCCTATGGCCGTTTCGACGAAGCAAGGGCCGCTGAAAAAAACGCCAAGGAGGAATTGCGTAATCGAAAGGCTGAACTTGACCGCGAGCTGCATACCCTTGAACAATATCACGATCTCAAGGATTTCGATCCAACGGTCATCAACGAGCTGATAACCCACTCGTTTCAATGGACGGAATTCGACAAACGTCGGGCAATGGAACAGATGAACCTCGATGAGGAGCGGGCAAAGCTTGCAGCGAAGGGTGTCTCAACAAAGAGACTCGAAGAATCACGAAAGAGGATTCATAAATGGCCGCAGGATAAAGTCGAACGCTTTATCGAGATCAACCGGCAACTTGTTGATAATATGGAGACAAGAGATCATTTAATGAACCATATCGACAAGAGTCGACGGAGATTTGGAAAACTTTCTGAAAGACCCCTGCCGATAATCTTGTTCGCATTGTTCTTTGGCACTTCCTTCGGGGCATTTATCCTTTGGAAACTGTTCGAACAATTAAGAACCGCTCTGTTTGTCTCAGGGACGGCCCTCATCTTCCTCCTCGCAGCAATATTCGAGCACATTGGCAATTTGATCAAACTCAACTCTCTGAAAAGGCAACTGGCGAATCTTAACGAGACAATTGATCTTCAAAATTCAAAGCTGAAAGCGATCGCAGCCGCGATAAATCCGGCCGATTCGATCGAAAGCATCAAGACCGCCATTGACGATTGGAAGGGAGCGCAGGGCCGCTGTGAGGAATACTTCACAATTCATGCGCTGGTCGATCAGGCGGAGTCGGATCTCGAAAAAATCGGCGGCAGACTTCGCCCTTACCTCGAACGCTCCGCAATCATCGACACAGGCGCGGACATCACAAGAGGCGATATTGAAGCCCTGAAAACGAGGCTTGAGCTGTTCCGCCAGCGGATTGACGGCATAGACAAACTTGAAACCTATGTCAAAATCCAGGAAGAAGAGCTTGAAAAAAGTGCGCAGCGTGTAAAGGAACTCACTAACGAACTCGCGGCACTGTTCGAACCGGCAGGAGTACCATTCATAGACGATATAGAGGCCGCAACCCTTCAGTTTAGAAAGAAGGCAGATCGCGCCAGACAGCTGAAACTGGTGGAAGAAGAACTCGAGGGCTTGCGAGAAAGCGAAATTGATGAATCGGATGTCCGGGAATCGGAGAAGCGCCTTGAAGACATCAGGGACCAGTTGAAACGAGTCGAGGAAGTGGATGGGCAAGAGGGGCAAATCGACGGACTTCGTGCAATCGAACAGGAGATAATCACCGAAACAAAAGGAATTGAAGAGTTAATCAACGCCGTACGGTTGCGTTCCGTGAAAATCATTGAAGATCTACCAAAGGATCTGCAGGAAACCAGGAATGAATTGAAACTTGTAGAGAAAAAGCGCGAAGCTCTGGCAATACAATCCGAAGCGTTGGACCTTGCGGAGGAAGTGATCAGCGAAGTTGGACAACAGGTATATGGCGGTGCCGCCGAATCCTTGAACCTCCAGCTTAAACCGATTATGAAGCGGATTAATCCGAGATGGTGCGACGCATCCTTCGACGATGATCTGCATCTTCAGGCCACCGATTCGATAACGGGCAGATTACTTGAGTCAGAAGAAATTGAGCGAGTTCTCTCGGCGGGTGCGCGTGATTCGCTCTTCCTGAGCGCCCGCCTGGCGCTAAGCGATTTTCTCGCCGGCGGGATGGTCGCGGCCCCGCACATACTGGATGAACCCTTTGCCCATCTCGATGATGACCGGTTTCATCAGGGGATGTCATTACTGCTCGAACGTTCATTGAGTGGAAACCAAATCATCCTCTTGACCTGCCATCGGAAACGTCACCGTGATTGGTTCGAATCGATAAAACCTTCAGATCGGGAGAAGGTAGCCTGGATCGACCTCGACGAGGTGTCCGGCGATGATTAAGGTATTGCAAACGTCAGATTGGCATTTCGGAGCCCGAATGCTGCCGATGGGACATGGATTCGGGCAGGATATCGAGCGTCAGAGACTGGAGGATGAACACCGAATATTTGAGGACATTATAGGAATTGCCCGAAGCAAAGAGGTAGATCTCATTTTGGTGCCGGGTGACCTGTGGGACGAAGAGGCTGTGCCGTTTGGCCATGTGAGACGCATTATGGAGTTGTGCGGGAGTCTTGCTCCGATTTCGATCATCGTCGTTCCTGGAAATCACGATTTTCTCGGTCAGGACAGCCCGTATCG
>SDBV01000568.1_pt1 | contig 53198 bp, 38 predicted proteins | sample 2277081 | NCBI WGS metagenome assembly SDBV01 (sample SAMN10402039, study PRJNA504765) | marine sediment metagenome | isolation source: marine sediment core GS10_PC15, 223 cmbsf | place: Arctic Ocean: Southern Knipovich Ridge | collected 2010
TACAGAAATATTCTTTACAAAAGTCACATTCTCTTCAAATGTTTCATGAGTATCTGTGAATGCAACATCTGTCCAGTTGGCTGTCCACATTGGATCTGATTCTGCCCCTCCAGCAGTTGAATTTACCCAATCTACGTAATTCTTCATTGAAAGATTATTTTCAGCAATATAATTTTCAATAGAAATATTATTCTCTAAGATATAATTATTTACAGAATCATTGTACAAAGTATCTTGGTAATCAACGTAATTTTTCATTGAAGCATTCACCCAAGCAATGTAATTCTGCATACTTATGTTCATGTCATCTATTTGTGTTATGTTGTAGATTGTTTGATTAATCCAAGCATCATTGTAGCTTGCACCAGAGTTAGTTGAGTTTACCCACAAAATATAGTTTTCAACTGATAAATTATTTTCAGCGATGTAATTTATAACAGATGTGTTAATTGCATCTGATTCTGATTTAGTATAATAGTTTCCAAAAGTGTTTGTAACAGAAGTATTGTAAACAGAATCTTGAGCATCAACATAATTTTTCATTGAATCATTATTTGCAGAAATATTAACTCCTGCAACATAAAGTGTTCCAGAAACACTTGCACTTCCATTAACATCCAACATGTAATTAGGAGTTACTTTTCCAATTGCAACTTCTCCCATAAAGTAATTTTCCCCGGTTCCGTCAGAATAAATTTCTCCTCCAAGGAAAATATCCTTCCATCTTAATGTTGAACTACCAAGGTCAAATTGATCATCATATCCTTCTGCAGGAATCAATGAGCCATTAATATTTAAGTGAGAAACCTGTAACGAACTAATATTATAAAAATAACCCATCTGAGCATAAATATTTCCACCAATAATACTTAATCCATCTGATAACCACCCGTCATTAAAATCAAATTGACCATAAACAGAATTATTTAGTGGCATAAAGAAAGTACTATCATATCCATCTAAAACATCTGAAATATTTTGACTATCTACATAATTCCTCATAGAATCATTATACCAAGTATCTTGATAATCAACATAATTCTTCATACTTGTGTTAATATCACCAATTTCTGTTTTATTATACGCATAGGTTTTATTGTAATAATCTCCTTTATCAGCACTCCAATTTCCAACTAAATTCACAATGTTTGCAATTTGGACAAATGTAGCAGCAACATAATTAACAATAGAATCATTTTGGGTTTGATTATAAGTAAGGTCTTTACTCCAAGAATCATTGTAAGCAGTGTAATTTCCTTGCCAATAAGGATCTGATTCAGAAGCTGCTGCAACTGTACCACAAATAAAGGTTCCATTAGAATATATTCCAGTAACAAAATTTGGTGTGCAAGGATCAGCAGCCATATTAGTATAATTTGCAATCCAAGTTCCTTCTTGTGTTAAGAACATAAAATTAGCCCAATTATTAACACTTAAATTATTTTCAGCAATGTAATTATTAATTGATTCATTATTAGAAATAACATAATTTCTCATTGAAGTATTTATATCATCTACATCAGTCATGTTGTAAATTGTCTGGTTAATCCATGCATCATCATAACTAGGAACGCTATCGATATAATTTGTAACAGAATCATTGTACCAACTATCCTGATAATCAACGTAGTTCTTCATACTTGTGTTTATATCATCAACTTGGGTTGTGTTATAATAATCTCCTTTGTCAGAACTCCAATTTCCAACTAAATTCACAATGTTTGCAATTTGAACAAATGTAGCAGCGACATAATTTATAACACTTTGATTAATGTCATCAACTTGGGTTTTATTGTAAATTGTCTGGTTAATCCATGCATCATCATAACCTTGACCCATATTAGTTGAATTTACCCAATTAATATAATTTGTAACAGAATCATTATACCAATTATCTTGGTAATCAACATAATTCTTCATTGAATCATTTACCCAAGCAACATAGTTTTGCATACTTATGTTCATATCATCAACATCGGTTATATTGTAGATTGTTTGATTAATCCAAGCATCATCATAACCTGCACCAGAGTTTGTTGAGTTTACCCACAATATATAGTTTTCAACTGAAAGATTGTTTTCAGCTATGTAATTCCTCATTGAAGTGTTTATTGCATCAACTTGGGTTTTATTGTAAATAGTTTGGTTAATCCATGCATCATCATAATCACTTTGTGCACTCAAACAATTTCCACCTTCAATACAAACATCTATTGTAACATTAAGAGACCCATTTACTGCAACTTTATCTGAATATAATCTCATAGTTTCAGAACCACCAGCAATTAATGATAATTGGTCTAATGCTGCTAATCCAATTCCTGTATCGTCATCATTAGAAAATACAAAAACTGGATTTGTACTACTTGTTGTTTCGCTCTGCATTTGTGCAGAACCTGATTGAAACCCTCTATAAATATTACCTTGATAATAAAATCTACCTGTGCCATCTACATTAATAGCTAATTGGTCATCATCAGTTTCATAAAACCCAGTATCTCCATCTCCAAAACTTAAACCTCCAGCTAAAGACCCAAGAGTTCCGTTAATGTTAAGTGTGGATTGTGGAGTTGTTGTTCCTATTCCTACATTTCCGCTAGAATAATCTATTACCATTGCTGTTCCAATACCACCACCTGTTGTAATAAATTTTAAATCATCATTTTGGACTCTTTGTTCCCAGCCATCACTTCCAGAATCAGTTAGTCTAAATGTGGTTATTGAAGTTGTGCTTTTTACTTCAAGGTTACTGTTAGGGCTATCTGTTCCTATTCCCACATTCCCAGAACCCTTAATTCTCATTTTCTCTGAAAATGCTTGGGTAGTTGAATTTGACAATGATTCAAAAACAATATCCACCCCCTCACTTGATGTGCTATGGTCTTGCGCAATAGTAGATATTCTAGACAAATTAGTTACAGTAGTATTATCATATGTTCTTCCTCTCCAAACAATTCCTTGTCCAAACCCAATGTAAGGATTTCCACCAGTGGAGGTCATTTCTAAAATAATACTATCGCTTAATGTATTTCTAGCAACCTTGGAAGTGAAAAGATGTAATTTCCCATCTGGACTTGCTGTCCCAATTCCAACCATATTATTATCAGTATCAACAAATAAATCATTTCCCCCAACAGAAATATTCTTTGCAAAAGTTACATTCTCTTCAAAAGTTTCGTGAATATTTGTAAATGCAACACTACTCATATTGGCTTCCCAATAAGGATCTGATTCAGCCCCCATATTTGTTGAATTTACCCAATCAATATAATTTTGCATTGAAATATTATTTTCAAGGAGGTAATTTTGCATTGAAGTATTTTGAAAGTCCACATAATTCTTCATACTTGTATTTATATCATCAACATCTGTTGTGTTGTAAATTGTCTGATTAATCCATGCATCATCATAACCAGCTCCAAAGTTTGTTGAATTAACCCACAAAATGTAGTTTTGCATTGAAATATTATTTTCAACGAGATAATTATTTATTGATGCGTTTATATCGTTTACATCAGTCATATTGTAAATTGTTTGATTTATCCAAGCATCATCATAACCAGCTCCAAAGTTTGTTGAATTTACCCAATCAACATAATTTGTTATAGAATCATTATACCAATCATCTTGGTAATCAACATAATTCTTCATTGAAGTGTTTATATCTTGAATTTCTGTTTCATTATACACTTCTGATTTATTATACACTTCTGATTTATTATACACTTCTGTTTTATTATAATAATCTCCTTTATCAGCACTCCAATTACCAACCAAATTCACAATGTTTGCAATTTGAACAAATGTAGCAGCAACATAATTAATAATGGATTGATTATTTGAAGACATTGTGTTTGTTATTGAATCGTTTTGAGTTTGATTAAAGGTATTACTCCAAGAATCATTGTAAGCAGTGTAATTTCCTTGCCAATAAGGATCTGATTCAGAAGCTGCTTCTACTGTTCCGCATATAAAAGTTCCATTTGGAAAAATACCTGTTACAAAATTTGGAGTACAAGGGTCAGCAACAATATTTGTATAATTTGCCATCCAAGTTCCTTCTTCTGTTAAAAACATTGAATTTGCCCAATTAGTAACACTTAAGTTATTTTCAGATATATAATCGTTAATTGATGTATTAATAGCATTAATCTCTGTTTTATTGTAAACATAAGTTTTATTGTAATAATTAGGTTTATCAGCACTCCAGTTTCCTACACTTTCATCAATATCTAAGTTAGTTACAAAAGTGCCATCAACATAGTTCTTCATACTTGTATTTATATCATCAACTTCAGTACTTGTGTAATAATTTCCTTTATCAGCACTCCAATTCCCAACTAAATTCACAATGTTTGCTATTTGAATAAATGTAGCCCCAACCCAATTAACAACACTTTCATTATTTTCAGCAATATAATTGTTAATTGAATCATTGTTGTCAACAATTCTCTGGTCAATTGTATCATTCAACCTTGTTTCATTTAATTGTAAATTCACAGTTCCAGAGGTTTGACCCCCTGTAAGATAATCTCCAGGGGTATTAACTGCATCTATATCTCCTACACCAGATGATGAAATATCTGAACAATACCAATTATTTGAAGTATTGTTCCATTTCACCACCTGTTCATTTGCACAAGAAAGCTGAACAAGGGTATCATTAACACTTACTAAATAAGCACCACTTCCAAAGAAATAATCCCCAGTAATATTCCCAGAAGTTGTTATATTTCCGGTTCCAGATATTGAACCGTTAAATTCAATATCTTGGACAAAAAGAGTAGTGATACGGTTTAACAAACTTCCAAGAATGTTAAAGAACCCCCTTTCAGCTGAAATGTTGTAAGAGTCTAAATCTAAATTTGAATCTGCTTCAATTCCACTTGTAGTAATATTCCTTGCCCTGAAAGAATAAGGAGTTCTAGCAATCTGGGCAGTGTCTTTCAAAACCCCATCTCTGTAATAACATAAATAATATTGTTCATCGTAATCAAGCGTTACATTTCTAAGATAATATGAAATTATACCTCTTGAATCACTTGTAAGATCCGTAGAATCAGAATAAATAACACTAGAAAAATCAGAACAATTGTTGCTTGTTGAAATATTAAAATAAAATGAAAAAGTTCCAGTTTCAATTCCTCCTGTTGCGTTTGTTGTTTGCAAATTAAGATGTAAATCATCAGAAATAACAGCTGCTGAAACTAAATTTAATGCTAATATAATTACAAATAAAGACAAGGCTATCACCACTCTTTTTGCCATGGATAATATTGGATTTTACCTCTTATAAATCTTATTGAAATCACAAGAAAACGTACGGTAACTGTTTTCCTACATTTTTCCTACTTTTTGTTTCCCGACGGTAAAAAAATGGAAAACGTACGGTAACTATTTTCCTACTAAAAATTATAAAAGAAAATTGTAAATTTCTAAAACAAAACAAAAATCAAAAAAACAAGCCCAAAAAAACATAAAAAAAAGAACAAAAAACAACCATTAAAAAAAGAAAATGAGCCTACAGAGATTTGAACTCTGGACCTCTGGCTCTCTTAGACTAGAACATCTAGAGAGTTATAATTCTAACGAATCATAGTCATATAAGACCAGCGCTCTGACCAGACTGAGCTATAGGCTCATTGTTTTTATGATCCTATAGCGTTCCAATCGGTTTTAAAGATAGGAGGTTGAATGTCAAGGAACCTAGGTTCCTTACATGAGCTATAGGCTCATTTGTTTTTGATGTTGAACCCAAACATCTTTCTTTTAGTTCAGGATGGTCAAACTTCTGTGGATAATGACCAGACTGAGCTGTGGGCTCATTGATTTTACGATTCCCATAGCGACCCCAATCGGTTTTAACGAGAGGAGGTTGAATGTCAAGGAACCTAGGTTCCTTACATGAGCTGTGGGCTCATTGATTTTTTAATCAATAATATTCATTAAAACAGATAATATTTAAAGCTGTTGATTTATCCAAATATAATGATTCATATTAAGAATCAATCTGAAAGGAGGTGATGAATATGGCGTTAGATTTACTAAGTGGAGGAATTCTTGCATTAATTGCAGGAATGATACTATTCTTTACAATTTTAATGATTGGACTCTACATATACCTGAGTCTTGCTTTTTCAGCAATCGGTAAAAAAGCAAAATTAAACACTCCTGGATTAGCATGGATACCTGGAGTAGGACCATTAATAATTGCTTTCCAAACAGCTAAAATGCACTGGTGGCCTTGGTTACTAATAATTGGGACCTTTATTCCAGTTGTAGGATTTTTGTTTAACATTGCCTTTACAGTGTTTGCAATAATCTGGATGTGGAAGATGTTTGAAACAGTGGAGAAACCAGGATGGTGGGCAATACTATTCTTAATACCTATAGTAGGATTAATTATGGTAGGAATTGCTGCTTGGAGTAAAAAATAAATTCATTTTTATTCATTTTTTATTTTTTACTCTTTTTTCTTATTTTTTACTTTTTTCATATAGTTAGCTTTAAAAACTAAATTCTTCTTAAATTTTCATTCAATCATGGTTCAAAGATTTGAGGAAAATCGAAAAAAACCAGCCGGTTGTTTTCAGCCCCGATAGTACAGAGGCCAAGTATGCCTGCCTTTCACGCAGGTGACCCGGGTTCGAATCCCGGTCGGGGCGTAATACCTTCTTGGTATATTCGAGAGGTCACGTTTTTTGTTCAAGATTTATCCAAAGTTAATATAAAGAGGCTAATAGATTTGTTTGAATCTATCTGTATCCTAGGGGACGTTCGGTGGGCGTTACCACATCTATTCAACGCCCAAACAGAGGATTTAACAGGATTAGTAAAACATTTGAAGAAGTAACAGAAGGAAAGGACTTTCAAGAAGACTAAGAGACTTTCTTTATTTTCTTTCCATCAAAAATAATTTTATCTGAATATTTTTCCTTCATAATCTTCATTAAATCTGAAGGAATTTTTCCTTCAACATAAAAACCTAAAAAATGTTTATTTGTTAGAAGATTTATATCTCTTAAACCGATTATTTCTGGAGTTCTTTCTGTTAGATAAGATTTCTTAGCATCCCTCATTGAATAAGGAAATTTTTTAATGAATTTCTCTTCTGTTTTCTTAATAACCTTTTTCAATTCTCTTTGCTTAGGATATTTTTTGATTAAATCAAAAACTTCTTTTTCAACTTTCCAAAAATCAAACAGGGTTTTCTTTTTTCCGTTATATTCTTCATTGTAATACTTATCTATTACCTCCTTAGCCTTTTTACTCTTTTTAGCGAGTTTATCCAGATATTCTTTATCATTCTTATCCAAATAATCTACAACTGCTTTGTAACACTGATAATTTACAGAATTTTTATAGTACTTACACCCTTTTAGATAATTAACATCAAACAATAAATTATATTTCCAACCATATGCAGTTAGGTAAACAAAACCCAAGCTAAGATAAATCCCATTATCAATTCCAAGATATTTTTCCATATAAGGTGTTTTCTTAGAAGAATTATGCTTCTTAGGGAGTTTTAATTTTCCTTTCTCAAGAATTTTCTTAAAAACATTTTTTTCATTAATTGCGTGGACTAAAACAGGAGTATTGTATTCTTTGATAAATGGTTTAAGCAATTTTCTTCTTTTAACAAACCTCTGCTTAATAGAATTTTTTTCTTTTGTTAGGGATTTGTGAGTCATTTTAAAATCCTCTTCATTAAAATCCTTCTATCATCTTCACTTATTTTTTTAAAGCCAATTTTTTCATACAATGTTAATGCAGCATTGTTAGCTTTAGTGACCTTTAGTAAAACTTCTTTTTTCCTTTTTCCTTTTAAATAGTTAAAAGCAAATATCATTAGTTTTTTCCCATGTCCTTCTCCCCTATATTTAGGTGCTATTTGTACGTGAGTTATATAACCAGATTTTTCATTAGGATAAGATAGCCATAACCACCCCACTAAATTATTCTTTTCGTGAAATAAAAACATATCATCATTTTTTTCTGCCTTTAAACATGCGTCTTTAAATTTTTTCAAATCAAATTTTTGCCAGCTAAGATTTAACTTAACATTTTCTTTTTGTAAAGGGATAAGCTTTTTGAAATCCTCCTTAAAATTAAATTTTTTTCTTCTCATATTCTCTTCTCCATTTCTATAACTGGGTATCCCCCATTTTTTGTTCCAATAAACCTTCTTACTATTTTATAACCTGCTTTTTTATAAAAACTTAAAGCATATTCAGTAGGATAAAGCTTAATCTTTCTTATTCCACTCTTCTTTGCATAATCTTCTGCATAAATCAAAAGTTTCCTTCCAAGTCCTTTTCCAAGATATTTTGGTCTAAGGAAAAGCCTATCAATTGCTTTCTCATCTAAATCTAATTGAATAACTCCAATTATTAAACTGCCATCAAGAATTACAAAAAAGATTTTCTTTTTAATTTCTTTTCTTAATTCCTTGACAAAATGACATTTTCTTTCTATTGCTAATTGCCTTTTCTTATAGTCTTTAGAATTAATCCTATCCAGAGTGTTCAATATTAATCTAGAAATTTTTTGAATATCCTCTTCTTTTGCTTTACAAATTTTCATTTAACTTTAACTTTCTTCAATTTATCTGCAAGAGCTTTTAGTTTTTTATCAGAAACTCTTTTTCCTTCTTGAGAAGTAATATATCCTTTGTATTTCTTAATGTAAACATCTTCTTTAACAAGATATTGTTTCCATTTTCCCTTTTTCATATGTCCTGTCCCATGCATCGGAAAAAGTTTAATGTGTGCATGATCTATTCCTGTTCCTTCAATCATAAGTCCAACTCTTCCAACATCTTTGAAATATTTTATTAATATTTTAGAAACTTTTTTTGAAGCAATTATTAATTCTTTTAATTCCTTATTGGGCATATTTAATACATCACTTCCAAAATGCTTTTTTGGAATAACTGCTGTAAATCCTTCTGTATTTGGAAAAGGAGATAAAAATGCCATGTGTTTTTTGTCTTCCCAAAAAAATCCATGAACAGGAAGCTTTCTTTTAACTATTTCACAAAAAATACATTTTCCCTCTTTTGTTTTTGAATCATATTCTGCCATCTTCTTTTTATTCTTAAGTTTTCCAAACTTAAAAACTTATTCAAAACATTTAAATTCTTGAAAGACGCCTATATTAGATGGAGATAATAATTGAATCTAAAAAAGTAAAAGATCTTACTAAAAAGGAAATCGAATTTATTAACAGTTTTAGAGTTAAGGATTCAGGAGAAAAAGCAAGACTTGATTTTAAGAAAGTAGATGGAAAAGGAGAATTTATTTTTGTAAAAGAGAACGGAAAGATTATGGCCCATGGAATGATGAAGCCAGTTAAAGTTAAATTAAATGGAAAAGAATATTCAATTATGGGCATTGGAAGGGGAAGAGCAATTGTTAAGAAAAGAGGTTATGGGAGATTACTTAATAGTGCTAGATTATTCCAATTATCAAGAGCAGGAAAAACAGGAATTGCTTTCACAGGAAGACACAATATTGGATTTTTTCAAAAAGTTGGATTTAAAATTAAAAAGAATGGAATTAGGAAATTTGCTTACAAAAATCCAAAAACAGGAGAATTAGTTAAAGATCCTGATGGAGATATGGTTTACTATGAAGGAAAGGACAAATTTATCACTAAATTGTTAAAATCAAAAAATTATGCAATAACAAATACAGATTTTTGGTGATAAAATAAGAATCAACTTAATCTTTGATGCTATACTTACACTCTGTTGCCAAAATATATTTTCCGTTTTCTAACTCAATAATTGTATTATAAGGTTTTTCTATATCCTCTCTTACAATCTTTCCAGTAAGAATTTTAGAAGCATCATAGTTGAAACATGCTTCTACTTGCTTTCCAAGCCAAATTCCCTGCTCTGGAAATTTATCAAATTCAACATTTTTTTCTATTCCCATTTGATTGTTCTTAAACAAAGAAAATAATTATTCAAGGTTAGCTCTATACAAAAGCTCAGTCCCCCTTTCATAAGGAGCTTCCCATCCTTGAGAGATAGGCATGACCTTGCTCGCTTTTCCTTCTTGTATAAGTTCTTCAAGGTGTCCTGGAAGATTTTTATATCTTGGAAGAACACCATCTAAACTTATCTTGACTTCTTCTCCCTTCTCAGGATCCCAAACATGTGCAGACCTATAAGACACAAATGGCTCTGCGCCACGCTCTTCTGCTGCTTTTTGTTTTATATGTTCCATAATTTTACCTCTAGTGAAGTAAGCATTAGAATCTCCAGGAGCTTCTGTAAGTTCCACTAAACCTTTATACACTATTTGTTTTTCTTTTTCTTTATTCATTTTTTTTACCTCCTTACTTCTCTATGGAATGTAAGGTTGTTATTATACACAAGTAACAACACCATATTATAATAAACTTTATATTATATTTTAAGCATAAAATGGAAAAATATATAAATAAATACATATTATTCTTAATATGCTAGATAAGACTGATAAAAGAATATTATTTGAATTAGAGAAAAATGCACGTATTCCAGATACACAGCTAGCAAAGAAGGTCCAGAAGAGCAAAGATTCTGTACGTTATAGGATAACCAAACTAGAAGAACAAGGAATAATAAAGAACTACAAAACCTGGATTGATTACTCCAAGTTAGGGTTTAGAACATCCACCATTTATTTATCAACACTAAACATGCCTGAAAAAAAGCAATCATTAATTAATCAGTTGAAAAAAGATAAGAGAGTGTATTGGTATGGGGTAGCAGAAGGGGTGTGGAATATTGGTATAACTTATTTCATTAAATCAAACCAAGATCTAATTAACATAAAAAATGAGCTTGCTTCAAAATATAAGGATTTTATAACAAATTTGACAATAACTTCCCTTGCAGGAGTCAGTGTTCATGAAAAAACTTTTCTAATAGACGAACCATCTAAGTTTACAACATTTACAGAAGAAACTCAGAATTTGAAATTAGATCAAATTGAAAAAGAAATTATAAAAAATATTTACTTTAATTCAAAAATAAACCTTGCAACTTTGGCAGACAAATGTAAATCAACAGTTGACATAATAAGGGGCAGAATGAAGAAGTTAGAAAAACAAGGGGTTCTCATTAGATATACAATAGAAATAGATTATCATAAAATAGGTTATGAACTTTACAAATCATTCATTTATCTAGCAAACTATACCCCCAAAGAAATACAATCAATGATGGACTACACAGAAAAGAGCAATAAAATTATCAACGTGGTAAAACAAATTGCTCCTTGGGAATTTGAACTCATCCTGTTCGTAAAAAACTTTCAAGACTACCTTCAAACAATAAACAAACTAACAGAAACAAACCCGCAGATATTTAAGAAGATTGAAACGGCAATTATGAGTGAGGATGTTATTTTTCCCTGTAAAGAGGTTTATTTGTGATTAGAATGAAATAAAGAATAATTTATATAAGATAATTATCTTAGTAATTTAGATAAAAACAGGGCGTTACCATATCTATCTGTCGCCTGGCGGGGGCGTATTATCATCTTGGAATATTAAGAGGTGTTCTTTTTTTTGAGAAAAATTACTTTCCATCTACTGCATCTCGACAATCCTTAAAAAGTCTAACACTCAACAACACACAAGATAATCTAAGACAAAACGTGACCCCTTAGATATGCCACAAAGGTATCAACTTCGGTCGGGGCGTTCTATAAACAGTCCGGGTTTCATGGGTGCTCAGCGAATATACAAAATCCACACCTTTCCCTATTTTTTATTTTTCCTAGACTCCTCGAACAGTTTTAGTCTTCTCTTCACAGATTTCTCTTTCTCTTTCTCAAGTTTTTTCTTAATTCTTCCCTCTTCTCTTTTATACTTCAACTTATCTTTTTCTTCCAAACCTTTTTGTTTTTCTTTCATCTTTAATATCATCAATTCTTCCAATTTCTCTTCCCGTTCTTTACTTTCTATAGCATTTATTTCAGCTTGCCTTTGCCCCTCTTCTGCCTCCAGAACTCTTCTTTTCTGAGAAGCAATAAATTTTATCTTTGCCATATTTTTTCTTATCTCCGTCTCTTTCCCCAACTGTTTTATCTTTGCACTTTCCAATACTTTTCTCTTTTTCCCTTCCTCCTCCCTCAATCTCACTTCTTCTTTTTGTTTTTCCTTAAACTCTTTTTCTCTAATTTTCTCAGACTCCTTCAACTCCTTAGCCTTAGCAATTGCTCTAACTTCACTTTCAGTCTTAAAGAATCCAAAGTGATGGAAGAATCCCTGTATCGCTAATACTCTATCCCTCTTCCTTTCCAGCCTCCTCTGTTTCTTCTCTTTCTTAAGTCTAAGTTTTTTCTTAATTGCATTTTTTCTCTCCTTAACCCCTACTTCTTCACGAAGTCTTTTCTCCTTAGCTTCTCTCCTTTTAAGAAAGATTCTTCTTCCATCCTTTTTTATCCTTATTGTAATCTCCAACTTTCTTAGTAGACGAATCAATCCAAACAAAATAACAAATGCAATAATTCCAATTAAAATATAATCTCCATAAACATCTAAAATATATATTGCCTTAATTTTCCCACTTATTACAATTGGCTTAATCCAATTAAAGAATAGTATATACCATTCAAAGTGATAAGCCAAGAGTCCTAAAATAACAACCATTAAACTTGACAATCCTGTCAAAATTAAAACCTTATATTTATCCAGAAACATCTCACATCCCACAATTACATTATTTATTTTCCCAGAAATAGTACTCATCATCGAGGATATTTTATTATATCCCCTACTCGCTGCCGCTTTTATATTCTTTGATTTCTTTTTAATTAAAACTATAACCAAAATTAATAAACCGAATACAACAATCCCACTCAAAACATAATACCAATAAGAAATCAAAGAAGGTACAATATTTATTTTACCCCATAACACCAACTCACTTACAAACCCCATAATTTTTTTAAACCAACCAAAACAATAAACCAAATCTAAAACCAAAAAGACTAATGGAATTAAAAATAATAGAATTGCAATTTTGTATTTTTTTATCAATTCTCTTTTATCAATTCTCTTTGCTTTCACATTCTTTCCCTTAAAATAAGAAACTGATAACGATACAGATAACAAAAGAACCAAGATTATCAAAGCTATAATAAGATACATCTCTAATGGTTCCACCTCTGAGCAAAATTCAAATGAAGAAAAAGCATCACCCTGAATTACCTCAACAGTCCTATGAGCCTCCACCTGATAATTTTCATGAATTACTTGAACAAAAAAGACATACGTTCCCGGAACAACATCACTAGGTAAAAACATATTTGTCATCTCGGTTTTTTCTTCAAAACTTCCCATATAAATTACATCAGTACCAGACACTACCTTTTCACCATCTTTTTCAATCCAGAAACTTACTTCAACATCACCATTAATATCTGCCATACCTTTCATGAAATAGGTAAACTCAAATGAACTTCCAGCCTCAATTGGAGATTCATATTCAATTATTTTAATATCAAATAATTTCACACATGTACCCTGCAAGCAAACTTCCCTAGATGCAACATCACAATCAGAATCAAATAAACATTCATCATTTGCTTCAGTATTATCAGATTCATTTAAACATCCAGGATCATCAGGATAATCTATTAATCCATCCAAATCGTTATCTTTTCCATCTATACATTGGCTCTTATAAGAACCACCACCACTACTTCCACTACTTCCTGGAGAATCAGACGTTACAACTGCGGGTGTCCCCCTTAGAGCAGAGTATTGCAAATTACTTACACTAATTAAAGTTCCCTCATCAACACAAACAAGCCCATTCCTTGTCATGCTTCCACCCAAACAAGCAGTAAAATCAAATTCATTACTTCCATCACATCCTGAACTCATTTCACTAATATCGCTAGTTTCCTCGTTTTTAACACATAAAACAATAAAATCCTCATCTACAAGATATAATGTTTTATTACCCTGCACTTGGCCTGAGAGATTCACCCTAAATGAAGCCGAAGTTTTAACCATTTCAACATTGCTTAAATCAAATACTCCCTCGGTGAAATTATGATTTAATTTCATCATTAGAGTTGAACCATAATAAAAGAGCATTTCATGCATCCCACTATAAATTCCAGTAGTATCATTTCCACTTACAGTAATATTCAACGAAGAAAATCCAGATATATTTACCTCAGGTTCGTTGAACCATAAGGGGTCTATTTCATCTAATAGACCATCCAGATCGGTATCCAAACCACAAACATCAGCTTTACTATTACTATCAAAATCCACAAAAGCACACGCACCCTCAGTTCCAGTACAAACATAAATACCTTTGCTTTCAGACATTACAATATCTCCTTCTGTAGTTTCGGTCACATTAGCAAATATTGAATATGTGCCGTTATTAAGTCCTGAAATATTCAGGGCTGAATTTACACAAGAGTTTCCTGAAGCAGAGCAAGTACCAATCAATGTTTCAGCTCCACTTGAATTTTTTACATAAACTTGTCCAGAACCAAGAACATCATTCGCCACAACATTAAAACTAGCATTAAAATTAATAGTATCAGTTTGCACATAGAACCTCTCATCAGTAACTGTTGTGCTCCCAGCTGGTCTGATATTAAGATCATAGCTTGTTGATATGGGTGTTCCCATATTAGAATATTTATCCTTAGGTGTAACCGATATGTTATAGATTCCTTCCACGGTAGCGCTATATGTAATCTTGCAATTATTCGCATTTTGCGTATTATTTCCAGATTCAGTTATATTGAACTCACATCTTCCAAATGCACTACCATCACTTGCGATAGCCCTTATCTGAATCTGTCCTCCATAATCAATTCCATTTTGAGGAGACACATTAATTTCTGTTGCTGCTGGGACCACATTTTCATGCACTTGATAATTAACAGTATTTCCCGGAGAATTTCTTCCATTAGTACCATCATAAAATATAAGCTCATAATTTGACGAAGATAATATGGTTGTAGCATTAATGCTGAATGTAACTGTATGTATTCCACTAAGGCCAATACTATCTAATCTAAATCCATTTGCTGTTTCAGTTAGCGTAAAACTTGCTGCATCGGTGCCAGACAAAATAGCCGTCCCAGTATCAAACTTGGTTTTATCAAACTGATTTCCAGCAGTACCAAGTGTCCATTGTATGTCCGAAGATGGATCCAAACCCTTGAAAGTTATGCTATATATTTCCCCATTACGTATCTCATCTGTAGACTGATCGACCCTTCCCTCACTTGCAGAATTAATTCCTGTAAGAGTTATCTGCCCCGAATACTGAGGCAAACTTATAGGATTATTTCCACTTACTTCCACAAGAGAACATTCAGCATTACATCCCGAATCATAACAATCTATACTACCATCATTATCATTATCAAACCCATCTGAACAACTTGCCCCACTCTCAGTAGCAGCACAATAAACTACTGTTCCATTTATTTTTCCTCCAATTTCCCCTGCACAATCTGTATCTGCACAATCCGCATTCCCATCAGCGTCGTTATCAACACCATCATCACAATCAGTTTCGGCAGTTTCACATAATCCACCATTGCCACTCCCAAACATGCCAACACAATCTGAATCTGCACAATCAGTCCCATCACTTCCAATCCCATCATCATTATCTATACCATCGTAACACGAATCCCATGTCTTGTTTTCAGTTGCATAACAAGGGCCTAACGTAGAACACATATCAAACTGTTTCGAACAATCCGAATCCGAACAATCAATAGTTGCATCCGCATCATCGTCAAGACCATTTGCACAATACATTCCAGGCCAAGGCAAACTTGTAAAGAACAAATCACTTGCATTATACTCAGCACTTAAGCAAGTCTGGTTTTCATTTGCAGGATTCGTTATCCCAAGACAATCAGGATCAAAACAATCAATTCCAGTTGACGCATTAGATATCCAAGAATCGTTAAAATAATACGCATCCAAATCATTATCAATATTATCAAAGCAAAATGATGCGTTCACTGATTCATTAGCTATTGCTCCCTGTATGCCCGAACAATCATAATCATCAAAATCTGCATCAATCGAATATGAAACATTGTAATATGCGAAATAAGCTGTAGTATTTCTACTCCACCCTGAATTGGGCATTCCCAATGCATCATTATCAAAATCATTATCAAATCCATCAGTACAATTAAGTTCAACTGCTAACTGGCATTCATTCCCATTAGATAATATAGTTGTATTACAATCTTCATCAGGTTGGTAATTTGTTCCATAATCAAAGTATCCCCCCCATCTACAATCAATTCCAGTCCCATTTGTAGTATTTATGCTACCCGCATAATAACTTGTTACATATATTGCATCCCAATCATTATCAAGATTATCATCGCACATTGCACCAGTTTCAGTCACGTTTCCAGTTACATTTCTACAAGTTGCCGCACAATCATACTCTGCATCCCCAATTAATATTTGATCAGTAGCACTAGACAATGTATTCAAATCACAATCCGCCAATTGCAATGCATCATTATCAAAGCCGTCAGTACAATTAAGCTCATATCCCCAACTACACAATTCTCCCGAACTTCCACCAACGGAGTTATTACAATCAACATCTTCACAATCAGTTAAATCAGCCTTATGAGTTGCATCATATTTTGTACCATTATTTTGAATCTTTTGGCTTCCCGCCGAATCAGTATTACCCAATGTATAATCCCAATCATTGTTTATACTATCATTACAAACAAGTTCGATTATCGGACAATTTCCACCATTATTAAAACAATCAGAATCGTGACAATCTGTAAAATCATCCCCCGTAATCAAATCATAATCATTATCAAAAGTATCATTACAATAACCAGCCTCCGTTCCATAACTACAAATACCAGTATTTCCAGAACTAAATTCATTTGTCTGAGATTCATCCCCTATACTTCCATTACAATCCAAATCAAAACAATCATAACTATAAGCCCACGTTCCACCCAAATAATCAAAATCATTATTTGCTTCGTCACCACATCGGTTCCCTGCATCAACCGAGTAAATACTTTCATTCCCTTCAGATTCATTATTATTACTATATCCCTCCGTCGAATTAAATGTTACTGGAAAAGTTGTAGGTGATAACTGATTAGTATCCCCACCATATGCAAGAACAATTTTGAAAGTTCTGTTTTCATTTAGTACTGCATCAAAATCAACATCCATTGTAAAATCAAGTACTCCAGTATATGGTGTAGATAACCGATTAAACGCAGCATTCCATGTCCCATCTCCATTATCTGTAAGTGCCGATGTCCCAGAACTAGCGTTTGGTCCAGTCATACTAATGGCGGAGGCGTTTGTAATATTATAAATAGTAACAGAGAACGCTTTATTGCTTAATGTTTCAACAAGTCTTAACTTAAACTTTCCAGTTCCAGAACTATCAACATATCTCGTATATCCAATAGGAGTGTCATACGTCGAAAAGCTCACTGTAAATGTTGCATAACCGTTAGGGTCATCAACTAATGCAGACATACCACCAAAATATTCCAATGGATCATTCGTCGGAAAAAACATACTCCTACAATATTCACTCTCACCAGCAACGCCAGGATTATTCATACAAGTGCTATTCGTCGGACTTCCTGCATACATCTGAATAGCAAACTTAGTATCTTCACCATATTCACACTTAGCAGTATTATTAAAATACATTCCAGGCGTTCCCGCACACGCAACAGCCCTAGTTATTTCACCCTCAGTCCAATAAACATCATCATGCACATATATTCTTTTTGTTTTATCTGCTGCCCATGAATCAGTACTTTCATTATATGCCAACCGATAATCATCCATAATCGAACAATTTTTTACAATCCAAGGCACATATCCAACACTTGCATCATTAACTATTGAATCTGTTTCTAAAATAGTGTAATTCAAACTATAGCTTTGATTTGTTGAGTTTATTCCCGTTTCACTAACAGTCAAAATTGACCCATTAGACATTTTAATATCACAAACTAAGGTATCAAAAGAACTTAGAATTAAGTCAACAAATCGTATACTAAAGTTGCTTGTATGCGTTCCACTTAAACTCGCATTATACGGTTCAAACACACCTTCTGGCATTATTATATTTGACCACGACCTTTCTTCATCAGTTACTCCCCTAATAGCAGAATACTGCAAATTATCTACCCTTATTATTGAACCTTCATCAGTACAAGTTATACCCTCAATTGTTATTCCTGTATCATTTCCAATACATTCTATAAAATCATATTCATATTCACCATCACAATAATTTTCCATCTCAGATATATCTTCAATCTCCATATCTTTCACACATAATTTTACAAAATTATTATCTTCAAGATACATTGTTTTATTGCCTTGCAATTGACCTAAAAGATTAATCAAAGTGTAAGTCGAACTTCTCTTAAGGATAACATTGCTCAAATCTAAAATACTATTTGAAAAGTTATGGGTAAAATTAACCAACAAAGTTGAATTATCATAAAAGAGAACTTCCCGTGAACCATTAAATGTAGTAAGATTAGAATCACCATCAACGGTGATGTTAAGCAGGGTTTCGTTTCCCTCTGTAATGTTAAGGAATGTTACGCCTTCCTGCGTAACATTATATGCAAACCAAAGCAAATTATCTATATCGTCATGAAACGTATCATTATCAACATCTCTCCAGTCTGGTATAAAAACACTTCCATTAGTGTAAATGTTTGTAGCATTATCTGTACAAGTTATATTCCATGTATATTCTGCCCAAGTAAAATTCTGAACAGTATAGTTGCAAGCAGAATTATTAGTGCAAGTAATTCCAGACTTTTCAACACTTCCATTTATAGTCAAATTACAATTAAATGATGTTGCAAAATTATCAGCGAGAGTCCAATTAAATGTGATTGTGGTTTCATTAGTTTTTAAATTTTCAGTTGGGTAATTAAGAGTTATATTTGGGGAAACAGTATCTACAATAAATATTGTTGAGACTAATCTACTATTCCCCATACCATCTAGAGCATAGACTGTAAGATTATAATTTCCATCAGGTAAATTTGTTAGGTTTATTTCCTCAGTCCAATTATAAGAAGTTATTGTGGGATCATGCGAACTTGAATTATATTGATACTGCGTCCCATTTGTGTTTGATAAATTATAATAGGTATAATTCAAAGTTGAATCTTGCACATATATTTCTAAACTAAAATTAGAGTTATAATGTTTAGTAAAAACAGGTGGAGCAATTAGTTGTATTGTCGGATTAACATTATCTAAAAAGAAACTAACATTTGTATTGACAGTATTGTTTAATGTGTCATTTGCATACAAGCTAAATGTTATATTCCATTCTACATCTGGATAGACCGAACTGTTCCAAATAGAATCCCAATTACCCGTTAAGTTCATGGTGCCATTAAATAACTGCTGACTAACATTTGAATTATTATAAATAAAATACCAAGCATAGTCTACATTTGTTAACTTATCAATAATTTCTGTTTCTATATAAACTAGACCTCCGAAATAACTATTATTTGTAGGTGAAATTATTGTTAATTCTGGGGGAATAGGGTCAACAGTTAAAGTTCTTGCAATAGTTAAATTACTATTTCCTGCAGCATCTGTACAATTCACAAACCATGTATGAGTTCTATTTTCAAACGAAGAATAATTCAAAGTAGTATTTATTCCAGACACGACACTCGAATTAGTCTCAATAGATACATCCCCCATAAATCCTGGTTTGTCATAAAGTAAACTACAACTAAGCTGGGTTACATCCGTTGCATTGATTGTAAAATTATAACTTGATGAAGTGGTATTAAATCCATCAATAGGCGCCACAACCACAACTTCTGGAGAAATAGTATCCAAAACAATCATCCTAGTTTCAGTTGTTGCATTATTACTTGAAGTATCATTAGCCGTAGCATTAATATAATAAATCCCATCAGAAAGATTAAAATATGTTAAAGTAATTGAACCATTAGTTACAGTTGTATTAATAATATCAGTTGAATTATAAAGATAAACTATAACCGTATCTAAAAATTCATCACTTGCAATTACCGCAGAAGTGATTGTTGATTGGGATAAATTACTAGAATTTGTTGTTTCAGCACTGAAATTTATTAGTGGCACCAAAGTATCCAATCCCGTATCAAGGAATAAAATATAGACTGCACCTTGACCTGTTAGAAGATTTTCATCATAATGAGCACCAACAGCCAAATCCTGACCCCCATCCCCATTAAGATCCCCCATATTAGTTATTGATTTTCCAAAATAATCATTAGCATCCAAACCACTTGGAACAAACCCTCCAAGCCTATCTGAAATCTTAACATTACTCGAAACACTTCCATTTGTATTCATAAATAAAAGATAAATTGCCCCTTCACCTGACTGAGTATTTTCATCAATTGTAGCACCAACAGCCAAATCCTGAATACCATCCCCATCAAGGTCTCCCATATTAGTTATTGAAGTTCCAAAATTATCATACGCATCCAAACCACTTGGAACAAATCCTCCAAGTCTATCTGAAATTTTAACATTACTCGAAACAGTTCCATTTCTGTTCATAAATAAAATATAAATTGCACCCTCACTTGTTTGAGATCCTTCATCTGCATAAGCACCAACTGCCAAGTCCTGTACGCCATCATCATCAAGGTCACCGATATTAGCTATTGAGGATCCAAAATAATCATTCTTACCCAATCCGCTTGGATAAAAACCTCCAAGCTGATCAGAAATCTTAACATCATCTTTAACAGTTCCATCTGCATTCATGAATAAAATATAAATCGCCCCCTCATAACCCTCTAAATTCTCATCATTCATAGCACCAACTGCTAAATCTTGAACTCCATCTCCATCAAGGTCTCCAATATTAGCTATTGAGGATCCAAACTTATCATCCTTACCCAAACCACTTGGGGTAAATCCCCCAAGCTGATCAGAGATTTTAACATTACTAGAAACAGTCCCATCCGTGTTCATGAATAGAATATAAATTGCACCTTCACTTGACTGCGAATTCTCATCATGCATAGCACCAACTGCTAAATCTTGAACTCCGTCTCCGTCAAGGTCTCCAATATTGGCTATTGAAGTTCCAAAATTATCATTCATATCCAAATTACTTGGATAAAAATCTCCAAGCGCACCAGAGATTTTAACATCACTTGCAACAGTCCCATCAGTATTCATGAATAGAATATAGATTGCACCCTCTCTACTTTGAGTATTTTCATCAAAAGGAGCACCAACCGCTAAGTCCTGAATACCATCCCCATCAAGGTCTCCGATATTAGCTACTGAATATCCAAACCATGAAGGCCAGTCCATATAAATTGGGGAAAAATCTGCAAGCCCATTTGCAATTTTAATATTATCGGTAGTATAATTTCCACCCCCATCCGGACTAACTAAAATATTTCTTGTTTGTGTTGAATTACTAAAAGATGGGGCAAAAGTTGTAGCATTGAAATAATAAACTCCTGCAGATAAACCAGTAAAGTTTGCCAAATAAGGAGAAGTCGTATTAGCTAAAGAACCAACCAAACTCCTTGTAGAATTATAAAGATAAACTGTAACATTATATCCTCCAAAACTAACATCAATCGGGATATTATTTTGCATTATTAATATATCTCCTGACTTCGATGTTGAAGATGAAAAAGAGATAGACGAAACAGGAGTAACATTCACCCACATCAAAGAAGAATTCTTATTTTCAAAACTATCATTAACACTAATATTAAGGTTATATAATCCTGCAGATAAGATGGTATTATTCTCTAAATATCCCGAACAATTAATCTTAAAGTTCGTTGTATCATTTACAGTAAAGCAATCTATTCCCCCCAAATCACTAGCATCAATATCATAAGTTAAAGAAGTACCATATTCTATTGTTTGATTTGTAATGTTTATGAATACTGGAGAAATAGCATCTTCAAATATTGTTAAATTATTACTACAAACCTCCACCCCATCCTCAAGCCCATCATTCGGCGTAACACAAGATTGCCATACTTCGCTATAAAAGGTTTCATTGGAAACAATCAAATTAGTTTGACTATTATAAAGAGTTAGAACTTGTTCTGCGGACAAAGAAACATCCCAAATTCGATACTCATCAATACTTCCATTAAAATATAATTCCTCCCCTGCATAATTCCTTTTTCCCAAAGTAGTTGTTGTCTCATTAAATAATTGCGCACCACTCCCAGAATAATGTGCAGTTGTTCTTTTTGTACCATCCATGTACACATCATAATTTGATTCATTCCATACTAATGCGAAGTGATGCCATCCTTGCAAAATCTCATCGAATATGTGCGTATTTGTACCACCTGCACCAAAACAGAATGTTTCTCCCACAACACTCCCCGCACAATTTCCAAACACAATCCATTTATTCTGCCCAGTCCCAAACGAAATTGGTATTTGTCCAACCTCCTCTATCCCAACTAAATTCCTATTATTATTAATCCGAAACTCAATCGTTTTATATTCAATAGAATTACCCTCAATTATAATAGAATCATCCACTCCATCAAAATCATAAGCTCCCTTTCCATCATATCCTTCAGTTGAATTCCACGTTGAACCATTAATGCTCACATTGTCATTATTACCAGAATAATCCTTAGTCCAAGTAGAATTACTTCCACCTTCAAAAGGCATATTTAAAACAGCGACAGAACTCCCATCCTTTTTCCAATCATAAATTAATTTAACAGAATGCTCATCCAAATCTGCAACATCTATAACATAAGCAGTTAAATCCTCAGATGTTAAATTTGCTTCTGTAGTTGAATTTAATATTACCGAAGAAATAGTCGGAAGAGTATTTAGTCTCACAGTTAAGTTATTGGATTGCACAATCACACCATCACCAAGGCCATCATTGGGAGTAACTGACACACTCCAATTTTCTCCTGCAGTTGTCTCTTGTGAAACAATCATATCAGTTCGATTATTATACATCGCCGAAATTTGCTCATCAGATAAAGCCTCATCATAAATCATAAAATCATCAATACTACCATCGAAATAATACCCATCTGTTGGTTCATATCCTATTACCAAATCCCCATCCGTGACAGTATTTATAGGCTCATCATCTGTGGTATAACTTACTCCTTCAACTCCATCCACATAAAGTTTTATATCATTAGTACTTGGACTTTCTCCATCAGCTAAAACCGCGGAAACAAAATGCCACTCTCCATCATTTAATAAATTTGTTGTTCCTACCTGACTTCCAGAATAAACATCAACTCGTAAATCCCCATCAGCCTCTATCCACATCCTCCACCTTTGACCATTCGCATCCTTCCCCCAATAAACTATAGGCGCCCCATTACTATCGCTCGTTTTTACCCAAGCCGTTATTGTTCTTGAAGCTGCCTCCAATATTCCCTTATATCCTCCCATCGTAATCTTATCATCTCCCCCATCAAACTCATAACCTCCCTTTCCATCATAACCTCCAGTTGAACTCCATGTTGCACCACTAACAGTTCCATTATTACTTCCATCAGAATAATCCTTAGTCCAAGTAGAATTACTCCCTCCCTCAAAAGGCATATTCAAAACAGCAATAGAACTTCCATTCTTTTTCCAATCATAAATCAATTTAACCGAATGACTATCATAATCTGTTGTATTTATTCCATAAGCTGTTAAATCCTCATTAGTTATATTATATATCGTGGTAGAATTTAATATCACTGAAGTTACATTAGGCAAGGTATTTGCTATTATTGTCAAATTATTACTACAAACTTGCACCCCGTCATCAAAGCCATCATTCGGCGTAACACAAAATTGCCACACTTCATCAAAATATGTTTCATTAGAAACAATCAAATCAGGCCTACTATTATATGAAGCTTGAATCTGCTCAGCAGATAATGCAACACCATTGTAAATTTTCACATCATCAATTAATCCACGGAAATCATTGTCCGCCATAGCAGTCCCCCCATCACCAATATGTAATTCCCCTCCATTTGTTATCGCCTCTGCATCAGAAATAACATATACACTAACCCCATTATAATAAAATGTCCCCGTTGTTCCAACTCTAGTATACGCCACATGCTTCCAAGTCCCATCTTCAAGAACTGTTTGATTACTAGATTTCCAACTACCAGAACCAGCAAAAGTAAGATTATTTGAATCCGCATTCCCTAATCCAAAAGCAAAACCCGCGGAATCAAAAGTTCCAAAAATACCTTTTGCGTCATTAGCAACATCATCAGGATTTATCCATGCCTCAAGAGTATAATCATTAGGCATAGTAAAGTCAGAACTATCAGCAATAGTAATAACATCATTATCAGTATTAAAATAATAACTTCCATTCCCATCATACCCACCCGTTGAATTCCATGTCGCACCGCTTACAGTTCCATTATTACTTCCATCAGAATAATCTTTAGTAAATGTAGAATTACTCCCACCCTCAAAAGGCATATTCAAAACAGCAATAGAGCTCCCATCCTTCTTCCAATCATAAATCAATTTGACAGAATGATTTTCTTCATCTGTTACATTTATTGCATAAGCAGTCAAATTCTCAAACGTTTCATTCCCATCCAAAGTCGAATTCAATATTGCTAAAGTTACATTAGGAATGTTATTTAAGAGCACAGTCAAATTATTAGAAAGCACTGTAGCACCATCCCCCAGACCATCATTAGGAGTAACAGCAACACTCCAATTTTCTCCAATAGAAGTCTCCTGCGAAACCATCACATCAGTCCGATTATTATACATTACCAATACTTGCTCAAGCGACAAAACATAATCATAAACTAAAACCTCATCTATCTTACCAGTGAAGTTGTATGATACACTATTAGTCATACTTCCAATACGCAGAGGAGAATCATCTCGAGGTATAAAAGCTCCAGTTCCTGCAGTCCTTACAACTGCTGCCGTATCCACACCATTAACATATATTTTTGCAACGTTAACTCCATCATAAGTTCCAACAATATGATACCAACCTTCAGCACCTATAACATTATCTGCTTTTATAATTCTATAAGTACTTACAGTTGTTATCGCCAAAAACGTTACAGCATTTATTCCTTGTGTACCACGATCTTCCAAGCTAAGACCAAACCCATTATTACCACCCGTACCACCATTTGTATCTATCAGCCTCTGAAGATCCCCATCAAAACTAGCACTCGAAGTATAAACCCAAGCAGAAACAGTTAATGAAGTAGCACTCTCTTCATATAACGGACTTGTCCCCATATCAATATAATCATTCCCATCAAACTCATAAGCACCCTTTCCGTCATAACCTCCAGTTAAATTATAAGTAGCCCCACTCACAGTTCCATTATTCCCATAACTAGAATAATCCCTAGTCCAAGTAGAATTACTCCCTGCCTCAAACGGCATATTCAAAACCGCAATAGAACTCCCATTCTTTCTCCAGTCATAAATTGATTTAACCGAATGATTATCATAATCTGTCGCGTTAACATAAGCCGTTAAATCTTCACCAGTTACATTTGTCCCCACAGAAGAATTCAATATAACTGAAGAAACATTTGGCAAAGCATTCGACACTATCGTTAAATTATTACTACAAACTTCCAACCCATCCTCAAATCCATCATTAGGCGTAACACAAGATTGCCACACCTCGTCAAAATATGTTTCTTGACTAACAATCAAATCAGTTCTATTATTATATGAAGCTTGGATCTGCTCTGCGGACAATGCAACACCATTGTAAATTTTTACATCATCAATCAAACCATAAAAGTCTAAACCTGTCCCACCAGTCCCCCAATCACCAATATGCAGTGCACCTCCGTTTGTCCCAGCTACAGCAACGACAGTTGATACATTAACTCCATTATAATAAAATGTACCAGTTGTCCCAGATCTAGTATATGCTACATGCTTCCAAGTTCCATCCTCAAGAATTTCTTGTCCACTGTATCTCCACACACTATCAGTCCAGAAACCAAACTCATTAATATCATTATCCTTCAATTCAAGAATAAATCCACTACTACCTCCAGTATAAGTACCCATAATACCCTTCCTCCCATTAGGACGATCCTCAGGATTTATCCACACCTCAACAGTATAATCATCAGACAAAGTAAATTCACTACTATCAGCTATAGAAATAACATCCACTGCATTATTAAAATCATAAGCACCCCCTCCGTCATATCCCCCCGTCAAATTATAAGTCACTCCATTAACAATTCCAGAATTATTTCCGTCACTATAATCCTTTACCTTACCACACACAAAGACCATTGCATGAGAATTAGATGTTGCTTTAGACTCCGTGCTTTGACTATCCCAAGCAGAACCAGCTACGGCACCATATTTTCTATAAATCTGAGTGTCACTAATTGAGACAGTCAAGCTAATCGACACAGCACTCCCGACAACCCCGACCTGACTCACAATTTCCGCAGGACTAATTCCCGCAGCAAAACTATCCAACTGATCTGAAGTAAATTCTTCATCACATCCACTCTCTAAATAAGCATTACCCCAACCATAAGAAGTCGAATCATAACTCGAAGGAGCACCTTTCAAAATTTCGCTTTCACGATATCCCTCAAAAGGCATATTCAAAACAGCAATAGAACTCCCCTCCTTCTTCCAATCATAAATTAACTTAACATTATGGTCATCTCCATCTATTACATTAATTGCATATGATGTTAAATTCTCAAACGTTTCATTTCCAGTCAACGTAGAATTTAAAATCACTGAAGTTACATTTGGGAGAATATTTACTAATACTGTCAAATTATTAGACAACATTACGGCCCCATCCGCAGTTCCATCATTAGGCGTAACCGCAACACTCCAATTTTCACCCACAGTTGTCTCTTCCGAAACAATCAAACCAGTTCGATTATTATAAATTGCCAATACTTGTTCAGCAGACAAAGAAACACTCCAAACCTTATAGTCATCAATATGCCCATTAAAATAACCATTAGGAGTACCATCAAATCGTGCTCCCAAATTAATTCGGCTCTCAGTAATTAAATTTGCATTGCCACTAGTGTCATGTGCATAAGTAGTTTTTTCCACACCATCCAAATAAATATCATATTTATCATCAATTTGATTCCAAACAAGAACAAGGTGATGCCACCCCTGAGCATAATTATCTGCAATATAAGTATTTCCACCGCCATAGGATAAGACTAGTGTTTCGGTATCCAAGCCACCACCAGTACAGCAAGCACCCGAAGAAAGCCACTTAGTACTCGTATCATCGAATGAAGATATTACCTGATAAGCTGAAGCGGTAGTTACATCTTCATCACGATTAAACCAAACTTCAATGGTTCTATATTCGATAGAAGTTCCAATAGCACTAACATAATCATTCGTCCCATCAAATTCATAAGCACCAAAGCCATCATGTCCAGAAGTAGCACTCCACGTCGCCCCGACAACAGTTCCGTTATTACCATTCTCAGAATAATCTCTAGTCCACGTAGTAGTGCTTCCTCCCTCAAAAGGCATATTCAAATTTATTATAGAGCTTCCATCCACACTCCAATCATAAATATATTTTAAATCACCAAGCAATGGGATTGGATTCGCAATCAAATCTTCAAAAGTTGTGTTCGTTCCAAGCGTTGAATTTAACACCACCTCATTAATAAATAAACTAGTAAGAATAGTTATATTATTTGATTGAACACTCGCACCATCTATAGTTCCATTATTAGAAGTAACCGACACACTCCAATTTTCCCCAATAGAAGTTTCCTGTAAAGCAATCAAATCAGTTCTATTATTATATAAAGCCAATACTTGCTCAACAGATAAAACCCTATCATATACCTGAAACTCATCAATGCTTCCATTATGAGAATTACCACCCTGTGCCTGTCCAATAACCATCTCTGAAACATCCACATCCATCCCGTCTGAACTATCACCCTGAGCAACTAAAACTCCGTCAAAATATATCCCCTTAAAATTTCCCCCAGTTCCTTCCGAAACCAAAACAATATGAGTCCACTTATCCAAGTAAGAAGCATAACTCGTCGTAAGTCTACCATTCACCGATTGATCCCCATAATCCCAATATAAAACATTAGTTGAATAAGGCGCATGACTCATAAACCTACTAGTACCATCTCCTCCTTGATTTCCCGAAAAAGCTCCAGCATTATTCAAGTCCGCCGTAGCAACATAATTCCAAAATACAACACTAACTGGACTTCCTGCAGGCAAACTCATTGGAGCAGTAATTTTATCACCATCTCCATCAAACCTATAAGCACCAAGAGAATCATATCCTCCAGTAGAATTATAAGTCACACCACTCACATTCCCATTATTACTTCCGTCACTATAATCTTTAGTGAACGTAGAATTACTACCTCCCTCAAAAGGCATATTCAAAACAGTAATAGAACTTCCATTTTTCTTCCAATCATAAATATATTTTAAAGAACTGTTCAAAGGATTTGGATAAGCAGTTAAATCTTCACCCGTAGTATTCAATCCATAAGTAGTATTCAACACAACCGAATCAGCAGCACTTGTATCAATAACAATTGTTCTCGTCTCTGTAAAATTAACATTACCCGCACTATCATTAACAGTTGCGTTCAAGTAATAAGTTCCATCATCTAGTTCACTAAAATTAAATTCAAATGGTTCTGTAGCTGATGTTCCTGAGTCAATTAGATGAGTTGTGTTGTATAAATACAATGTGATTGTATTAACATTTACCTCATTTACTGTTGCATTCGCAAAAATCCAATTCTGATTATAATTTCCTACTGCAGTAGTTTCATTTGTAAAATTAATCACAGGGTATACTGTATCAATACCAAACAACCAAGTGTCATATGTAGAAACACTCGCATCATTAGTACAATTAATAGTCCAGTTTTGATTCAATCCTTCAGCCAAGGAATTAACAATAAAACTAGTTACTGTATTTTCTAAAGTAGTGCCATTGGTCTGATTCAAAACATCATTAATAAGAAGTTCGCAACTTAAATCACTACTAGTCGGATCTTCTACCCTGAAAGTGAAATTTACATCTGAATAATTAAGAACATCATCATAAGAAGGACTCGTCAAATAAACAGCAGGTGGAACAATAGTTAAATTAATTGTCGCATTAACTGAATTCCCCGTACCATCCATTGCATTAACCGTAACATTATGTTCTCCAAGAGCCATCGCTGAAAGAATGGTAACAGTTGTAATAACGCCATTTAATGAAGTATCATTTCCCGAATGAGAAACTACCGCACCATCTATAAAAATTTGATATTGAACATTAAATGGAATATTATCTGTTAAATTAAAACTTATCTCTGGAGAAGAGTCCGTTGTTTGTGAATTGTTAGCTGGACTTGTAATATTAACAGTAAGGACTGATGGAATAATCTCCAAATCGGAACTATTCACCCAATTACTAGACTGTTCAAGATTAGAAGCTTTACAACTAAATGTCCAATTGTCGCCCTCCGTCAAAACAGAACTCTCCAAAATAGAAAGCAAAATTTCTCTATTGCCTGTAAACCCAAGAGAATACGTACTACTATCATTTGTTATTGTTGGGATATCCTTATTTGTATTTGTTCCGCTGTCGCCTATTTGACCAAACTCATCGCTACCCCAACAATACACTTGACCATTACTCTTCTGGATACCACAAGTATTAGAATCTCCTGCAGCTAAATCAAGATAAGCTGAAGTGTCAGTCGTTAAAGTTGGAGTATTTGTATTTGTATTTGTTCCACCATCTCCGAGTTGCCCACTCGCATCGCCACCCCAACATAAAACTCTGGAGTCGTTTGCTCTTATACCACAAGTATGTGAATCACCTGAAGCTATGGAAACATAAGCTGAGGTGTCTGTCGTTAAAGTTGGATTGTACTCTTTGGCATTTATTTCTCCGTCACCTATTTGACCAGAAGAACCACTACCCCAACATAAGACTCTGGAGTCATTCTTTCTTATACCACAAGTATGAAAATATCCTACAGATATAGAAATATAAGCTGAGGTGTCAGAAGTCAATATTGGAACTCTTTTGGATTTTCTTGATCCATATCCTAATTGACCCGAAGAGCCTCTACCCCAACATAAGACTCTGGAGTCGTTTGCTCTTATACCACAAGCGTAACCATTTCCCGCAGCTACATCAAGATAAGCTGAAGTATCCTCAATTAATATAGGATTTTTCTGTACGCCCTTTTTGGGCGCACCAAAACCAGAAGCACCCCAACATAAGACTCTGGAGTCATTCTTTCTTATACCACAACTGTCAAAAGCTCCCGCAGTTATAACTTCATAAGCCGAACTGTCGTTTATCAATGTTGGACTATTTTTTTGTGATAAGTCACCATTTCCAAGTCTACCCTGGCCACCATAACCCCAACATAAAGCTCGTGAATCATTTGCTCTTATGGCACAGGTGTGATGTCTCCCAGCAGTTATAGAGTAATAATCTGAAGTGTCAGTTGTTAAAGTTGGAATATCCTTATCTGAACCATCTGAACCATCTCCTAATTGACCATTAGCGTCTTTACCCCAACATAAGACTCTGGAGTCGTTTGCTCTTATACCACAAACATGACCAACCCCTACAAGGATAGATCCTCTCTTAAACAATGTTCCATTAGAATAAAACACTGAATTATTATACCAAGTATAATCATAAGACAACCCCAGTCCCGCTTCGTCTGTCGCGTTACAATAACCATTCAAAGGATCTATGCTTGTATTGGTCCTCCACGAAGATCTTAAAGAAACTGAATTTATCTCGGGAATAGTCGATGCAGAAAGAATCGTTAAAACAGAACTATTGACCCAAGCACTAGACTGACTAAAATTATAAGCACTACAGCTAAAAGTCCAATTTTCTCCAACTGACGAAACCGAACTATCCAGTGTAGAAACCAAAACTTCCTCACTTGCTATGAATCCGGAAAGATATGCCACATTATCAAAGGTTACTGTTGGATTATTATGATTACTAAATGTATTATCTCCTAATTGACCAGACGTACCGCCACCCCAACATAAGACTCTGGAGTCGTTGGCATGAGCACCACAAGTATGAGTCGTTCCCAAAGTAATAATTGCATAAGATGAATTGTCTGAAGTTAACGTTGGATTTAATTGATCATCAGTTCCACCATACCCCAATCTACCACTAAGGCCCTCTCCCCAACATAAGACTCTGGAGTCGTTGGCACGAATACCACAAGTATGCTCAATTCCTGTAGCTACAGATACATAAGCCGAAGTATCACTTGTTTGTATTGGGATAGAAGAATATTCACTAGGCGCACCATTTCCGAGTTGTCCAAGGTCATTCCGACCCCAGCATAATACTCGGGAATCGTTAGTTCTAATACCACAAATATGATTTTCTGTAGTATGTATAACATCATAAGCCGCGTCATCAGATGTTAATGTTGGTAGTTCTTTACTAATTAATTCACCATTTCCGATTTGTCCAACCATACTATTACCCCAGCATAATACTCGGGAATCGTTTGCTCTGATACCACAAGTATGAGAACCCCCTGCTGAGACAAATGTATAAGCTGAATCATCAAAGGTTGGCGTTGGAGGAAGTTCGGCAATAGTTGACGCATTATTATCTCCTGATTGACCATAGTCATCCTTACCCCAACATAAGACTCTGGAGTCGTTGGCACGAATACCACAAGTGTGGGTTCCTCCTGCAGATACAGATGTATAAGCAGAAGTGTCAGTTGTCAGCATTGGACTTGAACTATTAACACCTGGCGAGCCATCTCCTAGCTCACCATTACTATCCTTACCCCAACATAAGACTCTAGAGTCGTTCGCCCTAATTCCACAAGTGTGGTCCGCTCCTGCAGATACAGATGCATAAGCAGAGGTGTCAGTTGTCAATGTTGGTATTTCTATATTATCAGCTGTTACACCATTTCCCAATTGATTATTTCCATCATTACCCCAACACAAGACTCTTGAATCGTTCGCCCTAATTCCACAAGTATGGTAACTTCCCGAATCAATACTACCTTCCTTAAACAAAGTTCCATTAGAATAAACAGTTGAACTATTATACCAAGTATATTGATATGCCAAAGCAGCCCCTCCATCATTTGTCGCATTACAATAACCATTCAAATCTTCATCAGTCGTATTTGTCCCATCTGTAGAATTCAAAACAACCGAAACAATCTCTTGCGGATCAACAATCCAATCAAACTCTAAATAATCTCCCACAACTTTTAAGTCAAAAGTATCTTGAGTTTCGTTCAATTCTGTAAGATATACTTTATACAATCCTTCAGTTGTAATTTCCGGAAAAGTTGCTATCACTTCACTCTTATTTTCTTCGTATACCTGCAGTATACTTGAGTTAGGCTCACCAGAGTCATCCCTTGGGGGACCTCTCGCATAAATTGTTATATCTTTAGTGTTATCTAACTCCTGCTCAAACACAACTCGCACATATTCCCCACCATTTATTCTTTCACTCCAATTATTATCTTGCACAATCACATAATCAGAAATCTCAGAAACAAATGTCTTATTAGAATCCAAATGCTCTGCATAAGAAATATAAATTATCTCCAAAACAAAATTCTGCTCAGACAACTGAGGGACTATCCAAGAAATCTTATCAATGAATGAATTATTATTCGTATCATAAAAACTAACATTATATCTTTCATCACCCACAACATCTATCTTGCTTCCATTAAACATCCAATACAAATGAATTTCTTCTCGCTCAGATTCAGGTATACTTGCATAAGACAAGACATTTTGATAATGCACAGAAGCATTAGATCTAATAGTAATATTCTTACTAACTTTCCCATCCTCAAAAACTTCCTCGGTTTCAAATTTCTCAGGAGCAGGAGTCTTGTATTTTATCTCATACTCTTTTGTTTCATTTGACTCTAAAGAATCCGTAAAAACTAAGGATTTAGCCTTCGGAGATTTCTTATCTTCAAAATTAAGCTTATGCTTCCCAGAAACATTAACCTCCTCCACAATGGATTCTTCAACCAATATTTTCTTATCTTTCTTCTTATCCTTAACCTCACTAATCTCAGCTTCTTCAGGAGCCAAAGAATTAATTTCAATTTCTTTAGTCTCATTATCTAAATTAGTAATTTGAATATTCTGCACCCATTCAACCGGCTTACCAATTTCCGCCTGCCCCTGAACCAAAGAATTTACTTCAAAGGTATGATTAGTTGTCTCATTAAGAATTTCTTCCAATGCAATTACTTGCACTTCCTTACCTAAACTAAGATTAAATTCGTCATTCTTAACATATACAGTAAAGTTCCCAATCTCATTTGGATTCCAATTTACTTCCGCTACTCCAAATTCATCCGTAAAAGCGGAATCAATAAAACTTGAATCTGAATAAAAACTCAAAGTTTTATTTGGTATTGGAGTATCGTTTAAAGAAACAAGCTTTGCACTCATACTCACAACCTCCCCTTTTATCAATCTAATTGCGTCAATAATGAAATCGGCAATTTTTACAATAAAATTCTTTTCAACAACCTCTTCTATTGGTTCTTCTTTTGTTTCATTAGTTACAATCTCGGTTTCATTTATAGGCTCTTCTTCAGTTATATTAGTTTCTTCTTCAGTTATATTCTCAATAATTTCTGTTTGATTAGTTTCCTCAATTAATTCTTCAGTTGTATTAGTTTCTTCTATTGGATCGGCTTCTGCAACAGATTCATTCGTTTGTTCTTCAACAGATTCAATAGGAGATTCTTCTATTATTTGTTCAGTTACTGGCTCAACAATAAACTCAGAAATAATTGGTTCTTCTTCTAGAACATTTTCCAAATCGGCAGGAGACTCTTGGATTACAGCAAGCACCAATGGAATAAGTAATAAGATTAAAACACCTAGAAGATAAATCCTTTTATTAAGAATCAGCATATTCACGTCCACCTATTTTTATCAACCTCTTACTCATTATACACAATATTTTTAACAATATATACTATATAAAATAATTCCCAGCACAAATTATATAAACCAAGCCACCTTCAATAAACCATACTAAAACGAATTAAAAAATAGGGCGTTATACTTTTCCTCAATCCCCGGTCGGGGCGTTAAATTCTAAATATTATAAATTTTATTGCTCGGGATTCGCAAATCCCCTGAAACCATTTTGAGTTTATTTCAGGGTCCGGCATAAGCCGGGGGCGTAATACTTTCTAGACCAATTTAATGGTACTCTTTTTGTTCAAGATTTATCCAAATTCTAATTTAACTTAACTCTCTTCAATCTTAAAGCATTAGACAAAACACTCACTGAACTTAACCCCATTGCTCCCGCAGCAATCATTGGACTCAATAACCACCCAAAAAAAGGATATAAAATACCTGCTGCAATTGGAATCCCTAACGCATTATATCCAAAAGAAAATCCAAGATTTTGCTTTATATTTCTCATTGTAGCCTTGCTAAGCTTTAAAGCAACTGGAACATCAAGAAGATCGCTTTTTACCAATACAATGTCGGCACTTTCAATAGCAACATCAGTTCCAGCCCCTATAGCAATCCCAATATCTGCCTGTGTTAATGCTGGAGCATCATTTACTCCATCTCCCACCATTGCAACAACGTTGCCTTTCTTCTGAAGATCTTTTACATGATCAGCTTTATTTTCAGGCAACACCTGTGCAAAAACATTATTTTCTTTTATTCCAACTTTATTAGCAATAGCTTTAGCAGTTCTTTCATTATCTCCTGTTATCATATAAACCTCAACCTTTGAATCTTGCAAAGATTTTATAGCTTTTGCAGAAGTTTCTTTAATTGTATCTGCTACAGCTACCACTCCTAAAAATTTATTATTTTCTGAAATCAATATCACACTATTTCCTTCTCCTTCTAATTTTTCTATTTTTTCAATAAATTTATTATCTATTTTAATACCATTTTCTTTCATCAACAACCTATTTCCAACAAGAATATTCTTTCCACTTATTTTTCCATGAATTCCTTTTCCAGGATTATCTTTAAAATCAGAAACTGGGAGTAATTTTATCTTCCTCTCTTTAGACTCTTCAACTATTGCCTGTGCAAGAGGATGTTGTGAATTTTTTTCTATCGAAGCAACAATAGTTAAGACAGTTTTTTCATCTTTTTCTGAAAAAGTTAAAACACTAGTAACTTCTGGCTCTCCTTTTGTTATAGTTCCTGTTTTATCTAATACAACTGCATTAGTTTTATGGGCTATTTCCAGGGCCTTAGCACTTTTTATTAAAATGTGTTTCTCTGCACCAATTCCTGTTCCAACCATAATTGATGTTGGAGTCGCTAAACCCAACGCACATGGACATGCAATAATGAGAACTGTAATAAGAATTGTAAGAGCAAATAAGAATCCCAACGTAGAAAAGAAATACCATGCTAAAAAACTCAAAACTGCAATTGCAATAACAACCCAGACAAAATATCCAGAAATAATATCTGCTAAACGTGCTATAGGAGCCTTAGATCCTTGTGCTTCCTGAACAAGCTTTACAATTTGTGCTAGTGCTGTATCTTTGCCAACTTTTTCAGCTTTAAATGTCAAAGTTCCATTTTTATTAATCGTTCCCCCAATAACTTTATCTCCTTTCTTTTTTTCAATAGGAATACTCTCCCCAGTAATCATGCTTTCATCAATACTAGAAATTCCTTCAATCACCACCCCATCAACAGGAACTCTTTCCCCAGGCTTAATAATTATTAAATCACCAATTTCTAATTCCTCTACAGAAACTTTCACCTCTTTTCCATTTTTTAGGACTATTGCAAATTTAGGTGCAAGATCCATTAATTTTTTTATTGCTTCAGAGGTTTTCCCTCCAGTAACAGCTTCTAAGTATTTACCTAATAAAATCAACGCAATTATAACTCCTGCTGTTTCAAAATACAAATTACCTACAAATTCATGAGAGCCCTGCACAATCCTATATACAGAATAAATTCCATAAATGTATGCTGTACCAGTACCCAAACCAATCAAGCTGTCCATGTTTGGAGAACCCTTAAATAAATTTCTAAAACCAACTGTATAAAATTTATATCCTGCAATAATCACAGGTATAGAAAGAATAATTTGTATTAATGCAAAACGTATTGGAAATAATTCAGGACTGAGAAATCCTGGAATTAAAGCTTTGCTTATTAAATCAGCCATTGCTAAATACAAAATAGGCACAGAAAAAACAACTGCCACAATTAATTTTTTCTTCAAAGTTCTTAACTCTTTTTCCTTTGCTTTTTTCTCTTTTTCATAAATATCTTCCCCTTCCCCAGCAAGAATAGCTTCATATCCTGCATTATGAACTGCCTTCTTCATATCAGATATCTTCACGACTCCTTGTTCATATTTTACTTTAGCAAAACTATTAGCAAAGTTTGTCTCCACCTCTTTAACACCTTTTACTTTTTCAAGAGCATTTTTTACTACGCCTGCACAATGTTCAGAACTCATGCCTACAACTTTAAATTCAACATCTCTAATGGAGGTATCTAAAGGAGTATAGCCTGACTTTATAACTGAACCAAACAACTCTTTTTCATTAGTTTTATTTTTGTCATAATCAACTTGTGCAGACTTATTAGCAAAGTTTACACTAGCTTTTTCAACGCCTTTAACCTTATTAAGAGATTTCTCAACATTAGCAGCACACGATGCACAAGACATACCTTCTATTTTAAATGTTTTTTTCTCACTCATTTTTCTCCTTCTATCTTTTAAAAAATTTACTTTCTTTTAGGTTTTGGTTTTTTCTTTCCTCCGCAGCATCCCATTTTTGTTTCCTCCATATTTATTTTATATTTAGTTATTTCAAGATTACATGAATTATTCTTTTTACACCACGCTTCACATTTTTCAGCCAAGATTTTATCTTCAAACAGAAGTTTACACTCTTCGCACTCATAACATTCTTTTCCATTATTTTTAACTTCTTTTACCATTTTTTATCCACAGCAACCCCCACCACTTATTTTACACTTTTCCAAATATTCCTCCATTTCTTTAACATACTCCTCTGCATGCTCTGAACAACAAAAAGTTTTTTGTTTAGTTCCAACAGAAATAGGATTCTTTACATCTTTAAAAACCTCTTGACCTTTCTCAATTTTCTTCTCACAATATCCACATTTCTTTCTTAATAATCCCATTTTAAACTTTCACCTCTATCTTCTTGAAAACATCAAAAAAAGCTAAATCTTTATATTTTGGTTCTAAACCCACTTTCCTAATGTTTCCTAAAGTATCCCTATTAATATTAACTCCAAGTAAAGCCTTGCTTAGGGGATTATGAATATATTGAAATACCTTAATAATAAAATAATCACTTTTTGTATGCTCCAACATTAATATCTTCCCTTTTTTCTTAACAACTCTTTTCATTTCTTTCAAAGCCTTAACAGGATCTGGCACAGAGCATAAAACAAAAGTGCAAACCACATAATCAAAGCTATTGTCTTTAAATTTTAATTTTTGAGCATCTGCTTCTTCTAATTTTATATTTTTATTCCTTAGAATTTTTAATTTATCCTTTGCCTTAGCTAGCATTTTTGGACTTAAATCAATTCCAACAACTTTTGCATTTTGATTATAATATTTTAAATTTTTTCCAGTTCCAACACCAATTTCTAAAATATTTCCTTTTAAATTTCCTAAAATTTGTTTTCTCCAACAACTAAACTTCTTTTTTTCCATGCCTCCTTCAAATAAGTCATAGAATTTTGCAAATCTATCATATTTCTTTTTAGTTTTTTTTGTTACATTATCCATTTTATTTTTCATTATAACCTTCCAATAACTTTTTTTAATTTCTTTTTCACTTGCTGAGCAATTTCCTTCAAGTCCTTATTATTAACAACAGAAAGGACCTTAACGGGGTTTATTGCAGAAACATATGTTTTTCCCTTAGTTTTGTAGACAATAACATTGCAAGGCAGCAATAATCCAATTTCTTTCTCTATTTGCAATGCTTTATAAGCAAAAGGAGGATTACAGGCACCAAGAATTACATATTCTTCATAATCTACATTTAATTTCTCTTTTAAAGTTTTCTTCACATCTATTTCTGTTAAAATTCCAAAACCTTCTTTTTTTAATTTCTCTTTTACTTCTATAACGGCCTCTTCAAATTCCAAATTAATTTCTTTTTTAAATCTATATTCCATTTTATTTTTCCTGAATTCTCTTAATCAAAAAAACAATCAACAAAATTAAAGCGACAAGAATTAAACACATGAATATCCAATTAAAAATTCCTGTTCTATAATAATTAGTTCCTGAAGACCAAAATCCATCACCCATTATATTTTCATTACTCATCATTCCTCCAGTACCCATCATATTCCCCCTATACATCATTATATCCATCATATTTCCAGACATAGCATCATGCTCTCCACAGTAAAATGCATTTCCCATGTTTATATGAGCTTGTCTTAAACTTTCAGAACCTTCTCCCCCCATCATATCATCCATAAATTCATGAGCTTCTCCAGGATGCATTTGTTCCATATAATAATCTCCAAGAATCTCTAGTTGTTCATTAGATAATTCATTACAATCTATTTTTTCTTTAATTATTTCCTCTGCTTCTGCAAATGTTACCTCATGATCTCCAGCAGCAGCAACAAAACTCATGCTTAACACAAATACCGCAACAATCAATAAATTAAATATCTTTTTCATTTTTTATTCTTCTCCTTTTTTTGAATTCCTCAAGATATGAACACAATTAGAAGACATATGCTTATCAATAATCTCCATAAGAGGTTTTATTGTTTTTTCATTTAGCTTATAATAGCGAAATTTTTTATTAATCTCTACTTCTACAAACCCACACCTCTTTAATCTAGAAAGATTGTGTGAAACTGCAGATTGGTCCATCTTTAACTCCTTTCTTATTTCAGAGACATTTTTCCTTCCCCTTCTAAGGGAATTGATTATCTTTAGTCGAGGCTCAGAAACTAATGTTCCCAAGAATATCTTATAAGCATCATAAATTTCTTCCTCTTTCATTTTGTGTTTTTTGTGATGCTTCAACATGTCTTTATTTATCATATGAAAATTCAGTACATATCATTATTTAAATGTTTTGGTTTCTTTTTTAGAAAACAAGCTATATTTTACACACCCCCTTTATAGATTTTCCAGTAAAATAAATAGATGTAATTAAAATTAATATTCCCAATATTTGTAATTCAAGTCCTCTGAATGGAAGATACATCAAAGCTAAGGGCATTCCAATTAATCCAAGTAAAAACGCTCCACAAGTAGGGCAACCAACACCAAATGCTGCAATACCCGACCCTATAAATCCCAAAATTCCTTTTCCTTCTATTTTTTTATATGAGCTAAACTTGAATATAGTCATAGAAAGCAATATACCTGATAAAGTGGAGATAATTAAAATGTTCACAATACTCCAAGTTATAAAAAATGGCCCAGACATCATAACAGAAATCCAAATATTATTATCTGCAACTGTTGCAACCAAAAAATAATAGAGTGCTCCAAAAAATAACAATCCAAAGACCAAACTAATTATCCTATACTTCCAACTACTTAAAACTGTTTTTACAATTTTTGTTGTTTCATTAAATCCTTTTTTTACGTTCATTTTATTTAGAATATTTCCTTAATTCAAATTGCATCCACTTAATTCAGCTAATTCACTAAGTTGTTGAACCCCAACATAAACTTCTTCATTTATCACCCATGTTGGATATCCTTCTGCTCCCGCAGCAAGACACTCTTCCATATTGAAATCACAATTTATGAAATCAACATGCCTAAACGACTTACCAAACAATTCCTTTTGCTGCTGACAAAAATGGCACCAATTAGTCCCATACATTTTTACTTCTTTTTCTGTTAAACATTTTGCAAAATCATCATGCTCTCCTGGTTTAGAGGAATTAATAATCAATAAAACAATCCCTACTAATATTACAATTAATATGTAAAACCATACACTTTTCCAAAATTTTTTCTTTCCCATCTGTTAAATTTAGTTAGTAACAGGAATATAAAAATCTTTTTAGACATTACACCCCGTTATTGAAGATAATTCCTCAAAAGTTTGAACTCCTGAATAAGTTTTTCCACCTATTTCCCAAGTGGGTGTTATAGAAACTCCCTTGCTATTACATAATTCTTCATTATTTACACATTTTACATAATTAAGGCCTTCTTTAGACTTTCCAAAAAATCCTAATTGATTTGTAGTATAACTACAATAATCGTTTCCATAAACCACAGCTCCTTTCTCATTTAAGCAATCCACAAAATCATCATATTTCCCTGGTTTCTTAGCATAACCCTTAATGGATAAAACCAAGAGAACCACTATCACAATAATTGCCGCAAAAATAAAATACTTTTTAAAATTTATCTTACTTTTTTCTTTTTTATGAGAAGCATGCTTCATAGAATTATGTTGCCTGAGACCTTCTTCATTAATAAAGCTGCGATTACATTCTTCACATTTATATTCCATTTTATTTTTTAAGGTTATTTATACTAGCGTCCGCATCCTCCTCCACCATATTGGCTAGGATATTGATTTACACTCTTAAATTCTCCCCCAATATTAGTACTTCCACTATCCCCACCTATTTGGGCTCCAATAAAAATTCCTAATGCCATTAAAAGGATTATAATCACTACAACTGTTGTTGTTTCCATGTTTTATTTTCTACCTCCCTTCAGCTCTCTACTTTCCATTTTTAATTATTCATCTCCTCAATACTTGTTCCATAGTATTCTAAGCAATACCAAGTTGGTTTATGATGACTTAAATGCTCTACCCATTCACTGACACTACTTTCATAGTTTGGAAGCCTACAATCTTCAGGAATATCTTCAGAGCGATATTTCTCAAGTGCAGAATTTGTTTGTCCAGATTTTATTTGCTTAGGATTAACCTCCTTAGATACTCCTCCGTTTAAAATCCCTGAACTAACAATAGCAACCACAAGTATAAGTATAATAAAAATGCCTATTCCAATATACAACGGATTTTTATTTTCCATGTTTTCCTCCTTTTCTATATTTATTTTTTTGGTAAAACAGAACTCCTATCCCGACAGCATTGGAAATAATTCCTAGCCAAAGGAAATAAGGGGTGTATTTAGCCAGAGCAAACAATGAAGATGCTCCAATAAATGCTCCCAGGAAAGGAAGAATATTAAGTAAATAATGACTACAACATAAAATCATACTTACAGTAGAAATTCCACCAGACGCAACAGTTGTTGAACAGCTTATAGCACTTAGATTCTTAAAATAAGTAAATAATCCAACTTGCAAACCAAATCCTAGGAATAAAAGAATGAACAAAGGATAATATTTAATTATTATATCTGTTGCCATGGGGGGGTAATTTAAAAGAGTTAAAACAGTTAGGTTTACCATTAAGACCAAGACTATTGCAAGACCCCCATAAATAGTTGCTTTTATTTTTATGTTTTCATTTTTCATCATTTTAATCTATTTCCTGATATTTAACATTTAAAGAATCCAACTTTCTGAATACATATTTCCCATCACTCTCAAAAGTTCCAGCCTGTTCTAATGTTCCTTGTATAGGCGCATAATCTTGAATTTCTTTTGAAAGAATTACAGTAGGTATTGCAGTTATATTATATTTTTTTAAGAGATTTTTTCCTTCATTTGAAGAAATATCAATTATTTTTTCATTTTCAAAATAAATCCCTAATCTTAAAAAGGATTCTTTCAATCCAGATACATTAAAACAATCTTCACAAGACTTATTTTCAACAAGAATTATATCCACTAACCCTTTTATTTCATTATTTTTTATGTCTACATAGGGGGCAAGGGGCGATTTAAAAAGATAACCATCTTCTTTTTCGATTAATGAGTCTTTCATTGGATCAAAAACCCACCAATATTCTTCAATATCTTTGCTTATTAGTAAAGAAGAAGTAAAAGATAAATTATTTTTTTCAATTAATTCTTTTCCTTTATCTGAATAAGAACCAATTACCTCATAACTTCCAATCTTTACATTCATTTGCTCAAACTGGATTTTCAGTTGAGATAAAGGGACGCACTCCATACACCCATCAGATTGGATTTCTTTTAAGTGAACAATTCCTTTTATTTCGCCAGTATTTAAATCAATATAGGGAACACTTTTATCAAAGATAGCGTACTTGGGAAAAGTTGAAAATAACTCAGGATTTATATTTATTTCTTCAAGATCTTTTGAAAAAATAATCATTGCAGGAACAGTCTTCAAATTATATCTTGTAATTATTTCTTTGCCTTCTTTAGAATTATAATCAAACAAGTTATGTGCTTTTATTTCCACATCATTTTCTTGAGTTAAGGAATCAACCAATACACCAGTATCAAAACATTCTTCACAATCACCAGTTATTTCTGTAATCTCAATAGTATATTTCTCAATCCCTGTTGATTTTGGAGCATATAGATAAATAGCAAGAATAATAATTACAATAACTAGTACTCCTATCACCAAAAACAACCCCTTCTCTTTTGTCCAATTTTTATTTTTTTTCATATTATTCCATACAACATTCAAGAAGTTTTTTTACTGAAGCAAAAATATTCTTTTTTTCTTTGCTTCCTTCTTTTAATTTAATTTTATTTTTTGAGCTTAGGTTTAATGTCCAGAACATTCCATAAAGCTCTGCAGCATCTTTGTACATTTCTTTGGCTTCTTTCTCTTTTTTCTCATGAAGCAATCTATTTGCCCCTTCATATAACCTCATACTTGAAGCAAGAAAATGTTTACTCATACACCATTTTTCACTATCATCATCTTTCTTAACAATTAATGCAAGAAGTTTTTTCCTTAATTCTCTAACATTTTCTAACATTTTTAGGAATTGGTCATCTTGTGTTTTAACATAACTAAAAAAGCAATGTTCTTCCAAGCTAACAAGATTCATCAAAGCTATGCTTAAATCTTCCCATCCAGAAATATCTAATTCATCTTTATTTTTTACTTCGTCAATTTTTTTAATAAAATTTTTTATTTTCATTTTAAATCATAAGCTGAATTATTGTAGCCGCAACACCTAATAAAAGAAAAGTTATTAAGATTCCTTGGAAACGGATTCCTTTGCCATTTCTTTTTTCTTTAATTTTTTTATTTATTTTTGGAGAAGCAAAAGTAATCACTCCCCCGAATAAACCTGAAACTAATGAATAATTAAGCACATATGTTGCCCCATAATCTCCTATAAATGAAAGGTATAATGGTCCTACCGCCTTAACAATTGGGATTAAAGGAAGAAGTGTCAATAAAAATATCCCAACAAAAAGTACTTCATACTGAAATCTAAAAAATTTCTTTTTCTTAGTCAAAAAACGAGCAAACCACATTCCCATTGACATTGAAAAAGCTCCTAAAAATAATGCAACAACTACCTTACTTACTCCTAACCAAACTGCTCCTGCGGCTGCTGCTCCAGCTCCTATTGTGCATAAAGGACAGTGAGCACTAACAGTTTCAGTTAAAAATAATAAAATAGGAAAAGCAAATAATACACCAAATAATAATTTTTTTGAAACCATTTTTAAATCCTCATGAACTCCTGGTAAGTTCCATCGTGATTTACAGAATAAATAACAAAATCCCCTGTTTTAGGTCCAGGCATTCCAGGTGAACCAGAAGGCATTCCAGGCATAGCAATTCCAGCAATATCTGGTTTTTCTTCCAATAATTTATTTACAGCTTCTAAAGGGATGTGTCCTTCAACAAAATAATCTCCAATAATTGTTGTATGACAGCTAAATAATTCAGGTGGAACACCATATTCTTCTTTAATAGAATCTACATCATCCATAGTAATAATTTTTGTATTAGAATTTCCTTCTCCTTTAAAATAACTTCCATATATATTACAACATCCACAACTTTCTGACTTGTAAACCGCAACACCTCCTTCAAAATCTTCTATAATAACATAACCAGTTACACTAGATCCTGAAAAAACAAAGAATAAAGCTCCAACTAATAATAAAATTCCAACGATCCAAGAATATTTTCTTTTAGTCATTTTTGTTTTCCTACTTTGTCTAACTTAACTTAATAAAAAATAAATAAAATAATAATTATTTAGCAACCTCCTACCATTCCACCGTAAGACGATGCTGCTGAGGTCTTTGCTGCACTTGTTGCTGCACCTCCTGCAGATTTAACTACATCTCCTCCTGCACCTGCTTTAAACACTAGAAACAGAACTACAATAAAAAGCGCTCCAATAACTACCCACAGCCAAATTCTGTTTTCAACTTTAGTTTTTCCCATTTTAACTGATTTACCCCCTTTCATTTTATTTGTATCATGAGCGTGTTCTGATTTTTCGTCTGTTCCGCAACAATCCATTTTATCTCCTAAAATTGTAGAAAAGAGGAAAGGTGTTAAATGAAATAAAAAAAGTTAAATTACTTTTCATTAACATCCTCCAACCATACCTCCTCCACTTGTTTGACCTTTTTCAATTCCTCTGTAAGCATTGCTTGCCAAAGAAATATAATCAATCTCTATTCCTTGTTCTTTCATTACAGCAGCTTTTTGTTCATGGATTCCTGGAAAGAATAAAACCTTCCATTTTCCTAATTCAGAAAGAATTTCGTCATCTGTATATTGGTCTCCATGTTCTGTTATAAGATATTTTGCAAGTCCTCTCATTGCATAACTATGAGCGCATCCACAAGCAGAACTTCCATCACTACGTATTATTGATTGAGCACCACAACAATACTCGCAACTTATTTTGAGCACTATATCTATATACCTTTGTAAATCTGCACCTTGTAAAGTTATTGAATTATCAAGGTTCTTTAAAATAGCAATATTTCCATTTGCACCTTGAGGATTATTTGGATTTACTTCATCAAAATTAACCCCAAGTGTTTGTCCATATACTGCAGGTATCCCTGTGGGTATTATATCTGATGCAGAAACAGTTCCTATTCCTGTTGCAAATCCAGATCCAGATCCAGATATTTTACCAGCACTAAATACAATTGCAATAATTAAAATTCCAACTATCGCTAACTGAACATAGAGTTCGGTATTGGTTTTCCTACCTCCTTTCATTTTATGTTTGTGTTCGTCCACTTTGTGTTCGTGTTCTTTTGTTTCCATGAAATCTCTAAATAATCATGATATATATGTTGGTTGCCGAAACTAGTTTTAGCCAAGGTCTTTTAAAGATTAAAACATCAATTAGAGTATTAAAGAGGGAAATAAACTAAAGATACTAGTTTCATATAAACATTTAAAAGATAAGTTAATTTATCTTTTATGGAATAAATAAAATGGAAAACAAACACTTTGGATTTATAATGATTGGAATTTCTGCAGTAATAATATTCCTCATATTTTTATTTCAGAAAGCCTTAAGAGAAATTGTGAGAGTAAGTTGTGGAGAAACCCATGGAATTTCATGCCCAATGTATACAACAATAACTCAACAAACTTATTTAGCAGTAGCCATTGTAGGAATAATAATTATTATAGCGCTTGTTTTAATCTTTAGTAAACCAAAGAAAGAAATAATTATAAAGAGAATAAAAGAGAAAAAGAAAAAGAGAAAAATAGATTTGAGTGGATTTAGGCCAGATGAAAAAGAAGTATTCAAATTAATTCAAAAAAGCGGAACAGTATTCCAAGGAAATTTAATTGAAGAAACAGAATTTACAAAAGCTAAAATGACCAGAATACTTGATAAATTAGAAGGTCATGATTTAATTGAAAGAAAAAGGCGTGGTTTAACAAATGTTGTTGTTTTAAAAGAAGATTAATAAAGATTCCAAAAATATTCTGCCTCAACAAGATTTATCCAAGATTAATATAAAAAAGAAAAAATTATAAATTGAATATACTAAAATTTAGTCCTTACCTTTGCATTCGTTACATAATTCTCCTTTTGGACTATCAAATTCTGTATAATTTGATGCTGGCCAATTAGAACAAGCATTATTCCAATGACAAGTATCACTGCCTTTCTTTTTTCTGTATTTCATTTTTTACCTCCTATAATTTAATTATTGAAAAATTCCCTTAACAAATCTCCTAGCTTTCTGGGAATTTCCCACATTTTCATCTTCCTCTTTCAACAAATATATTTTTGCCATACCCGCCCTTCTAACCTTTACTTTGTTTGCACCTTCCAACCTTGCAAGTTCTATTAAAATTGCAGAACGGGATAATATAGAAACATTAACCAATTCAGTGATAGTCAGTCCATCGGGATGTTTCTGCAAAACCCTCATTAACTTCTTTCTTACTGCTTCAGCTCGCCGTACTAAAGAAGGTATTTTTGAAGAATTCATTTCAAACCACCCCCAAATTTTTTCTCTTTTTGATTTATAATTTTTTTCTCTTTTTCAAGTTCGATTACTGTTTTTTCCTTCTCAATCTCCGCCAACTTCTCAGTTAACATCCCATATTGAAACTTGTATTCTTTCTCAGAGATTTTCTTCTTTGTATAATAATCTTCCTGTTTTTTCTTTAGGATTTAAACATCTAACAATTTTCTTTTTCTTAAATTCACGTAAAACATCACTCACATTGTTTAAACTAAGCTTAGTTTCCTCTTTTATTTCAGTAGGGATTTTTACTTTTCCCATTGCTTTTATGACTTTCTTTCTTTGCTTCCCACGAACTATCCATCATAGTTAATATTTTAGAAAAATTATAATCTCCATAAACAAAATTTGGAATCGCTTTGTAAGTTGTTGTGTTATCTCCTAACCGTCCATTTCCATTTTGTCCCCAACAGAGAGCAGATCCATTATGAAGAATTCCACAAGTGTGCTCTCCTTCTCCTTTTGAAAGAGATTTAAAACTATAATTCCCATAAACAGGTGTAGGAATTGGTTCTAGGGAATTATCATTATTTCCAATTGCATATCTTGTTCCATCTCCCCAACAAAGAGCGGACCCATTGTGTAATAAACCACAAGCATATTGATCATTAAATTCTCCCAAAGAATAAATGTAAGAAAAATTATAATTTCCATAGACATAAGTAGGAATATGCTTATTTGTTGTTGTGTTATCTCCTAATTGGTTTACATCATTTTTTCCCCAACATAACGCAGAACCATTGTGTAATAATCCGCAAGTAAATTCTATTCCGAGAGTGATTTTAGAAAAAAGATGGTTTCCGTAAACCATTGTAGGATTACTTTTTTGGGTTGTAGTATTATCTCCTAAACTTCCATAAGTATTATCTCCCCAACACATAACACTTCCATTAGATAAAATTCCACATGTATGATATCCTCCTGCAACAATTTCTTTAAATTTCAATTCTTTTCCTTTCTCAACCCAAACACTAATAGTAAACTCATCAACATTAAAATCCTCATGGGCAGAAATATTTATTCCTTGTCCTCCTGTAAAATTATATGCACCAGAATACTTTCCTGAAGAAATATATTCTGCACCTCCTAAAATTGTCCCATTATGCTCTCCTCTAGAGGAATCATAAACTAAACTATCATTCTCACCTAAAGCAGAATTATTATTCAAATTAAGCATTAAAATTAAATCTTCATCATATAAAGAATAATTAGTTGATTGCCAGTTGAAAACAAACTTAAGTAAGTTAGAAACCCCTGTAATTGTTGAATTAATTGTAAAAATTGAACCAGTTGTTTGATAACCATGGCTTGGAGTTGGATTAACAAAAGATATGAAAGGTAATGCAGAAATAATTCCAATACAAAATACCAAGAATAACGCAATTACAACCCCTTTTTTCATATTCAATGAACAGAAATAGAATTTATAATTCTTTTCTTTAACCCATACACTCAACCTCGACAATCCTTAAAAAGTCAAGCCATCAACACAAAGTCATGATAATTAACAAACGCCCACCAAGGTCACACGATAGCCCCTTGCTCGGTCGGGGCGATATACCTTCTTGGCATATTCGAGGGGTCACGCTTTTTGTTTAAGATTTATCCAAGAGTAATTAAAAAAAGAAAAATCAAAGAGAAACATGAAGATAGATCCATACAAACATAAAGAAAGATATCTTAAATGGAAAAGAAAAGTGGAAGAATCAGGAATTCAAGGGATAAGCCAAGAAAACTCAGAAATTATCTTGAAATACCTCAATGATATGGAAATTGGGGTTAATATTTCTTCAGTTAGTGTTAAAGGTTCGCGAGGATATAATCGATTAAACACATTAAAGGACAAACTTATATTCTTCTCAAAAAAGTTTAACACGAGCTTTAATTTGGGCTGTGTAACGGAAATTAAAGAAGAGCAATTATTTCAGTTCTTTTCAGAGATGGAAAAAGGGGTAATAAAAAGAAAAGATGGGCAGGATTTCATGGGAGTTAATAGTTATGTTAAGATATTTAAGGCATTTTGGCATTGGCATCAAAAAATTTCTAGAAAACAAGGAATAGAAATTAAAGACATTACTTTGGACTTAAATACTCATGCGAATAAACCCAAATGGGTTTATTTAACAGAAAAACAAGTTAAAAAGTTGTATGAAAAAGCAGGAGATAAATATAGAGTTTTAATTATGTTCTTATTTGATACAGGAATTAGGGCTCCAACAGAATTAATTAATATTAAGGTTGGAGATTTGTTTAATAATTATACTGAATTGCAAATAAGAGATGAAATTTCTAAGACTTTCGGCAGAAGAATCAAATTAATGATTTGTTCTAAAATGATTAAAGATTATGTTGAAGAGAATAATTTAAAGCCAGAAGATCAATTATTTCCCATAAATCCTACCGTTGTAAATAGATATCTTAAAAAATTAGCTGTGAAGATTTTGGGCAAGGGAATGAGTGAAGCAGGAGAATTATATTCAAGATTATCAATGTATGATTTTAGACATTGTTCCTGTTGTTATTGGCTTCCAAGATATAAATCTGAGTTTGCATTAAAATATAGATTTGGTTGGAAAAAATCAGATAAGATTCATTATTATTCAGAGTTATTAGGAATGAAAGATACAATTTCTGAAGATGATTTATTAATTGATGTTACTAAAACAGAAATAGAAAAAAGATTAGCAAAAGCTGAACAAGAAGTTGAATTTTTAAGTGAAGATAATCAATATATGAAAAAGCAAATGAAAGTTATTGTTGGACTTTTAAAAACACTTGGTTCGCATGTGGAGGTAATTACGTAACCAGAAATCCAACTATGAAAATAGTCAACATTGAAGTTGATGGGACTGAAAGATTTTTTAGAGAAAGTGAGTTAAATGAACATGAAATAAAATATCTTTTAGATAAAGGCTATACAATTGCAAAATATAAAAGTCTCTTAAATAATAAAATGGAAACCTTTCTTTTACTACCAAGACATAATGAGAGTTTAACTCATCTTTTTATGACCAAGAATATTGCAGAATTTTTAGAGAAGAATGGTATTGAAGTTAAATTGTATGTAACAAAAAAGCCAGATATTGTTTTTCAAATTAAAAGTAAGAGCTATGCTATGGAGATTGAAACTGGTTCTGCTTTTTCCAAAGTAAAAAATTTAAAAGAGAAAATTAAATTACTAAATGAAAATTATGATAAATGGTTTTTTGTTGTAACAAAAAGAAAATTTGTTAAAAAGTTTAAGCAATTCGGAGATTCTGTTGATAAAAGATATGTAAAATTAAGATTAAATAAGATTATAAAACTAGCAAAAAGACCATAAAAATAGGACTGGCTTTTCTTGGTCATAAAAAAGTTTTCTCGTCGCTAAAATATTAAAAAAGTCTAAAAGAGTCAGTCGGGCATAATATTATTTATCTGTATGGTGGCTCTTTTACTTCTTCTTAACAAATATAAAATAAATCAAAGCCAGTACGATTACTGTTATTACCACATAAATCCACCACTTACTCTTTTCATCAACAACTTCAGGTTCATCATCAATAATATCTTCCTTAACCCCTTCTTCTACAGCATTTTCAACATCACTCTCCACAGCCTCATATATTTCCTTAAACTTTAATCTAGCACTACCAGTAGAACTAATATCCTCAACACTAACTTCTAAATCATAAAATCCATCATTATTTACATCAATCTTTTGAGTAGTTCCATTAACAACCTCAACCTCAACACCACTAATTTTAACAATAACTAAATTTTCTTTTACAGAAACTATTTCAATTGTTTTACTTCCTTGGCCACTAAACTCCAACTTAACTTTAGCTCCTTTCCTTAATTGTCTTGTTTGTCCTTCTTGTAATTTTGTTTCTGTAACAGTATATGAAATAGAGCCTCCAGGGCTTACATATTCGCTAACTGTTTCTACAACATATTTAATAATTCTTCTCAAAATACTAAAACTTCCTGTTGTATCTGTTGCAAATAATGTATAACTATAAGTTCCAACAGAGCTTAGTGTTTGAGTTGAGTAAAATTCCCAAGCTGTGTGGTTTCTTTGCTGCAGAGATGATTCGTATACTTTTTGAATTTCAGAAGCTGTTAATGTTCTGTTCCACATCATGATTTCGTCAACAATTCCTGAAGAATTCTCTCCAAGAACTATATCAAGATCTTCATGATTTACTTTACGGGTAGAAATGACTTCGTGGTTTAAATCTCCATTTATATATAATTTAGAGATTCCATTGTCAAAGGATAATACAATATGATTCCATCCCTCATTTAAATCTGCTCTTAACTCATCCCCATTTATGAAAGAAATTAATTCTCCTGAATATGAGTATCCCATTGCAAAATTAAAAGGATCTTTCCAAATTAATTTTCCTTTAAGAACTCTTGAAGCATTTCCATAAGGATTTTGAAGGTGTTCTCCAAGTTGGACAGCATTTGCATCTCCCCAAACCATTAATTCTCCTGTTTGTAATTTTCCTGCTCCATTATATCCTCCAATGAAAATTTCTGAGAAATTATGCCCTCCTGTAACATAATTTGGAAAATACATATGTGTGATATTTCCTATTCCTAATTGACCATAGGTATTTTGTCCCCAACAAAGAGCAGAGCCATTTTGTAGTAATCCACAAGAATGAAAAATTCCAGAATCAATTTCACTAAAATTATATCCTCCTAAAACATATTGTGGGGTGTACATATCAGTGGTATTTCCAATTCCTAATTGACCATATTGATTTCTACCCCAACAAAAAGCAGAGCCATTTTGTAGTAATCCACAGGTATGAGCAAATCCTATAGAAATTGAACTAAAATTATATCCTCCTAAAACATATTGTGGGGTGTACATATCAGTGGTATTTCCAATTCCTAATTGACCATAGGTATTTTGTCCCCAACATAGTAAAGAATTATTTGATAAAATTCCACAAACATGATTATTTCCAGAAATAATTTCACTAAAATTATATCCTCCAGAAACATAAGTTGGAGTAAACATTTGAGTAGTATTTCCTATTCCTAATTGACCATAGGTATTTTGTCCCCAACATAGTAAAGAATTATTTGATAAAATTCCACAAACATGATTATTTCCAGAAATAATTTCACTAAAATTATATCCTCCAGAAACATATGTTAAACCAAAACTATTTCCTATGGAACCATTTCCGAATTCTCCATAAGTATTATCTCCTAAGCAAACAGTGGATCCATTTGATAAGATTCCACATGTGTGAATAGTTCGCGTATAGAAATCAGAAAAATTTCCATTAATAACTTCTGGAGAAGTTGTAAGATGATGATTTTCTTTTCCCGAACCCAATTCTCCTTTAGTAGAAATTCCCATTGCAAGAAGAGTACCATTTGATAAGAGAATCATTATTTTTTCAAAAGCAAAATCTATTTTTTGGATGTTTTGAAGATTATATGGAAAATAAATTGGCTTTGAACTATAAGAAAATCTTCCAATACCCGATTGACCATATCTATTGTTTCCCCAACAATAAATTTCTCCTTGGTACATTCCACAGGTATGTCCATGACCAGGAAAAAATTTATCAATAGAAGGTTCCATAGTAAATGGAACAGGAGTTTTTCTTGTAAAACGAGTATTATCTCCTACTTGTCCTGCATTATTATACCCCCAACAATAAAGATTTTCACTTTCTGTTATTATGCAGTTAGTATATCCTTGACTGAGAGAAATATTTTTTACTAATTCATCAATTAAAACTTTTGTGGGAAGTAATACATCTGTACTCCCATTATTTCCTACTTGCCCATTTATATTATATCCCCAACACATAAGAGTTCCATTAGTTAAAATTCCACAAGTTTCACTTCCAGAAGCATCAAAATCTTTGAAAGTATAATTTTCAACCATAACAGGGGTTGGACTGGAAGTTGTACTATTTATTCCTAATTCCCCATTTCCATTATCTCCTTGTCCAATTAAACTCCCATTAGTTAGAAGAGCAAAATTAGAATAGTGTCCAGCAACAAATTTAGAAATAGGATATCCTCCAAAAACTTCAACAGGACTGTATTGTGGAGAAGGATATGCTGCTCCAAGCAAACTATATCCATTATATCCCCAGCAAAGTATAGAGCTATTTATTAATTTTCCACAAGTATGATAACGCCCTCTATAAACTTTTGAGAAATTATAACCTCCATTAACTATTTTTGGAGTATTTCTTTGAGTTGTTGTTCCATCCCCTAATTGACCATAAGTATTATCTCCCCAACATGCCATACTTCCATTTTGTAAAAGTCCACAATAACTATAACCATACCCATCAATTTGAGAAAAATTATAATTCCCATAAACTTCTACGGGATAACTTTTTTGAATTGTAGTATTATCTCCTAATTGACCCTCATCATTTTTTCCCCAACATAATGTTTTTCTATTTTCAAGCAAACCACAAACAGAATATGATCCTGTTGCAAGAGTTGTAAAGTTTTCTTTTTCAACATTCACCCACAAACTAATAGTAAACTCATCAACATTAAAATCTTCGGAAGCAGAAATATTAATTCCACTTCCTCCTGTAAAATTATAAGCTCCAGCATACTTTCCACTAGCAATATACTCTGCACCTCCCAAAACACTCCCATTATGCCCAGCCCTAGATGAATCATAAACCAAACTATCATTCTCACCTAAAGCAGAATTATTATTCAAACTTAAATGTAAAAT
>SDBV01000569.1_pt1 | contig 53184 bp, 95 predicted proteins | sample 2277081 | NCBI WGS metagenome assembly SDBV01 (sample SAMN10402039, study PRJNA504765) | marine sediment metagenome | isolation source: marine sediment core GS10_PC15, 223 cmbsf | place: Arctic Ocean: Southern Knipovich Ridge | collected 2010
GAGGTATGCCCCTGCGAGGTCTGCCCCTGCGAGGTCTGCCCCTGTGAGGTCTGCCCGCTTGCCGCCATCCTCATCCAATAACCATTTTCGGTGTAGTGCACAGATTTCTTTTAGTTCTTCTGCTGTTGGTTTGAACATTGTCTTATCCCTTTCTGAGTCGTGAAAACTACCCGCTCCGTAATGGGCCGGAGCGTATCCGACCCATTACGGAAAGACTAGTCATCAACCTGACCGTACCACTTGACATCGTCGCTGGGCCGATTAACTATATACTCGTTCCCGTAGAACCATGCCTTCCCACTTTCAAGTCCGCGACCATCGACCGTAATATCGTAAACAGGTCGCGCCATAGAACTGAAAACTGTCGAGCCATCCGGAGCTTGAATAATAACGCGCTGGTCTTCCATTCGGCTGTCCATTGTGCGTGTCCTTTCGTGTTCGTATGTGCGAGTGGGGCGGCTGGTTGCCGCCCCGCGCTATCTGTGTGATTAGTCGATTATGTCCATTAGCTCTTCAAGTAATTCTTCTTTATGTGTGCTTAGGGTTATGCGGTCGCGTCGTCCTTGTGCATGTAATTTTCCAGCGCGCTCTTGGCTGTGCAGATGCCTGAGCGCTGCGGACACTAGGCTCAAGTCTTGCCTAATCTGATTTTCTTTAATGCCGTGCCGCCCGTTCATTTTGTGAAGTGCATAATCCCAGGCTTCCTGCGGGGTATCGCAGTATGAGAAGATGCTTTGCCCGAATATGTTCGTGACTGCAAAATCGAATTTGAGTTCACCGCGCCACTCAGAAATTGCCAAGTTTAGTTTATAGGTTCTGCCATTTATGTTCTTGGTTTCTAACTGTATCATCTTCATTGTATTCTCCTCGTGTAATGGTAGCTGCCATCATCAGCGCCGGGCTTTACATCCCGGTCGGACACTCTTTCGAGTGTTTCGGCTTTGCTCATTGGTTTCGCCGGTAAGCTGTCCGCGTGTCTCCGGTTCTCAGTGTGTTCTCCGGTACTGTGGGCGCTATCTCCCCGTTCCGTTAGATTGTTTATCCTAACTATATATAGTATAGCATATTGCTATGCACCTGTCAAGCCATGGGCAGCGCTGTTATAACTTTGTTATGTTTTGTTCTATTCTTGTTCTATTGGCATTAGGCAAGAAAAAACCGCCTCACTTATCCACCCGCGTGGCACGCGAGTTTCAAGGTGAGGCGGTTAGCTGGAACCTTTCGGCCCAGAAGCCCAGGGACAAAACCCTGGGGGTCGATAGCGAGTGGATGCACCCACTCCGTTCAGCAAGGCCGAAGCCTGCGCCCCGCCACCTAAGCAGCGAGGGGGATGTTCGTATGAACGAAGATTAATTCCTTGAAGGAGTCAGCGCCTCACCCAGTCTGCTTACTACCGGGTACGTGGCCTGTGAGAACATATAGGCGGCCACCGCTACCACTTCCAGATCAAAGATGTATTGAGCGACAAACGAAGCATCGGCCACCGGGAGGGCAATGCCCAGCCCGACATCAACGCTAAGCGCCGCAGCACCCAGCGCCAGCAATGGTAAGCCCAGATAGATTCCAAACAGATACGTTTGCCGGTTGTCGGGTGAAACTCGTGCCCATAGCCCTCTCAGCCCCGGCACGACTTCCAGCGCCAATGAAAATAGTACGAGCACAGCGCCCTGAATTAATTCTTGTGACATGGTTAGTCTCCTTTAGTTGAATCGGTATTCGTGCTTGTGACATAAACGCGCTTGTTAGAAGTGCTTCCGGGCGGGAATAGTCGCCAATTATACATATGACAAGAGCAATTGCAAACATAGTGCGTCATGCCTGGCTGATAGCAGGGGCAGCAAGTTGGGCGCTGCGCTTGCGGTCTGCTGCAATGATCGCATTCGCTTTTCGACGGCCCCCACACACGTCCACACTTTGGGCATTGCCAGCCTTCCCTATGGAGGCCCGGCACGGGCGGGCTGTCGTCGCGCTGGAATCTATCTGCATCCCACCGACGCGGCGGGCGATACGGCCCGACGACACTTGCCCAGATTGTGCGTGCGGTATTGCTGGTAATAGTCAATTGGCCGGACGCAGGCTCATCTGGATAGGCCCGCTCAATTTGCATAAGCATTATAGCTCCTCTTTTCTTTCGCCCGGTTGTAGGCGTTTGGCTTTTCGCACAGACTACAACTACAGGGGCAGGGCGTGTCGATGCGTTCTCTCAATTGCTTTTCATTAGCCCAGTCGCCCATCTGCTTGCGCCGTTTCTCAAGTAAGCGCGCCCGGTGATGTCGTCTTATTGCGATTGCCATTATTCACCTTCACAATATAGAAAAGCGTCATCGATAAAAAAGTCATTGTGCATTAGGGGCCACAATGCCAAGCCCTCAAAACCTATAGTTGTCTCACGGGCATTAGCCACGAACATGTAAGAGATTACAGCATACTCATCATAGAAGCCATATTGGTAGTCAAAGACCGAACTCCGCAGCGCCTTCTCTGCGAACATCCAGGTATCCCCATCCAGGATCACCACCACCTGCCATTCCATAGAGCGCCGGTCGTCTGGCGTCGCAATGTCTGACGTCCACAATTCCCCCAACACCAGAGGGTCAACGCCCGTCCTCCCTCTGCCCGATATGCGACCGGCCGCGCTCCACGTTTGCACCCACGCGCCCGCGAAGCACAGATCGCCCGGCGTCGTGGCGACTACTTGAAACACGCCAGCTTTGCAGACACGGCCAGCACAGAACCACTGTTGAGCTTCGCCACCCTTCACTCGATTTTCGATAGCAGTCGGCTTGTACTCTGGGCGGCCCATCAGCAACCCGGTTTCATCTTGTGGCGTGCCTGTGCTGGCAGCCGCACATTTTCCTGGCGCGTAAGGTGTGTCACAGTAGAAGGCGCGCCAGCCAGAGGCCACTTTATGTACAGCACAATTCAGCCCATCCGCATCACAGACTTCCTGATCGGGATAGCTGCCATCGAAACCGGGATTCGCCAGTAAGTTGGGTGAAGCGCCGGGCACAAGCGTCCTGGTAGGCACAATACGCGTCGGGCTTGGTTCTGGCGTCACGGAAGGTATCTGGCTCGCCGTTTCGCTGTGCTGTATCGTCCCTGCGGGCGATTGCGTTACCGTCGCTGTCGGTATGGACTGTGTAGAAGTCGGGGCCTTAGACGGCGTCTGAGAGGGTTGCGCTTTCGGGGTGGTGGTGATGGGGTGGAGAGTGCAGCCTGACATGAAAATCATAACGCCGCCCGTCGCCAGGACAGTCAGCACTGCGAGCAACCACTTCAAAATCGTCCGCGTTCCCTCAAGCGGGACAAGCCTATTTTTTATGCTTTCGTCTTCAGTTTCTAAGTCATCGATTCGCCCGTTGATGGTATCAAGGCGCTTGACCATCCTCCCGCCTTGCAGCGTAACAGCGTCTATCACGTCCTTGTTAGTTGGTTCGCTCATGATCTAGCCATTCGCCCTATAAATGATTTGCATCTGTTCAAGATTGCCATTGCGCCGCACTTCGATTACCTCGATATGGCACTCATACTCTTTGAGGATCGCAGTGATTTTGGTTTGTGCAGTCCCTTCGCGCGCCGTGCGCTCTGATTGCACTAATGCAAGCGCCTCGTCGTGACTAATTGCGCCGCTGTCCTTCGGTTTTGCTTTTGCCTTGTTACTCATGTGATTTCAACTCCTTGTGCGGTAGCGCGCGCGGTCTCCTCGACGCTATCAACTTGTTGATCAATATACCAAGAAACATATATTGCTTTTGCATATCGTGCAACCTGGCGTTTTGCGAATTGGGCTATGGTTTCCGGGTTGGGGATAGTCAGACTTCCATCCTCATCAGCCAAAAAAGCCTGATACCCATAAGCGTCCGCGAATGCGCTTTTCACATCTTCTATCTTGTCATCGGGGATGGTTATACTAATTGTTGCCATTCTTTCCCCCTATCATAGTTTCAACATTTCTTTTTGAGCCGAAGTATCCCCAGCATTAGCAAAAAATGGTAGTAAGTCTTTCCTCTCAAAACGCTTATCAAAAAAATAAGGCAAAGCATCATCACATTCAATATAATGCCTAACTTGGTCAATAACAGACTCTAGTTCATCTTCCTCAATTCTATGGAGATCAATGGAGGAACAATCTGCCAACCACACGTTGACATGTATTTGTGTTTCCGGGTTTATTATATTTATTGTTTTAATCATAGACTTTATTATACTCCGATTTCTAAATATTCACTATTGTGGAACTACCCGGATCAAGAAATTGCCAATTTCAAAGGTTTTATTAGCGGAGGTGATTATTTCAATAAATATCCCCTCCGAGTCGGAACCTGCAACGTTCGTTGTCAGATTCGTTTGTTTCCATGCGCCTTCCTCGCCGTTGACTACATCGATTTCGGTGACGTAATCGGCATTCATCGACGCTATCGCGGCGGGCGGCGTTGGAGCCGCTCCAATATTATAAGTCCAACCAGTCGCTTTATGGTGTCTTAATAACAACTCAGCGCCAGCGTCATTGGCCCCACCTAGCCAGGTCACGTCTAGCCCCGCCACCTTAAAATCCTCGTTATTGTCATCCCAATACTTTACACCTCCATAATTACACAGTAAATCGGGGCCGGATATTTTCTCGATAGTAACTTGGCCTACCCACTTTTTCGCCGTTTCATAATAGGCTCCTGCCGCGCCCGCATCATCCAGTGTCAAATCCTCCGTGTCGCCTGGCGTTCTAGTCGTATCATCTTGCATAGACGTGCCTGTAACTCTGACGACGGTATCCGTTCCGCCACTCGCCCCCGCCGCAGCCACTAAGAAGATATGATCGCCATAGGCCCCATTCGCAGCCCCAAACGTTATTGACGGATTGAAGTCATTATCTGTAGCGCCAAATCTATAATGTCCGGCGGCATATGTCGTGCCTGAGCCGCCTGAAGGACTGGAAAAGGTGAAAGCTCTTGTTGAGGCATTAGCACCCCACTTCAGATTTCCGGCCCCGTCAGTGAACATAACATCGCCATCAACCCCATCAGCATCAGGCAACACCCATATTTGATTTCCGATGAGTGCGGGCGCTTCGAATCCAACATAATTAGATGCGCCGGGATCATAAAATCTAAGCTCTTTTGCGTCGGGGCTGATAGTTACGCCTTCTTCCCCAGAACTATTCTGTGCCTGAAATATCTCGACCGACTGCGCGGCTGCGCCTTTGATTGCGAGTTGCACGTCCGCTGCGTCGCTGCCGATGATGGATACTTGATCGCCGAATTGAACGTCTCCGAGGCCGGTTTGAATGGCGAAATTGACATTGCTTCCGACAGTCTGATCCTCTATAAACAAACCGTAAAGATTATTGATTGCCCCGCCACCGGTGTTTGTTGCACTTTTGAGAAACATGCCATAGGCATTAGCAATTATCGCCACTGTGCTATTTACTATTTGTGTCTGAAATCCCTTAGCTAATGCAACATTGCCGATCCCCGCGCCGACTGCCCTAACCAGAAAATCGACTCCGATGAGGTTGGTTATGGTTCCACTACCTGCCTGATAAGCGAATCCCCTTAGTCCGTTAATCGAGCCACTTTGATTGCCCGCGCCTTGCTTTTGTATAAACGCCTGAACAGCAAATTGCTGATTATTAACATTTGAGCCAACGTTGGTGATATACGAAGAATCAATACCGAAGTCTCCAGAAGTTAATGTTGAGATTTTACCTATAAAAAGGCCGCCCAGGTTATCTATTAAAGTTACTGTCGCATCCGAACCATTCTTCACCTCAAGCAAATTCTTAGTAACATCATCGTCCGTTGTCTTGAGAATTAGGGCTTCATCTGTGAGTGTTGCAACATTGATTTGTAGGGTAGATGCCAGAACGCTTCCCAGATCGCCGCTTAGGGTGCTACCATCAGCCAGCAGAATGTCAGCAGTAGCGATCTCTCCCGCTGCCCCTGTCAAGTCGATGCCATAATCAAACGCTTGCGGCGTACTAACATTCGTGGCCTTGAGATAGATGCCCGCGTCAAACATCTGGCCGTTACCACCCACCGCCTCATTCTCAATATAGATGAGATAGCCATCGCCAGTAAAACGCCCTTCTCCGGCGCTATTTCTGGTGTGGCTTCTAACATGCAGCGTCTTGACATCGGTAATAGTTTCTTTGGCGTTCCACTCTGTATTGACTACCAGCCCTTCTAAGTTGCCGATAGTTGAACTGGTGGAATCGGATTTGCCAATACCCTCTATCAGTGCGCCTCGGATCGTCCCGGCGTCGATACCGTCTGTGTTCGCGCCTTGAAGCAAGGCCCCCATCGATGCCGCGCTGGTGTCGGTCGTTATCAGTTGAGACCTGGCCCGCAATGCCGTGACGTTGTAGTTGTCGCCTGAGTAGTGAAGCTCTACACCATATTCTCTGGTAACGGTAACATCAATTGGCGAACCAAAACTCCCCGACAATATTTTGCCCGTGAAGGTTATAAAGCGGTCTTCCTCGTCAAAGTCGGCCAAACTCCCGGCCAGGAGTACGCTGCCTTTCGTAGCGTGGGCCGTCGAATCTAACACCAGGTTTTCCCCAGTTGCTATTCCGCCAAAGGCTGACTGTCCACTGGCCCGCCCAGCCAGCAACAAATAGATTGAATGATCGTCATCAGTACGCCCGTAGGTGTCGCCGTGATCGATGTGGGCCGAGATAATCAACGGGCGCATTTCGGGCGCGCTGGAAGACGCGCCGTCCAACGCAGCCAAAGCATTAGTCAAGGTATAGGCTTTTATAGGGATCGAGCCATCAGATAGGGCAGTTGCCGCCTCCTGCAAGTCAGTATCGCCCAGTGCGCTAGCGACGGCTTGCGTCGTCGAGGTAGCTGATTCGAGTGTGCCATCTGGCTTCAGGGCTGTTAGAGAATATAAGTGTTGTCCAGCGGCGGGGCGGTCGCCGGATATGTCAATGGTTCCGCCAGCGTAATTAATCAGCGTAGTGCCGACGTATGTTTTGCCGGGCAAGACTTCGGAGAATAGCTCTTCGCCGTTATCCTGCGATGGGCGTCCGCGCAAAGTATCTATCTGCCCCAGCCTTGTTGTCAGGTTTTGTGGATCGCCCATATTAGTTACTATGGGATTTATACCCTGAGCCATTAGCATGCCAGTATTATGGCCCAGGATGACACGCCCGCGAGTATTATTGTAGCCTAACTCGACCGGCATATTGTACTGAATTATGACAGACCCGGAATCAGTATCCAGTGGCAGCGCAATGGCGGGTGCATAACGTCCGCTCGATAGGCGTTCTCTGACATAGTAACGTCCATCTGTTGAGCGCAGTAAGCTATCGCCCTCACGTCCTAATAGCCCCATCGTTTTTCGGGTTTTTAGTCGTTGTGACGACTTGCGTATTTCTCGATTAAGGCTTGTCATAGTATCGTTTTCATTTTAACTATCATCAGAATGGGTCTATCCCCGTGCCCTTTACCGTAATTGAATTAATCGCGCCGGTGTACTTACCGCTGCCTACAGGATTATCAGCACTAAACCACAGCCCCGTCAATAGTGTGTTGGGATTGGCTGTGAAGGTTAGGCCGCCCGCATTGGAGTCGAAGAACTCCGCACCACCTACATCGGGCGCACTAATTTGTAAAAAGTCGCCCGCCGCTACTGATACATTTATTGTCACTTGTGTAATAAATGTGGAAGAGAATGATTGTTCAATTTGAACGATATGATCGATGTCTACGTCGTTGGATGACTCCCAGCCTACGCCCGCGTTGTAAACGGCCCTATTTCCGTTGCCGTCCCCGGAGTCGAATGCTGAAAACCCGCCATTAGTTAAAGTTAAATCAAATACATGCGCCCAGTTCAAATCCTGTAGAGTATCATAAGTAATGCTCGTTATGAGCAAGGAGCCGGTACAATCGCTTCCGCCTGCAAACATCCTGACGCGCAACCCGGTAACGGCCAGCGGAGAAATTGTAGCTGTTCTTGTTTGCCCTGCCCCGCTCGCGGTTGTCCAGTTATCGATTTCAGTATATTGGCCGCCCTGAGTTCTGAGGTATATAAAATTCCCTAAAGTTGCGCCGCCTGCATAGGTCGCGTCATAAGTGATGGTTACGCTTGTTACGGTTTCGGTGGTACTGAAATCTTGAATAATATCTAGAAATTCTTCAGCCCCGCCCACGCAATCCGGTATCCAGCCATTCGGCCCACTATACGTCCCGACACCCGCCGGGCCAGCCTCCCAGCCCTGTTCATCGATTGTAAAATCATCGGTGGTCGTCACTGAACTAACTGGCGCGAATTCCTCAAGCTCGCCAAAGTCGCTAAATGTGCCGAACGCCCCTGCGTCAATAACGGGCGGGGGGATTATCTCGCCGTCAAAGCCGTCGGTTTCTTTTATAAAGGTTGCCACCGTCTCCCTAATGCCGCTCTCGATGTTGGGCGATACTGATAGGGATTGCAGCCACCAATCAACAGTATTGTCATAAACGATACCGCGAGCAGTTAGTCCGGCGGCCAGAGTCCACGTCCATCGCTGGTTTACCGAGGGCGTGGCAAACCCCCACCCATCATTTAGCACAGCCGAGAGAGTGTCAGGCGCTTGCATGGCGGCCAGCGCGTTACCCGCGCGCTCGATCAGTTCGGCCTGTTCTGCTGAAACGCTCAGGTTGGCGGCTAATATCTGGCGTGGTAATTGACCCTCGTCAGGCGGTTCGTCGGGCGCGCCGGGGGGAGCGACGGCTAGATAGGCGGTGGTATTCCCCGATGATTCGTTGTAGCCGCCGCCGCTGCTGTCAACTATGCCAATCGACTTGATATAATCGCGGGACATTCCCAGGCTTTCGACAATGTCGGCGTTCGTCAAGTCGGCGACGGCCACAAGCCCGGATCGGTCTGCTGTTGGCAGCATAGTAGCGCGGCGAACCACCTCACATTCACCCCACTGCGCCCCCTGGAAAACAGCGTTTATACTTTGCGCTAAATCTCCCACCGAAAACAACAGGTCGCTTCCCTGGGTGATCAGGCCCGCTACCAGAAACGTATCGTCAACGCTATCAAATGAAATCGAGTGAACACTCCCGAATGTGCTAAATTGAGATAGGATAAGCCAGATCATGCGCCAGATATTCAGGTCGGTAACGTTGATAACCAGCGACGTTGCGCTGGAACTATTGGCGGCCTCAAAAGAAGGTGCGTCAATATCCGCCAGTTGAGCCAACGGCCCCTCAATAGTAAAGTCAACATTAGCGTCAATCTGCCCATCTTCCAGGAATTCAGTGACATTATCTTCATTTCTAAGCCGGCCAACCATCGCAATATTATTGACGATGTTCGTTTCGGAACCATTGTATTTTTCGACATTCCAAAGGGTCACTAGCGTTCTATCCAGGATTGCGCTGACGCCCGCAAAGGCGCTGATCGATGCGCTCCACCCTTCGCTGGCCCCCTCGTTAATCTGAATCGGTATCTCGCACGCATACGAAACGTCCGATATATCAATCAGGGTAGGGGCGTCACCGCCGGTATCATGCGCATGGACTTTGATATAGCGGGTGGTTGCCAGGCCGCCGTCATCAGTTGCCGTGAGGCTTATCCAGCGTTCGCCAGCCGGGAAGGTTATTGTCACATTCTGCGAGGCAGAAGTTCCAACAGTAATCGTCCCGTCTGCCTCATCCCAGAGATATGTGCTGATAGACGCTCCACTTTCCGCCGCCGTGACTGTCGGCGCAAGGACAAGCGTTATAACCGACGTTCCTGAATCTACAAAGGCAGGATAAACGGATTGCAAGTTGCTGATGAGCGGCGGCAGGCCGCTATAAGTTTCCTCCCAGTCGATCTTGATTCCGTTCTGGTAGATCGGCAATTTGATATGTGTGTCATAGTCGTCCAGGACAAATATAAAATCATTCTCCTGAAAATCCGCGCCGGTTTCGTTTATATAGAGCGTGGTTGCACCAGGCACTTTGCGGACGCGGCCCCGGAAATGGGCCGCCGTGCGGTCGTTAGTATGGCTTATCAAAACTGTCATTCCTGCGTTGACATTCGCCAACGTACCCGCGCCGCCGTCATACTCAAGCTCGACCGCAGGCTTGACGAATGTCGTCTGATTGACTTGTGCCGTGTAAATGTTAGTGTTGGCGTTTATAGATATATAGAGTTGGTTCTGGTAGGTGTTCGCTGTGCTAGCGTCACCTCGTAAACTGATAAGATTAGCGCCGGATAGCGCACTATTAAAGCTCATGAGGCGGCCCCGTCAATGCTGAATGGAATAATCACATCTAGTAAAGCATCCTGGATAATTTCGAAGTCGGCCTGCTGTGGCAAATACAAATAGGCGTTCAAGTTAGTGAACGCATTAGCTTCTGATAGCGTTCGGATTGTAACTTTGCCTGAATAGCTATTGCCGCCGACGGTGTAGGTCGTCTGGATAAAATCCCATTGCGCGATTGAAAGGTATGGAAATAGCCACTCAACAAAAGAATAACCTGACGTCGTTCGGAGCCTGTCGGCGCGCGGCCTTATCAGGCCAGGGGTGAACGAGCCGCGCGACTGCAAAATGCCGACGACGCCGCCACGATAAACGGGGAGGACGGTTTCTATGCTGACGAGCGTGCCGGAGTTATCAAATCCGGGTATTATCTTATAGTCTTGAAATGCTGCCATTTACAGGCCCCTTACCGTTTCGATTAATTCTGCCCGTGCCTGCGCCAGCTTGCGGTCAATCTCTCGAAGCAAATTCGAGCCGGTTCCGGTCGTGGAAAAGTTAAGCTCTACATTGCCGCCCGATCTGCGCGCGCGCTGTGCCCTTATCAGTTGCCGTTGCCGCTCAACGCCGCCGCCGCGCCCCGACCTTGTGCCGGATAACTGGCCCATACGACCGGAAAGAGAAGACATTAAGCCCATAGCGCCCTGCGTGAATTGGCGCAACATTCCGAATTCCTGCTGGAATGCGATACGGCGTTCCGCTAGCTGCCGTTGCGTCGCCCGCCTCAAGTCTGCAAGCTGCTGATCTTGCGCCCTTCTCGCCTCTACTATTTGCCGCCTGAAGTTTGCCTTAGCGTCTCTGCTTTGTTCTCTGAATGCGGCCAGGCGCTCCCTGCGCTGGCTCTGGAAATTCTTAGCAAGATCGCCCAGCGTAATTTTAAGCTGGGCATTGCGATCTTTGCGTTCTTCGATAAAAGCGTCGTTTTCTTCTTCAATGCGGATGGCAGTATCGCGCCGCGATTCGGCTAATGCCGCAAAGTCACGGCGGCGGATTAAGTCACCCTCGCGCCGCTGCCCCTCATCCCTGATTTGTTCAAGATTGCGCCGGTGATCCTTCGCCGCTTGCTCGTTTTCTCGTGCTGCATCAAGCATTTCTTTGGCGCGATCTTCACCGAATTCTGCGCGCAATTTGACTTGGTCACGTTCCAGGTCACGGCGTGCTTGAGTCGCGCCTTCGGCAAATGAACGCGCTAAATCGATCAATCTCTTGACCGTGTTTCTAGCAATGTCAGCCCGGCGCTGACCGGCTTGTCTCTCGATTTTCGCTATGTCTGCCTGTGTCTGCCTGACCGCTTTGGCGCGATCTTCTGCTTTGCGTGCCGCTTCATCCATTGCGCGGGCGGTTTCATCGGCGGCCTTCTTGCGCCGGGCGTCAGCTTCCGCCGCCCTATTTTGCGAGACTACATTCGACTTTGTTATTTGCACGGTTTGTTCGCGGGTGGTGTTAAGTTGCTGCTCACCTCCGGCGGCATCGCTGGCGGCTATCTCCTCAGAACCTAGCGCCCTGGTATGCACGTCAACGGCTATAGTTGTTTTTTGCAGTTGATCTTCCGCGTCTTTTAATGCTTTCCTGAATTTTCCCCCTGCCAGCAGTTTCTCAAGTGCGCTCAGATTATTCTGCTGCTCTTTCAAAAATGCTATATATTGCTCCTGGGCCGCGCGGTCGCCCTCTAATCTTTCAAGAGCACCCCGTATCCCCTCGGCATTACCCGTATTGATAAGCTCAAAATAAGTGCGTTGGCCCTCGATTCCGGCTTCTATCAGCCTTTGGCCTTCCCCGATAGTTTGGTTCCACGTGTGCATGACGGCCACCAGCGCGGCCAGAACAGCCGCAATCGGTAGCGCCACCGCAGCGAAAGCCGCGAGACCGGTCGCCCCAGCAGCCAAGCCCGGTACTAATGTAGTGCTTATCTCTATACCCATTTTGCCAAGCGCGGTGGCCGCTGACGGTACTACATCCGCCAGAGCACCTAGCTGTGATGCAACCCCGCCCAGATTGCTTATCATTTCGCTATTGGCGGCGTTCCCGATAGCGCTAAGACCGCTGGCCGCCGCGCTGAGACCTGCCGCTCCGCCCGCGCCCCCGGCGGCTTGACTGCGTCTATTAAGTGCGTCAGCCTGCTTGTTGAGGGACGATGCGCTATCTTCGGTCGTATCATTCAGGTCTTGTTGCGCCTGGTCGATTTTCTTAAGGGCGTCAACGACTTGACGACCGGCAGTAACGTCGGCTTCCAGCTTAAAGCCACCAACTTCAATGTTATCAGCCATCACTCATTATCTCTGCAATCTTGCTCATATCGTCAACCTGAGTAAAATCATCCCTATCGGCCAACTGCTCATTGATTGCATACCAGTCGCGCACTTCCAAAAGATACAGCAAATCCTCTTGTAACCATACCGGTAAACTTAACCAGCCAACGCCAAAAGCGTCAGCCGTGCTATAGTCCAACATGCGCCACACACGAAACGCGGCCAGGCTCTTAGTCGGGCTGAAGAGATGCGCAACGGGGTCGAGGGGCGTTGGCGGTTGCGTTATTTTATCCTGCGCTATTGTGCGGAAGAATTTATCGAGTTCTTCCCCAAACGCCTCACGGCGCGCAAGTGCATGAGGCGTTACAAGTTTTTTGGGACGCCCGCCTCTAAATCAGCATCAACAGGAATTTGTATTTCATAGCAAGCAATCAACCAATCACTGACTTCTACTGGCTTTAGCTCTTTCGAAATATTGCGATAGACGGTAATCAGATCGCCGGGGTCAGTGCTGCGCCCCGGCCACTCAAATGGCAAGCCCTCGACTTTGAGCGTGCAGACGAGCATGTGCGCCAGACTTTCGATGCGCTTTGTCGTCATTGAATCGGGGCGCAGGATATTGTCATCGCCGGGCAGTCCCAACTCGACGGCTAATTGGCTCTGGATATAAGCGAAGTCCTGCGCCCCCCAGCCGTCTGGCGTCTGAATAGTGATTTTCAGCCGCCCTGTCTCTATTGTTTTCCGCTTCAGCATATCACTCTCACTCTCGCTATGAGGTTGTCAGATATTGATAAGGCACAACATTAACCAGCCCAGTCGTGCCAAAGAACGCTGTCACGAAGTCAACCGTCGAGGTCGTTGTGACGACAACATAATTAGTGGTGTATGCTAGGACAGAGCCGGTACGAAATACGGGAACCTTTTCCACGCTGCCTTCAGCGGGCTTATTATCAAGCACGAATGTTTCGGTGACGCCATCAGAGATGAAGGTATGAATCGTTACCGGGAAAGGCGACCAGAATTGATACCCCATTGCAGCGGTCGTTCCTTCATTGGCTAACGCCAGCGCCGTCCCCCAGGGATTAGTATCAGCCATGTTTGCGGTCAGCGTATGCGTGAACTGGGCAGCGGTGGCTGTTGACAAGCCGGTTGCAAAGCGCGGGACGGCGGTCACATTGAACCAAATCTGAACCATATACCCGGCTTCTCCCAGGTCGCCAGAGCTACGGGCCTTTGCGCGGCTGTTGGTTATGATAACCAGAGACGCAAAGTTGAAGTCTTCCGGTTGGATTACCACCGTATCCCAGTCCTGGATCGCATAGGTGTTCGTTCCCTGTGCGGCGCTAGCTAGGGCCGCGTTAAAAGTGCCAAGCGTCAAGACTCCTGACGGGCTTTCTTCGGGCGGGAAGATAAACGATCCGAGCGTGGTATCATCGCCGCCTACTGAAACGGTGCGATACTCGGCAGGCTGCAAGGTAAACTCTGACACGCCGTCAATCCTTATCGCGCCGCTATCCGAACCGGCGGCTAACGTCTCAGATGCGCCATAAGCATAGACGCCATTTTTTCTTGAGTACCATATCGATTCAATTCCGGCTGAGATATACTGTTCTATATTAACTGGTCTACTCATGATCTTGCTCCTTCACTTCCTGTTTTGGTTTACGCGCGAAAGTTTTCTTTTCTGATTTCGGCGCATTGGCGCGCCATTCTTTTCTAAGTTCATCCGTAACGCGATAGGCATATCGGCTCTCAAAGCGATAGAAATAATCCGTGCCTGCTATTCGCTCGCTCACTGATCCGTTTTTTGCAATCTTGCGCCCGGTTAGTATTGAGACAGTAGCTTCCTCAACTTCCTGCCCCTTGTCAATAATCCTGCCATACTCGCTCATGTAAAGGCTCCTCCAAATCGTTGCACTGTTGGTATCATTAGATTAAATTTAGCACCCACCTCCTGATTGCCGCCTGGCACTGTCGGGTTAGTCAATAATTGCGACCCGCTGCAAGTTATCGTTAGGGGGATTGGCCCTAAGCAATTGGGCGGGTCTTGCCCTGAGATATAAACTAGATTAGTGCGCGATAGAAAATATTCCATTACCGCCGGGATATGTGTCCAGTTGATTTCGTAATCAAGCTGTCCTACAACCGTACCTTGAGTAACCCAGCCGGTGCGCAGTGTCATCGTTATCATCACGACCATATTAAAATCAGTGTCAGTGCCAGGGGTTGAAGTTATGCTGGCGACTCTATTCGTCCAGTATAAATGGTTGGCCGAATCGGTTTCAGTTGTATTATCAAAGGCGCGGCTGCCCGATACGGCGGCCTCCTCCATGCCCTGAATACGGGATATAATCTCTGCCAACGATGCTGAAAACGTCATACCCCCCTGATCCTTTTGCCCGCTAACCGGCTGAATGCGTTCAGCGTATTTATAGCCTCCGGAGGCAAGTCTGCCGGGAAGCTGGTGACGGCGAACCCGTCAAAGATGGCGCTGGCAAAGTTAGCGCGCCGGGCCGTCCACTGAGCGACGATGCGCGTCGTTATGCGCCTGATAGCCGGATCGGGATACCAGATTGAGATCGGTATCGCGTTGGCGTGCGTGGCGGCGGTCGTTCCGTTTTCCGCCCTGACGATAGTCAACTCATTAGTGGCCGCAGCTACCACAGATACAACTCGGCAGAACTCACTCTCCATTCTAATCAGCAGCCCCTCGGAAAAACGGGGCGAAAAATTAAACCCATCAGCGCCATCCGCATCGCCTACGGTTACTGTCGTCGCCGTCGCTGTTATACCAGCCGCGTCTTGTATTGAGTCTGTACTCAATACCCAGCCGCGCCGCGAGTAGTTTTTATGGAAGCCCCAATACCCGGTGACGGTTATCGCGTTTTCAAATCCGGCGGACGGCGCAGCCCAGGAAGCGTTCAGGCGGCGCAAGAAATGAAACGGCGATTGCCCGAACTCAAGCGGCTCATAGTCGGCGGTTTCGCGCGCGCCCCTTGTGCCATCCCACTCAGTCAGCGTTGTAGCGTTAGAGTCAATAACTTCTGTCGCTTCCAGCAGGGGATGGCCTAAAGTCAGCATATCGGCAAAAACGTCTATCTGTTGGCTATAGGCATCAAAGTATCGGGTCTCAAGAAACGGCTCAAAGCCATAGTCCTTTATTTCATCGATGCGGCGTGATACCTCCTCTATGGCATCTATGATATATTGATTAGCACTAGCGTCCAGGGTTATCTGGCCAGCCGTCGTTGGGGTAGTCGATATTAACTCATCGCGAACGCGCTCCTTAGTCGTGTAGGAAGTCATGAGCGCGATCTCCTGCGAACCATCTTCGTGAAACTCTCGCCAAATAAGTCCTTCATCTTATCAAAGTAATCGTCTGACATCTCTTGCGATAGTCGCTTGAAAGTTTCGGCCACTAGCTTCCAGCGATCTGCGTGAAAAGGTTGCTGCGTTGCCGCCGCCTCTTTTAGTGATCGCTGGTTTAGCGTACCGACGACGAAGCGCGCCCCATCCCAGCTAGATCGTAATATCAGGACAATACCAGTCACTATAGACTTAACCTCAAAGCTCCAACTATTCCGAAATTTGAACGTGCGCTGGTATCTTATATCATCGCCCGCCCCACGTGCGCGCGCTTGTTCTGATAGTTTAGCCAGCACAAAGCGGCGCTGTCTTTCAGACACCCAGGGGAACTTGCCAATCGGAAACTTGGGCGGCTCAGGATATTCTCTCACTTCGGCCAGCATTCTATTGCCAAAGTCCTCAGCAACTTTCGTGCCGACAATCGCGGATTGATCCGAGAACTCATTAAGCATTTCTCCGAAGCCCTGAGCTAAATTCGCCTGGGTCGTCACCTTGACTTTATACATCGCTTATATGCCCTCCGATGGATACTCTTTTCGTTTCTTTCGGGGTTTCCTCCATAGCTAGATTCAAATTGGCTTGATAGGTTGCAAAGTCTATGCCCCCGATTACCAAGTGAGGACTGGTGAGTTCAGTGTCCAGCCATAAATCAATATTATACTTATGACATAATTCTGAAAAATATATATCGACTCCCGGAAAATGTTCCAGATCATAGCCGCTATAGTTATAGCGCCACCAGGGGCCTGGGATACGTTCAAATACTGTTCTTGCGATACAGATCGAGCCGGAGCCTAACCAGCCTGGACCGTAGGCATTAGCTACTTTCAATAGTCCCGCAGGCCACTCGGTCAACTTCATTATCTCGCCATTCTCGCCGGGCAAAAATACGCAAGGATCGTGGGGGGTGCTGCGCTTGAAATTTAACCCCCCGATTACAACTTTGTCAGGGTCGTCTATTATCCATTTTACAAATCGCTCAACAATATCCACCGGGTGGGTATGGTCGCTGTCTAGCATGATAATGTGCGTGAAGTCGGACGCTAGTAACTTCTTTGAAAACATATCGCGGGCAACGTCCTGCCGTACCGAGTAAGGCAATTGAAAAAACTCTACACCGCTTTTGGCAATATTCATAAAGGCGTGAAAGGCATGTTCTGTGATAGTACGCTCCATCGGAATGGCAACGACAGGACGCGGCCAAGCTGGTTTGCTGCCGTTCAAATTCATAGCCTCATCCTTTCAAGTACCTGCCCCTCTAGCTCATCAAGGTTGCCGTCTGGCATTTTCTTGTGCTTATCGGGCGTCACATTTATCTTATCGGGAAGGCTATATTCAGCCGGAAGCCTCAACCCTAATTTATGCGTTAGCCGTGTCAGTCCTTCTAGAGTAACCATGTCATCAAAGTGAGTGACATACGCCGCATTTATAGATCGCTGATAATGTTCCTGCCGCGCCGCTATTTCCAGCGCGTACCAGTAGCATAACTGATAATCGCTTAATGTTTCCGGCTCCTCAATCGGAACTGAACATATGTCAGAGGGAATAATTTTATATCTAAATCCCAGAACGGTTCTTCCTGGAATGCTACCCCGCCAATAATGTGATAATGCTATATCACGCGCTGGGCGTTTAATAACGATGGCCTCAAAATCCACCCCGCAAGCCTGTAGCGGCTCAACAAAGCCCATACAAAATAGTAGACTTGTCTCAATATAAACGTCGCCTTCATACTTCTCAATAGCGGGCAGCTTCTCTTTTTGCCACCACTTCGCCGCGACTGTTTGCGGCGCGTGTTGTATATATCTCATCAGCCCTACAAAGCCGGGGTCGGGTTCGTGTACTGCCGTCACGCCGTCAATATAGTCAAGCGTTTTGGCAAGCCAGGCCGTCCCACACCTGCCGGGCGATATGACAAATATCAGGCGCTTATTCACTATCCTGGTCATCCTGCCTTAACAAGTCTGCCAACTGTGCTTTCGTCGCTTGCTTGACCGTGTACCCGCGATCCCTTGCCATGATGACAAGATCGACTTTCTTCATCTTGCTATACTCAGTCATGACAGGATCAACGACCGTCACCGTGCTGTAATCAGTCAGCGTTCCGTAATCAGCCACGATGGGCGCGGCGGCTGGCTCGGCGTCAACCTCAACAGCGTGCCCGTTCTCGACAAGATACATTGCCCTACCGAACAATCTCGGATCGTCATTTTCATAAACGCCGGGGCCAATCCATTGTTCATTTGTGGGCCGCCCCTGATAGCCGCTAAGAACTCGAGTAGCCATTATTGTCTATCCCTTCTATGTCTATACGCGGTGATGGCTTACGATTACCGTCATTGTGACAACCTTGCCTGAAGTGCCTTCGTCAACAGTAAATGTGAGCTTTGATCCTTCAATCCAGAATGGTCGGAATTGCGCCGTGCCCAGACTCGCTCCGGCGTTCGTCGTGCTTTCAACTACCGGATAGATTATTTTGTCGGTTTTGTTATTTGCGAGGTTAACGAGTGTGCGCCCTAACCCCTGCGCTTCGACAACCGTGACATCAGTGCCAGCGTCAGCGTCAGCCGCGTAATCAATTTCTATGCTTTCGACAAACCCGGTAAACGCCTCGGTGTCCTGTGTGGCGTCGCCTGATGAGTCTGTGGTGAGTTGTATTATTTGTTGTGGCATAGTTTCTCCTGTAACCCTGGGGAGGGGCTAACTTATCACCCCTCCTCGCATTCGTTTTTATGCTAGCGTCACATTGACGTTATTGACCACGTACCACACACCGCCAGCGGCGACCAGTAAGATACTATCTGAGATCGCGCCGCCAAACGTGCCAACGTCTGACCCAGCGCCCCCGCCGTTAAACCCAGAGCCACCGGAGTTATCCAGTGTATGGGCCTGAGCGGTCAACGCATGGACAAGCAACATCGCGCCGTCCATTGTCGTGGGCGGGTCGTCAATCGTCGCGGCGATTGCGCTGCCCAGGTTAAGAGTTACCACTCCGGCGGCGATAGTAACCGCGCCGCTTGCTATGAGTGCTTGCACCGGCTGGGGCAAAGCATTCGCCCCGCCGTCCGTGCGCTTTGGTGCAAAATCATCATCTATTGCCATTATCTTTACCTCTGTTATTCTGGGGGAGGGTGCTACCCCTCCCCCGCTAAAGTTACCTTATTCTAGGCTTCTCTTTATTGGAACTAGTCTGCGTCGTCAATTACCCCGCCGTCTACCCCATTCATATTATCTGAGAAGCTGGCATCATTCGTTCCGCCTGTTACTAGCACACTATCAGCAACCGTCCCTCGGTTGCCAATGGCTGATCCACTGGCATGAATGGAAATGCAGTGAGTGAACGTGCCACCACTGCCGCCGCCACCGGTATGGAACGTATTGAAATCAGTCACGCCCTTTACAGAGTTATTCTTAATTCCAATTGTCGCCACCATCCCATCACCTATGGTGATTTCGTTGTATTTGATCCTGCCTGCGGTGACATTGCTATGGTAGTTGATGATATTCGCCATAGTAGTAGCGGGGGAGGCATCAACGAACCAGTTTCGCTCAAGCGATCCCCAGCTACCGCCATCGTTCAGCGAATTACCAGAAACCACAGTGTCAATGATTGGTTCTGAGTCGGTGCTTCCGAGCCGCATGATGAAGTTGTTATGGTGGATATTGGGGGCATAGGCATTCTGCGCCAATTCCAGCGCCGTGATTTTTGTGAAGTTCTTGATGTAGAAACCAGCGATCTCAACGCTGGCTGCTGAAACGGTCATCACGGGAGTAGCGGAAGTGGTTTGATCAAGCCTGGCTGCATTGGTAGCCCCTACGTCGTTACCTAATCCAGCGGTACAAATCAGATGCACCGCCTTTTTGGATAACGTCAAGGCCGCCGTCAAATCATAGTCGTCCTGTGATGGCTGAACGATAACATAATCATTCCGATTTGCTACCGTCACGTCCAGGGCAGATTGGATGTCAGTATAAACCTTCACACTGCCATCAATATACTTCCCTTTGTGGAGTTCCAGAAAGTCGGCATAGTATGACTCGGTCGATTTGATGACCCAGTAGACATTGCCTACGCCCATTCCAAAAACATTTTGCCCATCAGCCAGATCGCTGAGGACAGAATGATTTTTTCGTAAGATGTAAGTACCTCGTGCCATTTTAGTTCTCCTTTGCCTCCGGGGGAGGGGGGTTGCCCTCCCCCATCAGGCTGTCATATCAGAGTTGTTAAGAAGTAATCAGAATGTTATAGGATAGGGCGGCGGCGTCAGTGCCGCGCTCGACTACTCCCATACGCATACTGGCTACATAGAGATTTGACCCAGACATGATGTCTCGATCAGTTTCGATTGTGATCTGGCGCTTGAAGCCGAAGGCCCAGTAAGGAGCATAGACGCACAGCACGCGCCCTAACGTACCACCAGCGGAGGGAACTTTACCGGCGCTATTAGCCAGCAACATGAAGCCGGAGGTAAACACGTCAATGCCATATACATTTTCCAGGATACCGGAGGTGACGGTTGCATTCGTTCGGCGCACGTCATCGGTGGCTAGCTCAGGAATTGCGAGCGAAGCTATTTCGGTATCAGGGTCGATGATAAAAGCGAGGCGGTCGCGCCTGGCGCGCTTCTCCCCGTCCAATTTCTGCAAAGTTAAGCGATAGGTATCCAGGTCGGGAGCAATGCCGCCATCGTCTCGTTTGTTGCCGGTATTATCGATTAGCGGAACCTTTAGGAAGCCGTCACTGGCGATATAGTACGGCGTGCTTAAGCCAGTAGCGGGAGTGCCATCGACCAGATTGATATTGGTACTGGCGGCTGTTTCGGTGTCGCCATTAATCAATATCTGCTCGATTGTTTCTTCCATCTTTTCGGTGACTTGCCGCGAAACCTGCGCGGCGATGGGGATCACGGCATCTTCATCCAGGATGGTAGTCCACGAGGTCGCCAACTTCAGTTCTTTCGGGGTGAGCGTTTTACTGCCCGTCCCGAAGGGGGTGATGTTGGCGGTCACTTCAGGCCGCCCACTGGCGTCAGTGTCTACCGCTTGTGGAGCGGTATAGACCGTCGGGTCGCTACTTTCGGTAGGAATGACGGTCGACTCGGCCCCTTGCGGGATTTCAACGTCCATCATGCCCTTGCTGACCATCGCCTGGAAAATGCGGTTGAACCGCACCTTTTCCCAGAGCACATTTGAGTAGAATACGCCCACCCATTCATCGCCAAATCCGGCAGCAGTAGACATGTCAATTTCGTCCGCCTTGATAGGCAGCGCTGCCTTCATGTGTGCGTTGATGTGCGGTCGATAGGGATTGGTATCGCTGAAGCGATGCGCTTTAGTTATCATCGCCCGCAGATATTCCTCACTGAGCAAGTCGCCCATTCTATAGGGGATGCCCTGAGATTTCAATGGGGATATGCGCATCATTGCGCCCATCGCCATGTCTTCTGCGCTCATGTGGGCATAGCGTAGATTGTCGCCCACTTTGATTGAGGAGCCTTTGCGGAAGCCGCCTGCTTCAGCTTTTCGGCTGCGCGCAGGAGCGTCTTTCTCAGCGGCTTTGCGTGCGGCGGCGACGCCCTTCTGAAAAGTATCGCGCCGTTTTTGTCGTCGTCCGAAGAAAGCCTTTGCGCCTTCCTCGACTAATTCGGGCAGAACCTCCTCGAGAACCGCGACGACGGCCTCTTCGAGTTCTTCCGGTTCGGCCTTACTAACGCCGGTATCACGGCTAATGAACTGCTTAGCCATCGCTATAATAGCGGCCTTAATTTCCTCTTCGTCTTCAGGCTTTACGGCTTCGGCTTTTTCGTTTTCTTCGTCTTCGGGGTTTCCGGCCTTGCTCTCGTCGTCCTCATCTTCGTGCGCTTTCGCGTCATTTTCTAACTGCTCGACGACTTGATCGACGATGTCCGGCACATTTGCGAGGATTACTTCCTCAACTTGTTTCTTATCCACGAGTGTTTTACTTCCTTTGCTGCTAACTGAACAATACGCTTTCGATCACGCTCGCTCAGTTCACTCGTGGTCTTACCACCTTCAACTGACTCGGTTGTGTAGTACACAGGCGGGGTCAAGCCCGCCGCTTTCCATGTTGCTTTACTGGCAGGAAGTGCCACAGCATACATATTCGCCGGTCGGTGCGTCCTTGCGTCCATGAGAGACAACTCTCCTATAGGCCAGAAGGTAATCGCACCGGTGGCTTCGTTCACTCTTGTCAGTGACCCGACCGCCCCGGTAGATGCACGCAAGACATTGTCGTGCGCTGCCTGGAACAACTCCCTGGAAATCTTCTTCGTTTTATCGAGCGTCACTCTAAACCAGACGCCCCGTTCATCCTTGCTATTATAGCGTGCCTTGCCTATTATGTCAGGCAAGCCGTCTTCCTCTTCCATGCTATGATAATGCACAACGGGGTAATCGTGCAACTCGTCTATCAATAATTCGGTTTCATCGTCGAAGAATTCCCCGTGCGCGTCCCGGCCATCCATCGGCCCATAAAACGGAATCCCCAGCACGTCTAGTATGAAATCGCCGACTGCTTTTACTGTTAGATTATCCATCGTTTTCCTCCCCCAACCACCAACCGTCAATGCCTTTGGTGTAGCGACATATATAACAGTCGCGCCGTCTATCAAATCCTAGTATCTCTAATTCAAGCGTGCCCATTTTCAACTTGCCCTGGCCTATGTGCGCGACGCCGCGCGAGCAAGCCAGAAACTCCGGAGTAATGCCAAGTGCCCCTATTCCCTCAAGCGCAAACGTTACGCGATCACCGCGATCTGTCAACACTATTTTAGCTTCAATCGGCATGGCCTCAATTTCTGCCCTGGGTAGGTTATCCATGATTAATCTCACCCTCCCCGCTCAGATACCAGATTGCGCGTTGTTTTTGCCAAAGTTTTGGTGCGACCCTAGCAACATCCCCAGCTATGCGCAATAATTCATCCCTCTCGACGCTCCAAGAAACGTCGCCAGGAATGACCCAGGCATTGATCGAGGCGACCCTGGCAGCGGCCCAAGCAGCTTCCCTGGCAACGGTCAACTCAAGCTCGGTAGCAGCACCTTCAGCATAGCGCCTACCAACCCGAACAGCATTCATGCTGCGCCCATCGGGTTTGTCAAGGTATGACAAGGCGCGCTCTGCGCAATCACAGGCAAATAACCGACGCTGGCGTGCGTCCATTAATGCTATCAACTCATCCAAATCCAACGTCGCATACCACGCGCCGCTCATCATGGGCGCATTGCCCGCAGCGACAAACGCCTTGTTGTGTTCGCCGCCTAATGCTGGCGCTAGTTTATTCATGCTTGGCCCCAGTCTCTGCCAGCCATGCGGCGCGGTGGGCATCTGTGCAAAAGTGGGGGGTGTTCATCACTTTCCTGAATGCTTTCCACCCACGCGGCTTATCCTCATCATACTTGAGTGCCGGGCTAACATTCCCGCAATAGTTACACTTCCAGCGATATTCTGTGAGGATTGTCATTTATCCCCCTGCCTCTATCCATAACACGCTATCCAGATCGCTTCCTATTCCAATCTGGCTGGGGTGATTGCCCATTGAATATCTTAGATATGTTTCCCAACTGAGCATATCCGCCAATACCTGGTATTCCTCAGCGGTGTGCAGCGGCCTGTAGTTCGGATCGTCTTTCGTTAACTTATCCAATAACCTATGATCGTGTATCGGGCAATCTGCCTCTGGCACATAACCGTAGGGGCTAACCGATTCACATATATGCCCGCAAGGAATGGCTTTCCAGATACCGGCTATGATGCTTCTAATTATCTGTTTCATCGTACTCCTCGTCACATAGATACCAGATAGCGCGTTGTTTTCGCCACGCTTTCTCTGCGGGGCTTACCAGGCTTGGCGGGCTTGCGTGAAATGTCCTTGCATCCCATGCGCCCTCTGTCCAGGCGGCAAACCTTATATGCTGGTGCGCTAGTTCAATCTCCTGGCGCGAGTGCGTTTCTACCGGATATGCACCTTTAACTCGGTCTTCGCAATCGCAAAGAAATAGCTCCCGTTGGCGCTCATCCATCAATGCAAACAACTCATTTAATTCCAGCGTCTTACATCGGTGGCGTATGAACTTTTCTTGTCTTTCTGAAGTAAATTTCTTCATCCAAATATCCTTTCTCTATGCCCATTTCCCCGGTGCGTCTCGCAGCCAATTACCACGCGATCTTGCTGACACCGGCTTCAAATTGTGATTGCATTGCCGCCCTGTGCACACGAAGTTGTCAGTATCTTTGCGCGGCCATAGCTGTTTACGCTTCCAGTCTTTCGCCCGGTGGCGTTGGCCCTTGAGTCGCCTGCAAGTAATGCAGCTTTTCTCGCCATCCTTACCGACGAACTCCATCATCTGGTTAGCTTTGCCAGCGACTACCCCTTCGGAGTAGGCGGGTAGTATAGATTTGTTCCACCACATCAGGCCCTTGCCTGCTAACTCCCCATCGGCAACCTTCCCAGTAAAAAGGCGTGCGCCCAAGTCTGTCACAAAGGTAGATTGCTGCTTGACGATGCGCTCGACCTTATCAAACTCATCATTGAATTCTTCGTCCTCTAGCGAGCCTTCTACGCCCGCGTCCCGCAGACCGTCGCTCAACGCAAAGGCGCTGGCAAGCTTGATAAGCCTGCGCACCTTAGCCGACCACGACCGCCGCGTTATACTCCCCTTCGCGGCGCTACTCAAAAGAGCGTCGAAGTCTTTGATGAACTTGTTTCTGGTATTGGCTATCGCCTTTATTGAACCGTTGAGTTTCTCGAACGCCTTATCAAAGTTGGCCTTATTCGGCTCGGCGCTTAGTATGTCGGCATATTCTCCCCGCGAGTGCTCAGGTTCAAATGCCCGATCCCGGCTCTTGGTGGCAAACTTCTGCCAGGCAGAAAGTTCGCGCTTTATTTTTGCATAGCGTTCGGTAATGTAATCATCGTCGGCTTTCGCTTTGGCGTCAATAACTGCTATCTCTTCAAAATCATCTTTCTGTATTTGTATTGAGTTTGCGCTTTCATCAAATACGAAATCCATCGGCGGCAGTTCTCCGATCTCGATTCCGGTAGCTATAGTAATGTGAGGTGTGTATGCCGCAGGATTGCTAAATTTAGATACACTTATTTCTTTTGCAGAAAACGCGGCATAGATATTCTTTTGCAAGTCCATTATTTCTTTTGACGGCTCAACAACTAAGTGAATGGCAGACTCCCCATCATTCACAAATACCCCTAGCGCATTAGATTCTATATTGACGTTCGCTGCATCAACCTGATCTGCAATATCGGATATATCGCTCTCACTAACTTTCTGTGCATATAATAGTGTCATGTGCAGCTTATCTGCGTCTTGCAGTTGTATATTGCCGTCAATCTTATCCATCAGCTGAGCTTGTATTTTTGCTAATGCTTTATTATTGGGCAGTGCCACATTGACAAAAATATCCCCTGCTGCTGCGGCTTTAGTGTCGTCATATTCGTCTATCGCTTCCTGGATAAGCGCAGTCTGCCGGGCAACGATCCTATCAGCTTGCTCTGCTTCCAGCCCATGCGCAATGAGTAGCTCAACTGTCACTGAGGGGGCGATTGCGCCGGTTCGCATGTTTTCAAGGATATTCAAAACGTCTTGTGTCATACCCTCGGCCAGGCCCTCGGACTTCGCGTCGCCGATATCTAGTTCGGGAAAGAGTTCACCGCCCTCCCCCGCTGCATCCTCTGCGCTGCTGGCGACCCTGACAACCTCGTCAATGTGGATCGGAACGCCGCCAAAAAGATAGACATCCTTCAGCCGTTCATCCGGCTCGATCCCCAGTTGCTCTTGTGCCCTAAACAAATCCAGTGCGCCCAGATTGACATGGGCTGTAATCGTTTCGGCCCGGTTCTTTTCCGCCGTCCCGACTTGCTCGAATGGCGAGTAGTCAAACTCGAAACGCACATCCTGCATATCGGGAAACTTCGGTAGTAAAATATCATTGAAGGCCCGCGCGATACCCTCCGATTCCGGGCGCAATGTGCTTACAAAGAAGTTCTGGCCGGTTTCGTCAGTATTCTCTTTACCCAGGCCACCCGTGCCGGTATCACCGGCCAGCGCCATCGGAACGCCAAAAGTTCGATAGATTGAATTAATCATCGCCGTCGATAGTGTGACTTGCTTTTCAAAATCGGGCTGGTCGAACGTGACGACATCCAGTGGGAAGGGCAATATGCCAAAGCGCGAGGTATTCAGCGATCCCTTGAACAGTGTTTCCCATATCTTGCCCAGCAATGTTAGATCGTCGTTATCAAGAGTGCCGTCGCCTTCTTTTGGAGTCACAATGCCACCAGGGATCGCGCCATTCCTAAAGAATGCGTTCCATGATTTGCTAGTGCTCAGTTCGACATTGGCCTTATTAAGTGCAACAAGCGTTGGCGAGTAGCCGTCAAAATCATCGTTCGGGTTGAACTTCCGGTCATGAGCTATTTGATGCGGAAGATAGGGCACTGACCCCGCGCCGCTGCTATAGTGGTATGTCTGTACCTTGCCGCCCGCTTCTTGTATCGTCATCCCCAGCGGATTAAGCCATTCAAGCCCACTCACATAATGGCTAGCGTTGCGGGCTAGTTCAAAGAATACGTTTCCATACAGGCACAATGAGACTTCCCAGAGAAAGAAAAACCCGTTGCTCATTTCTCGGCGGACGCGGCGCATCGCCCGCGTTATGGACAACTGAGGTTTAGTGTCTTCGCTGGTCGTGATTATATCACCGCTGCTTTGCTTTACGAAGCGCCAGGGCAGACTATCTATCGCCTGCGCTCTGAGCGTCGTCGAGCGGTACACAGGTTCAATCAGTGAGTAGGCCGCCGCCGCGCCCCACTTGGACTGAGTCAAGTCCTGACTTCTGCCTATCATCCCCGCGTTCGCATTGGTTCCCAATATAGGCCACAAGCCGGAAGGCGTAAAAGATGCCTTGCCACTTTGCTTTGTGGGCTTTACCAATAATCGCTGTGCGGCGTATTTTGCAATGTCTGTGATTGGATTAGCCATTAACTATCCCCTGCCTCACTAAAGGCCCAACTCTCTATTTTTCCAAATGCGTAGGAGCACTCGTTAACCCATTCTAAATCGCTAGGGCCGCCCGGCCATATATCACATAAAACTAGTTTATTCAAAGATGCGTTTTTTTTAGAATGCGATTGACATCTTCCATTATCATCTAGCGAGGAACAACCTTTACCTTTTTCTGATCCGATAATCTTATAACACCATCGAGAGTCACCCTCTTGTATATCAATCTATACCCCATCTTCTTCTACGCCACTGCCAACAAATAATGAATCGTGGTTCTTTCTTTCTTCTGCGGTCGCGCAGTTTCGAAGAGATAAAGTATTCTTGCAACACTCTCCACACCCATTGCATTCTCCGAGGCGAGTATATTCTGTTGTTACTTCGTTTTCGTAGTCATGCTCAAAATAGCGTCGATCAGCCATTAATCACTTTCCCCGTGGATAAATCGAAACCACCCACGACGCGCGGGCGGCAGGCCCCATGAGCGGCCAGCATATTAGCGATAACAGTGTCGTCGTGCATTCCCGCCGGTGCGCTATATTGCCAATTGCCTATCACCGTTTGCTTGGCCTCATACGCTCGCATCTCTGCCATCTGATTGGCGTCGGGCAGCAGCTTCCACTCAAGATCGTAAAAGGCATTATATAGCAGGTTGATACCCTTAGTTTTGCTTTTGGAGGAAGTGTTAAACGGGCGGACGCTGGCGTCGCTCCCCGATACCAGGGCGCGCAAATCGCCCACGTTGCTACTGGCCGCATTCTTTTCGGCGTAACATTGCGCCTTCCAATATATGAGACGCTTGGCTATTTTTTCCTTCATCGTCGGCCAGGGTATCTGTCTCATCCTCAATAGCTCCACTTGCTCATAAGTCTCGGCGTCCCACACTGATAATACCGTATAGTCTGAAACCTGTCCCCAATCAACCCCGGCATAATACTTGTGCCCTGCCTGGTACGTCGCTCCCTCCGGGGCGGTGAATACATCCTCTAATGCGCCAAAGAAGCCCACGCCTGAACGCAAGAAACAAGAGTTCGGGTCTTCGGGGTACTCTTGCAAGAATGCCCTGCCGAGGTCTTTCTGCTTATGCCGTCGCCACTTTATTTGTCCGGCATCTAAATTGTTTGTTTGCGCCAGCACCATCTCTTCATCAGTGTAATCTAAACCCTCGCCAGCCTCAAGGGGTAAGCGGTACTCAGGTAGAATCCACCAGGGGAAGAAGTGCAGCCGCCAATTGCTATCGCCGCCTTGCGCCTCCATGCAGAGATCGTAGAAATACCCCTGGGCGCCGTTAGCCGTGCTTTCAAGCACGATAGCCGGGTCGCCCCCCTGCATAGCCCCTTCCATCGTTTTCCTTGCGTCCGGCCAGAACGCAACTTCCGAGCCGTGTATCTGCGTATACGTTCCGCCACGCCCGCTGTCCTTATTGCCAGCCGTCGCGATCATCGCCTGGCTTCCGGTTTCCTGGTAGGCCGATAGTTTGGCGTTATCTCTCAGTTTAGTTGGCGGAAAGCTCTCTGGCATATTATCTTGAAATGTCTGTGAGATGCGCCGCATCATAGACGTGTTGTCGTCGTCATTACCCAGCGTTAATGTACTCACTGGTCGGGTCGTTGCCAGCCGGTAAAGCTCGGCTTGTATCATCGTCGAGATGCCAATCTGCCGCGCCTTCAAAATCAGGTCGCGCTTGGTGCGGTTGGCTAGGTACAATTGCTGCGCTCTATTATAGCGCAATGGGATTAATCGCTGGCGCTTGTCTTTTATCTTAAGCAGTGCACTGGCGAATAATAGCGGGTCGCTGAATACCTGCTTAGGCGGCGCGATGGCGATGGTCACGCATCCTCCTTTGCGAGCTTCCTGGCTGCCTTGAATTGCTCATAGCATGCAGAGCAAAGCCAGCCGACACGAGTTTCCCACATGCCCAACGCGCGAAGCATTTTCTCAAATTCAGCCTTGCGCATACTTGCACTTACGTGCGAACCTGGACAATCATTGCCCCCGCAAACAATGGTCTGTCTAGTTTTGATTAAGCCTTTCATTATGCATACTCACTTTCGCTGGCTTATTCGATGCTTGTCATAGCTATCTGCTAATGCTGCCTCAACTTGGGGAAAATAATAGTCGTTGCCATCATCACATCGCACAGCCAGAATATAGATAGCGCCCTGTTTTGTGCGCCGCATTTCCGAAGTTGCGCGAGTGCCATCCCAAAATAGGTAGCATACGAAGTCGTCTGCCCACTCATTTGTTTTGAAATTAAAATCGACTGTTCCAGCATTGTCGCTCATCACTTATCCTCGCCCTCTTTAATAATATCCAGTGCGCCCTTTCCTTCTTTGTCTTCATCGTCAATATACGAGGGCAGTGAATAAGCACGATCAAGCGGATACTCCACCACACTGATCCTACCTAGTTCGCCATCCCAATAGTCCGGGTCGAGCATCATGGCCTCGTCCACTGTCAAGCGCAGCGCGCCCAACTCATTAGGAGCAATGACAAATCCCATTTCAGCGCCCGCCAATATTACCCTATACAGTCTCATCACTCACTCTCCTCGGCCTCCCCTCGTGACAGCAAGGCGTATATTGCCCCATGCTTTTTCCCACCACGACCTGAGATTCCAGCCATCGTGAATATCCGTAGTGTGTTCTGTTTTCCGACAATGCTCACAATAATCAGGCCATTCAACTAGCCCGCCATACCCAAACCCCAGCCGCTCGCCGCTCCTGATTTCGTGCCCCTTGATAAAACAGTGTAGATTAATCATCTTTGGCGGATTGCCGCTAAGGGCCTCGCGTATTGCTATAGAAATCCGAGTCATTATTGCGCCAACTGCCACCGCGCAGAATACCGAAGCCCAAAACCTCACATAACTTATTTCAATCATCATTCATCCTCCTCTAACAACTCTACAGTAATTTTCACGTTGCCATAATGCCCTTCATCGTGCTCGCCAATTCCGCGCTCATTAAGCTGGTCAAGCAAAAGGTCTGCCAAGTATCTCTCCCCGCTATCCGGGTAGTCATCCTCATCTTTTGGGCCGCTGTCTAATATGATTGTAGGGGGTTGATACATTTCTAGCCCAAAATATAGCTTCCCTTTGAATTCGAATATCTTACCCATCATTCAGCCTCCTTTAGAATAGATTTCCTTGACTGTCCACCATGCCTTCGTAATTACACCACTTGCATTTGGCATGGGCTGATGTTCCATCAAAATACTGGTAGTCATATCCAAACGAATGCCATTTCATCCAACAGAAGAATCGCTTAATCATCATTCACCCTCGATTTCTCTTAGTATTCTTTGGGCAACTTGTTTGGCCCACCATAGTTGCTGTGTAGAAAGAATTCTGCGCGTTGCTTTCTTAACATGCCTTGAACCAACTTCGTCAAGGGCGAGCAGGTAAGTCGCCATTATAATATCGTAGGGATTTTCGCATTGAGGCTTGGTATCGAAAGATGCAAGGAAATCTATCCGTTCAAGTATTTTCTTGGCGCCGAATTTAGTTGAGGCTACGTCACAAAGTGTGTGGAAGCATTCGTGCGCTCGAACAATTCGCTTGAACATACTTAGCCCGGCAGCTTGTCGGACAGTAAAGTGGAATTCAGGCCCTTCGATCCGCGCTATGAACATCTAGTCATCCTCTCCATTCATGCCAGCCCCATCACCCCAGGGATCGTCATCGCCAGGGTATGCTTCGGCGGCCTCAGTCATTAATTCTTTCCACGTTATCACGCCGCTGTGCTCGTGGCGCTGCTTAGGTTCATCATCGAACTCTGATCGCAACTCTTGAACGACCATCTTAATCCCGGCCATAATCTCTGAGTATTTCGCGGTGGTCGGGTCTACCACCTTCAATGCTTGCGCCAGCTTTCCATAAGCCGCCCGGAGTAGTTGCACTCTGTCTTTCCGGCTCTTGCGGCGCTCCTCTTCGTACTCCGTTAAGTCAATATGCTGGTAGCCCGCATCGAAGGATTTTACCCGCTCTTGCCAGTTGTTTATTCTTGACCACTCTTTAATCCACCTAAGTCTCCCCGGTGTTGTTTTGGTGTTGTTTTGGTGAAGTTTTACAAGTGACCGATCCGCCCCCAATAAGCAATACTTACAGAAAGCGACATACGCCTTGTCAGTCTCATTTACTAATTGCTCTGGGAAGTTCGGCTGTTCATCCACACGTTATCTAATCACTTACGGCAAAACTGCATAGGTATCCATACAGTCCTCAAAGCGTGTGTAGCTGCGCATTTCCCCGCGCATGTGAATGACTAACAACCCGGCGGCGCACTCGGTAGCGGTTGGCCTGACATCCTCCACCCATTCCTCGCAAGCAGTATAATTACCGTCCGCGCCCAGGCTGTCGATACAATACCAGCGCGATCCTAGATCGATAGACGTGGGGCGAATTAGAACGATGCCCAAGACTGCTATAACGACAAACGCTGCCAATGCCAGCATCGCTATGTCATACCATCGTAGTCTTTTATCTTCTGATTTCTTTGCCGTCATTTGTAGCGTCTCCTTATTCCACCAGTCCCGGCGCAAGACCTAAGTCAGACAATCTCTGTAGCGTCACTGCGGTATACGCCTCGGATATTTCCATCCCGTAGCAAATGCGTCCGGTTTGCTCGGCGGCGACTGCGGTTGTGCCTGAGCCGAGGAAGGGGTCGTAGATGGCTTCGCCTTTTTTTGTCGAATTGGCAATCGGTATTTTTATCAGATATTGCGCGGGTTATGCTGGCGCGCGTTCTCTGGATTAGGTTTTAGGTCTTTGATGTGGCGCGTGCTCGTCTCAGTCATCGCCGCGCCTCCTCGCCGCTTTCATCAGGGCATTCATAAAAGGGCCGCGTGCTTGCCATCTGGTATTCACCGTCAATCAGGGCTATGACTGCGTCAGCGCATATCCCAGTGCCAGTGTTCCGCAAGGTTACTATCAGCGCAGGCTCGACGTGCGTAATGATTATGACTACCCCCTCCGCTTCATTCACTGTGATGATTTCCGCCTCAGTCCATTCCAGGGCGTCAGCGTGGGCGTCAAGGATGGTATGCTCTTTTGACAATTGTGCTTCAAGAGTTTCAATTTTCGCCTCGAGGGTTTCAACCATAAAGGCGACGCCAACGAATGAGACAATCAGCAGCACAGGGACAAGCGGCCATAGATATTTTCTCATCAGTTATCCCTCAAATCACTTTGATTAAAGCCAGGACTCATCCATCTGCCGTACTGATCCCAAAGGCCCAACGTATAAAAAATGCCGCAATAGTCGCACGCTGCGGTTACAATCGTCCCGTGAGGATGTATCGATCTATAAGTTAGGTTTGCCATTTTGCCACATGTCGGATTCCCGCACACGAGTCTGTCATGCACGGGGTATGTATCAACTCGAAGTGGCATCTTATCCAGTCCGCAACTCTAAAATTCCGCTCATGCTTGTGTCCTTCCGCTAAGTATACTATGTCTGGTCGGCCTCGACACCAAAGCAAAAACCGTGTCCTTATGATAGCACACGGCTTTATAGGGGTCAAGCGGGGCGGCTTCGTATGTGCGAAGTATTAGGCAGTTTCCTCATCGTCTCTTTCCCAATACGGACATTTCCCCAGCGATGCAACTGGAAATATACGCTCCAACCCATAGAGCTTGCAATATAGTTCCCAAACCCCATATTCTATATCCTCCCAACAATGATACTTACAGGAACCACATGCAACTACGTCATTGTCCTCAGTATAACCGGCTCGCTTCCGTCGTCTGTCTCTGTCTTCTTCCCACTTTGTAGGCATACGCTACCCCTCACCTTCGCCATTTGCCTTCATCCAATTATACGCAGCCATCATACAGACCGCATCTGACAGCGTTTCGATTGCAAGAGTCTTTGTGTCAGCGCTATAGCCCGCCCGGAATGCCCACGGCTTCAGGGGCATGACTTCCATTAGGCGGGCCTGCATGCCGTACTTTTCAGGCGTAATATTTGCATTGCCGCTTGCGCCCTCGCCACCGTATACAGTCGCGTCGATTAAGGCCGGGCCGATCATCATGTGGTGATCCTTGTTGTTGATAATCACAATGACGACATCGGGCGGGAGGTCAATGCCCATCACATCGCCAATGAACTCTAATACTTCTGTATAATTATCTTCCATTATCTTCCTCGCCTGCGTATGTGCGAAGTTCTTGCACTTTGCCGTTAACCATCTTGTCCTCGCTCATGTCTTTCTGACGATGGCCGTCTTGGTATGCCCGGCGTTATGCCTTAATACCAGAGGTAGCGCGCGAAACGCTGCGCTCCCTGTGCCATAAGGGCCGCCCAGCACCGCAGGCTTCATCCCAGCATTATGAAATATGCCGCCCAAAGAAACGATATAATAGCCAGGTGGCTTATCTTCTATGAGTCGCAGTCGAGCGCTCTCTTCTGCTAGCCAATCTTCAACTTGATCCGTTACATTCCAGTTGTCGCCAATCATCGTCGCCTCCGCTTCTTATACTTCTTTCGCCAGCGCTTTGGTTTCAGCGCCCGCGCTACACTGCCCATCCCGGCCCGCGTTTTGTGGCGGACTATGCCTGCATCCCGATCCGCCTCATCCTGTGATAGTTGGTAACTCCAATCGGCAATTGCCGACTTCGGCGCGTCCTCAGTCTTGCTCATCCCGCTTCACCCTTTCGTTATGCCGATGTACCATAATATTGTAAACCGACATGCACACCAGGATCGCCGGCACATTATTCGTGATCACCAGTCTGCTCGACTCTCCGAAACCAGCCCGAAACGCATAATCTACAGGCGGCGCTCCCTCAATTACAGCATAGCGCATCCCATACCTTCCTATCCCGATTGTCTCATGCATCACTCCCTCATCCTGCGATGCGTCCGGGTCTTCCCACCAGGCCAACTCCTGATCCATCATCGGAACCCTAATATCATACGAACCACTTTTTGGAACCTCCGCCAGACCCACATCTTCAGCGATACCCACACCCATAATAACACTCAAGAATTGATTGATAGTGAAGACCTGCACCCGCAAATCCCGATCCTTGAACTCTGCCCACTCTGAAGACAATCCCGGTGCGTTGTCAGCCATCACGCCGCCCATCCAGGCATTGGCGGTAATCTCAGGTGGCCGCCCCGACCGTCACCAGCGGAATCCCAGTCATCTATTTCCACGACACGCCAGAACGGGGCGCCGAAAACGCGACCGCGTTGCGCCGGGTCTATTGTCCACACTACCAGCACAATCCGCCCATTGGCAAGCGTGCCCCAGTACCGGCCAAATAGGTTGGATGTTAATGGGTCGCCGTATTGCAGCCCGTGATTTAGTTTAGGCATCTAGCTATCCTTTCATCTCGTCAACAAATACCTGGAACGATCCATCCAGGCCCTTCTGCCGATGATAGAATAAGGTTTCGGCAGCGCGGTGATTACCGATGAATCCATGAAGTTCATGCCATTTGTCTGGTGGTGAAAGTGAGGAGAAAGTTCTGATTAGAACACCCTTATCCTCGAACACTGGCATAAACATTTTAGCTTTCTTGTGCAAGTGCCCGGTGAGATATTCCCTATATTTCGTCCCTGTCCAGTGCTGTGGTGCTTCGTGTGGCATGAGCGTTGCTAGGTTGATGTCTTTTGGCATGTCGCCGTGAGCCATGCCGATCAGCGTGTTGCCATAACGATAATACTGGCGCGGCGTGTGCGAGTTCGTCACAGTGATTCTTTTGTGCCGGGCAAACCGGGCCTCTAATACTTTGCCTAACCAGAACGCGCCCAGTCGGTTATGATTATCCTCTACAATGAAGATGTTCAGCCGTGCGATCTCTGCCATGCGTTCCGCTAAATAGATATAGGCATCGCAGGCTACGTCGATAGCTGGGCGCATATCGCCCGCCATTTCGACATAGGTTCCCCGGGTCGTCCTACCCTGCAAGTCTTCAGCGTGCAGGGCGTCATGCCCTACCGGTAGCATGATTCTCTCAATGGACATGTCAAGCGATAGTGCGCGTTCAATAGTCGCGTCGACCACTGCTCTGAATTCAGAGTCGGCCCGCCTGATCGTATATTGGCCGGTGGCGTCTCGTTTGTTGACGTGCCAATCATAGAAGTTGGGTATCATGCAATACTCGCCAGTCGGTGCGCGGGGCTTGAGGCGCTTATAAGTCGGGGCTTTCTTGGCGAGGTTTTCCAGTAGCGCTTCGAGCGCGGCTTCATAGGGCGCGGCTTCGCGTCGTTTGAGCCAAACCTTGATTTGAATTAGGGGAGTAGGCTCTTCGTCCTTTGCCGCCTTGCTTTCCCATTTATTGATAATTTTGCGGTCTTCCTCCCAGATGGAAAGGTCAACCTCGCAGAACTTCAAAAGCTGATCGACTGTCGTAATGCGGGGCGATTTACTTTGGACGATAGCGCCCGACTGCGTTTCGGTAAAGCTCGCCCCCCCATCCTCCTCCTCAGAATTGGCTCGCAGGTAGTCTCCAATCAGGCGGCGATTAGTGTCTTCCTCAAGCCCGTATAGCTTGGCAATGGCCTTTTGGCCGCCGCCGCTACCTTTCCACGCATTATAGAGCACTTCGCCCTTTTGCAGCCTGGTCAATCCCTCAAGCGATTCAGCGTTCAAGACTTGTCCTCGCTATCTATTAGTTCAAACGTCAGCACCCACACCAGCGGGTTATCCTCCCAGCGCGTGCCTATCTTACTCTTGGCATGGACAATGTCCCACAGTACGCGAAACCCTTCACGATATGCAAACGGCGATTCATAATTGCGCGGGCCATCTATATATCGCCTCGTCAAGTATGGCTTTACCCCCTCCGCCCGCGCGTCCGCCTCACTAATATCCTGCAGCCGCTCAAGCCGGATAGCCGTTATCCGTATCCGCCCTATGCCGACCTTACTGCGTCCTGTCTGGACGGCATAGGATTTCTCCCCGCGCCACTTAAGCCGACCGGACTCGGTGTAAACCTCCTGAATTGTATAGTTGCCCAGCGGAAATCCATGCCCTGGTTTATATACATTGGTGAGCGTGGCTTGATCGTAGCGATATGCAAACCCTTCGGCGCTATAGCTAGCTGTTGACATCGCCACCAACCGCCGCGTCTGCGTCTTCGTGCCGTCCATGACTTGCCCATGTGTGTGTTGGAATATCATTGCGCCTCCTATAGCCGCCCCACCGCGCGCAGTGCCTCTTCAATTGTCCGCGCTACTGGCACGACGACGCCGCGCGCTTGGCAGTCGGCTATGAATTTGATTTGTTGCCCTTTTAGTTTGCCCGTTGGCGTCTTCACTTCAACTAGAAATATATCACCCTGGCCTATCACAAGCAAGTCAACTCGCAAGTCACGACATACCAGATACCCCAGAGCTTCGTATGTACGAACTATTTCAGGCTCGTTAGCATCACGCCGGGCGTCCCAGCGTTTATTGCCTGGCATCAGCGCCGCCTCGTCTTGTCAGCCAGATAACATAGCCAGCCGACGAATATAAGAAGCGTTAAACATATTCTCACGCTATCCATCATCCTTGCTCCTCATCGCGTAGTGTTTCTTTAAGTTGAACAATCACCTGCTTGATATATCGTTTATGCCCACTTATCGGCTCCCAGCGCATCGCCCGCTTGAGTGTCTCAATGATGACATCATGCGGATCGTCCAGGGCGGCTATTCCCAGCAAGGCGCTATCCCTCACTTCAATGCTGGTATGAAACAGGTTAAGGGCAAGTACCTCACGGATAGCCTTCCGGTGTTTGTCCAAGTCGGGCAATTCATGCAACCAGCGAAAGCACTCACCTACCGCATCATGTTTTGCCAGCCCCTCAACCAATAGTGCGGTCAGTGCATAGATAACTGTATCGCCATGCTCAACAACCATCGCTACGTAGCTATCCCAAAACATGGGATAATAGCCATCTGCGAATATCTCGTTTTCTTGCTGTTTAATAATCCAAGTCAAATCATTGAAATTGAACATCAACCTTGCTCCTCATCTAGAAAACTCAATTGCCGCCCGATTGCGCGCCAGTGCTTCAGGCGGGCGCGGGCGATCTCGCTATAAAGAAATCGAACCCTCAACTTCATTCCCGAACGCTTTCCAGCCGGGCCGCGTCCGGCGTGCGAACATCTCAAGGTAATTCCTGTCAGGGTACAGCCGCTCTATCTTTTCATACTGTTCATCAGGCTTGCGGGAGTGCTCTTGGACTGGTGACATGATCACCGCCAGGACATCGTGTGCGTTTACTGGCATACGCCCACGCACCGCGAGAAGACAAGGTTCGGTATTCGCGCGGGTGTAGTAGCCCATGCCCATCTTCAGACCAAAACTGCTGGCGTTCGTTTTAACCCAAACCCACGCGACCGTTTTGTATTCGAAGCCCCATGCCTCGACCAGTCGAAGGGCGTCTGGCATGTGGGGCCACGTCGCCCACAAAAAAAGCGCGGCGTTGTCTGCTGCTGGCGGGATCATCTTGCACAATGCATCCGTATCCATAACCGGATAATGCTGCTCTGCGCTGCGACCATTGCCTGTGGCTGACCATGCCTTAAATTTCCAGGGCGGATCGCCCAGAATTACATCGGCCTTTATTATCATTTCGTCCCTTTCTAAAACGCGCCTGTTATCTTGCCAAAGTGTATCGCCAGCCAGCCGATACCGGCGGCTATGACAATGAGCTTGACCAACCAATCGCGTCCACCTTTTGGGGCTGCCATTATTCGGCCTCGCTTTCTTGGGTAGTCTTCATCACGTCGTCTATCAAGCCGTTGATATACTGCGAATCGTCAAGGCCTGCTAGCCCACGCTCTTTTAAGGCATGGCCCAAGCTTGCGACAACCACATCGACCATGTTATCAAATGCACTCATCGTGCAACTATGACAGCATCGGGGATTTGTCACTCCGACATCCTGCATAGTTTGGTTAAAAATAATCGCTTCGCCGCAATCCTTGCAATTTCCACACTCATCACCTACTTTAATGCTCATCATTCAGCCTCCTCAGCGTCCTTTACAGGCCACTCGCCCATTGCTATCATCTGCGTTCGCTTCTCGTTGGCTATCTTGATAGCGTGCTATGTTCCTTGACTTTGCGTGGTTTGCCATCAGGGTATTGATATTCCCCAACCACCGGTTCAATCTGCGTGTCGATACGGGACGCTTTGGGAAATCCGCTGCCATATATCCAGCCAATCATCGGATGAATAATCAGCCCAGCGTCCTCAATAGCAACCGCCATCCGATGCCAGCCCCGGCTCCCGGCGAACGCCATACCAAACGCGCCGGGGTACAGGTGTTGTGCCAGCGCCACCCACGTTTCGGGCCGGAATGATATGCCGGTCTTGTCAAACGCCTTACCCATAAAGCCTATCTCATAAGGCGGATCAGCTAACAGGGCGTGCATAAGCGGCCCCTCGTAGTCAGCCGCCCATTGCATCACATCGGCCTGGATTATCATTAGAATGCTGTTAATCGGCCCAGCAAGAAGCCAATAACCGCCGCCACAACGTAAAGCCAAGCAATGGCGATCCTCTTATCCCATCGCTTAAGAATAGCGCGGTGGTAGTCGGCCCTCATCTTACGCTGCACCTCGGCAATTCTCTGCCTAAATTTCCGCGCCTCTTCCTCTGTCATGTTCTTAGTCATTTCATCCATTATCAGCCTCCTCTCCTCTGTTGCTAGCTGGTGGTATTGAGGGAGTGTCAATAGTTAAGGGCTTGTAAACAAAGCGCACGTTTTTGACTTTCGCAATCGGCTCACTTTTCAATTCGCCAAGCGTTGACATTTTCCAAGCACGAAGCCAAACACATCTAGACTCATGTCCCTCAACCATCAAAAAGTCACAAAAGAAACAACGAACGCCCACGTCGTAAATAAAGGGATTCATAGGCGCTATCATTTTGAGCACTTCGGTAAAATCTTCTTTCTTTGAAACTCGCATTTTCTTGCCCTTTCTGAATATTCTAGCACTAGGTTATGATATGGATGGATATGGCGACTTAAGATAAATCCTCTATTTCGCCCTAAGCCTAGTCCAAATATTGTTCCGGCGGACTGTATAGCGCCTTAATATAATCAGCTAGCTGATGGCTTGGAATAAACCATTCTCCACACACCCTTATAGATTCGAACTGCCTATGTAGCTCTTCTTCGGCACGCCAAATATCCTCTGGGTAATCAGGCTGGTGCCCCACGACTTTTAGAGGATACGGACAAGCTAGCTGCAACGTGCGCACCCGCTTGCCTAATTGTTTGCTGACACCTATTTTTATCCTGCCATATTCCCCGGCCTGGATAAAGTATACGCCCGCCAGATTGAGATAATAGACTTCCGGCAAATCCCATAGCGCCCCAAACATCATTCATCCTCCCTTTCTTTGGCGGCCTCGATTGCGACCTCTGCCAATTTGCGTACGCTGTTCCAGCTTTTGCCTAACTGGGCGTGCCATTCTACGCCTTGATAGTTGGCGTCGTGCCAATCCATGTGATCAACCACACCTTGCACTCCGCCCCGCAGCCATTCAAGCTGCGCTTTCACGGCGCGGAGTTCGGCGTCCAGCTCCCTGCTTGCCTTTGCTGCGCCTAATCCCTTTCGGATTGCTATATAAATCCGGGTCATAATTGAGCCTATCATTGCCGCACTAAATACCACCCCAAAGAAATTTAAGTAAGTCATTTCAATCATCATCTTGCTCCTGTCGCAAACGCTCAAGGGTATCATCGTCAAAATTTGGTTGGGGCATCGTCCGGTAGTTAACTAAATAGGGATGATCATGTTCTCCCTCTATGCCCATTCTCGTGCCGTCCTCAAAAACGACATTGACTAACAAGAAGTCGGGATCGCCAAATTCCGTTGATAAATACCCTTCCAAATCAACAATCTTTTTACCTATCAATTTAGTCAAGCTGATCCACGAATTGTTCTTGATTTGTTTGTATGTTATATCGTGGCTCATTTCGTTCAAGACCTCCGCTAATTGCGCATCAGTCAAATCAGGCCCATCGGTAGGGCTTGCCATATCCCTGATGTATTCAAGGTGGTCATTCGGGTCGCTCATCAGTCGGCCTCCTCGCCGCTCAGGGCAGCCTTTGCTTCTTCGCGTATCGTCTGCCACATACGCTTCATAAGTCTGTGTAGAGCGATCTGGCCATCATGGGTGGGGTGGGCCGCTCTTATGCGCTTATGCTGGCCGATAGCCTTAATTGCGCCCTCCGAACTATCAATCATCATAGCGGCCATATCTGCTACCGTCTTGAGCGCCGACCTCAATCGCATATTCTCTTCTTCATGCGATATAGTTTTCACCTTAAAAATCTCACTATTATATTCTTGTCGCAGTCTATTCCCGATTGCCATAAGTTCCTGCCTAAGCTTCTCAAGATCGCTAGTTGTATATAAAGCCCGCCATTCAATAGTCGGCTCGGCCCTCGCTTTGTCTTCGACTAATCCAATGGCAACATCTAATGCCGTTTTCCTTGCCCGTCGTTTATCCATCATTCACTCGCTTTCCGTACATACACACGCCCAACAACTTCCATCGTTGAGCTGATAATCTTGGCTTCTGCATGGTCTTCTGCGATGAATATGATCTCAGCAGGACACCAGTTGTTGCTATAAATGTTTTGGTTAGTTCTGCCATGCCCAGACATGGCGGGCTTATTCCAAAGCAAGGCCATATAAACTTGGGGGCAATTCCTGGGGTGACAGACAACCACATCGTTCGGCGACAACACTCCTCGATCTTGATATAATCTCTCAATGTTCATTGTTTTCATCGTCATTCATCTCCCCGTTCTGCTAATTTGTTTTTGATCTTCCTTAGCCACGCCGGAATTTTACGCCGCCCCACTATCACAAACCGCAGAGCGAGCAACTTCGAACTGATTATCCTCGTGATTGTAATAGCCACAAACGATAATTGATTTTCCAAACATCGCATGACGACATATCTCACATCGCTTCTGGTTATTGGTATATCCCATTTGTTGCTTGGTTTGTTTGAGTCGTTCAACTCGCTGCTCGCTCATCATTCACCCTCCTCAGCAGGAACAATTTTAATGTCAACCAGGGTATCGCAAAAGGATGACATGGATAGCGCACGATTTACGGTACGAAAAGCCTTGTCAATACTCAGGCCACTATTAGAATTGTCCCCGTTGTGCGGGTCTACCCACAATGTCGTAGGGATTTCTATGTCGCCATCGTCTAAGGAGTATTCATCCTCGTATTCATCCTCGCCTTCTTTCAAATCTTCTATCGTAGAAATCAGTCCCGTACTCAGCGCTTTCACGGCGCGGAGTTCGGCTTTCACGGCGCGGAGTTCGGCCCTCAATTCTTTGATTACATGATTTTGCTCTGCTAGTAAATCCTGAACCATAATCTACTCCCTTTCTTTGGCGGCCTCGATTGCGGCTTGTAGGTCTTTTAACATGTGGCGAATTGCGACTTTTGCCGCACTGTTCGGCTGATAGCTGGCGCTATTACCCCACATCACCTGTAGCTTGTGAATGCCATCTTGCAACCGTTCGCGCTCCGCATCCTTCGCGATAAGCTCCGCTTTCGCGGCATCGAGTTGACCTCTCGCTTCATCATATTCGATTTCAAGCGCGTCAATATATCTGTTGATGTCTCGCTCGTCAGACGTATCCCATTCCCTTACGCGCTGCAAGGCAGCTTTTGCCCATCTTCTCATCGTTTCTTGATTCATTGTGCAAAATCCTTTCATAGTATATAAGTAACGATATTTAGCCTTTCGGGACTTATGTCATTCTATCAAGTATCTCTTTTAATTCGCGCCTTACTTTCCTGAGCCACGCCGCGAGGTCTATCGTGATTCTGCCCGACCCTTCGCACGTACTGCATTTTTCTATCCACGACATATACGGATCGTATGCCTCTGGTGGATGGTCAAGCTCAGTGACTTGTGCAGGCCCGCCGCCGGAGGCGTGCCCTGTGTATCCCTTTCCATCGCAATGCGGGCATGATACCATTTTTCCTAGTCCTGGCGCGGTGTCACTCATCACTCAATCTCCTTTATCACTTCTCGACTAACAATAGTGCCGTGTGGAATTCTCATTAAGTCACCATACTTGAACTCAGAAAGTGACATCGCAAGTGTCACGGCTTCCTTATCTTCCTCAATAAACCATCCAACGGTCTTTACCCTTGCCGCGCCTGGCAAGTCCGCCAGGTCATCGGCAGTACACCAACCCGCCATGCTCGCAGCGTCTATCCATTCGACCATGACGACTCTCTTCTTGTCAATCACTCAATCTCCTTTATGTTGGGAGCCGCTTAGTCCCATGTTCGGCGGCTCCCAGTCTGCCCAGTAGGGACGTCACTGGGCCTGGGCAGTGTTGATTATTTGTCAAAGTCCTCTTTTAACTTTGCCTTGTAATGCTCAGGAAATCCGCGCGTCAAGCCCCGGCTTATTTTCTTCCATGCTAGCTTGAATAGCTTCTCTCTGATTTCATCTTCGCACTCTTCCAGAACGTCTCTATTGATTTCAGCCAATAGCAAGGGCGTGTCTCTCATAGAACCTTCAAGCTCGCCTTGCTCTGTCAGGTGGTGGATGGCTTTATCCCAGCGCGCCTCGGTGGCATACTCTTCAATCAGGCGATCAACTATGTCATTCTGGGAGGGGTGGCGCTTCTTCCAATCGCCGGAATGCTTCTCCTTGAAAGCTGGCGAGACGTGCTTACCCATCAGCACCTTTCCCTTTTCGTCTATCTGTGAGTAGTTCTTAAGGACAATGCCTTCGATCTTGCAGCCGCCCAAAATGCTATCATGGTCAAGCAGTGCGTCAAGTTCGGAGAGTGTCGGCTTGCTTGCGAAATTTGCCAGGAGTGGCACGCACTCAAGCCCGATACGAGCGGCGTGGCCTTCAAAGATTTTCGGGCGCATGTAATCTTGGTTCCCCATATCCACATCATACAAGACGATATTGCCGATTGGCACTCTGCCATAGGATAGCGAATTGTGTTTCGGTTTGGACAGGTATTCGCCACGATAAGTAGAACCCGGCTCAAGCCAGCGCTGAATTGATAGAATGGACAAGACGCCTTCACGAAACATGGTGTCATTCGTATCTTCCATGAGCAACGCCTGTTTGCGAGAACGACCCTCCAGGATACCGTCGATGATCCCGAAAGAAATCTGGGAGCCGTCTACTTTCTCCTGAGCATAAACGACCCCATCCCATAGTCCGTCAAGGAATTTGTGGGGCACGCTCAGGGGTTTTGAATAGCTTCGTATTGCTTGCATTTTCTTATCCTTTCTGATTGTTCTAGCAGTAGGTTACTATATAAGCTAATAGGGCGACTTACCTCATTTGAATAGAGCGATCTGCATTAGTCCATTCTTTCTTACGGTTTATTTCTGGCGCGGTATTGACAATCAATGCCACATCTTTCACATCTTCCCAGTCTGTATTAGTGCTAGCCCAGACCAAAATTTCGTTGTCATCGCCAAGCCCATAGACAAGCTCCTCTTGATACGCAACGCCAAAGTTGTCTTTGTCGCCCCGCTCCACATCTAGCCCCGCATAATAAACAGCCCTATCATGAGCAATGGCCTTTGCTGGAATTGCCCACTCTTCACCGTTTGAAAATCGAACAATCAGAAACTTATTTGGTGTGTCCGTCATTCAGCCTCCTTGTCGGCTGTTTATCCAAACCATAATTACAATCGCTGCCAGGAACGCAATGCCCAGCACCGCCGTAGCTAACGTCTCAACTATCTCAGGATCATTACACATATTCAGCCTCGCTTTCCTTCCTGCCACTCATTTTCTTGCCCTTTCGACTATTCTAGCACTAGGTTATGATATATGCATATCGCGACCTGCTAAAATGGTATCGAGCAAGGACAATGAGCAAGGTGATCCGCCCATTCCTTATCTTGACCTATCCCACATTTACATTTATCGCCGTCGTCATTCACCGCAGATTTGTGATTGATACCCTCAAAGACCTCTATTAATTTCCGGCGCGCATAGGCATCTTCTACCCGCTCGCTAAAGCCAGCCTCATGTTGGGCGGTGGGCTTTCCATGAGCTTGCGTATCAATCACTTGGTTTTTACATCCGGGGCATACATAAATGTCGGCCCTAGAAATGGAGTAAGGGTGCGGTGGTTTGCCAGCCATGCTTATCACATCATAGCCAATACTGTGGACACGATATTCGACTTGGCACTCAACACATATTGTCTTCATCATCATTCCTTTCCTTGCTTAACATCGGCTCATCGCCTGTTAGCCCGGCCTTCTTATAGTCCGGCTCGATTTCTCGCTCTAATCCTTCAATAATCTCGTTGGCTTCGTTTAACTCATTTTCGAATTCGTAGCGCATTTCTAACAGTGTGCCGTATTCATCGTCAGCTACTTCACAAAAAAGTCGCAACAACTTGACTATCTCAGGGCGCAATTTATCATCTTCTACGCAATCTATCGCAGCCTCTAAATCCGCAAGCAAATAAGTATGTCTAGCGAGATACTTATTCCATGTAGCCAAGTCATCTGTAAAACTCATCAGTTCAAGCTCCTTCTATGCCCGAAGGCTCGGCAACTACGAATTCAATACCGACTGGCCGGCCGGCAATCTGGCAAAGCGTGCTGGTGATGACAGTCTCCTTAAGCCGCCCATCTAGCCATGCCTGGGCCTCGACGCTAGCGACCTGGACGATGTAAGTCTCGTCGCGATAGCCTATCAATTCCGCGCGCGCCAGCCAGCTATCAAAAGTGAGTGCGTCCATCCGGAGTTTCAATTCCTCATAGGTTTTCCGCCAAACGGCAAGAAACTTAGGATCGCCCCTATAGAGCGACTCAGGTACGGACTCTGGCTGGCGTGGCGAGCTTTCAACGTCATCGAAGCTGGTAGGCCCATCATTCTTTTTGCCCCGACGTTCTTGATACAAGCCCAGTATTCCGCTGATGTTGTGCTGGTTTCTCGTGATACCCTTCCAGGCTTTCAGCGTATCTCGCAGTCCTTCCACATCTTCCTGGACGATGGCGACAATCACCTCGCGCCAGTCCTTGCCATATTGCAACCACTCAGAAGGCGGTGCTGCGCTGGTTGGGGACACCCTCAACTCTTCGCGCCACACCAGGATGAGCGGATGATCAGCCGGGATAGTGCTGGTTGGTTTGGGCGGCTTGACCGCCTTCTTTTTTTCAATAGCTTCTTTTCTATTAGGTTCTTTTAGAATAGGTTCTTTTATGACTCCACCTGGTGGGGTACCCTCCTGCACATCAGGCAGTACCCTCCTGTCTGTGGTGGAGTACCCTGCTTCAGACGGTGTAGGGGGCGCGGGAAGTAAAATGTATTCGCTTGTCAGGTTGCGCGTCTTGCCTAGATCAGTCTTAATAGTGCGGTATCTGATTTCAATCCAGCCAAGCGTCTCAAGCAGTTGCAAGCTTTCACGCGCCTTGCCTGCGCTACATCCTACCAAGCGTGCAATCGTGGCAATTGACGTCGTCGTAACGCTTTCCTCGCCTGCTATTTTCGCCAGCGCGCAATAGACGGCTATTCCGTATGGCTTAAGCTGCGAGCCAAAGTCTTGTATGAGGGAGTTGTCTGCCCAGAACCAACCAGGGCGACGGTCTCGTACTTTAGCCATTAGAGATACCAGTCCTTGCCACGCGCCACGTACAGAGTCGCGCCGCCTGGATGCTTGCGGACGGCGGTCTTAATATATTTCTTGCAATAGTCTTTATTAAAATGAACCCTCGCCTGATTGCGGCCATTGTTCGCTATACGGTAACTATCAAATTCAAAGGCCAGCGCATTCATACCGTTGGTCTGTTCGAGCCTCAGGGCGATTTCTTCATAAAGCGTCGTCCAAACGCTAGCTCTTGCTTTGGGTGACGGCATATCGCGGAGGTCAACTTCTTTCAGCGATAGCCACTCATTGCCATTTCCGTTGTCAGTCATCGCGTCTCCTTATCCTCGCTCTCTTGAGTATGATGTCATAGGCGTCCAGTTCCGGTACGTCTTGTTTCAGGTGGTTCCAATCGTCACCACGCGCTATGCGTCGCAGTAACAGCACACCGTTCATGTAGTCGCTAAATTGCCGGACGCTCATGTGTAGCGTCTCTGCTTCATCCAGTCTTGCCAGCGCATAGCTCCGCGCCATCTTGACATCAGCGGGATAATGTTTCTGGCCCGACCGCCTTGCGATATTGTGATGTGACCATGACGACTCTCTTCGTACGTGCGAATACATACGCGCCACGCTGATATATTCAGACACTTGCTCTGGCCGCAGGTTAACATCGTCCGCCAATTCTCGTTGTGATCTTTCCGGTTCAGCCAGCTTTGCCTGAATTAGCAGGCGGCCTAGACTGAACTTGTCCTCAGACGCCCGCGTGGTCAGGTCGTTGCACTGGGCGATGATGCCTTGATAGTCTTGGTTGTCAGTCATTGTCAAAATACCCAGCGGCAACCAGCACAAGCCGCGCCTCTTCTGCGGCGTGCACTCTTTCCTTGACCGCCCAGTCAATCAAGACGCTGGCCCATGCGGAGCTAGTTTCTTTTGAACTTCTGGCATATTCGGTTAGGAATTCAGTCAGGACATAGCGCGCCTCTTTGTCCTTGCCTACCAGCAAGTTGAGCGAACCCGCCAGCATACCGGCCTGCCCCTTCTTAGCCGACCCTGGCTCTTTGTCCTGCTCGTTGCGCTCATACATATAATCAAGTGCCCGGCCTAGCGTTTCGACATCCCAGGGACGATCAGGCCATTGTGATTCTTGCGCTGGCTGTTGGGGTTGCTGGGGGGTAGATTGCCCCGTCGCCTTGCGCTTCAAGTCCGCGACTGTCTCCTGGTATAGTTCGGTAGCAAATCCAAAATGAACGGCGCATCTTTTGATCGCGTCACTCACGGCGGCTTTATCAGGGCCACCGAAAGCGGACTTTTTGGCATTGCCCACATCCTCATGAGTAACACCCATGATAGTCAATATGCCCTTGATGCTCCAGTCGCCATTATCACTGATGTGTACCACGTCAAATCTGAATTCCCATTTGCCGGGGCAAACAGCGTTGAGCCTATCATAGACATCGCGCACGTCTATATAGGGCATTTCAGTAGGCTCTGTTCTGATCTTGATTGACGCCGGGTCAAGCGGGGCGGCTATTTGCTCCCACTTCGTCGGTTGGTTTTGGTCGTCTGTGCTCATCTTAGTCTCCTGTCTGGGATAACATCGGGGCGTCTGGATACTTGACTAGTCCCTTACTAATGCCGGGCGCGTCTTTGATTGCGCGCCTAGCTTGCTCTGCCTTTGCGATTGCAAGCCACTTCTCACGATACTCCAGGTCGCGTTCCAGTTTTTCATATTCCGCCCGCCACGGTATTTCCATAAAGTCGTCAAGGGCGCTCATGTAACCTGATGGTGTGCGGCGGTCGCCCTCCGGTATAGCTGCCATCTCTGCCTGATTCTCTGCAATACGCCGCTCTAAGCGGCGTCTGCCGTTTCTCAGGTGTCTGTCAGACATGAGCACAACGGGCACATAGTCGCCTTCTTTTGTTGTCCAGATGGGGCAGCCGTATTGCGCTTTGAGTCTGCGCTTCACTTCTGCGCTCATGATTCACTCTCCTTTGCGTGAAACATCTTACACTCTTGGTTGCGCCCGTGAATGAATGGGATGAAGCTATTCAGCGCGCTTCTCTTTACCAAATCATTCTCTTGCGCAGAGTCCCAATCCATATGCAACCTAAATACCGGGCAAATTTCAGCGGAATAATGAACGCATCGCATGCAATACGTCTCTTCGTAGACTTCGCCCGCCGTGCCGTTTGCAAAGTAGCCCATCATTCACTCTCCTTGCCGCTCAGGGCGGCTTGTGCTGCGTCGTTAATGGCCCGTTGGTTAATAAGTATCTGTCCTCTAGTAAAGTCGGTTATGTGCCAACCGTCTGCCCAGCTACCGTCTTCGTTTGTCTGTCGAAACATAGGAGGCTTCCCCACTGTCCTCATCGCGATAATGTCAAGCGCCGCCCGTAATCGCGCGTTCTCCGCTTCCAACTGGGCGTAGAGTGGCTCCCGTTCTTTTGCTGCCAATCGTACAAGTTCATCAGTGTCAATGCGTAGGGCAACCGATAGGCTATGAATCCTATACAGTGCGGGCGGGGGAACCTTACCGTTTTCGATTTTGCTCAGATAGGTAGCGCCAATGCCGCATCGTTCGCCCAGTTCAACAAGTATTAGTCCGGCCTCGTTGCGCCGTCGCCGTATCAATTGTCCAAAAGTTTCATCTGTCATCGTCGTCCTCCTGATAGTCTGTCCATAGTTCTGCATTTTGCAACGCGCTCACGACGAAAGTGCGCGCCGCCACTACGTCATCTTTGGTAAGCTCTGGAAAAACACTGATAATCTCTGACACTGATTCGCCCAGCATCAATAACCGCGCGATACTCCATACCGGAATCCGCGTACCCTCGACGCGCGGCAGGCCGTGCAAGATGTGACCGTCAATGCTAATTGGCATCGGCTTGCCCTTTCTTTGCGCGGGCGATTGCGCCGCGGGCTGCCTGCACATCAGCCAAGTGTGCCTCAGACCATTCTTTCTCGAATGAGCTTTCTGTCCCACTTGTGACATAGCGTTGTAGAGAAGTTGCGTGCTCCTCCTCTGTGCTCCACCAGAACCACGATCCCTTCCTATTGATAAACGCTGGGCCAGGCTGATCAATATCGGGATCGTTACTGTGGAAAGCGCGCTCAGTTCCCCACAATGAAACAAAGTTTTCAAACCCACCCTTACAATCATCATAACGACCAAAGCCCAGGCGCATTCCATCTAGCCGCCCATCATATTCTAGCCATTGTTTATCAGGTGTGAACACTTTCCCTCCGATAGTGACGGAGCCATTGATCACGGTTCTTATTGCAAATCGTTTAGTTGTATAGCTCATGTCAATCCTTTCTCTATTGAATATCGGTCGGGCGGCGACGTGTTTCGTCATGGTCTATCGCCGCTAGGTTGAGCTCTCTGGTGATGCGCTCAAAAAAACAAGAGCCATGCATAGCACGGCCATTCTTGTACGGGCTGACAACCCGCACGCCATAAATGACGCGCCCGCAATCGGAGCATGTGGTATCGGTTGGGTTGTGATCGTCGTGGGGGTTTGTTAAACTATCGTTAGCCATTGACACCTCCTGTGTGTCTGTGGTAGCCTCGCCGGGCATTGAAGTGCCTGCCGGGGCTTTTTGATTCGATGTAGTATTATCTTATCATGAATCCGGCGGCTTGTAAATAGGCAAATTCTAGGCCACCCAGCGCCAGCCAAGCACGTTCTCATGCTCTGGCTGATCATGCGATATATCTAGGCAGCACCACGCACACTCTGAATCCGGAGCAATGCCAAGCACCTCTGGCGTAAGCAGCGGGGCGTTGCATTTTCCCCATATGCCATCTGTGAAGTTGGTCTGTTCGCCGCCGCCACCAAAATCGGGCGGCGGGTCTTCACCGCCGAATTCCAGCGGAGGCGCTTCTGTGAGGTTGGGCATTAATAGCGTCATGGTTTCCTCCATAATCCTGCTAACCTGATAGGTGGCTACCAGCACGCCTACACTTTGCTGGTCATCACCCTGAACCACTGCGGTTATCACGCGATTCCGCTGGGGTCTAACGTGCCTTCGGCGGGTAGCTACTCCGTATTATCACCAGGAACCACCTATCAGGCTAGCAAGCTCCCCCGCCCAGTGGGAAGGGTTGTGAGTGCGGGCCGGATTCCCCACCCGGCTCCGTGTGCTTTAACTGACAGGCTCCGCACTTAGTCTTTCCGTCTCTGTTCTGGTAGCCGTTGCCTACCTCGTGGACGCACTCCGCAAAGCATGGTCTGCGAATTCTTACCCGACGCTGTCAGACGCCGCCGCACTCAAGCCCCGTCCGGGAATCGAACCCGATAGTTCCGTAGAGTACCGGTGCTTTCCAATAAGCCTCCGAGGCGGATTGCTCGTTAAGTATGGCGGGGGCAGGAATTAAACCTGCCGGACATTTTCCTGTGTAGGTTGTCATAGACATGATGCCTTTTCCTAAGAATATTGTTCGCACATAAGAGTCCAACACACCCTTCTGCCGGTTGCCAATACTCCCGGCGTCCATTCCAAGACGCACCCGCCAAGCTCCCGCTCGGATTCGAACCGAGATTCCATCCTTACAAAGGGTGGTCTAGCCACTCAGGAGCATTCGGGCACGACTATAAGATACTGCTCGTAATTACAAACGTCTTTGCGCGTTCGTAAAAGTTGATACGGTTGCCGTGCCCGGCGGACGATACGAGGATTCAAGGTTGCTGCACCAAAAGGAATTAAGCCTCATACCGTCCGCCCGATCCGTCAACTTCGCCGGGCGCGCCCTAGAATAATACTAGTTGCTTCTCGCAATAGTCAAGCGCGCTGATCTCAATCAGTATCGGCATGCCCGCCCCTTCTGGCGTCTGTGCACCTTTCGCGGAATTGCATGACTTGCATGCTGTTACAATGTTAGAAAGTGTGTACGGGCCGTTCTGCGATAGCGGGATAATATGTTCTTGTGCCAGCGTCCCAACTTCGCTTTCATGCTTCAGGCAGTACACGCAACAGTGCCCGGCCTTTTTCAATAGCCATTCCCACTCTTGCAATGTTAGGGTAGCTGGCAAGTTTCGTTTTCTTGCACGGCGACGCTGGCTATTTACCAGCCCCTTTCCTGGGTTTTCTCTATTGTAGCGGCGATCAGATTCACGCTTCTTTTCTGGATTCTCTCGCACCCAGCGCCTTGCGTATTCTCGCACCTTTTCGGGATGTTCGGAGCGCCATCGCCGTATTCTTTGTGCTATTTGTTTCTTGTTAGCTTCGCGCCAGCGTCGGTTATCTTCCGCTCTTTTCTTCTTGTTTGCTTGACGGTAGCGCCGGTCGGCTTCTCGCCTCTCTTTCCTGTGGGACTGGCGATAGTGCCGGCTGTCTTCCTTCTTCTTTTCTGGATTGGCTGCGCGGTAGCGGCGGCTGCGCTCCTTCTCCTTCTCGGGATTAGCTTCGCGGTATATCCGGCCACGGTCTCTCTCGCAGTCTTTACAGGCCGCCGCTACGCCAAGCCGACATTGCTTATCTTTGTAGAACTCGGCTAGTGTCTTTACCTGCCCGCACTTGGTACATTCCTGTTTCATTGGCCCTTATCCTTTGGGCGAGTCTGGAAGTGCTAGAGCGCAGACTCGCCCTTTTCCAAAAGGAGGAGAATTGTGCATCACGCCGCTGGTGGGCGGCGGGTCTGCTAAGGTTATCGGGGCGCGTGGAGATAACAGAATATCGCGCCGGGCCTCGAGACAGGTGTTTTACAGTTCTCATAGTCACATTCAGGAAACGGGCCAGACTGTTGATTGCCGTTGGCCTGGTTGCCATTGCCGCCCATGATGTGCTCATATAGCACGTCCTTAACGGTATCCGAGGCGTTACCCTCAATGCTGTCAAGCCATTCCCTGATGCGATCATCGCGCGGCCATTTGTCAGATAGTTTGAATTGAAATGATTTTCGCGTCTCTGCCATAGTGTTACCCGTTTCCTTGAAGGTAGTACAAAGTTCTACAAAGTTCCACAAAGTATTACCACTGAATTGTACCGTACTACCACGCCTTTTGCAAATCTAAAACCTTAACCCCAAAGGTTAAGGAGACAGAATGCAGCACCGGAGTGATGCATCCTGTGGGTGGCTAGTCGTCAAGTTTGAAATTCTTTTCTACTTCGTAGGCCGCTTTTCTGTCCCGGCGGCGCACGCGCCACCGTGCGGCTGAATAAACAAATTGGGCATCATCATGTGCATCATCCATGATGCCCATAAGTTCGCGTGTCGCTTGTGTATCTATCATTCTTTCGTCCTCAGCCATAGCCGCTTGCATTGCCTGCTCAAAAGCCAGGCGCAAGGTTACTAGCGCTTTCATGTTCTTCATCATGCATCCTTTCCTGAGTCGTTACTCGCTTGTATCGGCATCGCCCTGGCTGGCAAGTTTGGCATTGGTTGCGCGGTATTCTTTCCATACCAAGTCGTCAATCGCCATGATAATCAGGGCGGTGAAAGTTAAGCCCCGCTTTTCTTTTAGTTCTTCAAGCTGGCGCACCGTCCACTCTGGTAGCCTGAAATTGCTTTGCTTCTTCATGCGGTTTCCTTTCTGTAAAGATTAGCATCCTAATTCGCGTGCGAAAAACCATGTATGGTTGTGCCAGCGCTTCGTCCAGTTGCTAGCGCCCCAGGTCGCCGTAATGAAGGTTGGATTGTTGGCATCTTCTGACCATGCCTGGAAATACTTTTCTGCGGCGCCTAAAAAATTACGTTCATTACGTGCGAATACGAGAGGGCGGGGCCGTAAGATAGCATCGATGCGCTTAAGCGTATGGTCAATCGCCCGGCCCAACTCTGCCACATCGCGGCGTAGGTTGGCGCGGTCTGCTTGCTTGAGTGCTGCTTGCCATTCTTTCGTCATGGTCTTCATTGTGCGTGTCCTTTCGTGTTCGTATGTGCGAGTGGGGCGTCTGGTGGGCCGCCCCGTTCTATTAAGTCGGGCCACAGCTTTCACCAAAAGCGCCTGATGGCTGCTGCCATTTCGACAATGCGCGTCTTGGGCTTATCCAGCCTGACAGATAATTTCTCAAGTATGTTCAAGAATTCATCCGACGCGCGCATGTTGAAGTTCTTGGCCTTGTTCATGATGCATCCTCTTTATTCGCACGGGCGATTGCGTCTTTCAATACGTCCGGCGCACCGTTGTCATCCTTAATCCATTTCGCTAACTCATTTAATGCCCACTCTTTTTCAGGATGCTCCATCGCTAGATAGTTATCCCAGCATTTATCGCGAGTAACCAACAATAGGCCAGCGATCATTAACTTGTTTATGTCATCGTTGGCAGCGCACCGCAATATTTCGGCCATCAGATCGTGTGACTGCCATGATACTATGATATTTGCGAGGTATGCCCCTGCGAGGTCTGCCCCTGTGAGGTATGCCCTTGTGAGGTCTGCCCCTGCGAGGTCTGCCCCTGTGAGGTATGCCCCTGCGAGGTCTGCCCCTGTGAGGTCTGCCCCTGTGAGGTCTGCCCCTGCGAGGTATGCCCCTGCGAGGTATGCCCCTGCGAGGTCTGCCCCTGCGAGGTCTGCCCCTGTGAGGTATGCCCCTGTGAGGTATGCCCCTGCGAGGTCTGCCCCTGCGAGGTCTGCCCCTGTGAGGTCTGCCCCTGCGAGGTATGCCCCTGCGAGGTCTGCCCCTGCGAGGTCTGCCCCTGTGAGGTCTGCCCGCTTGCCGCCATCCTCATCCAATAACCATTTTCGGTGTAGTGCACAGATTTCTTTTAGTTCTTCTGC